>Ga0196965_1000017_pt1 | contig 181647 bp, 145 predicted proteins | sample S1_20metaG_FD_148668 | JGI IMG/M metagenome (GOLD analysis project Ga0196965, IMG submission 148668) | Soil microbial communities from Anza Borrego desert, Southern California, United States - S1_20 | ecosystem: Environmental > Terrestrial > Soil > Desert | place: USA: California | collected...
GTGCAATGAAGGATTCGTTCCGCAAGCTTGTGACGATATCAGGAGTGATGGGAAGCGGCCTGCTCGGGTTGCTTCCCGGCGAAAGTTTTGCCCAGGGGGACCTGGTCCGAGGCCAGGAGGTTCCCCTCACGGAATGCGCGGGCTGGTTGATTCAGAGCAGTACTGCACCGGCCATAGAAAGTAACGCCGTGTACTGGTTCTTGCAGGCGCTCCCGGCATATCCACCCGGTGGGCACTTCCGGTTCCGTACCGGGTTCCCTCGAGCGCGCTATATGTCCTGGCAGAACCACGATTTCTTGGGGTTTTCGACGGCACTGCTGGCCGACACCGACATCGTCCCCGACCGCGGCGAAAACCCGTTCCTCCCGAATACGCCGTACGTCCCGGAAAGCGCTTACACCGTCGATCTACTGGATGTGCCGCCCGAGGCACGGCCGCCTAAGCCGCCGAGGCCGGCGAATATCCTCTACGGCGGCTATCGTTACGATGGAAGCAAGACGGAATACAACTCCGTAGCCTACCGGGTGTACCTGCCCGATCCGGGCACGGATTCGCTCGGCGGCATTCCTCAGCCGGATTTCTATTTCGTCGTCGATGACCCTGCAAAGACCAGCCTGGAAGACATTCACGAGATGTGCGAGACAATGCGGAAGATCCAGGAAGCAGAAAAGCGAGCGCTCATCAGATTAGTAGAAAGCGCCGAGTCGCCGGAAGAAACACGGGAAACACAAATCTTACCCGCCGAGAGAGACGAGCTTCGCCTCCGCGTGATCGACGGCCCATCCGCAGCAGGGGGCATACCGAGTCCCTCCGCCTCCGATTTCAACAACGGTCTGGCGCGTTATCGGGCCGTGACGCCGCAGCCAAGCGGCCGGGGCACCTACTACAACGCTCAGACCGGGTATCTATTGGTGTTTTTGAGTCCCTCGCGCGGCGAGGTGACGGTGATGCGCTTCAGGGCGCCCAGCTTCCCCGACACCCAGGGCCTCCAGGGTATTCCGGACGATATTTCCGGCAACGAGCAGCTCCGCTATTGGTCTCTGTGCATGCACAATACTTCGAGCTTATGGACTACTAACGGCTGCTTGTACGATGCCCAAGCGGCGCAAGATGGCGATGGCTATGTGACGTTCGCCTTCTCCAATCCGGAGAACCGGCCCGCCAACGCAGACAACTGGTTACCTACGACCGATACCATACCGGCGTTGATCCTGCGCCACATGCAGCCAAACCCGGCATTTACCGAGGCGCTGCTCTACTATGCCGGCACCAACAACGACCCCGCCGCCATTACGGCGCACATGGGAGAGTACTTTCCGCTCGTCACGACATGCACCAAGGCCGAGTTTGAGCGGGATCGCTGCGGATCGGTCGCAGGTGCGCAATGAGGCAGTCCCGATGCCGACTTTTCGTGCCGTAGTGAACGCTTCGCGTCGCAGAGGAAACGCCTCGCTGTCACTCATTTAAACCTTACAGAAGGAATCGCCCAAATGGATTTGTCCACGAATACAACCGATAGCAAGACACGGAGCGAAAAGAAGTCGTATGCCAAAATCTGGCTCGGGGGCAATTTTCTCGGCTGGCTAAGAATGTTGGCCCACAACAGATTTGACGTTGGGGTGCGACGCATACCCCGGATTGTGGCCATGACATTCGTCATACTGCTGGGCAGCTTGAGTCACGGTCTGCAAGAGCTGATATGGAACCGTCGGGTACGCAGAACGGAAATCAAGCAAGCGCCCTTGTTCATCATCGGACATTGGCGTTCCGGCACCACGTGGCTTCACGAGCTTCTCGCCCTGGACGACCGTTTCACCTATCCAACCACTTACGTGTGCTTCAACCCTAACCGCTTTCTGCTCACGGAGCGGTTCGATGCGCACTGGCTCGGTTTCCTGTTCAAGGCTCTATTACCGGAGCAACGGCCGTTCGACAACATGGCCATGGGTTGGGAACGCCCCCAGGAAGACGAGTTTGCGCTGTGCAATCTCGGACTGCCCTCCCCTTACCAGAAGATCGCCTTTCCCAATCGCAATCCCTGCCCCGAATATTTCAGTCTGGAAGACGTCCCGTCGCGGGAGCTGCAGCGCTGGAAAGACGCCTTCGTAAAATTTCTCAAGCAGCTGACGATACGCAACCCCAAACGTATCCTGTTGAAATCCCCCACCCACACTTATCGAATCAAGGTCTTGCTCGAGCTGTTTCCGGATGCACAGTTCGTTCATATCGTGCGCGACCCTTACACCCTGTTTCTCTCGACGATGCATTTGTGGAAATCCTTGTACGAGGCTCAGGGCCTGCAAGAACCGAAATACGACGATCTGGAAGACTATGTGTTCGAAAATTTCTTGCATATGTTCCAGAAGATCAAGGAAGCACGCCCGCTGCTCCACGCCCCCCGCTTCCATGAACTGCGATACGAGGACCTCGTGCAAGATCCGGTCGGGCAACTCCGTAAGCTGTATGACCAGCTGGAACTAAGCGATTTCGAGCGAATGCTTCCCAAATTGAAGCAGTACCTAGAAGAGACGAACGATTATCGTACCAATCGCTACGACCTCACCCCGGAACTGAGGGAGGAAATTACTCGACGCTGGGGGCAGGTAATAGAACGCTATGGGTATGCGAGCGGACTGGGCACCCCTATGCGCAGGAATGATGCGGCTTAGGTTGAGGAGGCTCCGATTATTAACCCGGCCTATAAATATAGGCCGGGTTAATCCGGGGCAAGGATGCCCCGGCGCGGCGACAAGCCGCGTGAGCCCAGGCCGGGCGTGTACCGGGCCTGGGCGGCGGCCCGAAATACCAGGAGGGTATTTACGGGCCTGATTAATAACTTATTGCCGTTCCGCAAAACGGGTGGATCGCACCGAAAGGCAGCGTAGACAAATGGCTGGCGATGGAAACGGCCAACGATGCCGCCATGGAGAAGTTTCATTTCGGAATTGTCATCGGCATTTCTGCGAATGTTTCGGGACGCATGACGAAAGACTATCCGTTATGTCCGGACATCCGTTTGATGGTGGCAATTCCGGTGAAAACACAGTGGTTTGAAACAATTGGAGGAATAATCATGAACAGCTTTTCGCAACGCTCCAATCTCAGCGAGCTCCTCGACGACCCAACGCTCGGCGGTGATGATCTGATCAAAAACCTAGAGGATATCGCCAGGGTCAACCGCTGGCTGGGCGGAGAAAAAGCGTTGGTTTCGGCCATCGCACCGTTACTTGAACAGCATGATTTCGGCCGTCCGATAGAAGTTGTTGATCTGGGTTGCGGTAGCGGCGATCTTCCCAGAGCAGTCGTCAAATGGTGTCGAAGGAAAAACATCCCGGTTTCAGTAACCGCCGTCGATATAAACGACTCGATTATTCGGTATGCGACTTCGCAATCGAAAGATTTTCCGGAGATACGCTTTGAAAAGATAGATGTTTTTTCGGACGAGTTTAAAAAAAGGCGGTTTGACATCGTCGTGATGAGCTTGTTTCTTCACCATTTCGACAACCGAAAGGCAGAAGAATTGTTGAAGAATTCTTACGAGCAGTGCAGGTTGGCAGTTGTGGTCAACGACCTGCACAGAAGTCCTGTTGCTTATCATCTTTTTGAATTGTTCGCCTTTGTTACAGCCTCATCCACCATTACCCGTCACGATGGATTAATCTCCATCCTGCGGGGATTCCGGAAAAAGGACCTGGAGAGGCTGACAGACGAATTTTCTGAGGCAAAGAGGAATATTAAATGGAAATGGGCATTTCGTTGGCAACTGGCATTAGAAAAAGAAATTCCCGCAACCGAAAGAGTATATAAAACGAAATAAAAACCCGAATTATCGCAACTTTAATAGTACTGCCTGAACTTGCACCGTCCACTGCATAGACATCGAATATACAAAGAGCTTTCATGGGCTAAAAAATAATTCATTAATATTAGACTCCCGGCGTTTTTCAGTTAATCAAAACTCGCTGAGAGCCGGCATTTTATTCCATTCGGCTTTCGATAGGGTGGGTTACGGCGCACGCAAAGCGCGGTGATCGGCGGTCAATCAGTGCTGATGTGCGCCTAACCCACCCTACGAAAGCAAGTCCTTATCGAAAGCGATTTGGAATTAGCCTTTCAAGCAAATAACAGTGTCAGAAAATTTTACAATCGATTCGCCATACCAAGCCAAGTAATTAACCTATAATTATAATTATAAATATACACATGATCCTGACATATTACGATTTCGGCTCAGCCTACGTTCGCTGAATATCATTTTTCCAAAGAATTGGCATAACTTCCCCGCGTGATCGGCAATATCAAGGTGTCAGAAAATTTTACAGACACTTTACTATCTCCAAGCAAATAATTGATCTAATTAAAAATATAGATATGGCATAAGATTCGCGTAATAAAATATTCGGTGCCATACCGAAATCTCGTAATAAAAATTCAAAAACAACTCAGGAGGAGAATGAAAGCAACCACTTAATTCAACGATTACATATACCAAATATGCGAGTTCTGCCCGGTTACGGGCAATATGATACGAACAGGAAACATGCACTTTGGAAAAAGGAGTATCGACATGATCAAGTGCAATTGGCGAGTTGTTTTTCCCTTATCTCTTTTTATTTTCCATTCGGCGGTAACGGTTTCCCACGCGCAGACCGCTACTGTCTTGGCGAAGGCCGTCCCGGATGAGTGTTGGAACGGTTGCGGCATGCCTTATGTCGCCGCGTCGGCAAATGGAGCCTGCCCCACCGGCACGACGCCCAAGCGAAATCAGGCCTATCTTTGGGGTCTGGCCCAATGGAAACAGACCCTCTGGATCGGAACTGGAGCCAATGTCGCGGGTATAGGACAAACCGCAGGCGACGGATTGCAGGAATGCGATTTCGCTAACGATTCCACCGGCAATCCCATCAACGTCCTCGAGGGCTCGCTGAGCCAATACCCCGGCGTTCCCGTACCATTGCGCCAATTCCTGGGCGACTGGAGACCGCCGCAGGTATGGGTTTATGACATCGCCACCGGTAAGCAAACCAATGTTACGCCGAACGACCCTCTCATCAACGAGACCTTGGGCTTGCGGTCGGCCGGCGTATCCAATGGCGTGGCAATACTCGCCGGTCCGGGCCAGCTCGGGGTGAGCGTCAATTTGTTTGCCTTCGATGCCGATACCAAACAATATCTCGGCTCGACGACTTTGTTGCGATACGCCAACATCCGCAAATTCGTCTCTGCGCAGGGCGCCATGTATACCGGCGTGCAGACACTCACCGGAGGCGGCGAAATACTGCGCTGGACGGGAACTCGAAGCAATCCTTTCAGCTTCACGACAGTGGGTATGGTAGACAACGATGCGGTCAATCTGGCCGTGCACGAAGGGCGTCTTTTCGTGGCCACCTGGCGTCCGTCGACACTGTCCAGCTCGGTCGGCAGCTTCCTCGGAACCAACAACCCGCCGGCCGGGATCTGGATGAGTCCGCCGATTCCCGCAGGAGGCTTGCGGCTTATCCATGCCCCTCTTTGGACCAAGGTTTGGGAAGTAAATGACTACGAAGTCGACGACCTCGTTGCCTCGACCCAAGGGGTGGGCGACTTGGCCTCGTTCGCCGGTTACCTCTACTGGGGACATATGAACCCGCCGTGGTCGGTCTATAGCACGTTCGTGAGTACCTACGGAGAGCCCCAGGATCGTACCGAAACCCAAAAGAACCTCAGCCGGGCCATTCCGATCTTCCGCGGCCGCAATTTCGGTAGCAGTCCCGAGATTCAACTGCTCTACGGGGAAAAGCAGTTACCGAAATACAACGGCAGCACTTGGAGCATGGTGGATAACAATCTGGGCGGCATGACCCCGCTCTACGGCGCGGCGGGCTTCGACGTTCCGACCAATGTCTATACCTGGACCATGGCGGTTTTCCAAGGAAAGCTGGCCGTGGGAACGCTCGACTCGGGATCCAGCGTCAACTTCAGCAAGAATCCCGGTGCCGACCTTTGGGTCTTCCCCGATGGGAATTCCAAGGCAGTACCGTGGACCATAAACGGCTTCGGCCATCCCGAAACCGTTATGGGTGTGCGGAACATGCTTCCAACGAAAGATGTCCTCTATGTGGGATCGTCCAGCAGAGCAAATCTCTCTCCGGATGGCGGTTGGAAACTCATCGGAGTAAAGCCGTAACATCGAGAGATCGGGAAAGGAGTGCCGCAGCGCGGCACTCCTTAAGTCAGGCAGACAAAAGCAAATACCATGTAGAGCGGCTAGATGGGGGAACTGTCCCGTACCTATTCGTAGGTCGGCAACCCGTTGCCGACGAAGCCGCTTTTCCGACCTATTCCACGTTGGGAGCGCTACGCCAAGCCGGAAAATGCTCTCAATGGCGCAACGGAATCGCTACCAAGACGACGCCGACATCTACCAAAATAGAAAACCGTCGAACGCGTTGGGATGTTTTCTGCTTTTGCTCCATGAGCCCGATTGTTGCCATGTCCGCCAAATTGCCTCCGGCACGGCGGAAAGCGTAACCGAGCGGGTCTTGGGCACTAAATCGAACCCGACCTCGAAACCATGGTAATTCCGAATCATGTCCATCGTGATTGGCCCGCGTATGGAATCACGTATGGGCGGCCCGATCATGACTCGCGCGTTACTCAGTTCCCTCCCGGAAAGCGCCACTACGGTCTTTCCCTTCCATATGGGCTGGCACTCGATCAATTCGCCCGCCTTATTGAACACATAGAGATCGAGATCGATCAGCAATCCACTGAGGCCTTCATACAAGGCAATGAATGAAAAAACCTCGATCCTCTCGTCTTGCCGCATGTTTGCTGGCATGAGTCACCTTTAACGCATTAGATCAGTCTCTGACTCCGCACCGAGGCGGCCCCCAAAAAAACGGCTCTTACCGGTGCGCCTTTAGATACGTGTCCAGGAATCGCCGCACCCGTCGGGTACTAGAGTACGGAAGCAACATGAGAACGCCGCCGGGGAAAAGATTAAAGAAAGATGAGGATCGCCGGTGCCGACGATCGATTCTTCGGCCGGCGAAGTAGGATAGGTCAGGCGCGCAGCGACCTCGAATCGGCGGGTTACGCGGAGCCTAGGGGCTAACCTGCCATCGATGGGTTTCGCTTCGCTCTACCCATCCTACGATGAATGTTCGCTCGAATGTCGAATGGAATTACGGTGCCGATCGGGCTTGCTCGGCCTCGGCAATCGCCCACGCGGCGTTGATCAAGCCGATATGGCTGAAGGCTTGCGGGAAGTTGCCGAGCAGCTCGCCCGTGCTCGGATCGACCTCTTCGGCGAGCAGGCCCACATCGTTGGCATAAACGGCGCCGCGGGCCAGGATGCCCTTGGCGCGCTCGACCTGTCCTGCCAAAGCGACTGCGTGGGCAAGCCAGAAAGTGCAGAGCAGGAAAGTGCCCTCCTCTCCTTTCAACCCGTCGTCGGCGCGATAGCGGAATACCAGCCCCCGTTTGTCCGTCAGCTCCCGCTCGATCGCATCGATCGTCGCCAGCATGCGGGGATCGTCCGCCGGCAGGAAGCCGACCAGCGCCATCATCAGGACCGAAGCATCGAGCTCGTCCGAACCGAACGCCTGAGTAAAGGACTGAGCCCGCTCGCTCCAACCCTGGGTAAGAATCGCCTGGCGGATTTCCTCGCGGACGGCGCGCCAGCGCTCGACACGATCCGCGGCGCCGAGCAGATCTGCGAGCCCGATGGCCCGGTCGAGGGCGACCCAGCACATCAGTTTCGAGTACAGGAAGTCTCGCGGCGGACCGCGGATTTCCCAAATGCCCTGATCCGGATCGCGGTAATAACGACCGGCAGCGTCGGCGACATCGGCGAGAAAATTACGGGTGATGGGATCGAGAGTGGTGAGCTGTCCCTGTAGCCGGTACGCTGCGTTCAACAGCTCGCCGTAGACATCGAGCTGCCGCTGATTCCAGGCGCCATTGCCGACCCGGACCGGACGGCTGGCCCGCCAGCCGGACAGATGTGGCAGCTCGCGTTCGGTCAGATCGTGCTCGCCGCCGATGCCGAACATGATCTGCATATCCACGCCGCGCTCGATCTGGGTCAAGGCCGAGCCTGCCAAGAAGTCGAAGAATTTATAGGCTTCGTCCGGACAGGCCGCCACCCACAGCGCTTCCAGGGTGAAACTCGCATCGCGCACCCAAGTGTAGCGGTAGTCCCAATTGCGGCTGCCGCCCACGGCTTCCGGCAGCGAAGTCGTCGGTGCGGCCACGATGGCGCCGGTCGGAAAATAGGTCAGCCCCTGAAGCACGCGCCCGCTGTGGCGGACGAGCTCCCGCCACGGTCCTTCGTAGTTCTGGTGGAGATCGGACCAGCTGCGCCAGGCGGTGATGGTGTCGTCCAACCGTTCGGCGATATCCGCTTCGGTCCAGACTCGAGGCGCGGCTTCGGAACTCGAACGATGCTGCAAGGCGAAGTCCAGGCGTTGGCCGGCTTCGATTCTCACGCCCGCCCATGCCGTCGAACGGGTGATTTGAAACGGCACGGGCGAACTGAGATGGAGCACCGAGGCGCCGCCCCGCGCGGATACGCCGCCAACGACCGGAACCAACAAGGGAAAGACCAGCCCATACTCCGGCCGGGGCGCGTACTCGATCTCGAGGTCTGCGTGCCCGGCCAGGCATCGGACGCTGCGGATCAGGGTATGCGGCGCGTCGACGCCGAGCTGGTGGCCGCGTTCGTTGGGTCCCATCGCCAGCGCGTCGGTCAGAACCACGGTGCCGGTCGGCGTCTCGAAGGTCGTTTCAAGCACCAGGGTGCCGTCGAGATACCGGCGGCGCGTCGATGCTTGGCCAACCGGGCGGATGGCCCAATGGCCGCCGTCCGTATCCAGAAGCCGCGAGCAGATCGCGGGCGCGTCGAAACGGGCAAAGTTAAGCCAGTCGACCGAGCCGGCGCGGCTGACCAGGCCGGCCCCGTGGCAATCGGACAGAAAGGCGTAGTCAGCGATGGGAAGCTGGCTCACGGCTGTATCTCCAGTCGGATGGGACGCAGGACAAGCACCGAACGCACGGAGTGAGACCTTGATCGATTCGACCGACAGGGCATGCGGGAGTGCCTTCGCTCCGTCTGAAACCGGAAGCTCTGACAAAGGTAAATCATGGCGGCATGCGGAACTCCGGAACGGCCGGACCTCGCGAGAAATCAAACCAGATGTTGGTTCCCAACCTCAAGGTTGGGAACCCAAGTCTTGGAAGCTCCGGCTTCCTGCCCTTTGCGAGGCTGGAGCTTCCAAGGCCGTATTCCCAAGCAGGAGCTCTCATCGTTATACACAACTTACGAGCGACCCGAAACGTGCCCGGACCCGTCATTCCGGCAGGGAAGCCGGAATCCAGCCACACGGAGGTGAAGCGGCGGGCCGGAGCTGTGCTTCGGATAAGCCAGCGTGCGACCGGCCGGTTACCATCCATGGCCCTGGATTCCGTCGTCCATGGACGGAATGACGGTGACGACCACCCGCTGGGTCTTGTGTATAACGATGAGAGCAGGAGCTTGGGAACAAGCGGAAGTAGACGTTGAAATTCCCCGCTCGATGGAGGTCACCATGACGAGCCAGAACGCTTCGAGCACCATCAACGACAATTCGGCCTGGCCGGACCTGCCTTTGCAGGCATGGCAAGACACCTATGCGACCTTGCATATGTGGACACAGATCGTCGGCAAAATCCGGCTGGCCTTGACGCCCTGGATCAACCACTCCTGGCATGTCGTGCTTTATCTGACGACATCCGGGCTGACGACCTCGCCGATTCCCTATCGTGACCGAACGTTCCAGATCGATTTCGATTTTATCGAGCATCGACTCGTGATCCGGACCAGCGACGGCGCGGCGCGACAATTCCCGCTTCGACCCTGCACGGTGGCCGATTTCTACCGGGAAATTTTTGCCGCGCTTCGGGCGCTGGATATCGAGGTCGCCATACGGAAAAAACCCAACGAGGTCGCCCGCGCGATTCCCTTCGACCAGGATCGGGAACACGCCGCCTACGCTGCCGAGCACGCCCACCGGTGCTGGAGGGTGCTGGCCCAGGCGGATAGCGTATTCAAGGCATTCCGCGCGCGCTATATCGGCAAATGCAGTCCGGTGCATTTTTTCTGGGGCAGCTTCGACCTGGCGGTCACGCGCTTCTCCGGCCGGCGCGCGCCCGAACACCCCGGCGGCGTGCCCAATCTTCCCGATTGGGTGGTCCGCGAGGCCTATTCCCATGAGGTAAGCAGTTGCGGCTTCTGGCCGGGTAACGATGCTGTCCCGTTTCCAGCCTTCTACGCCTATGCCTACCCTGAACCGAAAGGTTTTCCGGACGCACGGGCACGTCCCGAAAGCGCGTTTTACAGCCCCGAGCTCAAGGAATTCGTCCTGCCTTATTCCGAGGTGCGGCAGGCGGATTCACCCGGCCGGCTGCTGCTGGAGTTTCTCCAAAGCACCTATGACGCGGCCGCCGATCTGGGACACTGGGATCGGCCGTCATTGGAACGGAGCCTATCCGGCAAAGAGCCTACCTTCCCCACGACCTAAAACTTGCCCGAGCGGAAATCGTGCATGGCCTGTTCGACCTCGTCGCGCGTGTTCATCACGAAAGGTCCCCACTGCACAATCGGCTCGTTGAGGGGACGGCCGGCGACGAGCAACGATCGAGCCCCGCGCGAAGCCGTCAGCCGCACGCCATCGGCATCCGCGCGGTTGGTCAGGACCGCGAACTGACGGGCGCGCACCGGCTCGCCCCGTGTGCCGACGCCGACTTCGCCTTCGTAAACGTACAGAAACGCGTTGTGTCCCCCAGGGATCGGCGCCTCGTAAGCGCTTCCGGCCGGCATTTCGAGATCGAGATAGAGCGGCTCGGTCGCCTCGCGCCTGACCGCGCCGCCGATGCCCGCAACCGATCCGGCGATGATCCGGATGGTCACGCCTTCGGCCGTGGTGGTGCTCGGGATCGCTTCCGCCGAAATGTCCCGGTAGCCGGGCTCGGTCATCTTCTCGCGCGCGGGCAGATTGATCCAAAGCTGGAAACCGTGCATCAGCCCCTGCTCCTGCTCGGGAAGCTCGGAATGAATGATGCCTCGACCCGCCGTCATCCATTGCACGCCGCCGGCAGCCAGCAAGCCTTCGTGGCCGGCGTTGTCGCGATGCCGCATGCGTCCCGCGAGCATATAGGTCACGGTCTCGAAGCCCCGATGGGGATGATCGGGAAAGCCGGCGAGATAGTCGTCCGGATTGTCGGAGCGGAACTCGTCGAGCATCAGAAAGGGATCGAGCCGCCGCTGCAAATCCGGGGTCAGCACGCGCAGCAGTTTTACGCCCGCACCGTCCGAAACGGCATTGCCGGTGACCAGTCGCTCGACCTCGCGGGTTACAAAATTCGGAGAGGTGGTCATGGGTGTTCTCCTCAAACAATTTGTCAAACATCGATCGGTTTCGCCGCAGTCGTTACCGCTCGGGAACCGACAAGCCGGGCGATCTGCCCGAGCGCATCGGTTTCCGCTTGCCCCTTGGCGGTCTCCCCCAAAGCCAGTCCTTCGGCATAGACGAAATTGACGTCCGTCATCCCGAGGAAACCCAGCACATTGCGCAGGTAAGCGGTTTGGGTGTCCTGCGGCGTGCCACGATGGACTCCGCCGCGGGCGGCGAGCACGAACACCTGTTTGTCTTGGACCAAACCGACCGGGCCGTTTTCCGTGTACTCGAACGTGATTCCGGCGCGGGCGACGTGGTCGATCCAGGCTTTGAGAGTCGACGGGATGCCGAAGTTGTACATGGGAACGCCGAGCACGAGGACATCCGCCGCCTGAAGCTCCGCAATCAGTTCGTCCGAAAGTTCCACTGCCGCCCGCTGCTCGGGAGTGCGCCGTTCGGCCGGCGCGAAGAAGCCTGTGATTGCGGTCTCGTCCAGGTGCGGAATCGGCTCGCGGCCGAGGTTGCGGGTGACGATCCTGTCCTCCGGATGCCGCGCGCGCCACTGGGTGATGAAAGCGTCGGCGAAGCGGTTGGCGTTGCCGGTGTCGGACAAACTGGTCTTGATTTGCAGCACGTTGGCCATGGCGATCTCCTGGTAAGAATCGATAGACGGCACCAGGATAGGTTTGTATGACTCGATTAAAAAGCGCAAAATTCTGGGCATTCTTATCGAAAAATTCGATCATATGAAGATTCCCCGGACCACTCTCGAGCAATGGCGGGTATTGCAGGCGATCGTGGAATACGGCGGATTCGCCCAGGCCGCCGAAGCGCTGCATCGCAGCCAGTCATCCGTCAGCTATACGGTCGGCCGGCTGCAGGAGCAGCTCGGCCTGAAACTGCTGGAGATTCACGGCCGCAAGGCAAAGCTCACCGAATCGGGAGAGACGCTTCTGCGCCACGCCGAAGAACTGCTCGGCGAAGCGCTTAAACTGGAGAAGCTGGCCCACAGTCTGGTGCAGGGGTGGGAAGCGGAAATCCGGCTGGTGGTCGACGCGTTGTTCCCCACTCCCCTTCTGCTGCGCATGCTGAGGGAATTTGCGCCCCTCAGCCCGCACACGCGCGTGCTGCTCAGCGAAGAGGTGCTGTCCGGCACCGACGAGGCGCTGATCATGGGCCGCGCCGATCTCGCGATCGGCGGACAAGTCCCGCCGGGATTTTTGGGAGATCACGTGCTGGACGTGGAACTCGTTGCCGTGGCTCATCCCGACCACCCGCTACACCGGCTCGGACGAACCCTGGATGCCGATGACTTGAGCCGGGAGCTGCACGTCGTCGTGAGCGATTCGGGCACGCTGGCGCCGCGCGATTCCGGGTGGCTCGGCGCGACGCGGCGCTGGAGCGTGACCAGTCCCGAGAAGCGGATAGCCTTGTTATGCGCGGGGCTGGGCTTCGGCTGGATTCCGTGCCATCTGATCGAGGAGCCGCTCGCCTCCGGCCGGCTCAAGCCGCTGCCCCTGCGCGATGGACAGCGCCGAAAGGTGCCGCTGTATCTCATCTTCGCCCAGCCCAAGCTTGCCGGCCCCGCCACCCGCAAGCTGGCCGAACTGATCCGCGCCTGCGCCGCCGAAGGCGGAACCGGGATGAACAGCGGTTCCGTCTAGCCCGCAGTTCTCCGATTTCTCCCGCAGCGGACTCCGATTCGCTTGGCTTGTTGGCGAGCTGTGCTCTGTCTCACCGTGGGGAAGGACATTGTAAAAGCTGCCTCTGTGCATGAATCTTTACACAAATCGTCACCCCGGCAAGGAAGGGTGTCTTCGGTGCTCCCGAAGACACCGTTTGCGATCGGAAGGATGTCTCCGGCGCTCATCGAGCTTAAAGCCTATCCTTTATAAAACCGTCGAATCGGAATTATCATCCGCGCTTGCAGCGGACGTCATACGAACACTTTGGACTTATCAAGGGGGGGTAGGAACATGAGCGAGTTCCCGGCTTACGACGAGGTGCATGTCATCTCCGATATCCACATGGGCGGCAAGCCCGGCTTCCAGATCCTTAGGGAGACCCAGCGTCTCGCCAACTATATCCGGTGGGTGGCGGCGCAGCGTCCCGAAGGGCGCGTCGCGCTGATTCTGAACGGCGACGTGTTCGACACCCTGGCCGAGGACATCCGGGGCTACGTCGCCGTCGACGAGGCGACGGCCACGCTGACGCGGATCATGGACGACAAGTCGTTCTCCGGAATTTGGGAGGCTCTCGCGGATTTCGTGAAGAAGAAAGGACGCACGCTGGTGATCGTCATCGGCAACCACGACATCGAAGTGTCCTTTCCCTCGGTCCAGCGCCTGATTCTGTCGCGGCTCGCGGGCGACGACCTTCTCGCCAGGGCAAGGATCGAATTCTCCACCACCGGCGCGGGCCACACCTGCCTGGTCGGCAATGCCCGCGTCTTCTGCACCCACGGCAACGAAGTCGACGCCTGGAACTACAACCGCTACGAAGATCTGGCGAAAGTCGCGCGGCGCCTGAATGCCGGCCGTTCGCTCGAACCGAGCGAATGGTACCCGAACGCTGGTACCCGCATGGTCAAGGAAGTCATGAACGAGGTAAAGCGCCGGTACGCGTGGATCGATCTGCTCAAACCCGAGACCTCCGCCGCCGTCGGAACCCTGGTGGTGCTCGATCCTTCCCAGGCGGCCAAGATCAACAGCCTGCTGTCGATCCTGGGCGAACGCCAACGGGGCAGCGGACAGGTGGACCAGCGCCTGTCGGCGGAAGGATTCCAGCCCCGCCAGGCGACCGGCGCGCCCGCCATCACGGTCGATCAGCTGCTGGGGCCGAACGTTTCGGCCGGCATCCAGGGCGGAGGCCCGGCCGGCGCACAAACCGCCGACGACATGTTGCTGGCCGCCGAGAAGGGCTTCAAGCAACCCGGCGCTCGCGCGACACCCGCGAACGAAACTCTGGGTACCGGCGGCCTGATCTGGGATCGCCTCACCGGCTGGATCACCGGGGTCGGCAAGGACGAAGCGCTGCGGCGCGCGCTCAAGGACTGGCTCGCGGACGACAAGACCTTCGACATCACCGACCAGGACGACACTTACAAGCAGGTGACGGCTTCGGTGGGTGCTTCCACCGACTTCATCGTCACCGGCCATACCCATCTCGAACGTGCCATCGACATGGGCGGCTCCCGCTATTACTTCAACAGCGGCACCTGGATCCGCCTGATGCGGTTCAGCGATGCCATGCTCAAGGACGCGGCCTCGTTCAAGCCGGTGTACGAGGCGCTGACCGACGGCGAGATGGAGACCATCGACAAGGCGAAATTCGGCGGCGAATCGTTCGTGATGGATCAAACCAGCGCGGTCTCGATCTCGCTGGAAGACGGAAAAGTCGTCGGCCGTCTGACCCATGTCGAGGGCGACGGCACGGACAAGCCGCGGGTTATCGAACAATTCGCGAGGCCCTGAGATGAGCGAAATTCGCAACGTCAAACTCGAACTGCTCAGGCCGGGCCCCGCGCACAATCAATTGTTGTCGCCGCTGACGCCGTATCTCGCGCTGTGCGGCGCCGACGGTCCGGTGACCGTACACATGCCGTTCGAGCAACGGCAACTGCTCAACCGGCTCGAACGCCTGCGGTACGACATAGACGGAAGCCCCGTCGCCGCCTCGCAGCGCGAAAGCGAGATGCGGGAAATGGGCGAGGCGATCGGGCGGGTGCTCGGACAGGTTCCGGCGCTGCTCTCGGAACTGTCCGACCCGCGGGCCGACGGCGGGAAACTCGTGCATCTCAGGCTTTCGCTGTCCTCTTTCGAGCTGGGCATGGTGCCGTTCGAGACGGCTATCGCGCCGGACGGTTTTCCGGGTTCCGGATCTCCCCTGTTCCTGCAGTCGCGCACCCCTATCGTGATGACCCGGGAAGTCCGGCGCGGACGGCCGCTGCCGGTCGACTGGAACCGCCCTCCGCGCATCCTGTTCGCGTTCGCATCGCCCGGCGGCCTCCCGCCGGTGCCGGCGCAAGACCATTTGCACGCGATCCGGCGAGCGATCGATCCCTGGATCAAGATCAAGGACACGCCCGAGGAACGCATCCGGGAGGTCAAGCAGATCCTGACGGTGCTGCCCAATGCCAGCCTGGAGCAGATTCGGGAAGCCTGCTCGACCACCCAGTACGCTTACGTGCACATCCTGGCCCACGGCGCGCCGATCAATAACTCCGGCGACCGCCACTACGGCGTCATGCTGTGCAGCGATTCCAATTCCGCGCAAGGCGACGTGGTCGACGGCGAACGCCTGGCGATCGTACTCACGGCGCGGGACTCCTCCGGGACAACCAAATATCGCCCCAACGTGGTCACGCTCGCGACCTGCGATTCCGGCAATATTGAGTCGGTGCTGATACCCGGCGGCAGCATCGCCCACGAGCTCCACGCGGCAGGCATTCCCTGGGTCATCGCCTCGCAATTCCCCCTCTGGATGCGGGCCTCCTCGATCGCGGCCGAGGTGCTCTACAGCGGCCTTTTGAGCGGCACCGATCCCCGCTGGGTGCTCTACGACCTGCGCCAACGGCTTCGTACCGATTCGCCCGGCACCCATGACTGGGCGAGCATCGTCTGCTACGCGACCGTGCCCTGGAACTTCGAGCGGCAGGTGGACGCCTTCCGCGACGAACGCATCCGCAGCCGGCTCGAGGTGAAGTTCGACCGGATAGACGAACTGATCGGCGCCAACGCGGACGGCCGGAGAGCCGCCGAGGCGCGCAACCCGGCCGAGCGGGATGCCGAACTGGAAACGCTGTGCCGGTCGATCCGCGCCGAACTCAAGGCATGGTGCGCCGAGCCCGTCACGGAGAAATCGCCTGCGCAAAAGGCTAAGCGTCTCGGCATGAATGCCGCCAGCGAGAAGCGCATCGGAATCGCCTATTTTCTGATCGCGGCAAGCGAAACCGGCGATGCCGAGGTCACCCGCGTGAAGCTGGAAAAAGGCAAGAAAGCCTATGCGTCCTCTCGTGATCTCTATCGCGAAGCATTGGAGATCGAGCCTTCCAACCCGTGGGCCATTACGCAGTATCTTTCCATGCTGGCGATGCCGGTCCTGGCGGGCAGTACCGAGGTTTGGAAGTCGCTCGCGAAGGATTACGGCCTCTGGTGGGCCGCCGCCCGGCAACTCGCCCATTGGCAGCTTTACAAAACCGCGGGCGAAGAGCGCGCCTATGTGCTGGCCACACTCGCCGAACTCGCCCTGCTGGGCGTTGCCTATGGCGCGCCAAAATTCAGCGCCAGCCAGGCGGAACAGGAAATCAGGGAGTTCTGCGGTGAAATGCTCTGCCTGCTGGGTCCCGATGCCTTCCCGATTCTTTCTACCCAGCGCCAGTTCAGGCGCTATCTCGAGTATTGGCAGAGGGACCAGTGGAACGAATTGGCCAGAACCGCGCTATCGGCGCTAGGCGACGAATCCCTGTCCCAGGCGAAGCCTTGATGACGGACAAGAGCAAGGTTCCGAGTCTTGTGTCCGGAGTCGGATGGATTATTCCATTCGGCATTCGAGTGAACATTAATCGTAGGGTGGGTTAGCGAAGCGTAACCCACCGATTCGAGGTCGCTCGGTGGGTTACGGCCTCGCGGCCTAACCCACCCTACGAAAATTAATGCCTTATTGAAAGCGATTTGGAATTAGGCGCGCACCGCCACGAACGGTTCCGTGACCACGGACTCTCTACGCGCCGTAACCCACCGGTTCCGCGGCTTGGCCCGGTGGGTTACGGCGCGCGGAAGCCCCTCAAGGAACGTGGCCGGTTCGATGCGATGCTCACCAAACCCGTCGTGCTTTGCGCGTTCCCGGATGGTCACGTCATCCGCCCCGCCTAACCCGAGCCAATGACGGAGCAACAGTCAAACAACGAACGCCCGACACCCGCTATCAGTGCAACCGCCCAAGTGGCGGCGGTCGAGAATCGGCCTATCTCTCCTGGAGAGCTCGGCCGGTCGTAGGATTCTCGAACTCCGGCCATCGCTCCTCAAAACCGGGATCATAGATCGGTTCTTCGCCCAGAGCCGACAACCGACTATCGACGCATCGCGTGAAGTAGTCCTTTTCCACGCCTGCCTCGATATACTTCTTGGATTCGGCCAAACACCGAGCCTGAACCGCCCCGGCTAATTGCTGCCGCACCGCCGGATCCGACGCACATCCACCGATCAGACCCAACACAGCTAAAAACACGAAACGCATAACGCCTCCAAAATCCCTTTAGGCCCGTACCGACTCTACCCAAAGAAAAAACTCCGGTCAAAACCCAATGCCGGTCAGTTATTAATCAGGCCCGTAAATACCCTCCTGGTATTTCGGGCCGCCGCCCAGGCCGGTACACGCCCGGCCTGGGCTCACGCGGCTTGTCGCCGCGCCGGGGCATCCCTGCCCCGGATTAACCCGGCCTTATATTTATAGGCCGGGTTAATAAGCGTCATGCTAGCGGCGAATGCCGAAACGACAGGCCTTAGAACTTGGCTGCCAATTACATCCCCGTCTACTTGAAAACGATTTCGCAGTAAGGTGGGTTAGGCGCGCATCGCATCGAACCTGCCAGGTTCCTGTGGGTGTTTCCGCGCGCCGTAACCCGCCGGTTCCGCGGCCTGGCTGCCGTACGATTAGAGCGTTTTTCATCCCGGTGTACGGATTCATGTCGGGCGGGAAGCACGTAGGTCGGCAATCCCTTGCCGACTTATCGGCTCGACAAAGGACTTTGTGGGAAGGGGCGTCCTGGCGCTCCAATCGCAAACGGTCATCCCAGGAGCGCTGGGATGACCCTTCCAATCGCAAACGGCCTGGCCGGGAGCGCCGGCCAGGCCCTTCCCAGGGCGGCCGTTTGCGATTGGGAAGGGATTGCCGACCTACATATCGGGCTCCCTGATACCGGATCGGAAAATTCTCTAGGCGCGAGCGCATCATAAGACAACAGGGCGGTAGTTTTGAGCTTGGTTCGCTTTTACCCCTTTGCCGCTGGAAGACTTTACCGAGCAGAGTGAAGCTTTCCGAAAGGCCGTAACGCCGCCTCCAATCCTTTTTCTATCTATTCGTAAGTTCTGGCTTACACGATTTTCAGCCTTTTCCGACTCAAACCTGGCTTTTTTGAGCCGCGAAGTCACTAGACTTATCTGCTGGGATTATTCGAAACGACGTTTAAACATGGGTTACCGTCGCCGATATCGTCGCAAACGCTCGCGGTCAGGGGGTGTTGAGTGACACGACTCACATTGCAAACCGTTTGTCATGGAAAGGTGCAGTGCTCTTTGGCCTTGTACTGTTTGTGATGTTCTATTGGTTGCTGCCGGCGTGGATGAATCATCTCCTTGAAAGCCGTCGCAGCAGCATGTTTTTCCCTGCGGTTGAGGCGATCTTCACTCGGCGGATTCATTGGCTTCAATGGTTGGGCATCGCCTTTGCCTTGATCTGCGGTTTTTTCGCCGTTAGCAACTATTTGTCCGCCGGTCGCCTGAGCCCTAAAGGTGAGCGCCATGTGAGTTTCTTTAGTCGGCTCTTGGCCAGGTTCCTGGATTGATCGGCGTAAATTGGGCCAATCTTATTCATTCTTCCAACCTAATTTGGCACCGCCGCAGGCGGATCATCAACAACTTTTCGGAGATTTAGATGCGCATGTTGCTATTGGTCGCAATCCTGGCCGGAGTCAGCTGGTATTACTTCATCGGCGGGCGCAAGATCTCGGACGATCAGGTCAGGGCCTTCTACCAAATGCAGACCCACGCGACGTTGAGCCGCAATCCAGAAGCGCTCTGCAATTTATTGGATAACGACTTTGAGAGTCGCGGCATATCAGTCGTTTACGGCCAACGAGTGGAGGTCACGCAGAACAAAGAGGAAACCTGCGCGGCCTACAAACAGATGTACCAGGGGATAGCTGACATCGGAGCGCGCCTAGGCGGTATAGCCACGCTCGGCTACGAGCATCACATTGACGAAGTCGAGGTCTCGTCGAATCGGAAATCCGCCATTGCGTCCGTTCACTTCGCCCTCACAGTCGCCGGCTCCGTCATGCAATATCGCGGGCACTCCAAAGATACGCTGATCCGCCGAGCCGGCCGCGTTCTCCTCCTGCGCAGTGAAGAGAAATCGAGCATCGGCAATGGCTAGCCGGCATCCAACAATTGGTTCGTAGGACAACGTCGGAAACAGCGGACGAATCTCGCTTTTCCTTTCGAGTTAGAGGCTGTTTTCTCTTCACCCGATGTTGGCCGAACTCTCGAACAATCTCTTATCTTTTCCGTTTTCTCAAATTCAGCCAGGACAAACCCGAAACGGACAGTAAAAGAGTGAGAGGTAGAGAAACGTCTTAAAAATTGCTTACTGGTACGAACAGGGGGAGGATCGACGCGACACTGTTTCCGAAACGTTATGAGAAGCTCCGTAAGCATCCCTTGATTCTTACGTCGTCCATAGCTAACAGAAATCGATGGCTTCCCGGCGAGTTACATTATCGACACGGAACTGTACGGGGATTTGGGTGAAGTTGATGTCCCCAAAAATACGCCGGTCGGCTATTGTCCTCCCTCTCGTCAGCGCTTCTCCGGCGGTGGCTCGGCCACTTTCAAATATCTCTGCGATTCCTTGATTTCGGGGCTGATTTGCCCGGCATCGGGCAGGACCTTTCCCGTACAAAGCCAATAACCGTACTGTGGCCATTCGTTGGAAATCGCCTCGATATGCCAGGCGTAAACCTTCTGCTTTTTGTGTTCCAAATTGCTGAGCTGGTTCGTTCCTATCCCTGTCTTCTGGGCGAATTCGTCCCTCGTCAGGCCTAATGTCTTCCGTAGCTGCTTAATTCGGTCGTTCGCGGCAAATTCGTCAAGCATAGATCTCATACTTGTACTATTTACCGTAATGTATAAAATACATGTTCAAATAGCATGTTATTTCCCAATGTAACGCAATGAGGGGACATTATGGACGAACAGGCCATCCGTCAAGTTCTGTTGCTGCCGCACGTGCAGGTGATGCACCGGGAGAAGTTCGCGGAACTGGTGGGGGTATCGCCGGGTGTGGTGGAGGGGTGGGTCGATCGGGGTCAGGTGGACAGCATCGTCATCGGCAAGCATCGGTTGATCAACATGGTCAAGCTCACCCTGCGCTGCCTCGAGCAGGAGGCGTATTTCTAGCCAAGCCACAGGGAAAGCACCGATGTCTATCTATCAAACCAAGATGCCCCTCGGCGATCTCCACGCAGCCTGTCAGTCGATTGTGACCCGGCTGGTCGACTATGTCCGCCGCGGCGGCAGTGTCGAGCTCGGCTATTTGATGTACCGGAATCAGCTTCAAGGCTTTCTCCTCTTCACTGCCGGAACTGCGGGAGAGTCGATCGTCAAACATGCGCAAAACGCCCTGGACGCCGAGTACCGGCGCTTGACAAGCCGGCGCAATCCGGGCGAATAGTCCCTCTACCCAGAAGATGAAAACATCCGACAACCACGCCGGCGAACGCCCGATGAGCCTCCCCCGTTTCTCAAGGTTTCTGGCCCGAACCGAGACCCACATCGTTCTCGCCGCCCTCCTGCTCACCGCTGCCTGCATCGGCATCGGCGGCTTGATCGTCGATCGACTGGTGGCGCTTCGCCTCTTCACCGGGACGGGTGGTTAGATTCAGTCACGTGGGGCAGGCAAGGGCCCATTGACGTTGCAATGCGGGCGCCGCACGCCCGGCAACGAATGCCTGATATCCCTTTTCTTATCGGTTCATTGCTTCGGCACGAAGAGCGATTTTCGACAAAGTCAATGCACTTTCTTTTATTCCGATATCCGGACGAAATACGAGGAACCGGTAGAGTTCGAGCGCTGTTGGTTTTAGCTAACAGTACAAGATCCCATATAAATCATCGACATGAATAACTTAAAGCGTAAAGCCGTTGGGCTGCCCCAACAGTGAAATCCGAAGCTCTTCGGTTCAGCAAGCCTGATAAGCATCTGATTTTTCATGGTTATTCATGTTTGGCACGGTTTATTCAATACATCGGTCATGGATATGCAAACCGGCAGATCCAGATAAAACGAATTCAATAAACAAAACAAAAAGGACACAGTTCCATGATCAAGAAAACCGCTTTTTCCCTTTCCAGCCTCGTTGCAGCCGCATGTCTGGCTACCGCAGTGAATGCCGAGACCAATAACGCCTATCCCGGCGCCAATGGCAAACCGTTTCAAGCTTTGCAGGGGCAGGTAAACGATTTGCAGAGCCAGCTGGACCAGGTGAAAGCCTCCCTGCAAGCGCAAATCGACGAGGCAAGTGCCAAGATAGTCATGCTGAGCCAAACAGCCAGTGAACACGAAACCGAGCTGAGCACGCTGAATACTCAACTTAACCTGTTACAAAACCAGTTGGCCACTCTGGAACAGACCAAGCAGGACCGTATCAACGGCGCTTGCGAAGAAGGCTATGCCATCCAGGAGATTCTGTCGGACGGAACCACAATCTGCGCTCGCGACGGCGGCAACGGTTTCAAGTTCGTGAAAGAGACCTTTAACGTCCTGCCCGGCGTATACCTCAATGAGGTCCTGAAATGCCCTGCCTCTCACCCGGTCGTTACAGGCGGCGGCTACTACGAAGGCGGCACGGTCAGCGCCGTTGCCAGCAGGCCCACGCCGGAAGGGGACGGTTGGACGGTGTTCTACAGCGCTGTCGTTCCGGGGGACATTTTGATGATTCATGCAATTTGTACGGTTCAATGAACCATGAATTGATCGCTCCCCGTTTAAAGGCCGGCTTTCAGACTGTGTGAAAAGTCTGCGATGGTCCTTTCAAGAAACGCCCCGCTCAAAAGGCGGGGCGTTTTCATTTTGCACGCGCATAAACGCGAACTCCCGCGGAACGGCGCCCTCCGCGAATGGGTTCGAAAACGATTTGATCAGTCGGGGGATAATCCATGGCTGGAAATGCTGGACCACTGCGTTCTGGAGCTCGATGATGCCTGGAGAGGCACGCCGATCCCGATCAGCCAGGTGCGGGACTGGGTGTACGAATACGGCGGCGAGTCCCGCTACCGGGTGGTGGGGCGGATAACTCTGTCCACGGTCCACGGGGCGAAAAACAATTGGGCTTGGCGGATGTGGATAGAGGTGGCCTCAGAAATTTGAACAGTCGGTTAAGTGGATAAACTGCTCCCTAACGGCGTGGGCAACACCGATGACTTGGAGCGATTTATGAGCAAACGACCTCGCCGAAACCACTCACCGACCTTCAAGGCCAAGGTAGCATTAGCCGCGTTGAAGGGAGAGAAGACCCTGGCCGAGTTAGCCCAGGAGTTCGACGTCCATCCCAATCAGATCAGTGACTGGAGAAACCAGCTTTTGGAGCGGGCCGCCAGCGTGTTTGGCGGCGACGCCAAGACCGAACCGACTATAGACCTCAAGGCCCTGCACGCCAAGATCGGCCAGCAGGCGTTAGAGATTGATTTTTTAGCCGGCTTAGCTCAAACGCCGGAAAGCTGAGCGCAAAAGATGATCAATCAGACCCATGACCTACCAGTGACTCGTCAGACCGAACTGCTGGGCATCAGTCGGGGAAGCCTTTACTACGTGCCCCGGCCTCCGGCGGACTCTGATCCGAAGCTCATGGGCCAGATCGACGAATTGCATCTGGAACATCCCTTCATGAGCGCCCGATTGCTCCGGGATATGCTGAACCGGGAGGGCTTCCAGGTCGGACGCCAGGATGTCTCCACGCTGATGGAACGCATGGGCATCGAGCCCCTCTACCGGCGTCCGAGGACGAGCCGGAAGCATCCCGCCCAGCCGGTCTACCCGTATCTGCTGCGCGGACTGACCATCGACCGAGCGAATTTCGTGTGGGCTCTGGATATCACGTACGTGCCAATGGCTAAGGGCTTCGTCTACTTGTGCGTCGTGCTCGACTGGGCCAGCCGCAAGGTCCTGGCCTATCGGCTGTCGATCGCCATGGATGCCGGCTTCTGCGTTGAAGCCCTGGAGGAAGCCTTCCGCCGTTATGGCTGTCCGGACATCGTCAATACTGATCAAGGTGCCCAGTTCACTAGCGCGGCGTTCATCGAAGCGCTGACGAGCCGGGGCATTCGGATCAGCCTGGATGGCAAGGACGCCTGGCGCGACAACGTCTTCGTCGAGCGTCTCTAGCGCACCGTGAAATACGAGGAGGTTTACCTTAAGGCGTATGATTCGGTCTGCTACGCTGGCGAATCTATCGGGCGATACCTGGACTTCTACAACACCCGACGACCCCATTCGAGTCTGGACGGCAGAACCCCGAATGAGGTTTACTTCAACCCTCTAACGGCCCTTCCCAAGGCCTCGTAACCCCAGGAAGTAGCGGCAGCAGTTTTGCCATCGGGCGTTATTGGAAACTGCCAATCGTCCTTTGCGTGTATGAAGCCGCCATCGATCGGAATGTCGTCAGTGGCAATTAGATGGGGGAAGGAGACGTTCAACGCCTTGGGAACAATGTGTGGGTGACCAGGCTAAAATCAGTAAACTGTCAAAGTATTGTCTTGGTATAAACCAGCTTGCGAGGAGTATCGCTCGATGAGGTATTGCTTTGTAAACAGTCCGGGAGGGAATGAAAGCATCGATATTGCACGTGGGCTGGGTATGTTTCTCGTAATCTATGGTCACGTTTTGCAAATTTTATTCCATAAACGAATGGATGGCGGTTTTTCGCAGATCGCCTTTGCGCAGTGGCAGGCGATATACAGTTTTCATATGCCATTGTTTTTCATGATTTCGGGAATGATAGCGAATCAGTTTTCCGGAAAATCCTGGAAACAGGTGGCAGACCGATCCATTTATCTGATTCTGATAGCCTATATTGTGGATGTGATTGGCACTTCTTTCACCGTCATCCACCAAGGCGCGTCGGCAATTTCCAAGTCTAAGGTCGAAGACTATCTGATTAAGCACATAGCATTGGCGGAGTCATTCAGCACGATTACCGTATGGTTTCTCGTCGCAATTGCAGTTGTCCGCTTGGCCTCATACTCAATACTCAGATACACGGGAATTGTTCGGTGGTTCATCGTTGCTATTTTGATCGTTAGTTTTGTGTTTTCCTATGAGGGCCCTAACGCATTCCACATAAGGGCTGTGGCCCCCGGCGTCGTTTTTTTCATGATCGGTCGCTACCTCGCGTTATGTTCGATCAGTATCTATATCTATGCGGCACTGTCTCCTGTTCTTCTTGCGATCTCGCTGTGGCTTGCCCATTACAACGGGGGATGCACCTTTGGATGGCAATCCTCTTGTGAAAACCCGGAATTGCCAGGCCATTTTGCAGTACTGATGATCTTTGGACTATATGGGAATTTGCCATTGTTTTTCCTGACAGCCACTATGGGTAGTCTGGCCGTAATTGGGCTTGCCAACTTGCTTGTAAATACCAAGCTGTCCCCAATACTCGGTTTCATGGGAAGGAATTCCCTGGGTCTGTTAATCATAAATGGGTTTTATCTTGCCTTCGTCAATCCGCTTCTGAGAAACGTGATCGATATCGACGACACCATTATCTTTTATGTTGTACTAGGAAGTCTGGCGATGCTTGCGCATATCATTACTTTGCTGTTAATGAAACCCGTGCTTTCTTGTATTGAAAGTGTTGCGCAACGAATCGCTCAATTCTCTGTTGGAATCCTTTGGCTAGCTTTGGCTCGGTTTCGAGTGGATACTCGGCATGCTGGAACCGGTACATGATTTACCTGAGTGGCTTTTTAGAGAAGCGGCTGGTCGTGCAGATTCAAAGGCGGAGTGGAAGTCATCACCAGACTGACGAGTTCGGCCTGTCGGCCGGTTCCGGTTTTGTCAAATATCCGTTGCAGATGGGTACGTGCAGTTGTCAGACTCACGCCGATTTGTCTGGCTGCGTGGGCAAGCCCAGTTCCAGATAAGATTGAATCCAAAACGCGGGTTTCAGCGGGAGTCAAACCATAAATGCGCGCGATGAGATTGGATCGCGATTCTTGAACGGACTCGGGGTCGCAGACGAAAACCGCGCAGCAAGCGCGGGATTCCAGGTCCAGAAAGAACTGGTTTCCGGCGGGGAGAGGAAGAACGGTGGCAAGCAACGGCCGCCCTTGTTCGCGGTCGATTTTGATCTCAGCCCCGGCATCGGGTTTCCGTGCCACCACCTCGAGTATCGCCTTTTTCAGTTCACGGTTTGAGCGCGATTCTCGGCTCATAACGGTACCCTTGATCGTGGTCAAGCAGGTACCAGAAGCCAGCAGTTTTTCGGCGGCCGCGTTGGCGAAAACGATACGTTGATTTCTGTCCAGCAAAAGAACGGCAATCGCCGTGTGCGTTAAGATCGCTTCCATCGCGGACCTCTGATGTTGCAACGAATCAATCTGCATACCGACCCGCATGGCGCGCATCAGATGTGGCGCTAACCTGGCCAACAGAGCCCGCTCGTGATCGGTGGCGTCGCCGGCACCATCCGCACGAACCAAAGTCAAAGGACAGTAAACGTCATCCTGACGATGCAGCACCACGGTGACTGGGCAGCACAATCCCTGAGGACGTGCCCAACCATCATAGAACTCGGTGCGGCGGAACTCCTTGACAGGTACGACATCCCCGTTCGTGACAACGAATCCTGGCTGCATTTGCGGTGCAATTTCGAACAAGGGATTCATTGGCAAGTAATATGCGAAGGTTTTCTCCACATGATTCTTGTCAAAGCCAAAATAGACAAGAGGCTTTCCTTCGCGGGTTCGGCAATCCTCGATGGTAAGCCCACCGGCAATGCAATTCGTTAACCTGGCTAGCCGCCGCAGGACCTTTTCCCAAGCGGCGGGCTCCAGCGCTGCTCCCTGAATGAGGTCAAGGACGTCAAGATAATCCGCTTCCGAAACGACCATAACGATTCCCCTATCCGATCGAAGCCTTTGCCCCTCCTCGATTTCATACGCTATCCCCTGTCAAAGTCGTATGTTTTATCGGTGCCGGCGGGCATCTAAGTAGTGCTTTTTTGGACAAATCGCCACTCCGCCGATTGTAATCCTTGCTTAACGGAAAGGACCCCGGTCCGGTCTACATCTGGGCTGGGGAAATCGGTTAGAGCATCTTTCTATTGGGTTGTCATCATCCGTTTGAATGACGACGACGCGAACGCCGCGTTGAACAATCACCATCGCCCACAATTCGGCTTCCAGTCGCGAGCTTATCTTAGCAGGAGGTAAATCGACCTCCGCCTTCACAGAGGGGAGAGCGTGGCTCAACGCATTGGATCCGTATTGTTGCCAAGGATGGCGTTCAGGGCAGGTGTCCGACCGTGTTCAGCTTGCGTCAGCCGCATAGCTTAACGTCAATCCGGGGAAGAATTGAAGCCGATTTGCACCGGTCAGTGTAGGCCGAATTAGGTAAAAATCAGTGCTCAATAATAACGTCAAAGAAAGGGAGACAGAATGTGGCCGATACCGGGAAAAGCACTCTCCAGACAATTCTGGAAAATATCCGCGATGCAGGAGTTAGCTTTGGCCAGCGTTTCACTCCTCCGCAGGCCAACGTACTAGCCGAAGTCCGTAAGCTGCTTGCAGAACTCGGTATTAAGGACCCGGGAGGTTCGGTATCGAGCGCATTAGAAAGTGTCGCAGCTGATTGGAAAAGCATCGCTGATTCGCTTTCGGCAATTAGCCTTGATTTCACCGATCCTGCGGCAGTTATCGCTGGTATCGGCAAGAAGGCGGAAGATATCAAGGAAGCATTTGAAGGGATTCTCAAAGCGCCTGAAACCGCCTTATCCGGTCTCCAAGCGAACGGCGCCGCGCTCCGGGCAGTATTCCCGGAGCGCCTTCTTCATTACATTGTTTACGACTTTATTACCAAGTCGCACGAGAAAGTAGGCGGTGTATTCCTTTTACTCGGCGTGCTGCGCCGAGAGGTCAAGAGCGCTGCCGGCAATTCTGCATTGATTGATAACGCGGAGGTCCGCGTATTCGATCTACCACAACTTGTCCACGCTCTAACACATCCCCGTGAGGCGTTTCTACGGGTGTTTAAATGGGGAAAGGATGATTTCAATGCGCGGCCACTCGTCGACGGTATGGTGCTTCTGCTCGGAACCCTTCGGACAGTCTTTCCAGGTATTTCGATCGGTCCCGACGACGATATCTTTCCTCTTTCTGAAGAAAGTCCATTTGTCAACCGGAACCTGACCGTTGAAGGACTGAAACCCAGCGCTCGGCGTTCTATATCGAATGTGCCAAGTGTCGCTGGCGGAACGACGACGCTTTCTTTCGTCGGCTTGCACAAGCATGGGCTCGGTTTACAAGTTCCCAATCCGGTAAATTTGACTGGCAAGTTTGGTTCACTCGAATTGCCAAAGCTTCCGCCATCAAAACTTTTTGCTTTTACTCCGGGAAACACCCCTGAGACTGATCCACCAAGCTTTAAGGTTCTCCCGTAATGGCGAACGAGAAGTTGAAATTCAACCTAGGCGACGGTTCCGCACAACCCGTGCCGCTGCTCACCATTCCCGGTGGAATAGGGCTTTATCGAACGGATGTTGCACTTGATCTGGAGCTCGAGGTCGCACAAGGTCTCTCCGCGGAGGCTGGCTTCAAGAAGTGCTTCGTTCGACTGGGATCCAACGGCGATTCTTTCCTTGAAGCGCTAGTGCCTGGCCTTCAGGATAGCCAGCCCTTTGATTTGACGGTTCGTTGGGATAGCGAAAAGGGCGTGTCCTTTGCCGGTGGCGGGGCGCTACAGGTGACCCTCCCGATTCGTGCCCAGCGTCCGTTCGTGAAGCTCAATGCCTTGCATCTCATTGCCACTCCACGGCTGCAAGCTGACTCAAAACTCGCCATCGAGTTATCTGCCGATGTCACGGGCTCGTTTCTTGATGTGATCGACACGTCGGTGCAACGCATCGGCATAATGGCGGATTTCTCCGTTTCGGGGGCTGATCCCTTAGGTGCAATACCTTTTGGAACCACAATAGCATTCAAACCGCCGACCGGAGCCGGTCTAAATCTCGATGTCGCAGGGATATTAAATGGCGGCGGGTTTCTATCGATCGACCATGACAAAGGGCTTTATTTCGGAACGATCTCGGTTGAGCTTTTAGGGATAGGTGTAACGGCCAACGTTCTTATCAATACTCGGCCCAGCTTTTCTCTTTTGGCAATTCTTAGCGCGGACTTCAGGCCCGTAGGTTTGGATATTGGGTTTGGCTTTACCATCAACGCGGTCGGCGGACTGTTGGGCCTGAATCGGAGCGCCGATCTGGCTGCATTAAAGGACGGCGTGCGTACCAACGCGATCGCCAGCATTATGTTCCCGCCGAACCCGGTGGCTGATGCTCCTCGAATCTTCAGCGATCTTTCCCGTTTCTTTCCAGTGCTCGAAAACCAGTTCGTCGTGGGGCCGATGATCGAAATGGGCTGGGGAAAACCCACCGGCATGATGACATTGTCGCTCGGTCTCATCATCCAGGTGCCCGATCCGAAGTTCGCCATTCTCGGGATCCTGAAGGTACTTGTCCCGCCGGGCATCGATGCAGCCCCGCTCCGCATCCAGGTCAACTTTGCGGGCAGCATCGATTTTGCTGCGCGATTCCTCCGTTTCGACTCGAGTCTCTTTGACTCCCGCCTGCTTACGTTCGCGCTCGACGGCGACATGGCGGCTCGCCTGCGCTGGGGAGCCAACGCCAATTTTGCGGTGACCGTAGGAGGGTTTAGCCCGAAGTACGTACCGGCCTCCGATCTGGACATCGCTGGGACACGGCGGGTCTCGATCAATCTCTTGCCCACTTCGGACAATCCTCGGCTTCGGATCGAGTCTTACTATGCCGTCACCAGTAATACCTTACAGCACGGCGCCCGCATCGAAATATATGCCGCCGCAGCGGGCTTCGGGATCAGGGGTTTCCTGGGCTATGACGTGCTCGTACAGCTTTCACCGCTTTACTTTGACGCCTCTTTTGGCGGGGCGGTCGCGGTCATGGCGTTCGGCGAGGACATAATGAGCGTCGGTCTCGACGTGCGGCTGCAGGGGCCGGTCCGTTGGCAGGTGGATGGTGAAGCGAAATTCAGGTATCTGCTCATAAAGCACAACGTTCCGGTTCATGAAACCTTCGGTGGCGGCGAAGCGCCCGCCGTGCCGGATGTGATGGTCGAGGAACGATTCCGCGAGCAGGGAAGAAACCCGAAAAACTGGAGCGCAACCTGGCCGGGGCAAGGCCAGCTTGTTGTCCAATTGGTGCCCAGGCTTTCAATCGCCGAAAATGAAACCCTAGCCCATCCCTCGGCGACCCTTGAATTCAATCAACATACGCTGCCCTTGAACGAAACCTTGCAGCGTTTCGGCGCGGCCGTGCCAGCCGGCGCACGGTTCTTCGACATCATCGGCATGAAGACGAAGCACGGCAGTCTTCCCGCGTTGGAGGTTCTGCCGCTGAAAAGCGAGTTCGCCCCGGCGCAATTCTTCGAGCTGAGCAACGACGAAAAGATCTCGGCACCCGCGTTCCGAAGCTTCAAGAGTGGGGTGCGGGCGGATGGGGCCGCATTGGTCGAGTTCACAAAAGCCGTGCGGCGCGATCTCGTATACGAAGCCCACGTCATCGACCCCGTTGCTGAAGACGCTCCGCAGTCGCTCGCAAAATTACTGCTGTTCAACGTCCGGGCTTCGGAAGCGGCCAATCTCCTCCGCGGTGCCGCAATCGCACGATCCAGCATTTACAAGGATCGCGTTGCCAGCCTGCCGACGGGTGCCGAGGTGAAGAGGGTAACCCCAGGTTACTGTGTGGTCGACAAGGCGACCTTGACGCCGATTGCGGGCATAGGGGTCCTGGATAACCACGTCACGGCAAAACGCGCTCACGCGGATGCCGTGGCATTGAATCCCAGCCTTGCTGGCAAGCTCCTGGTTATCTCCGAGAATGAATTGGTGTAGGCCATGGTAGAGTCTTTAGCCCATTACACGTTCTTGCCCTTCTACCGCACCGGATTGGCGTCCGCCGTCGATCGCGGGACCGATGGTCGAGGCGAACTGGAAGTAAGCATTCAGGCAAAGATCGGTTCCAACGAGGAGTCTTTCTCCCGAACCATCAGGCTTATAGGGCCGGGCGATCTTCGCGGCATCGATCCACGGGCGATCATCCGGGTGGAGCCTCGTCCTCTCACCAACGATTTCGAACCCAATTACCTGGCGGCCATTGAGTTCTTTGACGAGGACTTTCCCTGGCGGTATTCGCCGCAAGCGCCCGCGGGGGACAGGCTGCTGCCATGGGTCGCGCTGATCGTTCTGGAAGAGGGCGAATTTGAAGGGCCTAAGGATCAGGGCCCGGAGCTACCGCCATTCATCTCCATTCAAAAGGAGCATGCTGCCAAATTGCCGCCGCCCGACCAACTCTGGGCCTGGGCTCACACCCATTTGAATTCCATTTCCGCCTCCTCTGCGAATCCCCGTGCGACTGCCGCTGCGCTGACCGGAAATCCGGCGCTGGGATGCTCCCGGCTACTTGCACCTCGCAGGTTGCAACCGAACAAGGCCTATCGGGCTTTTCTGGTACCGACTTTCGAAACAGGGCGCCGTGCCGGCCTGGTGCCCCAGGCGATTCAGCCCAACCGGCCCTTTGCGTGGGACCGGGCGAGTTCCACGACACTGCCGGTCTATTTTCACTGGCAGTTTCGGACCGGCACGGAGGGGGATTTCGAGGCGTTGGCGGCACGCCTGAAGGCGAAGGCTCCCGACAAGACCGTAGGACGGCGCCCAATGGATCTCTCGCGGCCGCTACCTGGTATGCCCGAAAAAGGAAAAGGATCCATACCTAAGATTCTGAACATCCCGCCACAAAAGTCCGGAGTACCTGAACCTGCCAGGCCCGTTCTCGACCTGGAAGGTGCGTTGCAGATCCCTGGCGCCAAGCCGAGCGCGGACTTTTGGGAGGCGCAAAGCAAGGCCGACTTTCAGAGCTGGCTGGCGGACTTCATCAATCTGGGCGAAGTGTGGACCATCAATACCCAAAATCGGCTGAGCGGCGCTCCGGAGCTCCCCAGCGGCATCAAGCTTCCCATCGTTTTGCCGCCAAGCTATGGTCGCTGGCAAGCGAATATCGAAGCACTAGAACCCGCCCAGGCCGAAGACCGCTGGTTAGAACAGATCAACCTGGACCCGAGCAACCGCGTGGCGGCGGCTTTCGGCACACAGGTGGTCCAGAAAAACCAGGAGGACTTCATGGCTCGTGCCTGGAGGCAGTACGGCGAACTTTTCGAGGCTAACCGCTTCCGCTTTCGCGCGCAATTCTTTCGCGAGTTGCTGACCTCTGTCGAGTTGAAGCATTTCACTGCACTTTCGGAAGCCAACCTGTTGGCGACCACCGCTTTCGTTCACCCCAAGGTGCTGGCCGAGACGGGGGAACGCCGCACGGTCTTCGGCGTCATCGATGCCAGCATCCTTCCGCAGGCCGCGGTGCAAACGACCATGCGCCGCATTTTGCGAGCCAATGGTCCGATCACCAAGCGGTTCGGAGGGGCGAAAGGTGGCCTCAAGCCGGTCCTTGAGGCGCTGGCCGCCGGGCGCGCCAGCCTTGCCCCGCCGTTGAACCAGCCGGAGGATCGTCTGACTCTTGCGACCTGGGGAGACAGGCATCGGGTTCCCGGAGAAATCGGTTGGTTGTGCGGCCTCTGGAAAAGGCTGCCGCCGTTCATCAGAAACTTCCTGGAGCAGTTGTTGATCCTGGTCGAGAAGCTTCCCGCTATAGGCATCATCGCCCGCTTTTTACTGGACAGCCTGGCCGTATGCCACAGCAAGCCCGCGCTGTCGGCGGAAGGCTTAACGCCCCAGGCAGTCGAAGAAGCGCAGGTGGCGGGTGGATGGGTGCCGCTGGCTAATCCGGGCGAGACGCCGCAGGTTCGGATCGAAGACCGCGCCCCTGCGCCTGAAAACCCGATTTTCTCCTCGGCGGCCTGGAATTTCCGTCAGGCCGCCTTGAATGCCACGGAATGGCTCACGCTGCCCATACCCGAGCCGAAGCCCCGCCCAATGCTCGATGTGGCAAGTACGGCCGCTACCCTCCGAAAATCACTCATTCCATATATCACCGTACCTGAGCGGGTCCGTCTGTTCTTCATGCTGCCGCCATGGGTGAAACTACCATCCTACGATCCTCTTGAAGCCATTATGGCGTATCCAAGTTTTGACGATGCCACCTATGCGTTTCTCAGAAAGCTTTCCGAGGAGCACCTGGTTCCGAACCTTTCGAAAATCGAAAACAACACCGTGACCCTGCTCGAGACCAACTGGCGCTTCATCGAAAGCTTCCTGGTAGGCCTCAATCACGAAATGGGGCGTGAACTCCTCTGGCGCGGCTATCCCACCGATCGGCGAGGGAGCTATTTCCGCCAGTTCTGGGATGTGGCGGGTATTCCCCGTGCCCATGACAGCCAGGGACGCATCGTCGAAATGTTCCGCGACATACACCCTATCCATGGCTGGAAATCCGAAGGGAAGTTAACCGAACTGGGCGGTAACCGCCCCATTGGCAAAAAAGTCACCAGCAACCTCGTTCTGGTGATTCGAGGCGACCTGTTGCGGCGTTATCCGAATACCGAAGTCTTCGCGGTGAAGGCGGTTCCGAATCCGAAACCGCGTCCGAAGGACGATGGTTTTGAACACCTAAACCGCAAGCCGGGCAATGACCTTGACGAACCAACAAACTCTCAGCGGCAAAACCCTGTTTTTGGGCCAATTCAATTGGCCGCCGACATATTCGGTTATGGATTCAACCTTGAGAAGGGCGAAGTTATCGGAGTGGATGCTGGAGAAGGTGAGCGAGTGAATCTGGGCTGGTATTTCGTGTTGCGGGAACGCTTCGCGGAACCGCGGTTTGGTTTGGATGAGCCTAAATCGCCTCCGAAACAAGATGCGGATCTCGCGAAAATCGTCGACGACAAGGGCCGCCCAAGCAAAAAAGCCCGCGATCTGAGCTGGGCTTCTCTGGTGAAGACCTTAAAAGAGTATGCGGATCTGGCTGCCATTGATCTGGACCGCAACAAGCCTAATTTGGATCACAGCAAGGTGGCAGATATCTTGGACATCGATAATCCTCCGACATCTGCCACCTGGAATAAAGATGCTGCGGACATGGCGATGATTCTCTTGCAAAGCCCGGTCAGCGTTTATTTTCACGCCAGCAAAATGCTGCAGGGAATTGAAGACGGCCCGTAGCCCATGAGACTGAGAATAGACATGACATCAAATGATCGACGAGGACGATATATGAGCTGCCCGACCTCTGCTTCCTGTGACCGTAGAGGACTAAGCCCGTGTCTATAGCCTCTCTGGACCTCTTTCGAACCCGGGTTGCCAAACTCCGCGATCGGCATTTGGCGTTGCGGCAAGAACTCGAACGGAACTTCCAGTCCTTTGCCATCGCCAATGAAGAGTCCGATCGGGCCATCAAACCGTTACGGGAGAAAATCGAAGCGGCTCGTGGAGAGGAAAAGGCCGTCATAGATCAGTATGTCGACCCTCGCGTCTTCATGGATGATTTGAAAGGGGAGATTCCCATATTGCTGTTCCCTTTGCGCGTGCAAACACGATTTTCGGACGCACCGCAGGGTGGAAGTCTGCGAATTCGGGTTTACCCCGACGATATCTCGGTGCAGTCCCACGAATCCAGGCTGACGGAGAATGAAAAAGCGGTCGGGAATCTGTTTTGGTCTAGCCCAAAAAACAAAATTGATTCCGAAACACTCACTCAGGCCGAAATCTGGCGAGGTATGGTTGGACGTTTTGGGATTAGGCGTGCCGCCTGGATCAGGCAGGCAACGGACCCGACAGCCCCAAAGGGTCCGGAATTGATCAATGCGCCCCTACGGATCCCCGCGGTTTGGACTCTTCCCGAGCGCTTGGTGTTTCGGTTGTACGGTCCGGGGGATCGTCTTCTCATGCCGGAGGTCCTCGGCGGTCCCATCCCGGATGGCCTAGAAATGGGGTTTGATCCCACCCGGCCGAACATGGGATTTATCAACGAGAAGCATGAGGACTTCGAATATCCGCCGGAACTCCTCTGGCAGGCAGATTTTTCCGAGGCGGAAAAGGTGGGCATGGGGATATCGATACCCCTGAGCAAACTCGGAGACGTGCGGAAGATAGAGCGGCTCGTGGTATTGGGTGTGCGCTTTTCGTCGGATGAGAAAGCTTCTAAGGAGCTGCTGGAAAAACTGATCGAGGACCACCTCTATTCTGATGGATTCTCCCTGGTGCCCCAAGGGACACCTACGAATATCACCGAGGACAACGATGTTCGCTTGGAGCCGGACCCTGACGAAGTCCTTAACTGGTTACAAGAGGGCGGGGAATTTCGGGGCAAAGACCTGAAGGATAGAAAATACGAAGATGAAGCGGACGGCCTCCGCCTAGCCCACGCACTCGGGATCGCACCCGAAGCCCTGCGTTATGTCCGCCATGCCGGTTGCGAAGACGGTCGGGAATCCATTTCGATGAAGCGGGCTCTGTGGGCCGGAACCTTTGGTTACTATCTCCAGCAAATGCTCGCGCCGCTTTTCGAGAGCCCGGAAGAGCTGCGGCGTGATTGGAATCGAGGAGAACGCCTGCTGCTGGCGACCCGTTTCTTCTTCACACACTTCGTGTTCGGAAGGGGGCCACTGCCGGCAATCCGGGTGGGCGATCAGCCCTACGGCGTTCTGCCTGTGTCCGGCGACATGCTGCAGGCGGCCGAGGATCGGGTGCCGGAATGGAATGAATCATTTATCGACGAATTTACCGGGGTCCTTCAGCACAAGCTTATCCTTCTGTCGAAAGCATGGATGGAGCTTGTTCCGAAGCTCCCGCTCGCCGGCGCAAGCAAGGACCCCGGCGATGACGCGGATGCCCGCCTGATTAGCATTTTGGGACTACAAGCGGCGTCGGCGGAATATCGTAGCGAACGCCTTGTGGGGCCGGAATACCTCCGGAATTACTTGGACTTCCGGAATGAACGTAAGAAGGAAGCGGCTCTGGCCGCGTTGGAAGGGCTGCGGCAAACCCGGTTTGCCCGCTTCAGGAATGAGTTCCCATCCTTGCTCGGAGAGCAGCCCAGGATCTTTGACCTTACATTTTATGGGGCCGTTTGGACACAGATCCTGGCGGGCGCGGAGGCCGGAGCAAATGGCGTGAATCGGAAATTGGTGCCGCCGCTCTCCGGCGACGTGATCGACAATCTGCCGCTGTCCGAATCGCGCGCGATCGATGGTGGATATCCGAATTACATCAAGCTGTTAGCCGAGCTTCCCTTGCCCGAGATTCGCAAGGGTATCCAGCGCGCCGGAGAGGGCGACAAAACCGAACCCGTTTCTGCGCTGCTTTATATGCTTCTTCGCCACAGTTACCTGTACGAGTATGCGTTTGGGGCAATGCGATTGCATCACTATCTGAACGGGACGCCCTGGAGCGAGTTTCGTGAGAAAGAGCTTTATAACCTGTATTTTATTTTTGACCGCACCTATTGGGATTTACTCGAAACCGAGGTTAACCTGCCTCAGCTGGCGGCTGTCGCTTTGCCCAATCCCACCGCACTTCAAGTCCTCGCAGGCCGGGAGCACTATCGGCGTGAGCTTGGCAACTACTGGAGCCAGATTTTCGGGGACGTTGACGAGTTACACCGTGCTCTCGTCCATCTTCAGAACCTTCCCACGGCACGGTTGGAGCGGCTCTTCGCCGAACACGTCGATCTCGCCGGCTATCGGCTCGATGCTTGGCTGACGGGCTGGGTCTATCAGCGTCTGATGGCTTTTCGCGCGTGGCGCGAAGATTCCCGTGGAGACCGCATTCATCCTCTTTATCCCGGAGATGCCGAGCAGACCTTCCATGTCTTCTCCCGCACCGCGGCGCCGCAGATCCTGCGGTACGATTTGAATCACCGGCCGATTGAGAAATACTCGGAGGGCATTTATATCGGTGCCTTTGGCTGGGTCGAGAATATTGAGGCGGATCCAACACCCACGCCGGTCGACGACTTACCTACGGAACTTCTGCCAAAGAACGGTGGCCGGGTCACTCGCGATCCGGCGAATGTCGGCTTGATTCATGCGCCTTCGCTCAGTCAGGCCGTGACTGCGGCTCTATTGCGGAGCGCCAGTGTAAGCCAACCGGACAAAACGGCGTTCAATATCGATCTGTCTTCCGCCCGCATCCGTGAGGCACTCTGGATTATCGATGGGGTACGCAACGGGCAGACCCCCGCCGCGTTGCTGGGCTACAAGTTCGAGCGTGGTTTGCGGGAACGGAAGCCGGCCCTCCAGCAATATCTTCCCTACCTTCGGCAGGCATTCCCGATGCCCCATAGGGAAGAAACGGATACCGCTGGGGCCGAATCCATTCCCGCGAAAGATGTAGTCAATGGGCTTCGGATCATTCAAGCCCGCCGGGACAAAACGCCAGGTAAACAACTGGACGATTTCATCACCAGTTTCATGCAGGATCGGAATGACCGGCTCATCATCGAGGAACTTGCCGACAGTCTGATCGACGCATTGGATGCCTGCGCCGACCTCATGCTTGCGGAAAGCGTCCATCAGGCCGCTCAAGGCAACTATGAGCGCGCTGGCGGTGCGGTCACCGCCAGCGGGGAATTCACCCATGTTCCCGCGGAGTTCGAGGTCATCGATACACCGCGCAGCGGTACCTCCATCACCCATCGCGTGCTGCTCGCCTTTAATGAAGAATCCTCCGCTACTCCGGCAAAGACGGCACGCGCACGCCTTCAACCCCAGATAAATGCTTGGCTGGGTGCCATTCTGGGCCCCCTGGACAAGATCGTGTGCGGTTTGACCTATATCTTCCGGAAGAACAATACCGGCGGCCGGGTGAATTACACCATCACCCTCGATCAACTCGGGCTCGAACCCGTTGATCTCATCTACGTTTTCAACCGGGCCTTTATCAGCGAACTGGCCGGACATTTGAACGCCGCCATGCGTTCAAATTTTGATGCGCAGCACCCGAGCACGCTGGTCGAGGGCGTCGAAGTCCAGTTTTTTTCCACTGGAAATTCCGGCACGCGCTCCGTAGGGGAATTTCTGCCCCTGCTAGGACAACTGCGCAAGCTGTTGACCAGCGGACGCCCGGTAACGCAACGCGATCTGCTCCCCCCCAAGGATTTGCATGGGCGGGATCAGGAAAAAATAGATGCAATCGATCGCGATGAACTCGTCCAGCGAGTGCTTGGTGTCACGGCTGCGGCGCCGGGCATGCGTGCAGCGGACAGCTTGTGGGGTGGCTTCGAGGCGGCGATGAAGGATTTGGACTCCATCGGCAGTTTAAATGCAGACGGCATCCGGGACCGGCTACTTGTGGCGGCGCAATTCGGTATTCCGGAAGCCGCGCCCGACATCGCTGCCGAGCCCGCGCAGCTTCTCGAAATGCTCAAGACCCAAGCGATCCGGGTCAAAGACATCATGCAATCGCGCCTTGACGAGGCGAACGAAAAGTTGAAAGTCCGGCTGTCCCCGGAAGAGAAAGATGTGACGCCGACACCGGTCCCGAAGGGCGAAATCCTGACGTTGTGCCGGGAGGTCACTGGCATCCTGCTTGGAACAGCGTTCCCCGTCATGCCGCGAATCGCTCCGCCTGCGGGCTTCTCCGGTGCTCGCCTATCTCCCTCCCCGCCTAAGCCGGAGCACGTCGACGATTGGCTTTTCCTGGCATCGAACGTGCGCGAAAACGCCATGCAACTTCAACATGCCCGCGTCCTCGCAGAGACCACCGCGGGCGGCCTCCCACCGCTGCAGGTATTCCAGTGGCCGGCGGCATACCCAAGTTGGGTCGCCGACCCGCTGCCCGTCAAAGGGATGCCCGTTCACGATTTCATTTCCATCGTGATGCAACCGGCGAAAGCCTTCGAAGCGGGCAAGCCGATGTCAGGCCTAGTGATCGACGAATGGCACGAGCTGATTCCGAACGAGAACGAGACCACAGGCATCAGCTTCCACTACGACGCCCCCAATGCCGAACCCCCACAGACTCTGCTGCTAGCCGTATCGGAACGCCGACGGGACCAAGATGGCCAATGGTCATGGGACGAACTCGTGCGGTGCATCGACCAGTCGTTTGCCTTGGCGAAGCTGCGTGCCGTCGGACCGGACGAACTTCGCCAAACGCCCCTGGATACCGTCCTGCCGGCCACCGTCGCGGCTGAGGCAGCAACGCCCGCCACAATCGCGACCAGCTTTCTCGCCAATGCCTCTGTGCGGATGGCCGCGGCCTACTCGGAAGCCTGGAAGAAAACATAGGTAAGCCTATGATTAACCATGACGTTTCGCGCTTCCAGGAACGCGCCAACATCAGCGACCGCATAAACAAGGGTTTGTCGGTGCTTTTTCGCATCCCGACCGCGACCTTGTGGAACCGCCTAGAGGGGCGCCCGCGTTCCGAAGATCTCGGCCAGGCTTTACGGGCCGAGGTGCGGGATCCTCTTTGGATGCTGGCTCGGCAATGGCAACTTGGAGAGTTCAAGGGCGAAGATGCCGGAACGCCGATACGGGCGAAGCTGTTCGCAGAAACGACCTCATTGGCAAGCTTGACCCTGGGAGGCAAGCCACCCGAAGCCTACGATGCGAAGAAACCTCTGGAGTTCGTCGTCGAGCGTCAAAGGTTCGAGCCGGATTTGATGATGAGCTTATTCATCGGGCAGGCTTGGCTCCGGAAGCTGGAGCAGAAAGCAGGTGCGGCGGCCGGTGCCTTAATCGCGAGTTTCAAGACGTCCGAGGCTTACGGTATCCGCGCGCCTGTGCAGCCCCCCGAAGATGCCGATACGTCCACGGTCTGGATCGCTCCTTCGAGTCAAACAGAGGAACCGCCGTCCAAGACGCAACAGAAAGACCTCGAGTTCTTGACACTACTGACTCATCGCCGTGAGCTTGAAACCCGGCTTGCGGCGGCTGGGCGGGGTATTGATGGGGGAAAGCTCCTTGTCGACATCTCAAAGGCGTTAGGCGATGGAACGTTACCTTCAGCCCAGTTCGTCGCCCAGGGTGTGGCCGTGCCGTACTCGCTGGCAAAAAAAGTGGATACCCTGGCGAGCGATTTCAAAAAAGAATGGTACGACAAACTCTTCCTTCCCCCCTCTGGCGATGAGAATGCGTGGGTACCGGAGCATCTCGAGCACAACTTTTCACTAGGAGTATCGAACGGAGACGGAGCCGGAACCGAAACCCGACTCGTTGCCGACCAATACCCCGGTGGACATCTTGACTGGTATTCCTTTGACGTTGCCGGCCGCGAAAAAAGCACCATCGCCAATGCGCCGGGGCCGACGAAACGGACGAAGTCATTCGTGCCGACGCCTTTGCGTTTCCCGGGCATGCCCAACGTTCGCTGGTGGGAATTCGAGGATAACCGGGTGGGCTTTGGGCTGACTACTGCTGCGAAGACCGATTTAGTCAAGCTCTTGCTTGCGGAATTCGGGCTGGTTTTTTCCAACGACTGGTTCATCCTGCCGTTTCGGGCGGACGTTGGGACGCTGACCGACACCAAGGGTATCGTCGTCACCGATAACTTCGGCATCAATACCCTGATTGAACCAACGGCAAAGCGCCATGCCGATGCTGGGCTTGCCGGACAATGGGGGATGTGGACCCTAACCAAGCGTGATGCCCCTCGGGCGGTGGACACACGGTTGTTTCTGGCGCCCGCGGTGGCGCGTTCACTCGAGTCGAAACCCATCGAGGAGGTCGTATTCCTTCGGGATGAGATGGCCAACCTCGTGTGGGCCGTCGAGGCCATCATTCCCGATCCTCTGGGGGGCGGACGCGATGCGCAAGAAGCGGGCAAACTCTTGCGCGAGGCCATCGTTCAAGCCTATCCGGAAGAGCCGAAAGGCGCTGACTGGAAAGATGTGCTCTTGCGCTATCAGCTCATGGGTAGCGTTCCGGAGAACTGGATTCCGTTGGTATCGGTGCGGCTGCAGGGCCAAAGCGCTTCGACGGCGTTTCTACAGGGAGCCATGCCGCGCGTGCCGCCGCTCAAACCGCCTGACGACGCCACAGACCTACAGAAACTTGCCCATAAAGTGGTCCTGCCCCGCGGCACCATCTTGGCCAGCGATCCGGTCAACCATCCAAACGTAATCCATGAGGAAGAACTGCTGCGCGGTGGCAGCTTGGTCCGAAGGACTTTTCAGCAGGTGCGCTGGCATGACGGTGGGACTTTCGCTTGGGTTGGCCGCAAGAAGAAAAACGGACGCGGAGAAGGAGCTAGCGGCCTTTCCTTTGACCAAGTAATACAACAAGTAACTCAAAACGATTAAGCCGATAACTGATTATATATTTAACTCTATACGTTTGAATGGAGGTTGCGATGGCCTTTAGTTTGCAGGGGGCGGTAGGCCTCAACAATGACGGTAGTTTTGCTAAAAATCTCGCGCAGGACCAACAACAGGTTGCCGAGCTGCTGATGATGATTCCTTTACCAGCTGGCGGCCTTAAGACCAGTGCAGGCTCCGCCGTCGAGATTCCGACCCCCTTTATGGCAGGTACCATCTCGGCTGAACTGTTAGGTGCGATCCAAACCTTCCAGACCGTTCAGAATGCATCGTTGAACGTTGATCTTCGGGTGGAACCCAATAGCCCAACCTTTCAGCTACTCGTTCAGCTTGCAACGCAACCACCGATCCCCACCAATCTCCTGGCAAACATCGTTCTTAGCCCAATTGATCAAGTTCTCGAAGAAGCTCCCCCAGCACCGGTTATGGGCCTGCCAACTATCGTCTATAAGCCTGCTAATACCGAACAGCTGGTGTTCGATAATGGTGCGGTGCGAGTAACCATGTCCTTTAGCGGCCTGCTCAGCGGTGCATGGGGGCCTAGCTTTGGCCTGGCTTGTGCTGCAAACCCTTCATTATTGGCGCTCGATCAGGCAGTAAAATCCGGGAGCGCACGACGGATCGGAGCGACAGCGCTTGACCAGGCATGTAACGAGCTTCGCGCTCAGACACGGCTCGCAGCCAATGGACTATTCGCCTCGGTAGCTATGAGTGCTGACATTCAAGGAACGTTTAAAGTGAGCGGCAGCCTCGGTGATAATTGGAGGCAGTTGTCACTTGGCTTTGTCTTTCCGAATACCGTCGTTGCGACCGGATCTATCACCGTTTCCGAGACCATACCATTGCCAACAATAGGCGGTAACGTCAAATTCGATGGAACGATGGCATGCACTATAACCGCGATGTTCAGGGACCAAATTCCTATGGATCAAGCTAGTCTCTTGGCAAGCCTCGCTGTAGTTCTCATTGCCGGTAGGGTTGTGCTTGTTCCTCTTGCCGCTTGGATTGCTGAGGCCGCGACAATTGCAGGCGCCCGAGAACTCGTTCGGAGAACAGCGTTAGGTCTTGTCAAGGAATATGTTTTGTTAGGACCTAGTCCTACTCTTCCTTAGGGAATCTCTGTATAAAAATTCAATTGATCAACAGGACTCCCGCTTAACTGAAAATAACAATTTTTCTAGTAGAGGAGAAACTATGGCAAAGGCAATGCTAGTAATTCCCGCAAATTTACCGATGGTTGCATTACAACAGATTTTCTCTGCATTTCCCGATCTCGCGCCCCACTTGGTGGTGGACGGTGTGGGGGCAGTCGTCGACGTACCCAATAACCTGGTAGCGAGCATTGCTAGTAGTCCGTCGGTGGCAGCGCTATCTACTGGCCCTATAGCAAATCCACAGACATTGCCGATAGCACCGGAAGCGATTACTTGGCTCGAAGCATGGAACCGGTTGTTCGATCCTGTATATCTCGACAAGCTTGCATCAAGGGCACTCAAATGGCTGAATACTTCGATCACGTGCCAGACAGTAAGTGCATTCGGTTCACCACAACCGATGATGACGTTAACAGGAGATATTGCTGTCGGCATCCTGATTGTTGATGGCCTAGCAGGGTCTACGGCGCAAATCACTTCTTCGGAATTTCTGGATATAACACTGGCACTCATCCAGGGGTTCGAAATTCTTTACAGAAATGCGCCGTCATCGGCGAAACTGGTTTTCGTGGCGGAACAGCGGCGAATCGCCTTATCACTCAACCCAGCGACCGTGCCGGGACCAGTGCCAGATCCCAGTACAGCGACATTCGCCGATTACGAAGCAAGAGAGTCGTTATGGCGCGATCCTGCGTTACAAGCCATCGGTTTTCAGGCCGGATTACCCGGTATTGATGCATACCGCGCAAATCTAATGAATCGCCAATGGCCAGCAGGTGCACCTCGGCAATCGATAGTCGTGCTGCTGAGCAAATACTCGGCTGCGCATTTCGCGTATGCCGCCTCTGGCAGATTACTCCTGCAGTTCGATAGGGCTTCATTGATCGTTCAGCCTGAGAATCTCGACCGTGTCATAGCCCACGAGATCTGTCATTTGTTCAATGCCCCGGATGAGTACGGAAGCTGTAATCCGCTACAAACATTTGGCCCGTTCGGAGCTGTTAACGGAAATTGCTTGAATAACCCCTTTGCGGCTATTGGACACACCCCTTGCCTAATGGCCGGTGAGGCCGATGATATGTGCCGTTTTACGAAAGCACACGTCGGGTGGGTGCCGCTTAATTAACAAGTGAGTTAACAATGGAAACCTACAAGAGCGGTGGTCAGGACATCAAGTTCGAATCTTTTGTCCCAAATACTACAGGCCAAAATCCTGCCGTGGTCATTCTGCCAGGAACGTTTGGCATGTTGCCCCCATGGGGCGACGATATTCGGACTTTCGCCAAAGGACTCCAGAGTGCAGGGATTGTTGCGTTTATTCCAAGTTATTTTGATCGCACAGGAACACAACCAGGCATGGAAACAACTGTTGCTATCACGAGACTGGTGAAGGACCACGGAGATGAATGGAATATGGCGATCGAGGATGGCATTACACTCGTGTCAAGGCTCCCAAGCGTGGATTCCGACCGGATCGGGTTACTTGGTTTCTCACTGGGTGGTAATAGGGCGTTGACTTTAGCAATGAAGCCCCAGCGCGTCGTGAAGATCAAGAGGATTGTGGAGTTTTTTGGTCCAACCGTATCAATTCCACTCTCCGGGGATGTAGCGCAGCTTCCGCCGCTACAAATTCATCATGGCGATGAAACCGACGTAATTGTGCATCCCGGCGAGACAGACGCCCTGATTAATCGGCTTAAAGGGACGGGCAAAACCGAAGGCACCGATTTCGTAGTACATCGTTACAAAGGAGCAGGACACGGCTTTCAGGGAAAGGATCTTGATGACGCACGCAAACGCACCTTGGAGTTCTTTAAGAATGGCCTCTAAGCAAGTGTTGATTGTCCACCGATTTCTACAACAAGTGAACCGGTTTGCTTCGGGATTTGCTCGATGCGCGAGCCTGTCAGAATTTTTGTGTGTGCGGCATATCATGTTATTAACAACCGGGAGCATGTATGCCAAGCAAGACGAGGAAGGCTACGGTGTGGGAGACGGCGTTGCCGTCTATCCCGAAGGAACTGATTGATCAGTTCGTGACCGGTCCTATGGGTGCCGAAGCGGTTAATGCCACGTCCTTGGCCTTCAAGAAGGCGCTGATCGAACGTGCACTGGGGCCAAGCCCGAGAAACGCAGGTAATCACCATAACGGCGCCACAAGCAAGACGATTTTGATTGATGAGGGTCCGCTGCGCATCAAAGTGCCGCGAGACCGCGACGGCAGCTTCGAACCATTACTCATCCCGCAGCAGGAGCGACGCTTTACCGGCTTCGATGACAAGATCATCGCGATGTATGCCCATGGCAGACTAAGTACATCCCAGAAAGTTTCGCGGAACGCGAGTGCAACACGTCGACAAAGGATTGCCGACGAATACTTCCGCGCAAAGCGATGTACTACGAACGTTTCGAAACCACGGCCGCATGACTTCAAGTCGCCCAGCGTGTTTCGACCCATCCAATCGAATCCCTGACAATTCTGCGCAATGAGCGGTTCGTATGCCGTAGGACTTTCCTGAATGTACTTAGAGCATTTTCTAATCGGGTGTACGGCGTTTCTGTATTTTCCCGGATGGCGCGCCCGAGCATCGCCGCCGGCTCAAGGCGGCGATGCGCAGGATCAGTGCGCCATCCGGGTGCCCTTTCTTTGGGTTACTTTGGATTTACGCCTATCCTGGCGCAAACCCTTCGGGCGCGCTCCGCGCGTCCAAATTTGTTCCCGACAAATTTGTCTTTGGGCAAGCAAAGACAAACTCGCCGGGAGCGAGTTTGGACCGCCGAAGGCTGACCCGACGGGCAAACCCCAAGGATGGGTTTTGCAAAAGTAACTCGCCTGCGGGGCTAGACCCGCTTTAAACTCGGCTGCCCGCCGAAGGCGGCTTCCCTTATGACCGTACATCAGCGATGAAAACGCTCTAAAGCGCGAGATTCAGGGCTTCCTGGTCGAGCAATACGGCGTTGAGGTCGGTCTGGAGCTTATCAGCTCGGTGATCGATGCCGTCATGGTCGAGCACGCGGTGGTCCGCACCAAGGCCATTTACTTGGCGCGGGGCGTGCCGCACAAGACTGGAAGATGGCGATGAACCAGTTCGCCATACTCTACGACGAACGATTCACCAAGTGATCCGCTGATCCTGTTGCTCAACCCCTCACACACAGAATTTCTGACACTTCCGATCCTGCCGTTAGCGCTTGACCGATTCTTTACGGCTTGTTTTTTCCAGATACTCCACATAACTCGCACCCGCCCGGCACAGGAACAACATCTGTTTCTTGAAGTTGCTGCAGTGCCTGCACATCATCAGGTGCAGCCGCACTGCCATCCGCTCTCTCAGACTCAAGTGAACGTCCAATGACTTGGACACCAGCTCACTGACTTCCCGGCAGGAACGCATGTTATTTATCTCCGGTCTGCTGTATGCCGAACCACCGCGCTTCCAGACATGCCCGCAATCTCATGCGGGCACGATGCAACGTAACCCAATAATTGGTCGAACTGAGGTTAGCTTCCTTACAGATTTCTTCCGGCTCCAATCCGACCAGTTCCCTGAGCATGAATACTTCGGCCTGACGCGCCGGCAGATTCTGCTGGCACCACTCGTAGATACGCCAGAACTCCTCCTGTTCCAGAGCATTTTCAGGATGCGACCAGACCTTGGGCGGTGAGTGCCAACTCCCTTCGGCGTTGAACAAGTGCTCCTCAATGTCCTCGTCCGCCCCAACCCGGTCCGGCTCGAACAAACGGGTTTCTCGTGCGTCACGACGCTGTTGGTCGGCGATCTTGTGCTTCAGGATCCCAATCAGCCAGGTACGCAACGATGAGCGTTCGGCAAAACCGGCATCGGACTGCAAGGCCGCCAGCAAGGTTTCCTGCACCACGTCTTCCGCCAAGTCGGCATCACGCAGATGCAGCAGCGCATAGCGGAACAATATCGGGCGGTGTTGTATCAGCGTGTCATCGGTCAAGGCATGCCCCTTCGGTTTTCTTGTTCGCTTCGGGCCATTGTTCTGGTGCCTTTTCACTTTAACCTTTGCACTTTGCGGGCAACAAGCCGGCTGGAATTTCTCGATGCGCGCCTCGCAAGGAAACGTATATTTCACGCACTTTTGAACTCTTCGGCCAAATCAGTCGTAAGGTTCGGCCCCGGCCAGCGACTAAGGGACAAACTTTCAATTGTAAGAGGACTCGATCTATGGCGAGGCACTGGCTTTTCCTATTCGGCCTTAGCATGGCGCTGGCCTTCCGAATTGGGTATGCGGCCGAACCGGACTGGAGCAACTACGGCCAGATTCTCGCGCGACACCTCAGCGAGCGCACCGTCGCCGGAACTCGTTTGGCATGGCTGAATTACACCGGGTTGAAAAGCGATCCGGCGTTCACGCGGGCGATCGCACAAATCGCTGCCTTTCCCGTGGACAATCTCAAGTCCCGCGAGGAAAAGCTGGCCTTCTACATCAACGCTTACAACATTCTGGCCATCAAGACCGTGCTGGATCACTGGCCGGTTGAGAGCATCAAGGATGTCGGCAATCTCCTCAATCCGGTGTGGAAGCGCCCGGTCGGCAATGTGGGCGGCAATGCCCTGAGCCTCGACGAGATCGAGAACGACATCCTGCGCAGACTGGGCGAGCCGCGCATCCACATGGCCATCGTCTGCGCCTCGAAAAGCTGCCCCGATTTACATCCGGAACCCTATACCGCGGCAAAGCTGAATATGCAGCTCGACTCCGCCAGCGCCAGCTATTTGAATAATCCCACCAAGGGCCTGCGGGTAGAGGGAACGGCGGTAAGGGTATCAAAAATCTTCGACTGGTTCGGCGAGGATTTCGAACAGAAGGGCGGCGTCGAGGCATTCATCCGGACTTATCGCCCGGACTTGCCGCAAGGCTTGGAGATCAAGGCCAATCTGCCCTATGACTGGACGCTGAACGGCGAATGACGCCCAAACAGCGGAGTTGAGATCATTGTCCAGCAGCGCGAAAACGAGAACGCTGCGGAGAGGGTCCGTGCCAGAGTCTCGAGTGTCATCAGTGTTCTCTTTTGATTGAAACGACATGGAATGGATTCATCTGTTCTGTCGAACGCCCCCTGCCTCAGCATTTATTTGGCCACGACGGCAGACATCACAAGTCTCCGGCAAACAGCAGTTCGCCCCAATAGTGCCGGATCAGTCCAGCCAGTCGGCTACCGACCATCTTTCACTATATCGGTATAAACATTAGAGCATTTTCATACCTACTGTACGGGCACTCGCGAGTAGGTCGGGAATCCTTTCCAATCGCAAACGGCGTCTTCGGGAGCGCCGAAGCCCCCTTCCCGAGGTGCAGTTGGGCCAACGAGTTCGTCGGCAAAGGATTGCCGACCTACTCCACTGTTGGCCTCGAACAGTACAGGTTCTCGGTCCAGAAAAACTGGCCGATGTTCTCCCTTCCCGCAACACACCGGGAATTCCTGGACCAAGCCGCTGTGCCTCGCTGTGGCTCCCATTCGCAGGAAGCCCTCTAGCGTAGCGCCCCTCTCGAACGCCGGGTTGGGTGTTTCTTGCGGCGTTCGTGCACCGCTAACACCCGGTGGGAGCAGGCGGAAGGTCCGCATGATGGCCCGTGTAAGGGTGTCCGTTTTCAACCAAATACTTGAAGGATGCGAGTGACTGCGCCCCCATTCTTCGCATTCTGGCAAGCATAGCTGGCTCAAGGAGCGTTCCAATTAGACCACCCTTTAGCTCAATTTCGGCTTCCGACACCAGCAAAGCCTGTTGCGCGCCTTCCGGATGTACCGACCAAACATTGCTTGCTCGCTTAACGAACGGTATTCCAAACCCTTCGTACTTGAAGGCCCGCCCTTCGTCCCATGCGATCCAACGCTCCTTGATCGTTAACTTTCCCGCCAATTCGCAGGTGCGCTCCGCGCCAACACCGCGGGCGACCGGTCCATCACATGTGGCACGGAGTACAGGCTCTGACCATAGCTGTATGTCCTCCAAAGCTGCGAGCCTCTCCCACACGACCGAGGCAGGAGCGTTGATGCATACAGAACTGGACAGCTTAATCATGTAACCTCCTTTTGCGATCGGGGATGGTTGACGACCAATGTCTGAATTCACCGGACCTGCGCCGCTTTTCGCGCAGGTCCGGTGAAATGATGGGTCGGGCGCCATTTCAGATGGATAGCCCAGATTAACAAAGATTCGGCAGAAGACGCGTCATTACTTTGGGGATCGATTGCAAGTGAACTTCGTTACTCTTTCCTAAAGCGCTTGCAGCCATGCGCTGTATGATCTTTGGGAAATCGCGGTCGGCCTGAAAGGCCAGCAGAGGAAGGATGACCGGTGCAAGCAACCTGTTCTTCGGCATCAATTCCCACCACACCATGACTTGCGAACCAGCGTCCGATGGTGTGATTTTCCATCCGCCGCACATCGTTTTTGCCGGAAACGGAAAATCCGGAGCTTCTGAAAGAAAGCGCACGGCGAAACTGTGGCCGGGATTGAACTCAGTACATTCCTCGGACCATCGTTTGCCCGCGTGATCTTCACAAGATCGGACAGCCCCGACAGCAGGTGCTTTTCCTTCCAGGACAACGGAGCGCTTCAATGACGGCATGTACTTCTTGATGTCGCCAATATTGCCCACAATCGGCCACATTTGTGCAACGGGTACATTGGTTTCAACGATAATGCAATGGCGATAATCGCCATTTTTTCCTGTCCTGTGAGCCCGGCCAACGGCCCAAAGCTGCCAAGCGCCGAAGACAAATACCGCGCCAGCGACGGCAAGAACAAGAATAATGCCCAGAGGTGAAAACAGCTTAGGAAAGGCAAGCAACAAAACGATGGAGCCTACTACCCACGAGAAATCGGCGGCACTTGCATAAAGCGCGCGCCACGTTGCGATCCTCTGACGCGTTGCCTGATGGATCAGGTCGGCAGCAAAGATGACCAAGACGATGCTGACTACTTGAAGCACAGCTGGCGCATGTATCCCAAGCCACTCGCCCACCAGCGCTGGGCGAAGGAGCATGAGCAGCGCGGAGGAAAGTGAAAAGACGGCGTTCGCCGCCAAAGCCAAACGAAGCGGTAAAACGGCATGCATTTAATATCTCCTTTCGACGAATGACCAAGGGATGGATTCTTGGCCCCAACTTTCGATGTAGTGGGCTTTGTGCTCCTGCTCCCATGAGCTGGCGACCGGCGCTGTGATTGACAATCGCTTGCACGTTGCAAGTATCTGCATTTGGCTTGTGACGTGCAAGCGTTTTGCGTACGCTCGATTCATGAGAGAAAAAGCGCCTGCCGGGCGGCGTTCGGGCTGCCCGATCAACATCCTGCTCGAAGCTGTGGGAGACACCTGGTCGCTGCTGATCGTGCGTGATCTGATGTTCTTCGGACGCAAGACCTACAACGAGTTTCCGAACGCGGGTGAAAAAATTGCGACCAATATCCTGTCGGATAGGCTGCAACGACTCGAATCCTCCGTGATCGTCGCGAAGCAGCGCGATCCCTCCGATGCCAGGCGATACCTCTACCGCCTGACGGAGAAAGGCACGGACCTCGCCCCGGTCGCAATGCCGTTAAGTTAAGGCGTCATTCCGGCAGGGATTGCTCGCCCCTTCCCTGGGGCTCGTCCTTCGGACCGTGCTTAGCACGTCCAAATTCGCTCCTTGCGAATTTGTGCCGGAATCCAGAGCACAGGGAAGTGACACGCCTCTGCCATCCATGGCTTCTGGACCCCGGCATTCCAATCGCAAACGGGCCTTTAGTCGGCCCCTTCCCTGCCGGGGTGACGTCATTCGCCTTAAACTCAACGGCATTGACCCCGGTCGGGGTCATTCGCGAAATGACGGAGAACCGGGAGGGTTTCATCGCCAAGGTGCGCGAACGGTGGATGCATGGCTCACCGCCGTGACGAATCGACATCACCCCCGCATCCCGCTCACATAGGCCGCCGTCAGATCATGCGCCGGAGCCTCGAAGATCTGCCGGCAGTGGCCGAATTCGACGAGAGTCCCGCCCCGCTCCCGCAACCAGAAGAAAGCGGCGTAATTGGCGATTCGTTTTGCCTGAGCCAGGTTGTGGGTAACGATGACCACGGTATAGCGTCCCCTCAACTGGGCGATCATATCTTCTACGATGCCGGAAGCGATGGGATCGAGGGCGCTGCAGGGCTCGTCCGTGAGCAGCACGGAAGGCGCGAGAGCGAGCGCACGGGCGATGCACAGGCGCTGCTGCTGACCGCCGGACAGAGCCAAGGCCGGCTTGTCGAGCCGATCCTTGACCTCGGCCCACAGGCCCACATCGGTGAGCACCCGTTCCAGCGTTTCGTCCAGATCGGCGCGCTTTTTCATGCCGTGTTCACGCAGCGGCATCTCGATGTTGCGGCGGATGGACAGCGGAAAGGGATTCGGTTTCTGGAAGATCATACCCACCTCCCGGCGCAGCGCCGACACATCTAGGCGGGGGGCGAGTATATCCTGGCCGCCGATACGGATGCCGCCCTCGACTCGGCAGCCCGGAATCATGTCGGTCAGCCGGTTGAGCGCAGACAGAAAACTCGTCTTCCCGCACCCGGATGGACCGATCAACGCTGTGATACAGCCCTTGTAGATATCCAGCGTTACATCCTTCAGGGCTGGGTGATCGCCGTAGCTTACGGAGAGATTCGTCACCCGGATCAGGGGTTCGGGTACACAACAGGGCGGACCGGATTGCAATGGACCGACGGTGTAGGTGCCGGCATCGATACTGGGCGAACAGCCGCTGTGTCGGTCGAGAGTTTGCGTCATGGAGCTATGATCCTTCGGTTTAGCCAATGTTCCGCCAGATACAAGGCCGTGCCGTTGATCAGGATGAGCAGGCCGATCAACACCAGCGCTGAGGCGTAGGCATTGCCGTCGCCTCCGGCGACATTCATCGACAGGTCGTAAATGTGGACGGACAGCGCGCGGCCGGAATCGAGGAGCGACGACGGCATGCGATCCACATAGCCGCTGGTGAAGATCAGCGCCGCCGTTTCCGCCATCGCTCGGCCGATGCCCAGCAGCAGTCCGGCCACAAGGCCCGATGACGCCGCCGGCAGCAGGATATGGCGAAGCGCCGCGGTGCGCGACAATCCGAGCGCGGCACTGCCCAGCCGCCAATCGTCGGGCACGGCGCGCAGGCTGGCTTCCGCGGTGCGGATGAGGATGGGCAGCACCATACAGGCGAGGGTCAGGCCGCCGGACAGGATGGAAAAGCCCAGCCCCAGAAAGACGCTGAAGAAAGCATTGCCGAACAGCCCGAAAACGATGGAAGGCACCCCGGCGAGCACATCCAGGCTCAGGCCGACGAGTCGCCCGAACCGACTGCGGGGACGAAGAAATTCCGTCAGCAGCACCGCCGTCGCCAGTCCCAGCGGCACCGCGGCGGCGACGGCCACGCCCAGGATCAGCAGCGTGGAAACCAGGATAGGGCCGATACCCCCGGTCCTACCGGCGTTCAGCGGCGATGACGACAGGAAAGCCCAGGACAGCCGCTCGGCACCATGCCATAGCAAATCGCCCACCAGCCACAGGAAAGCGCCCGCCACCAGAAGCGCCGAGCCCCAGACGGCCAAGGTCATCAGCGGCTCAAGCACCCGACCGCGAACCATGGCAAACCGTCCCGCCTCAAACATGTGAACGCGCTCCGCCGAACCGCAGCGCGGCAACCGCCAGCAGGATGATCATCCCAGTCAGAACCAACCCGGACACGAAAAGTCCCGCACGGTGCTCGCCGGTGGCATAAGCCATCTCCAGAGCGATATTGGCGGTCAGCGTACGCACCGGGTCGAACAGGCTATGAGGGGTTTGCACCACATTGCCGGCAACCATCAGTACGGCCATGGTTTCGCCGAGGGCACGCCCGGCCGCCAGCAGCAGACCCGCGATGATGCCGCTCCGCGCCGCCGGCAGCACCACGCGAAGAATCGTTCCCGAACGCGATATCCCCAACGCCGCCGCACCGTGCAGGTATGCCTTGGGCACCGCCGCCAGCGCGGCATCGGCGGTGAGGGCCACGGTGGGCAAGATCATCAGGGTCAGAATGAGGATGCCCGCCAAAAGGCTGGCCCCCGGCGGTTGCCAGCGGGCGATCAGCGGCACCAGCACGGTCAAGCCCCAGAGCCCGAACACGACGGAGGGAATGCCGGCGAGCAAGGCCACCATTCGCCGATAAGGGCGGGCGGCGGATGGCGGGGCGTAAAACCGGCAGAACAGTGCCGAGGCCACACCCAAGCCCCCCGCCAGCACCAGCGCCCCGGCGCTGGACGCCAATGTCGCCCAGAGCATGGGGGCGAGGCCGAACAGCCCTTCGGAAGGATGCCAGGCCGCATCGGTGAAAAAGCGCAGCCAACCGATCCGCTTGAGTACCGGCCAGGATTCGTGCAGCAGAAACAGCACGATCAGCACCAGAACCGCGGCTGCCAGTCCGGCCGCGACCGAGAGCCACCCGGCGAGGCGCGCGTCAGTGCGCGAGGGGGACGAAATACTGTGCTTCGACCAAATCATGAACACTTTCCGAGCGGCTGAAGTCGATGAACTGCCGGACCAGCCCTTCAGATTCAGCCTTGGTCACCAGATTCAAAGGCCGCGCCAGCGGAAACCGGCCATTGCGCACATTCTCCACCGATGCATCGACCCCCGCCATGGGCAGCAACTTGATGGGCACGCCCTGAGAGGCCTCGTATTCGGCGGTGCCGATCGAAACGTAGCCGATGGCACTCGTGTTGCCGGCGACGGTCTTGATGCCCTGCTGGTTTTCGCCGATGACCACGTGGGCCTTGATGTCGCCGCTCTTGAGCTGAAAGTGATGCAGGAACAACTCCAGAGTCGAGCGGCCTTCGGCCTTGTTGACCACGGTAATGGGCCGGTCGGCCCCGCCCACGGCACGCCAGCGGGTAATCTTGCCGGTGTAGATGTCGACGATCTGCGGGTCGGTCAGGGTCTGCACCGGATTGTCCTTATGCACGATGAGAGTGATGCCGTCCAGCGCGATGGTGAAGCTTTTGAGGTCCTGCTCGTCGGGCTTGAGCGCCCGCGACACCAGGCCGATATCGGCCAGCCCCGAGCGGGCGTCGGCGATGCCCCGCGACGAACCGCCCGACTGCACATCCACTCGAACGCCGGGATTTTCCCGCTCGAAGCGCTTGCCGATCTCCGCCGCCAAGGGCGCGACGGTGCTGGAGCCGGTCAACACCAGCTTCCGCTCGGCCGCCTGCGGAATCGAGGCCGTTGTCGCGACGAGCAGCATGACGGAGAGAGCGCTCAGGTAGCGATTCAAGGATAGGAGCGGCATAAGTGTCGGGTCCTGTGAAAAGTATGTAATCACAAACTTACCGCATCATCGACTTGTCCGATGAAGCGCGGCAAGGGGAATCAGGTTCGTGGCAAGCGCACGAACTTCTTTCTGCGATAGGAGTTTCCGCCGCAGCGGTTCTCGTGAGCCTGCTGTTTACGCGTGATATTTAGTCGGGACAAATTCCACTTCCTTACAAGCTGTTCGATCAGCAAACGCCTCCATCCGCGGCCGTTTCGGCCAGCACCACTTGGCCGCCGCAGAATCATGCATTCATGGCACACTACTGCCGGATTGCACACACCGGCTAGCACGTGACCGGAGTTCTCTTAGGCTTGGAATGTTTGCCTTCATAAGAATGTCCGTTTTCGACCAAATACTTGAAAGCGGCGAGCGACTTCGGCGGCATCGCCTTTCCGGAGCGACACAATATTCTCCGGCAGGCGTACGGATTGTCCTTCCGCGAGGCGTTGTACGCCAGCGCCGCGAGCCGGTTGTCGCCGCAATCGGCTTGGGTTTACGCAGGAAAACAACGGCCGAATGCCAACAGCAGCCCCGGTGGTCCCTTGAACCGAATTTTTCGACGAATCAGCGCCCAGGCGAGGTATTTCTCCTTGGCCAGGAATTTAAGCCAAGTCCGGCTATCGGCCTTCAGCTGAAAATCCGGACGGCCGCTATGTCCTTCCAGTACCTGGAGTTTTTCGTCACGAATGATGATAGTGGCCTCGATTTTCTCGCCGCCAGTGAAAGTAAAGTGATAGGTGGCGTTGAGGCCTTTCGATTTCCCTCTTTGGAATACATTAGGAAGTCCCTTCAGGAAGGCCGGCACCGAGGTTGGCCTTAGGCTGTTGTTGGCGCGTTTGGCGGTTTTATGCGGAAAGCGGCGGGCCACATGCCCTTCCGCATCGGAGCCGGCTATGACATAGACGGTCTCGTGCTTGTCCTGCAAGGGGCGCACAACGTCTTTGACAAAGCGCTTCCGGTCATTGAGAAACGGTCCGATGACGTCATCGCCGGCGGGACACACCGCCATACAATAGGCAGCCTTGTAATTCGCCCCGAAGGAAAGGCTTTGCCACATGGAAACGGACTCGGCGTCAGAGACTTTCTTCCGATAGCTTCTGGCGTTTGCGCTCGAGGCGATGGCCTCGACCCAGTCGGTGAATCCGCCCATGAACTCCCGATAGTTGTGGGTGTAACAGGCCGAAAAGTCGAAATGCCCGTCGGCTCCGATCGCACCCACGGGACAGGCGGCAACGCAGAGCTTGCATTCGAGGCAAGGGTTGTAGTCAATGGGATGCGACTCCTCGTCGATCTCGGCATCCAGAATGATCGTGCCGAGAAGAACGAAGTTGCCGAACCGGGGATGGATGATATTGCGATGGATACCCATGCGCCCAAGACCTGCCGCCTCGGCTACCGGCTTGTGCGACACCACCCACATCTTGCCTGGCCAGCGATCCGCCTCCATCGGAAATCCCATCGCACCATTGATCGCACGGATGCCTTTTTGCTCCAAAACCCTGACCATTCGCCGGGCGACCTCGTTGATCTCGTCGCCCGTATTGTGGAACTCCAGATTGGCGACGGAACGGGCGGGACTGCGGATGTTCTCCCGGTTCATGCGGCAAACGAAGCTCAAGAGGGTCTTTGCCCACGGGAAGACGCGCAGGATGTCCGCTCGTTGTGCGTCGAGCTCGGACCGGCCAATCCCTATGCAACCGGCGTCGTCCGCGCCGGCTTCCGAAGCCAGTCGGCGCAACCAAGATGCTTCCAGTACTCGCCCGCCAATCGCCTCTTCCGCCGCTGGATCGGCTTCACGAAAATGCCTGACGGTGGGGTGTTCATCGAGATTCATCATGTATATCTCCTTATAGTGTATATACACGTAAATGACGAAAAAAATTATCGCGCCTGTGATGCCTCAATCAAGTCCGACAGGCTTCTCATCAGGATTTGCAATCGGTCTTCGCCCATAGCCTCCCTGATTCTGGACTGTGCCTGTTCCCACAGAGGATACGCTTTAAGCAGCACGCCCCGTCCTTCGTCGGTAATCGTCACCATCCGGGTGCGGCGATCTTCGCCGGAGGCGACATCAATAAGCCCTTGATTCTCAAGAAGCTCCAGATTACGGCTCAAAGTCGTTCGGTCCATGACGGCGTTCTCGGCAAGCTGGGTCACCGTGATGGGTCCGCTCATATGGACGGCGACCAGAAGCGAATACTGCGTACCCCGGATGCCGGCCGGGCGCAGCATCTCGTCGTAAAGCTGACTCACCGCACGGGTCGCCTTACGGAGATTGAAGCCGGTGCATTCCATACAGCACCGGTAATCCGGCATTTCACTCGAGGGGGCACATGCTTGGGACAAGTTCGGGATACCTAACTTTTAACGAAAGATATTAAGGAGTATATACACGTAATATCACATGTCAACGATTACTCGCGCTCTGCCGTCGCGGCTTGGCGGTGATTTTCCGGTCGTTGAGATGGCCATGCGGGGCTACAGAAATATTCATCCTCCGGACGTCGCGAGCCGGTTCTGGAATGCACGGTTCCGTGCACGTAAGGGTTTGCGAAGAAGCTAAGAGTTTTCCGATTCGGCGTGACGGAGCCTGATGTGTAGGTCGGCAACCCTTTGCCGACGTACCGGCTCGGCAAGGGATTGCCGACCTACGCTCTTCCTGCCCGACACGAATCCGTACACCGTAATGAAAACGCCCTATTTGGCCATCACCCCCGCCGCCAGGCATGATACCGCTCCATCCATCGAAGCAGCGCTTCCGGCGCATGCGCGCGTTTCCAGACCCCGGCGGCGTATTTATTGGCTTCGGCCAGGGTCGGGTAGATGTGAATGGTGGCGAGTACTTGGTTAAATCCCAGCCCGTGTTTCATGGCCAGGATGAACTCGGCGATCAGGTCTCCCGCATGCTCGCCGACGAGGGTCACGCCGAGTATCCGGTCCTTGCCCGGTACGGTGAGCACCTTGACGAAACCGTGCGCTTCGCCGTCCGTAATGGCGCGGTCCAGATCGTCGAGGCCATAGCGGCTGATTTCATAAGGTATGCCCCGTTCCTTGGCTTCCTGTTCGTTAAGGCCTACCCGCGCCACTTCCGGATCGGTAAAGGTTGCCCAAGGAATGACCCGGTAATCGGCCCGGAATTTCCTGAAATCGCCGAAGAGCGCGTTGACCGCCGCGTACCAGGCCTGATGGGAAGCCGTATGCGTGAACTGGAACGGCCCGGCCACATCTCCGCAGGCGTAGATATTTGGATAAAGCGTCTGAAGAAACTCGTCGGTTTCGACGGTGCGCGCTTTCGTCGTTTCGATGCCGAGTTCTTCCAGCCCGTAGCCCTTAGTGTTGGCGACGCGGCCGACAGCCACCAGTATTTGGTCGAAGACTATCCGTATCTCTTGCCCCTGGTGTTCGACGATCAGGATTTTCTCGCCGTTCTCGACGATGATCCGTTTGGCTTGATGCTCCAACCGAAGGTCTACGCCCTCGTCGCGGAAACGCCGCGCAATGATTTCGGAGACTTCCGGATCCTCCCGGATCAGCAGTCGGGACAACATCTCCACCTGAGTAACCCGACTGCCGAATCGGACGAACGCCTGCGCCAGCTCACAACCGATCGGACCACCACCGAGGACGACCAGACGCTTCGGCAATTCGCGGATATCCCAGACGTTGTCCGAAGTGAGATAGCCCACCTCCTCCAATCCGTGGATAGGCGGCACGAAAGGCCTCGCACCGGCAGCGATGACGATGGCGCGGGTGCTGAGCGTGCGAGTGTCCGCGGCCGTGCGAACCTCTACCGCCCAGGGCGAGACGATCCTCGCTTCGCCCTCGATCACTTCAACGCCCAATTCGGTGTACCGTTCCGCCGAGTCGTGCGGCGCCACAGTCCGTATCACCCGCTGCACCCGTTCCATCGCATCGGCGAAATCGAACTCCGCAGAGGCCCGGCGGATGCCGAACTCGGGTGCCCGACCGATCTGGCTCAGCAGTTTCGCCGTGCGTATCAGGGCTTTCGAAGGGACACAGCCGGTGTTGAGGCAATCTCCGCCCATGCGGTGTTTCTCGATCAGCGTCACCTTTGCCTTCACGGCGGCCGCGATATAGGCGGTGACCAGACCCGCAGAGCCCGCACCGATCACCACCAGGTTACGGTCGAAGCGTTTGGGTTTTTCCCAGGGCTCATATAGCTTGCGGGCCTTGATCGCATCCACCAGCCTGCGGGCCAGTAGCGGGAACAGCCCCAATAGCGCAAATGACAAAAGCAGGCCGGGCGAGAGGATGTCCGACAGGGATTCGATCTTGGCCAACTGCGTGCCGGCATTCACGTAAACGATCGTTCCCGCCAGCATCCCCAGCTGACTCACCCAATAAAATGTGCGAGTGGGTATGGCGGTCAGGCCCATCAGAAGATTGATGACGAAGAACGGAAACGCCGGCACCAGCCGCAAGGTAAAAAGGTAAAAAGCGCCATCACGGGCGATGCCTGAATCGATGGCTTTCAGACGCTCGCCGAACCGGGCTTTGACCGCATCGCGAAACAAAAAGCGGGATGCGAGAAAGGCCAAGGTTGCCCCGATGGTCGAAGCGAAAGATACAATCACCGTGCCCCACAGCAGACCGAACACGGCGCCGCCGGCCAAAGTCAGCACCGCCGCGCCGGGCAGGGACAGCCCCGTGACCGCTACATAGAGGAGGGCGTAAATCGTGATGGCGAGGAAAGGACGGGCGGTTCGATAAGCGGCGATGGCTTCCTGCTGGGCTTTCAACGTCTCCAAAGTGAAAAAGCGTTGCAGGTCGAAGGCGAAAAAAGCCCAAGCAAGCGACAGGAGGACGATGACAAGACCGATACGGTAAGGGTTCATGACGGATTTCCCTAAAGGCAATGGTCGAATAATGCTATTAATTGGTCGGACAATGAGATAGAAAACTTACAGCCGCACCGGGATGATTTTCTTCGCGACGCTGTAAGATTTCGTCTCAGCAGGCGACTAATGATTAGAATTTTCCACTTCCCGACGGAGTCTAAGCCGCGCATGCATGCGATATTGCCCTTGGTACGATCCAGCAATTTTCCCGTCATCGTCCGCGGAGAGCTGGACACGGTGCAAGTGAACCTGGGTTACCGCTGCAATCAGACCTGCCTGCATTGCCACGTCAATGCCGGACCGAAACGCAAGGAGATGATGGACAGGGAAACCGTGGACCAGGTGCTCGATCTGCTGCGGCGGGCCGGAGTTGCCACCTTGGATTTGACCGGAGGCGCCCCTGAGATGAACCCGCATTTCCGCCATCTGGTGGAGAGCGCGCGGGACTTAGGTCTACAAGTGATCGACCGCTGCAACCTCACCATTCTGGAAGAACCCGGTTACGAGAGCCTCGCCGATTTTCTGGCCGCGCAAAAGGTGGAAATCACGGCTTCCCTCCCCTGTTACCTCGAAGATAACGTGGACCGGCAACGCGGCAACGGGGTATTCGAAGCGAGCCTTCGCGCCTTGAAAAGGCTCAACGGACTCGGCTACGGCCGACCCGGCACGGGGTTGATCCTGAACCTGGTCTACAACCCCCAGGGGCCGACATTGCCGCCGGCCCAGGAGGAACTGGAAGCCGCCTACCATCGAGAGCTGAAGGCCCGCTACGACCTCGTCTTCAACCGGCTTTATGCCCTCGCCAACATGCCCATCCAGCGCTTCGGCAGCACCCTGGTGTCGAAAGGCCAGTTCGAACCCTACATGCGCTTGCTGAAAAGCGCCCATCGCGATGAAAACCTGGAAGGCATCATGTGCCGCAGCCTGATCAGCATCGATTGGCAAGGTTACGTCCACGACTGCGATTTCAACCAGATGCTGGGCTTGCCGCTGGGCGGGCGACGGCGTCATATCACGGAAATCGATGCAACCGCATTGCAAGGCCAGGCCATCGCCACGGCCGATCATTGCTATGGCTGCACCGCCGGCTGCGGCAGCTCCTGCGGTGGCGCATTGAACACGTAGAAAGAGAACAGTGAATCTGGAGAGCCCATGATGTTTGTAGAAGAGTCGGTACGAGAACGCTATTCCGAAGGTGCTCGCGAGAGGCAGGCAGCCTTGTGTTGCCCGGTGGATTACGACCGCGAGCTATTGAAATTGCTGCCTCGGGAAATCATCGACAAGGATTACGGCTGCGGGGATCCCTCCCGCTATGTACGGGAGGGCGACACCGTGCTCGACCTGGGCTCGGGCGGCGGCAAGATTTGTTATATGGCGGCACAACTGGTCGGCCCTCAAGGGCTGATCATCGGCGTCGACATGAACGACGACATGCTGGCCCTGGCCCGCAAATACCAGTCGGAAATGGCTGAGAAACTGGGCGGCGACCGGGTGCGTTTCCACAAGGGTTATATCCAGGATTTGGCCCTGGACGTCGCCGCAATGGAACGCTATCTGGCCGAACAACCGGTTACCGACGCGGCGTCCCTGGCGGCGCTGAAATCCTGGCAGGCCAGGCAGCGCAAAACCCAGCCGCTGATTGCCGACGCTTCGGTGGATTTGGTCATTTCCAACTGCGTGCTGAACCTGGTGGGCGATGACGAAAAAACGCAACTGGTGCGGGAAATTTTCCGGGTGCTCAAACCGGGCGGACGGGTTGCCATCTCCGACATCGTCGCCGACGAGCCCGTACCCCAACATCTGAAGGACGATCCCGCGCTGTGGAGCGGCTGCATCTCCGGCGCCTTCGAGGAACGGGAGTTCGTCCGAGCCTTCGAGCAAGCCGGCTTCGGCGCCGTGTGTCTGGACAAATGGGAAGCCGAACCCTGGCAGGTGGTCGAGAACATCGAATTCCGCGCCGTCACCCTGGTCGCCGTCAAAGGCTACGGCCGGGAATGCCTGGACCGGGGCCATGCGGTGATCTATCGCGGCCCTTACGCGGAAGTGCGCGACGAGGAGGGCCATATCTTCCCGCGCGGCGAGCGCATTGCCGTATGCGAGCGAACCTTCCGCACCCTCACCGGAGGCCCTTATCAGAAGCACTTCATCGGCATCGAACCAAAGATTCTCGCCGAACCGGTGGCTTGGTGCGCGCCACCGGGAACCCGCCGTCCGGCAGCGGAAACCAAGGGCGGGCGACAAATCGCCGAATGCGGCGGGGAAAAATGCTGCTGAAGTTGAGCTGAGACCATAATTTTCCCAGGGACGATCTTCAGACTGCGACGACTCGCGGACTGAAGATCGCGCCCACCGCCACATACCGAAAACCTGAAGCAATCGTAGGTCGGCAATCCCTTGCCGACCTACTTCGGGCGCTACACCAAACCGGAAAATGGTCTAAACCCTGACTCCACCGTTACACACTGAAAACCGGAAGCCCTATGAGCTTTGTCGACACCCCCGAGAACTACCGCTATGCCTGGTACTTGCGCCCGGTATTAGCCCTGATGCGCCGGCGTTTGCGGGTTCTGCCGGAACCTGTGCGCCTGTGGGCACGCCTGCCGCTGGCGTTCGTCGGCTTTCAGTTGATGAATTTGGCCCTGGAACGTAAATCTTCACCCTTGAGCGGTGCGCTGCGCGCACTGATCCGCACTCGCATCGCCCAGCTCAACTCATGCCATTTCTGCATCGATCTCAACGCCTCCCATGCTATTGACCGGGGCGTATCGCCAGAGCAATTGCACGATCTGATCGGGTTTAGGGATTCGCCTCGATTCAGCGAAGCGGAAAGAGCCGCTCTAGCCTACGTGGAGGCCATCACGGGCACCGGAATCGAGATAGATCAGGATTTGATCGACCGATTACGGCAAGCCTTCGGCGACGATGGCATCGTGGAACTGGCGGCGCTCGCCGCGCATCAGAACCTGTCCGCCAAGTTCAACGCGGCCCTCGGAGTACCGGCCCAAGGTTTTTGTATGACCGCTCACGGAATTGCTGCGCCGGATCGGTGAACGACATCTTCCTCGGCAAGATTTCGGCCAGAGGGGCGTCGTCCAAGACGACGAGAAAGAAGAATCAGTTCATGTAGCTTGAACATTTGCTCAGTCGGCCAGATGAAGTCTCGGCTCTAGTAGACGTAGGCAATACCGGCGAGTCGGAGGACGCGACGAGCAGACACACGTTTAGAATCAGTTGACGGGTGTCACCTAGAAAGTTGCCCTGCCCGCTCTTTGGGACGGAAAGGCTCGAAAAATCAGAGCAGTAGTTTCAATCTCCGCCACAGCCCATGGGAGACCGGGAAACGAAGCGCTGGATAGAGTCAACGGAATCTGTGGCAACTACCCGATTGGCCGATCTTGACGGCCAGAGCGCTGGAGGCTCGCGGCGGCTGCACAGCGCAAGGGCTTTCCAACATGCCGCTGGCAGATATGAATACCCCCGGCATTTTCGAGCAATGTCACGATTTGGTCACGTGACAATGCTGGGAGTGGCTGGGGGACCTGGATTCGAACCAGGGTTGACGGAGTCAGAGTCCGTTGCAACGTGACGCAAGGACACGAAAAACAACCAAATACAAACACTTACAATTCAAAGCATCACAAAAAGCCGTAAAACGTTATAACTGCGTTGACACTCGGTTGACACATAGCCAGTTAAGGCAACACTTGATCATAAAGAAAGCTTGGGATATCCGCCCCTTTTTCGGATTCCCCTCAAAATCCCATCAAACAATGAAAAGCCGACACCTTCTCGCCCTGCCCTGTGCGCGGCTTTTTTGCGTCTAAACTAAATCGCATTGGCGTTGAAGCAAGCACCCAAGCGGGAGCTTTAGGCCACGAGTCTCGGTTGCCACTACATTGTTTCCGAATGATGCAAAAAGGAACCTATTTTTTAGCTTTTTTGCTAGTAATGATTTGCCCGTTAAGCTCACATGCCGGTGGAGCTTTTGGCAACTGGTCAGAGAGCTTTCAGGTCCACGGATTTCTCGAACAAGGTTTTGTAGCCACATCCGGAAATCAGTTTTACGGCAACAGTAGGCACGGAAGCTTCGACTTGACGCAGGTCGGATTAAATGCGGCGGCGCGTCCCTTCAATAATGTCCGCTTCGCGGTCCAAGGCCTATATCGCCGAGCTGGCGAGCAAATTCCCGAAGAGCTACGGCTCGATTACGGTCTTATGGACGTCACGGCGCTCGATCATCCCGGCTTTCGATCCGGAGTTCGCCTGGGGCGAGTCAAATTACCGCTGGGTTTGTATAACGAATCACGGGATGCTCCTTTTACTCGACCTTCCATATTTCTGCCCCAAAGTCTTTACTTCGACCGTACTCGAAATGTCGGCATGGCGACCGATGGCGCCCAGTTTTACACGGACTTCAGTTCCCCTTTCGGCAATTTTTCATTCAAGGCAAATCTTGGAGCATCCATACCGGATAATAGCCTTGAATTTAATGTATTCGGGGGCAGCAACCGTCCAGGAAAGTTTGTCGGAGATTTTTCGGCGGCAACTCAGCTGGCGTATGACTATTCGGGTGGGCTAATCCGGGTCGTATTTAGCGCTGCGTGGTTAATCAGCGATTATGATAAGCAATCGGATCCGATAATCGATTCGGGTGAATTTGAATATCAACCCTACGGTTTAGGCATCCAGTACAACGGCGAGTCGCTATCGCTTGCTTCTGAATATTCAATTCGCAACATACGCTTTGAGAACTTCGGGCGATTTCTCCCAGATAATGAATACAACGGTGAAGGGTATTACTTTCAGGCGGGTTATAAGATCAACCACTATATCGAATTGATCGGGCGTTACGATGTATTTTATACAGACGTCAGTGATCGCTATGGGAAAAAGTACGAAGTGCGTACCGGCATTCCTGGCTCCTTTTTCTTTGCCAAAGATTGGATGGCGGGACTTCGATTCAACATAATCGATAACTTTATGATTCGTGCCGAATATCATCGGGTCCATGGTGCGGGCTGGGTATCTCTTGCCGAGAACCGGAACGTCAGAGAACTCGAACGTGATTGGGATTTGTTTGCAATCGAGGCTGCTTATCAGTTTTAAGCCGTATGGCCCCCAATTTGCCCGAGTCGGTGGGTTACGCTGCGCTAACCCACCCTTACGATTAATGTTCGCTTGAATGTCGAACGAAGGAACGCTTCCACGGGCCGATGGCGTCGACATGCGTTTTCACCAATTCGGGGCCTGGCTCGGTTGTCTACTCAGTCGGGATCTCGTCCGTGTTCAGCCTTCAGTGTCTTGCTGAATACCGACGCGCCGTAAAGATCCTTTAGGTCCACCGTCAACTCGTGGGTCTTGCGGTTGATGTTGACCTCGCCGAAGAACTGCAAGCCCGCATAGGGCGAGAGGTTGACCTGACCCGCCGGCGGCGCCTTGGCGAACACGACCTGCGGCCCGAAGGTGCCGTCGGTGGTATTGGGACCGAAGGAACCGGCGTTGAGCGGGCCGGCGACGAATTCCCAGAACGGCGAGAAGTTCTTGAATTGCGCCTCCGAGGGATCGTAGAAATGCGCGGCGGCATAATGGACGTCGGCGGTCAGCCACACGATGTTCTTGATTCGCTCGTGCTTGATGAAGCGTAAGAGGCGGGCGATTTCCAGCTCGCGGCCGACGGCGGGGCCGTTGTCGCCGTTGGCGATGGCTTCCCAGCGGGGCTGGCCGTTCGCATCGACGCCGTCGCCGATGTTGAGGCCGATGGGCATGTCGGCGGAAATGACTTTCCAGGTGGCCCGCGATTTCTTCAGTTCCTTTTTCAGCCACTTCAACTGCGCTTCGCCCAGAAACGCCGTTTCCGGTCCCTCCTGCGTCTGCAAGTTGGCCGTGTTCGGGCCCCGGTAGCTGCGCATATCGATGACGAACACGTCCAGCAGCGGGCCGTAGGAAATCTTGCGGTAGAGACGCTCGGACTCTTCCGCCGTATGCGGGCGCAGGGGCGCATATTCGTGGAAAGCGCGCGTGGCGTGAGCGATCAGCACCGGAATCTCCTTGAGCGTGTAGCGGGGATCGTTGGCCAGGTCCTTGGCATCGGACCAGTTGTTGACCACTTCATGGTCGTCCCATTGCCAGATCTGCGGCACTTCGGCGTTGAAGCGGCGGAGGTTGGCGTCCAGCAGGTTGTACTTGTAGCGGCCCCGGAACTCGTCCAGGGTTTCGGCGACCTTGGAGACTTCGGGCGTTACGAGGTTGGTCCAGATCTGGCCGTTTTCGGCCGGTTTGCTCGCTTCGATGGGACCGTCGGAGTAGACGCTGTCGCCGCTCTGAATGAAGAACTGCGGCTTCACTTGACGCATGGCTTCATAGATCCTCATGCCGCCGAACGCCTCGTTGATGCCCCAGCCCTGTCCCGCGGTATCGCCGCCCCACACGAAGCGTATGTCCTCGTGCTTGCCCACGGTGTGGAAACGACCGATGACCGGCTCGCTCTTGTTGCGGGCGTTGGTCAGATCCTCGAACCAGACCTTCACATACACGTCCTTTCCGGACGGCAGCCCGACCAGGTCCTGACGCGCGGTGAAGTCGGAGACTTCGAGCGCATGAGGACCGCGGATGACCTTGGAATCGGTGAATTGTTCGTTGAACGCGTATTCCACCCACATACGGGCCGGGCGGTCGCAGCGGCTCCACACGATGGCGCGTCCCTCGCCGACATCGCCGAACTGGATGCCCTGTTCCATTTGCGGCAGATCGTGAAGAAGCCGGAGCGGGTCACTCGGGCGAAATATGGGAAGACGGCCTCCGTCCGCTGTGATTTGACCGACGGGAATTCGAATGCGGTCGGGCGCTCCTGGGACTTGAATGGTAGCGCCTGCGATTTCACCGCCGGCGGAAAGCTGAATGTCGCCGCCCTCCGCCAAGACTTGAGCGGACATGCTCAAGGCCAACAGGAGCGCGGACGCGGCAGCTTTGCCGATGGGAGACAGAATATTGCGTGTTTGTCGATCGAAGGCCTGCATGGAACACCTCATGGAGTTTCTGGAGGCCCGGATTCTATAAATCGCTTCGGGTCAGCCTGATGACGGTTCGATGACCGATTCATGACCTTTACAGGTTCGGCTCACCTGGAAGTCTTCGATGCGCTGAGCTTCGTTTTCGTCGTATCCCTGTCACTAGTTCGTCACTTGTGCTGCGTAGTATTCCGGCGGCTCCACAACCAACACCAGGGAGTTTCTATGAAGCCGTCGAACTTTTTCCGCGTTTTTTCATTGACTCTTGCCGCCTTGATGGCGACGACGCTGGCCCGCGATGCCGCCGCGCTTTCGGTCACCCGCGGCCCTTATTTGCAGATGGGCACATCTAGCGGGCTCATCGTGCGCTGGCGCTCGGACGTGGCCTCGAACAGCCGGGTGCGCGTCGGCACCAGCCCTACGAACTTGACGCTCACCTTCGATGATGCCGCGTCGACCACCGAGCACAGCGTGCAGGTGAGTGGACTCAATCCGCAGACCAAGTACTATTACTCGATCGGCTCCACCACGCAGACACTCTCGGGCGGCGACAGCAATACCTATTTCCACACCGCGCCGACCACGGGCACACAGCAGCCGACGCGCATCTGGGTGATCGGCGATGCCGGCACCGGCACTTCCGGCCAGGCCGCCGTGTACAACGCCTATCGCAACTTCACCGGCACCAATCCCACCCATTTGTGGCTGCAACTCGGCGACAATGCCTACAGCAGCGGTACCGATGCCGAATATCAATCGAAGATGTTCAACATGTATCCGGACATGCTACGGCAGTCCGTGACCTGGTCGACGCTGGGCAACCACGACGGCGCCTCGGCCGATTCGGGCACCGAGACTGGCCCCTATTACGACATCTTCTCGCTGCCGCGCAATGGCGAAGCGGGCGGTGTGGCATCGGGTACGGAGGCGTATTACTCCTTCGACTACGGCAACATCCACTTCATCGTGCTCGATTCCCACGATTCGAGCCGCGCCGTGGGCAGCCCGATGTTGAACTGGCTGGAAGCCGATCTGCAGGCTTCCACCGCCGACTGGAATATCGCCTTCTGGCATCACCCGCCCTACTCCAAGGGTTCGCATAATTCCGACACCGAGACCCAGTTGGTCGAAATGCGCCAGAACGTATTGCCGATACTGGAGAGCTATGGCATCGACCTGGTACTGACCGGCCACAGCCATTCCTATGAACGCTCGAAGTTCATCGACGGCCATTACGGCTCGTCCTCGACCTTCAGCGACGCAAGCCACGTCGTGCAGTCCGGCAGCGGCCGCATCGACGGCACCGGGGCCTACACCAAATCGGGCGTCGGCGCATCGCACGCAGGCGCGGTCTACGCGGTGGCGGGCAGCTCGGGTAAAACAAGCGGCGGCACGCTCAATCATCCGGCCATGTACATCTCGCTGAACGAACTGGGCTCGATGGTGCTGGATGTGAACGGCTTGACGCTAGACGCCAAGTTCCTCAACAACAACGGCACGATACGCGACTACTTCACCGTGACCAAAGGCGGAACACCGCCGCCACAGTTGGCTAACGTGAGCGGCGTGGTGTGGCAGGACGTGGACGCGGACGGCATTCGCGAAACGGGCGAGAGCTTCCTGCAAGGCATCGAGGTGCGGCTCTATACCGATACCAATACGCTGGTCGCCACCCAGTCCACCAACACGAGCGGAGCCTACCAGTTCGACAGTGTTGCGGCCGGCAGCTACTACGTGCGGTTCATTCCAGGCACGCGCACCCTCTCGCCGCAGGATCAGGGCGGGAACGACAGCATCGACAGCGATGCGAGTCCGCTCGATGGCAAGACCGCCGTGTTCAGCGCGGTTGCGGGCAGCAGCGTCGCCAACGTGGACGCCGGCATGTACACGGCCGGCGGCGCGCCGCAAACGGTACAGTTGCAGGACGGCCTAAACGCTTACGCCGGCACGCAAGACACCTATGTCGCAAGCGGCAAGGCCACCACCAACTACGGCAATGCCACGACCGTACTCGCCGATGGCGCCGACGGCACCAACGGCCGCCTCATCGGTTTGATGAAGTGGAATGTTTCATCAATCCCGGCAATGGCCACCGTGACCAATGCCACCGTCACGCTGCGGGTTTCCAACCTCAGCAACGGCACCTACAACCTGTATGCGGTGAACACGGCCTGGACCGAAGGCGGCGCCACCTGGAACAGCGTCGATCCGCTGAACAATCAGGGCGTACTGATCGGCTCCTTCCAGCCCTCGGCGACCGGCACCCACACCATCCAGCTCAACGGCGCCGGCATCTCGCTGGTACAGGGCTGGGTCAACGGAGCGGCCGCGAACAACGGCCTCATGATCGTGGACGGCGGCACCAGCGACGGCGTCGATCTGCGTTCGTCCGAGTACGGTACGCAGTCGCAACGACCGAAACTCACTGTCACCTATCAATAAACTTCCGACGCCGGACACCCGTGCTCAATGCTCGGGTCCCGGCACGTTCTTGCACCTAGGAAAAGTTCATGTCTAGACGAACACTGCTTATTGCCGCACTGCTGGGATATTCTGGCTTCACGCTGGCTCACGGCGACGTGCACGAACGCATCCACGATCTCAACCGCGAAATCGCTCATCACCCCAAGAACGCCGATCTGCTCATAAAACGCGGCCAATTGTTTCTCGACGAGGGTCACGCCGACCATGCGCACGACGACCTCGCCAAAGCGATCAAACTCGCTCCTGGACGGATCGACGCACTCTTCCATCTGGCCCGGGCGCAACTCGTGCTGAAACAGCCGGATGCCGCGTTGGAATCCGCGCGGCAATTTCTCCGGCAGGCAACGAACGATGCCGCCAAGGCGCGCGGCCACGTGCTCACCGGCGATATCCTGTCGGTGTCGGGCAAACCGCTAGCCGCGGCCGAGGCGTACCTGACAGCCGTCAGACTCTCCAAGGACATAAAACCCGATCACGTGCTCTACGCCGCCGACGCCTTTCACTCGGCGGGCAAAACGGACAAGGCCATAGAAGTGCTGAACGACGGAATCGCGCGGCTCGGCCCTCTGCACGTGCTGAGCGAGCGGGCGCTGACGCTGGAGATGGAGCAACAACGCTACGAGTCGGCGTTGCGGCGGGTCGATCAAATGCTCGCAACCCACCAGCGTATGCCTTTCTTGCTCTACAAAAAGGGAATGATTCTCAAGGCGCTGGCGCGCATGGACGAATCCAAACGGACTTTCGCCGCCGCGCTCGAGGAAATCGACGGACTACCCGAGGCGCGCAAACAAACTCCGGCTCTCGAAAGTCTCCGGACTTCGCTGTTGGCGGAGATGAACTAGGCGCGTTCACATTGATCTCTCACCCGCTGTCGATGATGGACGACATTCGATCCCCCCGCCGGCGCATGCAAGTTCGCCAGGTGCCAAGGGAGAACATCCGGTTGCCGGAGTGTTATCGTCCGATCGATTAACGAAAAGACAAACAAAAACCCCGCGAAACGAGGCGGGGTTTTTTCGAAGTAGGCGGATAATCCTAGAAACGGCAGTTGGACGTGCTCGAGTGTGCGGCGGGCGGGTCGGCTGGCAAGGCGCGACGCCGCCGCGGGGTAGTCTCCCGCAAGAAGGAGCAACGCCGCCAGGTGGCCCGCCCGCCGTGCAATCGGGCACGTAGCGGCTTCACCCAAACGGTGAAATCGGCAGAAGGGACGACGGCCGGAATCCTCGCGGCGTTTCTACCGCATCTAAGCGGTCAACTGCCGTTTCTAGGATAATGGCTCAGGAAGTGGCTAAGCCCGCGTCCGCGGGAGCTTCAACGGTAGCGGCCGAATCCCGATGAGCCGCCCGCTCCTTCTGGTACTCGTCAAAGGATTTCTTGGCAGCGTCCGCGCCGGCCTGGATTCCTTCGCCCATGGCATTATCGGTGGGTATCAGGCTCGCGACGACCAGAGCGCTGTAAACGACCCCGTACGATAGATAATAAAAGCCTTTATAGACAACCTCGGACAAGGTCTGACTTACGGCCGACACGCCTCCGGAAACGGCTTCGCGCGCATCGCCCGCACCTTCCCTTAAACCTTGAACGGCTGCTCGTGCCGGCGTTTCCAGGGCGGTTGCTTCCATCACGGTTTCTTGGTGCGTTTCGGAAGTCATCTGTACGATGGTTTCCCGAAGGATTTTTTCCCCAGTGTCATTTGAATCGGAGGATGTTTTCTTGGCCATAGTGATACCTGTATGGGTTGCTGCGACGAAAGCTATGCCTAAGAAGCTGTCTTCAAACTACTGCGCGCCGCCATGCCGGTGTTGCTCAAGGGCTCAAAATCCTCATGTACGCTCGTGTACACTCCGGTTTTTCGCCCTTTCGCGCCTTGTCCTGACGTCGCTCGTGACGTTTGAAGACAGCTTCTTAGAGAACAAGGCGATTTCGACGATAGCAAAAACTTTTCGACCTGTCGTACATGCCTCATGCGACATTTCCGCACAGGCACTTTAGTCTGAAAACGGACATCCAAATCACACGTATAGCGGCGCCATCTTGCGCCAGTAGTGGGCTTGATGGGCGCGGCCGTCCCACTCGCTGAGGTGGTTCCACACGCCTTTTTCCCAGAGCATGCGGCTCAGATAACGGTTGTTTTCGAGAAAGGGATCCTCCCGACCGACGACGAGGATGATGTCCATGGCGCGCAAGGCGTTCAGTTGGTCGCATTGCCCGAGATTGGGCAGGAAATGGCAGGGGGTATTGTAATAGATGTTGTCGTCGTAATAGCCGTCGTACAGATTGCCGAAATGCTCGACACTCAGGGTCAGATCGTAGCGCCCGGAAAATGCGCTGAGCTTCCGAAACAGGTGCGGGTGACGAAACGCGATGTTGGCGGCATAGAAGGCGCCCAGGCTACAGCCATGAGCAATGACACAAGGATGCGGGTTTTTCGCGGCCATGAACGGCAAGACTTCATTGAGGATATAGTCCTCAAACTCGATATAGTGTCGGATTCGATCCGCCGGGTGCCGCCAGCCACAATAAAACGTCTCGTGCGCCAAGCCGTCGACGCAATAGAGTTGCAATTGTCCCGCCTCGATCTTGTGGGCCAGTGCTTGCACGATACGCAAGTCCTCGTATTCGTAAAATCGCCCGTCGCGCGTCGGAAACACCAACACTTTCGCTCCGGCATGGCCGAACACCAGCAGTTCCATGTCGCGATTCAGCCGCGGGCTATACCAACGATGATATTCACGGTTCATGCTGAATTACCAAGTGTCGTAAGCAGCGATCGAAGGATTCGGGCTTCATGCAACTACAGCGCTTCGAAAAAATCCGCGAGGATGTCCCGCAGTTCCGCGTCCTGCCGCGCCCTGGCCGGATAATCAACATGCCCCGCTTCCAGGACATAAAGGCTCTTCGGCCCTGCTAGGGCGTTATGGACCGCGAACTGTCCGGGCGGTGCCACCACCGGATCGAACAGGGCGGCCGCCACCTGAACGGGGATCCCGGTATACGCCGCCGCACTCGCGGCATCGTAATAACGCAATGTGTCCAGAACGTTACCGTGCTTCTGCTGGTAATCCCTGATCGCGCGCCCGCTGCCTACGGTCGGGAGTTCGAGACGCAGCGGATGATGGCCGAAGGTGGGCATGTTCAGGTGCGCCCTCCGGATGCGGGCGTCCCAGGGCAACGCCAAGGCGCCGATGCCGCCGCCGAAGCTGATGCCCATGTAGCCGATATGACCGACCGTCTCGGGGTACAGCTCGAGCAGAGCCGACACCGCGAGCCACAAGTCCTCCACGCAACCGCCGAGAATGTAACGGTCGCGCTTGTCGATGTCGTGCAGGACGTGCCAGTACGGCTCCTCGGAAATCGGCGGCCGGCGGCTTCGGGAAAGGCCACGAAAACAGGGAAACAGAAAGGCGGTATCCGCGACAGGAAGGTCAAAATCCGGCGCATCCCGGCCGCCATAGCCGTGCCCCACCACCATGCCGCGCAGCACCGGCCGGTCTTGCGGCAGAAGCAACCAGCCGCCGATGATGAAATCGTCCGTGGAACGGTATTCGAGGTCGTACACGGTAAAGCCCTCCCGACCTTCGGGCCATCGGCCCAGACGCGGTTGGGGGGATACCGTCAAGGTTCGCCGGTAGCGGGCTTCCCAAAAAGCCGCGAAATCATCCGGTATGTCCGGAGCTCCGACTTGCAGTAGCCTATCCAGGGTGTAGCCGTAAGTTGGATCGAAGGTATACGCGTGGCAAAAATGAGACATCGTAAGGCTTATCCTGAGGTGTCCTCGACGGCCGAAATCGTACTTATGACCTGGTGCGAACAGGGACGCCGCCCCGAATCGATGCCTGCCGATATGCTGCACACTTCGCCCCGTTCGCCATATCTTACCTTTCGGCTTCAACATTGCCCGAAAGCAGTCGCTCACGCCACCGAGGTGACTACATTTCAGTTTGTTCCGAAATTTCGAAGGGGCGTCAACTTCAATGCCGGATAGCGTACTTTCGAGTTTGGCGAAGCCGAAAACATGCAGCTTGCATTCCCCCTGGATCCACTGCCGGTTTACCCGCATACCGGCCGATCTGTCCGTCGCCGGATGCGTCTCCGTAATTAGTCCTATTGAGTTCGGTTCTTGTACGATTGTCGCCGACGCTCTGAAACAAATGCATTAGTCATGCGGCATTAGTCAAACAGTTTAAAGTTAACGTCCTCTCGCTCGGAGACCATCGATGAAAGACACCGACTTCGTGAGATCCGCCTACGGGGTGCGGATACCCAAGATTCTGTACGGGACGGCATGGAAGAAGGACCGCACGGCGGCTCTGGTGCAGCAGGCCATCACCTTGGGATTTCGCGGCATCGATACCGCCGCCCAGCCGAAGCATTACGACGAGCCGGGCGTCGGTGCCGGCGTCGCGGCGTGTTTGAAGGCGGGGCTGACCCGTGCCGAACTCTATCTCCAGACCAAATTCACGCCCGTGAATGGGCAGGATCCCACCCGAATACCGTACGATCCGAAGGCGAGCTTGGCCGAGCAAGTCGCCCAATCGTGCGAGAGCTCACTGAGAAATCTTCAGAGCCCGTATCTCGATGGGCTGGTACTGCATTCCCCTCTAGCGAACGAGCGAGACACGATGGAAGTATGGCGGGCGATGGAAGCGATCTTCGAGGCTGGCGCCGTGAAGCAATTGGGAATCAGCAACTGCTATGCGCTCGAACAGCTCGAGCGGTTGTATCGGCAGGCGGCCATCAAGCCGGCGCTGATCCAGAACCGCTTCTATGCCGAGACCCGTTACGACCGCGAGATTCGCGCCTTCTGCCGGCAACACCAAATCGTCTATCAGAGCTTCTGGACGCTCACCGCCAATCCCCAGGTCATCGCACACCCCGCCTTGCAGACCTTGGCCGCAAAGTACCAGCGTACGCCCTCGCAAATCTTCTTCCGCTATCTGACCCAGATCGACATCATTCCTCTGACCGGCACAACCTCGGAAACCCACATGCGAGAGGATCTTGCGATCTTCGATTTCGAGCTGACGACCGGCGAGTGCGATGCGGTGACCACCTTGCTTTGATTTTAAAGACAGCTGATGGCCGAGGGGAGGAAACCAACATGCCAGTCATGGGACATCACTCAAATACCCAAACCCTGACAGCTTTGATAGCGATGGTTCACGCCCGCCCTACCGGGCTCGTTTTTACGTCCGAATGCGAGACCAGCCCCCGTAAACCGACCGCCAAGACATGTGCCTTGGCGGTCGGCGTATGCGTCGGCAGTGTGAAAAACCCATAGCATCCATAGATCACGTAGCCAGGGAATACGTAAAGCCCGTTAATCATGGTGGTGATGGCGGTGTCCGTGCCCGTGTTTGCCCTTGTGATACCCGCCATCGCCATGGTAGTGGTGTCTGTGGCCGTGGCCATACGCATGGCCGTGGTGATGGGGGTGTACCACTCTATAGCACCCGTCCAGTGCCATCATCAATGTTAGCAACATTGCTATCCGCCAAATTTTTTTTGCTGATGCGTTCATCTGTATCGAAACTCCCCTAACCCATTACAAAGACAAGCGGAGTTGCCTGATCCAGATACGCCGTGTTTCTCTACGGCCGATCATGCAATTCGTTCCGCGCCTCCTTTCTACTCCTCCCGACATTAACCAAGCCTTAACGCACTTGACCCCCGCCGAACGTAGGAAGTGGAGCTTGTCGTCGTCCGCCGGCCTGCGCGGTAGCAAGCATTGCACTCGCTCCAGCCGAGTCCGTAAGCCGAACGACGGAGTTTCACTAGTCAGTTAAAGCGTTCGGAATTGGAGTATCGAGGACGCGCAGGGCGTCATGAGTGCCCATTCGATGATGTGAAGCGTGGACAGAGCGGCTACGGCGGAATTAGGAAAGAAGCGGAACGAGCCGGCATCGAAATTCCGAACGGCCCGCCCGCGTTCGCCGTTCAGATCATGAACCGCGTAAGCTCGCTTCCGCGTGATCAAGACTGACTCCATGCTTGCAAAAAGGTTGGCGGCTGCTTTTCGGGGCGCCAGGGGGAGTGTTGGAATGTGAGAACTGACGCTATTTGTGTGCTCGGATCGCCTCCGGCTCCTCAAGCGATTCCGGAATCGTTTGATACTTCTCGATGTCGATGACCACAGCCTTACCCCTTCCATCGGCATCGGTAATGAAATATTCATGGATCTCCACCACGCCGGATTCCTCGCAATTATTTACGTCATCAAATAACGAAAGCCTGACACCTTTATTCATGCCACTGCCGTAGTTGCTGCTATCGGTAAATGTCTCGTCGATGTCCGATTTTGATGACTGTCACCGTGACGGTTTGGTCTTCGATATGGCAGATAAGGCGGTAATCGCCTATGCGGTATTTCCAGAAATTTCCAAGTTCCGAGCCGTGCAAGGCTTCGCCTAGTGCTCTAGGATTTGCGGCTGTTCTTATCCGTTCATCCAGAAACTTCAGTATTCGTTTCCTGATCGGCGCATCCAGTTCCTTCAGCTGCTTCTTTACCTTGTCCGGTATCTCAACATTCCAGGCCATGTTCTTTCATGACTTCTTCGAGGGATGTTGTTTTCTCCCGCCCTTCCTTGATGTCCGTCATGACTTGTTCGGCCTCCTTAAGATCGTGCAAGTCTTGCAGGTATTCGAGAATCACTTCTCGGGTCCATTCTTCCTTGCTTTTCCCGTGCTCTTTGGCAACGGTGTCGAGTTGGTTCTCGAGTTCGGGTGAAAGCTCGATGGTGATCATGGTGTTACTCATTCAATGGGTCGGAAGGTAGCTGGCCGTTACCGAACGGCTTCGTAATGAACTTCGTAGCAGTTCATGACTTCTTGGTCAATGCGTGTTCCTGTTTTGTTGCAATCCTTCAAAGGGCGCCCGGGAATTTTGAGTGTTCTGGTCGCGGATCGCGAAACCTTGTCGCCGGCGTTATTCGGTATGTCGAGCCAAGGTTTCGTCGCCATCGAACCCTGACACCTTCTCAAACATCGGGTAATCAGGCCGTATGCAGTTCCTCTCGGATAATCCGCCGTAGGGTTTTTTGGGTGATCGGCGCATTCTCCGGCTGAATGCCTGCGCGTAGCGCTTCGTTAATCAGCGTTTGATAACCTTTTCCTTCCGCTTCAGCCTTCGTGCGGAAAGCTTCAATGATGTCGTCGTCCAGGAAAATCGTAATTCGGATTTTCCCTGGCGAAGGAATTACCGGGCCGCGTCGGCCTTTGCTGAAATCGTATTCGTCACGCATAAGCTTCACACTCTTTTGGGCTGGTCTTTCGGGCCGAAATAAGGCGCGTCCGATCCCCACGCGGCGTATGTACAACGACTAGAGCGTTTTTGATCCCGGTGTACGGATTCGTGTTCGCGCGGGAAGAACGTAGGTCGGCAATCCCTTGCCGACAAAGCCCTTTGCCGAGCAGGTACGTCGGCAAGGGATTGCCGACCTACATATGGGGCTCCCTTACACCGAATCAGAAAGTGCTCTAAAGCCCGCTCCCACGAGCCGTAAACCAATCCGACAGCCGCTCTAAGCACCCGTTCAAAGCTCTGTTGGCGTCAGGCAACAAAAAAGGGCCATACCGAAGTATGGCCCTTTGAATTGTTGGCTGGGGGACCTGGATTCGAACCAGGGTTGACGGAGTCAGAGTCCGTAGTCCTACCGCTAGACGATCCCCCAGTAAGTAAAGCACGCCGGGGAAGCCGGCGCGCCTTGCATTAACGCTTGGAGTATTGCGGACGGCGTCTTGCTTTGTGCAGGCCGACTTTCTTACGTTCGACTTCGCGCGCGTCGCGGGTGACGTAGCCGGCTCTGCGCAGCGGCTGGCGCAGGGTTTCGTCGAAGCTCATGAGCGCACGGGTCAAGCCATGGCGGATGGCTCCGGCCTGGCCGGTGGGACCGCCGCCTGCGACCTTGACGAACACGTCCATCTTCTCTCCCAGAGCGACGAGTTCGAGCGGCTGGCGCACGACCATCTGGTCGGTCTTTCTGCCGAAGTACTCTTCCAGTTGTTTGTCGTTAACGACAATACGACCGGTTCCGGATTTTGCGTAGACGCGTGCGACCGCGCTTTTGCGGCGACCTGTTCCGTAATACTGCGCTTGTGCCATGGTTGATTCAGCTTCTTAAATTAGATTTCCAACAATTTGGGCTGTTGAGCCTGGTGATTGTGCGTGGGCCCTGCATAGACTTTCAGCTTGCTGAACATGGCGCGGCCCAAAGGATTGCGGGGCAACATGCCTTTTACGGCGGTCTGGATGATGCGTTCCGGATGAGTTCCGCGCAGCTTGCCCAGGGCCACGGACTTCATGTTGCCGATGTAACCGGTGTGCTTGTAATAGATCTTGTCTTGCTCTTTATTGCCGGTAACACGCACTTTTTCCGCGTTGACGACGATGATGTAGTCGCCGGTGTCGACATGGGGCGTGTATTCCGCTTTGTGTTTGCCGCGCAGACGACGCGCGATCTCCGTCGAAAGGCGCCCCAGCGTCTTTCCTTCCGCGTCGATGACGTACCAGTCGCGTTTTACTTCGGCCGGTTTTGCGCTAAAGGTCTTCATTACTGCACGCTCCAAACTCTGGCGTTGTTCGAAAAAGCGGGTATGGTACCCGACAACACATTATAAAACAAGCGATCGCTGAATGGCGGACCGATCGTCTTCTCCATACTCGGCGGCGGTACGCTGGACGTATTCGGGAACCAGCCACTTGAGTTTGTGCAGGATCGCGGCCTCGTCGAAAGACCGGCAAGCCTCGGCCAGTTCGATCACGGCTTTCTTGGCCATCCGATAGTCGACGGTCAGGGGATGGGCCAGCAAGAGCTTGCTGTGCTCGGTCGGCGTGGGTCCCTCGTGGTCGTTGAACAATTCCTCGCTGATTTTTTCGCCGGGCCGGAGTCCGACATATTCGATCCGGATATCCTGTCCGGGGCGTTTGCCGCTTAGGCGAATCATTTGTTCCGCCAGGTAGCTGATCTTGACCGGGTCGCCCATGTCCAGCACGAAGACTTCTCCGCCTTTTCCGATGGTCGCGGCCTGCATGATCAATTGGCAGGCCTCGGGTATCGTCATGAAATAGCGGGTGACATCGGGATGAGTCACGGTGACTGGTCCGCCGGCCCTGATTTGCTCGCGGAACAGAGGCACCACGCTGCCCGCGGAATCCAGCACGTTCCCGAAACGCACGTTGATGAAACGAGTCCCGGCGACGCCGTTCATGCTCTGCACCAAGACTTCCGCCGCCCGCTTGGTCGCTCCCATGACGTTTTCGGGGGCTACGGCCTTGTCGGTGGAGATCAGCACGAATTCGTCGACGCCGCCCGCGATTGCCGCTTCCGCCACCGTATAAGTACCCAGAACATTATTCTGAACTGCCTGGCGGACCTGATATTCCAGCAACGGGACGTGCTTGTACGCCGCCGCATGGAAGATGACTTCCGGCCGATATTGCGAAATCACCTGCTCGACGGCGAGCTTGTCGGTGACATCGCCGAGTATCGCGGACAGGCGCAATCCGGGGAAGCTGCGCCTCAACGCCCGTTCGATCTGGTACAGATTGAATTCGCAGCGCTCGAAAACGATCAGCTCGGCAACGGAAAATTGTGCGATTTGCTTGCAGAGCTCCGAGCCGATCGAGCCGCCTCCGCCGGTAACCAGAACCCGCTTTCCGCCGAGATGGGCCTGAATGCCCTGCCGGTCGAGCTTGATCGGCGCGCGTCCGAGCAAATCCTCGATGGAGACTTCGCGCAGGTGCCCCGACATTTGGCCCGACAGCATTTCCTGCATCGACGGCAAGGTCAGAAATGGGACGCCGGTTCCTTCGCAAATTTCGACGAGACGCCGCATCTCCTTGTCCGTGGCGGATGGCACGGCGATCAGAATCGTCTCGATCTCCAATTTCTCGACGAGCCGCGGAATCTGTTCGCAACGTCCCCTCACTCTCACGCCGTGAATCTCGCTTCCTTTCTTCTTCGGATCGTCATCCACGAACGCGATCGGGGCGAACTCGGTCCCGGCGGCGCGAAGCAGGTCCCTCACCAGCATTTCGCCGGCCTTGCCCGCACCGACGATCAGCGCGCGCCGCCCGGCCGACATCGGCGCGCCGCGATCTTTCCAGATGCGGTAGATCAGCCGCGGCGTGGACAACAGAAATAGCAGCAGCACCGCATAGAGCGGAATGACGGAACGGGGCACGCCTTCCAGCCGATTGACGGAAAACAGGATGATGGCGATCGTGGCAATCCCGAGGCAAGACGCCTTGGCGATACGAACCAGGTCGGGAATGGACGCGAACCGCCAGATGCCGCGATACAGTCCCAAGCGGCGGAAAAACACGGCTTGGACGACGAGGACCAGGGGCAGCCAGTGCAGCGAAGTCCGCGTTTCGAGTTCGGGCGGCAACGACAAATTGAACCGCAGCCAATAAGCGCCCAGCCAGGCGAGCGCCACCATGATCAAATCATGAATGAATATGATCGTTCCCGAGCGCATTTTCGAAAGCATGTCCTGCATCGCTTACCCCCCCTGTTTTCCTGCCTCCAGCCATAGCGCCAAGCCTATCAAAGGCGCATAGGCGCACGCCAGAAAGACCGGCTCCAGCTGCGGCCAGCGCACCGCCGCGAAGGCCCAAGGCAATAACCAACACAGATTGATGGCCAAGACCGACAGGCTGATCCGCTTGTGACTGGCCCAGCGCCGCGCCGCACGCTGATACGCATGGCTGCGGTGCGCCTCGTACCAGCGCTGCCCGCTGAGCATACGCCTCACCAGCGTCACGCTCGCATCCACGAAAAACACGCCGAACAGAATCAGCCAGACCGCCAGGGACAGCGTACCTTCGACGGAGGTACGCAGCGCGAAAACGGCCAGAACGAACCCGACGAACGCGCTCCCAACATCCCCCATGAAGATTTTCGCGGGAGGCCAGTTCCAACATAAGAAGCCGCCCGCCGCTGCCGCCAGGGCTAACAATAAAACATTTGCATCCCCTGGGAACAGCGGCGACTGATAGGTCAGAAGCCCGTACGCGGATATCGCCACCGAAACAACCTCGATTCCCGCGATGCCGTCTATGCCGTCCATGAAGTTGAACAGGTTCAACAGCCAGACCGCCAGCAAACCGGCGAGAACGGGGCCGAGCCAGCCCAATTCGTAAATTTCGGCGGCGAACCGGATCGATTCGAAGCCGCCCAGCCAATAAAGCGCCCAGCCGGCGCAAGCGATCTGCACGATTAGACGCCATCTTGCAGGTACGTGTCCGTGATCGTCCCAGAAACCGATGGCAGCTATCGGCAGTGCCCCGAGCACGAGCATAAAAAGCTCGAATGAGATTTGTCCCAGCCAGTGGAGACCGGCCGCGACGAGCGTGAAAGACAGCACGACCGCCAAACCGCCGCCGCGGGGCGTCGGCACCTGGTGGGAACTGCGGGCATTGGGCAGATCCAGCAAGCGTTTGGTCGCGTAACCGCGCACCGCTCCCGTCAGGATGCCGGAAACCAGCAGCACGGAGATGACCAAAAACCCTAACGAAAAAAGACTCATCAGTTATTTTGCTGCGCCGCTCGGCAGCCGAAAGAAAACCGGCACGAATTCTTTTGAACTATTTCTTGGTTTGTTCGCTGCCCGGATAGGCCAATCGATAAAATGCGGCGGTATCCGGCAATTGGAAGGACAGTTCATTATAGCCGGGTATGAGGACATAGGTTTTGACCGCCGAACGGTAGGGTCCGATAGCGCTGGTCGCGGCTTGCAACGCCAGCATATGCGACCTCGGGGAAAACAGCTTGACGGTGATCAGGCCTTTATGCTGGATCAATTGAGGCGCGAAGGGCGCCGCCAAAGGCTCGCCGATGAAAACGCCCTCCCCTGGCCGGGCGACGCTTTTCCAATAGGCTTCGAGTACCGTATCGCCTTCCAGATAGTGCCACATAGCCACGGCCGGATGAGGAAACTTGCTCAGGATATTGCAGGGTTCCGTCACCGTGCCGTAGCTCGCCGTAGCCCCCGCCTCCAGCCAGCGCACGCTGCTCATCTGGGCATTTTCGGTCAGCCTCCCGCCGAACGAGGTCAGGTGATCCGCCATCGCCCCGGGCACGAAACCCAAGGTGTCGAGATCCGGCACCTTCGCCAGTCCGGTAAAGTAGAACAGCACATCCTGCTTGCCGCTGATGAAGTCCGCTTCAACCCGATGCAGCCGGATCGCCGCGCCGAGCATATCGACCGTCTTGTCGAACGTGACAGCCCGAACGCTTCGGTGCTTGTCGGAGGTGTTCAGCAAGTAACCGGTACCGGCCGGATAGGTCCGGTCGGAGGCGATGCCGCGATCGATCAGTTTGCGGACATCCCGGACCGTGCGCCCGGCCAGCATCATCGCGGGCCGAATGCCGTGATCGGTATAAGGCGCGCGGCTGGCGGAATGAAAGTATCCGCTGGGCTTGGTTTCGCCGCATTTGCTCGAACAATAGGCTTGGTCGAAACCTAGCGCGAAAGCGGAGGTGATCGACATGCAATCGACCCTGAACGGCGCCATCCATGCGAGCGCATAGGCTTGAACCCCCGGCGGCGTCCGACTGTCCACCGCCTGCTTGACGGATTCGAACTGGGCGCGCGGCAGGTTGTCGGTACCCGGCGGAAAACTCACCCGTATCATGTTCTCCTCGGGTATGCCTCGCCGTTTTTGGTAGTAATTGCCGATGGCGACGCTCGACGGGTCGGCCTCGTTCACGATGACCGCCAACTCCGCCGGCCCTAGCGACCTCCGCGAAAACAGCAGCCGATCGATACTCTCTTCGGCCTTTGCAACCTGAAATGCGGCGGCAAAGACTGCGAAAAGGATCGGCAGAAAAACCGACCTAATCCGATACTTCACGGGTCAACCTCACTCCAGAACTTCCCGCAAGTACCGAAACAGCAAGCGAGCAGACTTGGGGGCAGCCGCCGCATCGCGCTCCCGGCGCGCGTCTCGGGACAGCTGCCGCAACTTCTGCCGGTCGGCTCCCGGATGGGCTGCCAAGAATTCGTTAATCGCGGCATCGCCTTCGGCTATCATGCGATCGCGCCAACGCTCGATGACATGCTGCCGGTGCACCGCTTCAGCGCTCTCGTTCCTGAGGGCCGCGAGCCCTGCCCGAATGGGTTCAGCGTCGATATGGCGCAGCACTTTGCCGATATACTTGCGCTGCCGCTTAAGGGCGCCGCGCTCGGTGATGGACTGTCCGAGCCGCACCGCTTCCATCAGCTCTACAGGCAAGTCCAGCCGCTCGAGCTGTTCGCGGGATAAGCCGATCAACTCTTCTCCAAGATCCTGCAAGGCTGCGCTTTCGCGCTTCAACTGGGATTTACTGATTCGCTCCGGATACTCATCCGGCGAAATTTCGGGATCTTCCGTCCACGTCATGAGAAAGCGACTACAAAAAGGCCAGATAACGGCACTGAATTTTCGGCCTACTATACCACTCGTCCCACCAAAACGGTGGTGACGGCCGATTGAGCAATCAATCGGCACAGATGGATCTAAATGAAAAGAGAGAGTACGCTACCCGACAGAAAAAGTATGTTTCTCAAACAACGCCACATGGAAGGCCATCCGAACGCAGATCCGGAATATGGCATCAACACCTCGACTTATGACTGGTCGGTGCGCGTTTTCCGGCAGATCAAGAAGCTGCTCAAGGTCCGCATCACCTTGCACGGCAGCCCGGACATCATTGATCGCGGCCATATCTTCCTTTTCAACCACTTCGCCCGATTCGAGACCTTCATCCCCCAATACCTGATGTACGAGGCCAGAAAGGTCTACTGCTGCTCGGTGGCCTCGGCGGAATTCTTCGAGGAGGAAGACAGTGTCCTGGCGGGATTCCTGCGCGACGTCGGCGTCATCCCGAACAACTACCCGAGACTTCTGCCCTGGCTCGCCGAACAAATCCTGCTCGGCCGCAAGGTCGTCATCTTTCCCGAAGGGGGCATGGTGAAGGACCGCCGGGTTCTCGACAAAAGAGGCCGCTACAGCATTTACTCCCGAGTCAGCATGGATAGGCGCAAACACCATACCGGGGCCGCCGTTCTGGCGATGGGTCTTGAAATCTTCAAAATGGCCGTGCGCCGCGCCGAGCACCAAGGGCAGCAGGAGCGTCTGACATCATGGGCCGAGGCGCTCGGGATGGAGAGCCGCGAAGCCCTGCTGGCCGCCGCGCACCAACCCACCATCGTGGTTCCGGCGAACATTACCTTCTATCCCATACGCATCAACGAACATATTTTGAGCAGCGCCGCCGAACTGTTGAGCCGTGGGCTGAGCCGGCGGGCTGCGGAAGAAATCCTGATCGAGGGGAATATCCTGCTGCGCAACACCGATATGGATATCCAGTTCGGACATCCGATTATCGCGTCGGAGTCCTGGCACCACTGGGAAACCTGGCTGGCAAAATGGGTAGCGCCGCGCATCGGGACAATCGACGATGTCTTCGCCGTCACCCGGAAACCCGCCAACACGAAAGAGCGGCTCCTGGCCGGCCGGCTGCGCCAGCGTGCCCAGATCGTGCGCAACAAATATATGCGCGAGATGTATCAGGCGGTGACGGTGAATCTCAGCCACCTCGCCTCGACACTGATTTTGTATCGCGCAAGACGTAACCGGATCGAGATCGACCGGGCCGAATTTTTCCGCAGCCTGTATTTGGCCATCAAATACACCCAGCGATTGCCGCACGTACATCTTCACCGCAGCCTGCAAGACCCCGAGGAATATCGAAACCTGCTGGAAGGCGAACATTCCGGTCTGCAAGAATTGATCGATACCGCGAAAGCCAGCGGGCTGATCGAAGTTCATCCGGATCGTTATCGGTTGCTGCCCAAGCTGCTTCATGAACACGAATTCGATGAAATTCGCATCGAAAACGTAATCTCGGTTTATGCCAACGAGATCGAACCCATTTCCGGCATTACGGAGGCAGTCAAGCGCGCCCTATCGGTGGAAAAGAAGCTAAGCGCTCTCGAACTGGCAAATCTTCAGTTCGACGATGAGGTCAGGTCATGGCGATGGGATTCGAAGCACTATGCCAAACACGCTCCAAGTTTGACGTCTCCTGCGATAACCGCGGCCGCGAGCCCTCGCCCCTTCTTTCTGAAGGCGCGATCGAGCAATGGTGCCGGCGTGATTCTGATCCACGAACTTTTGTCTTCGCCGGCCGAAATGCGCGACTTCGGCGGACGCTTGGCCGATCTCGGTTTTCACGCCCTCGGCGTCCGTTTGAAAGGCCACGGAACTTCGCCCTACGACCTCAAAGACCGACGCTGGGAGGACTGGCTCGAATCCTTGCGCCGCGGGTACGAGATCATGAAGGCTTATGCGTCTCACATTTACATCGTCGGCACCGGAATCGGCGGTCTGTTGGCGCTGCAACTGGCCAGCGAACAGCCTGAGCGCTTGGCAGGGATAGCCGCGATTTCGCCGCCCTTCAAGTTCAGCGCGTCGGGTCCCATGGCTCCGCTGCTCCGCAGCCCAAACATTCTGGTTCGCTGGATGTCTCGGCGAAACAGCCGGCCGTTCGTGGAAAGAACGCCGGAATATCCGCAATACGCCTATCGGGAAGTGCCTCTGCGTACGCTCTACGAACTGCGCCGCTTGATCCAGGAACTGGAGGAAAGTCTCGCGGACGTGCAGTGTCCGGTATTATTGGCACAGGCCGATCACGATCCGATTCTCGATCCGGAAAGCGCGCGGATGATCTATAAGGCCCTGAGCTCGAAGAACAGGATTCTCCGGTCCGTGCATGCCGATCGCCACAATATGCTCGCGGAGGATATTGGTGGTATAAGGGACATCGTGACTCGCTTTTTGACCAGGGACGCCCCGGCGGGTTGAGTCGAACCCGTTCAAGTGATTTATTGTGCAGCGGAGAGCGCCATGCGAAACCTTCAAAGCACCTTGTCGCAATACGTCATGGAAAAGCCCTGGTTGAAGAGCTATCCGCCGGGCGTCCCGGAAACCATCGGCGAACCGCAATACTCTTCGCTGGCGCATTTTTTCGAAGAAATGGCCGCCCGCTATCGGGAACGGCCGGCACTTTCCAATTTGGGGCGGACTCTTTGCTATGCCGAACTCGAGGAGCTGAGCCGGCATTTCGCCAGTTTCCTGAACCGACGCCTAGGCCTGGAACGAGGTGAACGGATCGCCATCATGCTGCCGAATGTCTCGCAGCAACCCGTTGCCTTATGGGGCGCGCTGCGCGCCGGGCTGATCGTCGTCAACACGAATCCCCTCTACTCCGCCCGCGAATTGGAACATCAACTCCAAGACTCGGGGGCAGCAGCCCTGGTGATGCTCGAGAATTTCGTCCCGGCAGTAGCGGCCGCGCTTCCAAGATTAAAGCTCAAGGCGATCATCATTTCCGGACTCGGCGACCTGCTGCGGTTTCCCCGCTCCTATCTGATCAACTGGTACGTGCGCCTGTTCAAAACGGGAAACCCCGGCACCCACATCAGCGAGGCCGTCTCCTTCAATACGGCCCTGCAGGAAGGCAGCCTGCTTTCTTTCGAAAGGCATGATCTGAAACTGGAAGACGTCGCCTTTCTCCAATACACCGGAGGCACCACCGGCATCGCCAAAGGGGCCATGCTGACGCACCGCAATCTGCTTGCGAACGTGGAGCAGTGCACCCAGTGGATTGTCGGCGGACTTCCCCCGGAACGAGCGATGGTCAAAGGCGAGGAAGTCGTGATCACCGCGCTGCCGCTCTACCACATCTTTGCCCTGACCGTGGATTTGCTGTGCTTCACCGAACTGGGTGGGTTGAACTATCTCATTACCAATCCGCGAGACCTGCAAGGTCTCATTAAGATGCTCGGCAAGGTGCGTTTCAGCGTCATAACCGGCGTCAACACGCTCTTCAAGGGATTGCTCAACACGCCCGGCTTCGACGAACTGGATTTCAGCTCGCTCAAGTTCGTCATCAGCGGCGGCATGCCGACCGAGGAAGCCGTGGCGAACCGCTGGCAGCAAGTGACCGGCTGCCCGATCACCGAAGGTTATGGCTTGACCGAAACCTCTCCCGTGGTTTCCGTCAATCCGCCCGGATTGACGGAATTCAACGGCAGCATCGGGCTTCCCGTGCCATCCACCGAATGCAGCGTTCGGGACGACGACGGACGTCCGCTGCCGGTCGGGACGGCTGGCGAGCTGTACGTGCGCGGACCTCAGGTCATGAAGGGTTATTGGAACAGCCCGGACGAAACCGAAAACGTCATGACGCCGGACGGGTGGCTGCGTACCGGGGACATCGCCCGGATGGACGAAAACGGATTCTTCTATATCGTGGACCGCAAGAAGGACATGATTCTCGTCTCGGGCTTCAACGTTTATCCCAATGAACTCGAGGCCGTCTTAAGTACCCACCCGGCTGTTCGGGAGTGTGCCGCGATAGGCGTGCCGGACGACAAGACCGGAGAAACGGTCAAGGTTTTTATCGTGCGCAAGGACGAGAGCCTGGATGCGGACACCGTCCGCCGCTACTGCCGTATGAACTTGGCGGCCTACAAGGTGCCTAAGTATATAGAATTCCGCGACGAACTCCCGAAGAGCGCCGTAGGCAAGATTCTTCGCCGCGAGTTGCGGAAACTGACTTAACAATACGACACGCAGCACGTTCCTTTAATTCCCGCTGCGTCTAAGAATTTCGGATGACACGGCCGATTTAGGCGGCCACAGGCGATACGCCGCCATTTCTGTATTTAATTGTTGTTTCCGTTTCGGAGATCGAGCGATCTCCTGTCCTTTGTGGCGTTTCCTGTCAGGAGGCAGACCATGAAAAACGTTGTCATCGCCGGCTACTGCCGCTCGCCGTTTACCCCGGCCAAGAAAGGGCAGCTCAGCGGCATCCGCCCCGACGAATTGGCCGCGCAAGTGGTGAAAGCCTTGTTGCGCAAAACCGGCGCCAAACCCGAAGACATCGAGGATTTGATCCTCGGCTGCGCCTTTCCGGAAGCCGAGCAAGGCTTCAATTTGGGCCGTCTCGTGGTATTCCTGGCCGGTCTCCCGCAGTCGGTCGCAGGCACCACCATCAACCGGTTCTGCGGCTCGTCCATGCAGGCCATACACCAGGCGGCGGGAGCCATTCAACTGAATGCCGGCGAGGCGTTCATCTGCGCCGGCGTCGAATCCATGAGCCGGGTGCCGATGACGGGCTTCAATCCGATGCCTCACCCCAGGCTTTACCAGGAATATCCGCAAGCCTACATGAGCATGGGCGAAACCGCGGAAAACCTGGTCGAGCGGTACGGCATCAACCGCGCCGACCAGGAGCGCTTCGCCTTCGACAGCCAGCGCAAAACGCGGGAAGCCGGAGACGCAGGCCAATTCGACGACGAACTTATCCCCATCGAGACACCTGACGGCACGGTGACGCAGGACGGCTGCCCGCGTCCCGAAACCACTCCGGAGGGCTTGGCCGGTCTTAGACCTGCCTTCAGGGAGAACGGCGTGGTCACGGCCGGAACCTCTTCGCCCCTCACCGACGGCGCCGCCGCGGTCCTGGTCTGCTCCGAGGATTACGCGGAACGCCACGGACTCGAACCCCTGGCGCGCGTCAAGAGCATCGCGGTGGCCGGCTGCGCCCCAGAGATCATGGGCATAGGTCCGGTCGCCGCGAGCCGCAAGGCGTTGCAACGCGCAGGGCTCGCTCTCGAGGACATCGATATCATCGAATTGAACGAAGCCTTCGCGGTCCAGGCGCTGGCGTGCATCCGTGAACTCGGCATCGACGAGAGCAAGCTCAATCTCCACGGCGGCGCCATCGCCCTGGGCCATCCGCTGGGCGCGAGCGGAGCCCGCATCACCGGAAAAGCGGCGTCGCTGCTGAAAAAGGAAAAGAAGCGCTACGCCCTGGCGACGCAGTGCATAGGCGGCGGACAAGGCATCGCGACGATTCTGGAAGCGGTTTGAACTTTGAAAAGGCGGGCCTCGGATGGCCCGTCTCCAAGTCAAGTGAGGCCGACATGATGAAAATAGAAAAAATGGCTGTCATCGGCGCAGGAGTCATGGGATCGGCTATCGCGGCCCAGGCCGCCAACGCCGGCGTCCCGGTTTTGTTGCTGGACATCGTGCCCGAAGGCGCAACGGATCGGAACATGGTTGCCAAGAACGCCTTGAAGAAGCTTCAGGAAACCGATCCGCCCCCGTTGATGCACCGCAAGAATCTCGCGCGGATCACGCCCGGCAACATCGAGGACGATCTCGAAAAACTCGCCGAGGCCGATTGGATCATCGAGGCGGTAATCGAAAAACCGGACATCAAGCACAGGCTCTACCGCAACCTGGACAGTGTCCGCAAATCCGGTTCCGTCGTTTCCTCCAACACCTCCACCCTCCCGCTCGCCGAGCTCACGCGGGACATGCCGGAGAATTTCCGGCGCGACTTCCTGATCACTCACTTCTTCAATCCGCCGCGCTACATGCGGCTGCTGGAAATCGTTTACGGCCCCGAAACCCGGCCCGATGCGCTAGCCGCGCTGGTCGACTTCGGCGACCGGCGGCTCGGCAAGAGCATCGTGCATTCCAACGATACGCCCGGCTTCATCGCCAACCGCATCGGCATCTTCTGGCTGCAGCTGGGGCTCCTGGAAGCCCTGCGTCTCGGGCTCACCGTCGAGAAAGCCGACACCGTCATCAGCCATCCGTTCGGCATCCCGAAAACCGGCATATTCGGCCTGCTCGACCTGGTCGGTCTCGATCTCGTCCCCCACATCGTTCCCGGCATGGATCGGGCGCTTCCGCCGAACGATCCGTTCCACGCCATCAGCCAAGTGCCGGACCTGGTGACGCGGATGATCGCGGAAGGCTATACCGGACGCAAAGGCAAAGGCGGATTTTATCGCTTGAACCGGAACCGCGGCGAGCGGATCAAGGAAGCGCTGGACCTTCAAACCGGCGCGTACCGGGTCAGCACCAAACCGGAACTCGCCAGCATCGCGGCGATGAAGGCGGGCGGCTTGGCCGGGCTGCTGCAGTTCCACGACAAGACCGCCGAATACGCCCGGAGCGTCATGGCCCAGACCCTGGCTTACGCCGCCGAGGTGGCGCCGCACGTCGCCGACGACCTGGAATCGGTCGACCGTGCCATGCGGCTGGGCTACAACTGGCAGTACGGCCCGTTCGAACTGATCGACCGGATCGGCGACGAAAACCTGGTCCGGATGCTCGAAGCCATGGGCAAGCCCGTGCCAGATCTGCTCCGACACGACGGACCGCTTTACCAAGTCGTCGACGGGCGGCTGCACGGGCTTGCATTCACCGGCACGGGCGGGACCAAGCCCACTCTACGAGCGGTGAACCGGCCACCCGGCGTCTTGCTGCTGGCCGACGTCAAGCGGCGCAGCAAGCCTCTGACGAAGAATCCTTCGGCGAGCCTTTGGGACGTGGGCGACGGCGTCGTCTGCCTGGAATTCCAGAGCAAGATGAACACCTTCGATCCTCTGGTGCTCAAGCTGGTCCACAAGGCTGTCGACATCGTGCGGAGCGATTACCGCGCGCTGGTGATTTACAACGAAGCCGACAATTTCTCCGCCGGAGCCAATCTCGGGGTGCTGCTCTTCGGCGTCAACATCGCGCTGTGGCCGGAAGTGGAGAACATGGTCAAACAGGGCCAGGAGGCGTTCAAGGCACTCGAATACGCGCCCTTCCCCGTGGTCGGCGCGCCCTCGGGAATGGCCCTCGGCGGCGGATGCGAAATTCTGCTCCATTGCGATGCCGTCCAGGCTCATGCCGAATTGTACATGGGGCTGGTGGAAGCCGGCGTCGGCGTGACTCCCGGCTGGGGCGGCTGCAAGGAGATGCTGCTGCGCGCCTTCGCCGACAAGAAATCTCCCCAAGGCCCGATGGCGCCGGTCGCCCGCGTCTTCGAAACCGTCAGCGTCGCCACTGTGTCGAAATCGGCCCAGGAAGCGAAAGACCTTCTGTTCCTGCGCCCCACCGACGGCATCACCATGAACCGCGACCGGCTGCTGTTCGACGCCAAGGAAAAGGCGCTGGCGCTGAGCGAAAGCTACGCGCCGCCCGAGCCGCCGGTCTTTTATCTCCCAGGGCCTTCGGGCAAGGCCGCGCTGGACATGGCCATCGGCCAGTACCGGCGGCTCGGCAAGGCCACGGCCCACGACGCTGTTGTCGCCGGAGCCTTGGCCGATGTACTCACTGGAAGCGATACCGACATCAGCAAGCCATTGTCCGAAGACGATCTCTTGGCATTGGAGCGGCGCGCCTTCATGGACCTGGTCAAGCGAAAGGAAACGATCGCCCGCATGGAACACATGCTGGAAACCGGCAAGCCTTTGAGGAACTAGCCATGGCCACCTACAAAGCACCCTTGCGCGACATGCGCTTCATCTACCACGAGTTCCTGGCCGACCAGCACTTGGAGGACATGCCCGGCATGGAGGACGTGCCGCCCGAGCTGGTGGATGCGGTCCTGGAGGAAATGGCCAAGGTGGCCGAAAACATTCTGTTCCCCCTCAACCGGAGCGGCGACGAGGAAGGCTGCCGGCTCGAGAACGGCGAGGTGCACACTCCGCGCGGCTTCAAGGACGCGTATCAGCGCTACCGGGAAGGCGGCTGGCCGGGGTTGACCAGCCGCCCCGAATACGGCGGGCAGGGACTTCCGGAAACGGTCTACGTGCTGACCTCGGAAATGATGTCGGCCAGCAATCTGTCCTTCGCCATCTACACCAAGCTGACCCACGGCGCCTATCAGTTGCTGCTCAAGACGGCCTCGGAGGAGATCAAGAATCTTTATCTTCCGAACATGGTGGAAGGACGCTGGACCGGCACCATGTGCCTGACCGAGCCGCAATGCGGCACCGATCTCGGCCTGCTCCGCACCAAGGCGGTTCCGCAAGCCGACGGCACTTATCGGCTCACCGGCAACAAGATTTTCATTTCGGGCGGCGAGCAGGATCTCAGCGAAAACATCATCCAGATGGTCCTGGCGCGCGCACCCGACGCCCCGCCTGGGGTCAAGGGCATAAGCCTGTTTCTGGTGCCGAAGTTCCTGGTCAACCCGGACGGAAGCCTCGGACCTCGCAACCGCATCTTCTGCACGGCCATCGAACACAAGATGGGCATCAAGGGCTCGAGCACATGCAGCCTGAGCCTCGAAGACGCTACCGGCTATCTGATCGGAGATCTCCATAAAGGACTCCGCGCCATGTTCGTGATGATGAACAGCGCCCGCCTCGAAGTCGGATTGCAGGGGCTGGGGCTCGGCGAAGTGGCCTATCAAAATGCCGCGGCCTATGCCAAGGAGCGCTTGCAAGGCCGCGCCCTGACCGGCCCGAAAAATCCCGACAAGCCGGCCGATCCGCTCATCGTCCATCCGGACGTGCGGCGCATGCTCTTGACCATGCGCGCCTATACCGAAGGGATGCGGGCGATGTCGGCCTGGGTCGGCGCTCAATTGGACAAGGAAAACCGGCACCCGGACCCCGGAATCCGCCAGCAGGCGGAGGACTTCGTCGCCCTGCTGACGCCCGTGGTGAAGGCCTTCTTCACGGATCTCGGGTTCGAAACCGCCAATCTGGCCATGCAGGTATACGGCGGGCACGGCTATATTCGAGAACACGGCATCGAACAGTTCGTGCGCGATGCGCGCATCGCCCAGATCTACGAGGGCGCCAACGGCATCCAGGCGCTGGACCTGGTCGGACGCAAGCTGCCCGCCCATGCCGGGCGGTACTTGCGCAGCTTCTTCCACCCGGTCCAGCGTTATCTCGACGAACGTACCGGGCAGGCTCAACTGGCCTTCGTCACCGAACCGCTGGCCAAGGCGTTCGGCCGGCTGCAACGCGCGACGGCCTTCATCGCCGAGCGCAGTCTCGCCGACCCCAACGAAGCCGGCGCCGCGGCCTACGACTACCTGCATCTGTTCGGCCTCACCACCATGGCCTATTGCTGGGCGCGCATGGCGGAAATCGCGCAAACAAAGGTCGAGAACGATACAACCGGCTTTTATCAGGCCAAGCTCGACACCGCTCGCTTTTTCATGGAGCGCATCTTGCCCAGAACCTCGGGGCTCTTTTCCGCCATTCTTTCCGGCAGCGGGAGCATCATGGATTTCAAGGACGAGGCGTTTTAGACCGACTCCGGAACCACTCCACGTCACTTTGACGATACAAACGCCCTGGAACTGTCTAAGAAAGGTTACCCTTTGGACAGTTCTAAGGCGCATGAAACGTGAATCTTTTTCCGAAATCAGGGTGTTCTGTTATGCCGGCTATCGCGGCGACGAAGAACCGCGGCGGATGTTGATCGACGACCGCAAAGTCAAGGTGGAAATCCTCAACCGCTGGACCACGCCGGAGCACCGCTACTTCAAGGTGCTCGGCGACGATTGCCACATCTACACCATCCGCCAGAACGATCGGGACAGCCGGTGGGAACTGACTTTGCTGCACTAAGCAGGAAATGCTGCCGACAGCGCCACTGTTTGTAGTTTGTAGGATGGGTAGAGCGAAGCAAAACCCATCGATGGTGGGTTAGGCCGCGAGGCCGTAACCCGCCGAACCACCTCGAATCGGTGGGTTACGCTCCGCTAACCCACCCTACGATCAATGCTCTCGATCCGCGGCGGAGAATGGAACTCCTCAGAACTTGATGACCGCGTCGATAGCGAATAAAAGCTGATCGCTTTTCTTGCGCGCGTCGTAGTTGTCTATTCCGTCAGCCCAGTCGTATCGGACTTCGGGACGAACCGCGACCCAGTCCAGCGGTTTCCAGTTCAAGCCAAGGGTAACGCCGTAATAGCTGGCGGGTCCGGAAGCAAGAACGGCGCAGCCGGGACACATTTGCGCAACCCGCACGCCGTCGTCATCGCGGAACCACTCGCCCCTCAATCCCACGCCCACGGTATCGGTGACATCGTAGATCAGCTGCTGCTGAATGCCGTACCACTGAGCGTCCTTGAAGTTGTTCAACGGATGTTGTTGCTCTATGCCGTGATCGTGCTGGAAGACATAGTGCAAGTGATCGGTGAAATTCTGCTTGAAAATGAAACTGTAGAAGGTGCGATTGTCCTTTTTGTCGATGCCCGTTTCCCGGCGAAAATCGTCGAGGTCGTTATCGGCGTTGACATCCCCGGTGATGATCGAGAGTCCGACCGACGTAGCCTTATCGTCGGTATTCCAGAAAACGCCGCCCAGAAAATTCCAGTTCTCCATATTCTTGTCGAAACCGTCCCAGCCCGCATTGCCGTCCAGCGATCCGCCGAACTGATTGTGTCCTCCGGTGACGGCCCCGAGGGTGACCAACAGATTGCTGACGACCGGGTAGGTGAACATGGCCCCGGTATGGGTAAAGGGTTCGCCGTACTGGAAGGTATACGGGTGGGAATAAAAGAAGTTGTCCGGAGACAGACCCGTTTCATAACCCATGATGGTATAGAAACGGCCCAGCCGTGCCGTGATTCCGTTGCCGAACGGTGCGAACACGTCGATATAAGCGTTGGGAAGCGCGATTTTGTAGAAACGCGTGTCGTCGCCGATCAAGTCGTTGTCCCAATGACCGTCGCCATAGGCGTTGATGGTGTTGGTCCGGGCGTCGGTACCGAACATGAAAGTCAGCTTTCCGCCCACGTCCCAATCGCCGCCCTCGACGTTCACGGTTCGGGACAAATCCACCACCAACTGATTGAGCTGAAACTCGCCGGCCCGATCGTTGAAGATCACGGGACCGTTGTAGTTGTCCGCCGGATCGTTGGCGTTGTAGGTAATACCCGCGTCTATCCAGCCGGTCAGGGTCAGCCCCAGGGATTTCATCCAGGCTGATTCGTTGATGACCTTTAATCCCCCCAATAAACCGGATGTCTCTTCTGCCCGGCTCGGGTCACCGATACTCATCAGCCCGCCCGCGATGAGTGCCAGATGACGCTTCGATTTGATGTTTTTCATGAGTTCAGGCTCCTGTGTTTCTTGCGCTTAAACAGCGGAGCCCTGTGAGTCGTCGAAAGACTACAAAAGCACAAAGCGCGCCATGCCTCTTAAAAAACAATAAGCAGCGTTGGTCTTCCCGGATCGGCTGAACGGACATCTGCTTCCGGCAGCAATAAAAGACTCTAGGCGATAGTCGAATCCGGTTTTTCTGCACCATTTCGGAGCACAAGACCGACCTCTCGCCCCGAAATCGGTCCAAATCGCGCGCAATTCAGTTCCGAATCTTGCCGAAGCCGCTGAATTCGAGGCTGGCACGCATCCTGCTCGGTCTCATCCGTAACGAGAGGTGCGCCATTCGGCGGCACCGTTCACAAATGGCGACTAGGGTTCCGGCCCCTCCGCTCGGGGGCGTCTGGTCCGAGAGTTTCCGGCCCCGTGGCTCGCGGGGTTACACGGCGGGATAAAAGCCCGGGAGGTCGTGACGGTTCGTAAGAACCGGTTCGCCCTCTCGCCGTGTAATTTCCGAAAAGGAGCCCCGTGATGTCGTCCCTATTCGCCCATGCCTTGCGCCGTTTTCTCGCTTTCCCGGCCTTGATCGGCCTTCTTCTGCTTCCCCTGCCGTCTCCCGCCGAGGTCAAGATCGGCGTCAGCGACTGGCCGGGCTGGGTCGCCTGGTACGTGGCCGAAAAAAACGGCTATTTCAAAAAGCACGGCGCCAAAGTCAAACTGGTTTGGTTCGCCAACTACACCGATTCCATTTCCGCGTTGTCGGCCGGCCAGCTGGACGGCAATTGCCAGACCTGGTCCGACACCATGGCCCCTCTGGCCAAGGGCATTCCGCTCAAGGCCATACTGGTCAACGACAACTCGGCCGGCAACGACGCTCTGATGGTCAGCCCCAAGATCGAGAGCTTCGCCGACCTCAAGGGCAAGAAGATCGCGCTGGAGCAGTTCAGCGTCTCCCATTTCCTGCTGGTGACCGCGCTGGCCAAGAACGGCATGACGCAGGCGGACGTCGAGATCGTCAACCTGTCCGCCGGCGACGCCGCGGCGGCCTTCCTGAGCGGTCGTGTCGACGCCACCGTGGTATGGAACCCCTGGGTCAACAAGATCGAGCTGTCGGGCAAGGGCAAGGCGCTGTTCAGCTCCAAGGACATCCCCGGACTGATTCCCGACCTCCTGGTCGTGCAGGAAAAATCCCTCGCCGTCCACCGCAAGGATTTCCTGGGCATGATCGAGGCCTGGTACGACGCCGAAAAGTTCATTCGCGAACACCCGGACCAGGCGGTCAAGATCATGTCCAAGGTCGTCGGCCTCAAGACCGACGAATACAAGATTTTTCTGCCCGGCACCAAGTTCTTCGCCGAGGCCGATAACCTCGAAGCTTTCGGCCCGCCCGACCAATCCCGGTCGCTGCTGAACGTAGCTCCCGCCATTTCCGACTTCCTGCTCGACAACCGGCTGATGGAAGGCACCGTGGACTTCGCCCAGGGCGTGGACGGCTCGTTGATAAAGGAAATCGCGGACAGGAAATAGGCAGCGGCCCGCCTCCGCCGGGGACACTCGCACCTTTTCTTAACGGCTTCAATCGAGGAAAGAGAATGGCAGCTCAATACGACAGCGGCATCCCGAACCCGCGCCGGCGATGGTGGGTGATACGGGGACAGATCGGCCGCCGCGAATATCTGGTTCTCGCGCTGCTGGGCCTCTTGGCGCCGCTGGCGGCCTGGTGGGGTCTGGCCCACAGCGGCTGGGTGGACAAGGTGTTCATGCCGGCGCCGGAAGAAGTGGTTACCCGGATCTACGGCTGGTTCGCCGAGGACGACCTGCTGGGCGACATCTGGATCAGCGTCTACCGGGTGACCGCCGGCTTCGCCATCTCCGCCGTGCTGGCCTTGCCGCTGGCGCTGCTGATCGGCACTTATCGGCCGCTGCAGGCGCTGTTCGAACCGCTCACCGATTTCATCCGCTACATGCCCGCGGTGGCCTTCATTCCGCTGGTGATGCTGTGGGTCGGCATCGAGGAGAGCGCCAAGATCGCCATCATCTTCATCGGCACTTTTTTCCAGATGGTGCTGATGATGGCCGAAGACATCCGCCGCGTGCCCATGGCCCAGATCGAGGCGGCGCAGACCATGGGCGCGACGCGCGGCGAACTGACCCGGCTGGTGATACTGCCGTCCGCCAAACCGGCGCTGCTGGATACGCTGCGCGTCACCATGGGCTGGGCCTGGACCTACCTGGTCGTGGCCGAGCTGGTGGCGGCCAATTCAGGACTGGGCTTCGCCATTCTCAAGGCGCAGCGCTTCCTGCAAACCGACAAGATCTTTGCCGGCATTCTTCTGATCGGGCTGTTCGGGCTGCTGATGGACCAGTCGTTCCGCTGGCTGCACCGCAAGCGTTTCCCCTGGCTTTACTTCAAGTGATCAACATGACGGCCAAGATCGAAATCAGACGAGCCAACAAGCTGTTCGACACCGGGGGACGGCACATCGCCGCGCTCGAGAACGTCGACCTCGATATTCGCGCCAACCAATTCGTCACCCTGGTGGGCGCTTCGGGCTGCGGCAAATCCACCCTGCTGCGCAGCATCGGCGGCCTGGAGGACCTCAGCTCGGGCGAAATCCGGGTGGACGGCCGGCCGGTGTCCGGTCCCGGAGCCGAGCGCGCCATGGTGTTCCAGCATTACAGCCTGTACCCGTGGCTCACGGTGCGCGAAAACATCCGCTTCTGCCGCTCGCTCAAGATCAAGCGCGAAGAGATCACTTCGGCCGACGTGGAAATCGCTTCCGGGCGTACCGACGCCCTGATAGGGCTGATGGGGCTCGCCCCGGTCGAAAACGCCTATCCCAACCAGCTTTCCGGGGGCATGCAGCAGCGCGTGGCCATCGCCCGCGCACTGATGAACCGGCCCGACATCCTGTTGATGGACGAACCGTTCGGCGCGCTCGACGCGCAGACGCGCGAGGTGATGCACGATCTCATCCTGCATGTGTTCGCGCTGGAAAGGCCCACCATCGTGTTCGTCACCCATGACGTGGAAGAGGCGATCTATCTCGGCGACCGGGTGGTCCTGATGGCGCCCCGTCCCGGACGGATCGACTCGATCTACGAGGTTCCGCTGCCACCGGAACGCGAGCAGGACATGAAGCTATCTCCCGAATTCACCGAGCTGAAACGGGAAATTCTGTCCCGCATCCGCGCCACCTCGGGGATGCAAACCGATCGCGGAATGCTGGACAAGCTCACGGCCACCGCACAGCCGGGGGCTGCCGCATGACCACGACCGGTGCCGATGCGAGCCATGCGGCCAAGAACCGGAGCGCTTCTTTTTGTGTTCATTTTTCGATGATGAGAGGTCAAGCATGACGATCACCTTCACCCCTGACCGAATCCTCTGGGAAGAGACGGTTCCCGGCGGCAATCACTGGTCCGGCCTGCTGCGGCGCGGTTCGGCGCTGCGCCTCACCGACCTGGAGGGCGGCGCCAACGTCTCGGCGCTGTTCTACAACCAGGAGGAGAAGCTGGAACGCTACAACATGCCGGATACGCTGAAGGCCCAGCACACCGCCTTCCTCACCGCCGGCCACGTGTGCTACTCCGACATGGGCCGAGTGCTGTGCTCGATCATCCACGATTCGGTCGGCTGGCACGACACCGTGTGCGGCACCAGCGACAACGCATCGATTCTGGACAAATACGGCACCGCCACGTTTCAGACCCACCGCAACGACATGTACCGCAGCGGCCGGGACGGCCTCCTGATCGAACTCGGCAAATGGGGCCTGGGCAAGCGCGATCTGGCCGCCAACGTCAATTTCTTCAGCAAGGTGACGGCGGATGCGGACGGCGGACTTCGCTTCCGTTCCGGGCACAGCCGGGCCGGCGACGTGGTCGATCTGCGCTTCGACATGAACGTGCTGGTGGTGTTTTCGACCGCGCCGCACCCGCTGGACCCGAACCCGGAATACCGGCCGGCGGCGGTAAAGCTGACCGCCTGGCATGCGGGGCCCGCCGGTGAAAGCGACCTCTGCCGCACCTCGTGCGAACAGAACCGGCGCGGTTTCATCAATACCGAGCGTTTCTACGCCTGCTAGGAGGACACCCATGTTGATCGAAAGCACACTCGCTCCGGAAAACGCCGTTCTCGACGAAACATGCCCGGCCGGAGAACCGTGGACGGGGTTGGTGAAGAAAGGCCAGATCTTTCGCATCCTCGACCTGGAGGGCAACCAGGCGGTGGATACCCTCTTCTACAGCGCCGATGATCGGGAAGAGCGCTACAGTGCGGTGGATACCATACGCCGCCAGGGCAATCTTTATCTCGGGGTCGGTTCGGTTTTGTATTCCAGCGAGGGGCGGCCCATGCTGACCATCGTCGCCGACACCTGCGGCCGCCACGACACGCTGGGCGGCGCCTGTGCCGCGGAGAGCAACACTGTGCGCTATGCTCTCGACAAGCGCCCCATGCACAGCTGCCGCGACAACTTCCTGCATGCTCTGGCCCACAGCGATCGCGCCCGTCAGCTCGTCATGACCAAGCGCGACATCACCGCCAACATCAATTTCTTCATGAACGTGCCGGTAACTCCCGAAGGCGGCCTGACCTTCGCCGACGGCATTTCGGCACCCGGCAAATATGTCGAGCTGCGCGCCGAGATGGACGTGATGGTGCTGATTTCCAACTGTCCGCAACTCAACAACCCGTGCAACGCCTACAACCCGACGCCGATCCGGCTGCTGGTGTGGAACGGATGAGCGACCGCGCCGGGACGTTTCCCATGTTGCCGAAGCATCGCGCCAGCCATGAGGCACCCAGCCTCGGGGCATGCCATCAACCATGATTCGATTCGCCGCGGGACGACCCGTGGCTCGCGAAAACGGCGGGACGGCCCGCCCCATCCTGAAAGAGCAAGAACACCGATGTTCGACAAGGTATTGATCGCCAATCGCGGCGAGATCGCCTGCCGTATTCAACGTACCCTGCGCCGCTTGGGAATCGGCAGCGTGGCGGTTTATTCGGAGGCCGACGCCCACGCCCGTCACGTGGAAGAAGCCGATGAAGCCGTCTGCATCGGCCCGCCGCCCGCCGCCGAAAGTTATCTCCGCATCGACCGCATCCTCGATGCGGCGCGAAGCAGCGGCGCGGAGGCCATCCATCCCGGTTACGGCTTCTTGAGCGAAAACGCCGCTTTCGCCGAGGCATGCGCCGAACGCGGGCTCGCCTTCATCGGCCCGACGCCTGAGCAGATCCGAAGATTCGGACTCAAGCACACGGCGCGTGAAATCGCCGAGGCGAACGGCGTTCCGCTGCTGCCCGGAACCGGACTCCTGTCCGATATACGGCACGCTCTGGCCGAGGCTCAACGCATCGGCTTTCCGGTGATGCTGAAAAGCACCGCGGGCGGCGGAGGGATTGGCATGCGATTGTGCCGGAGCGAATCCGAACTCGTGGATGCCTACGACTCGGTTCAGCGCCTCGGCGCCGCCAATTTCAAGGACACCGGGCTCTATCTGGAAAAATTCGTCGAACGCGCCCGCCATATCGAAGTGCAAATTTTCGGCGATGGACAAGGGGGCGTTCTGCATCTCGGCGAACGGGACTGCTCGCTGCAACGCCGCAACCAGAAGGTGGTCGAGGAAACGCCGGCGCCGGGTTTGAGTCCCGAGGTGCGGGAACGGCTTTATGCGCATGCCCTGGCCATGGGGCGCGCCGTGAATTACCGCTCGGCGGGCACGGTGGAATTCGTGTACGACGCGGCGACGGGCCAATTCTATTTCCTCGAGGTCAATACCCGCCTGCAGGTGGAGCACGGCGTCACCGAAGCGGTCACCGGGGTCGATCTGGTCGAATGGATGGTGCGGCTGGCCGCGGGCGAACGGGCGTTTTTCGAGCGCTATCGGCACCAGCCCGAAGGCTCGTCGATACAGGTTCGGATTTATGCCGAGGACCCCGGCAAGAACTTTCAGCCGTCTTCCGGACTCCTCACCGAAGTATCGTTTCCGGAAGGCGTGCGGACGGATCACTGGTTAACACGCGGACTCGAGGTGCCCGCGTTCTACGATCCCCTGCTGGCCAAGCTGATCGTGCATGCCGCGGATCGCGACCGCGCCATCGCAATCTTAAAACAAGCCCTGGCCGAAACCCGGCTCGCCGGCATCGAAACCAACCTCGATTATCTCCGCCAGATCGCGGACGACGGGGTATTCCGGGAAGGCAGCCAGACCACGGGTTATCTCGCCCGTTTCGAATATCGCCGGCGCACGCTCGAAGTGATGGAACCGGGTACCCAAAGCACGATACAGGACTATCCCGGCCGGCTCGGTTATTGGGACGTGGGGGTGCCGCCGTCGGGCCCCATGGACGCCCTCGCCTTCCGCATCGCCAATCGGCTGATTGGGAACGCCGAAGGAACGGCGGCGCTCGAATTGACCGTCACCGGTCCGACCCTGCGGTTCAACTGCGACGTGCTGATATCGCTGTGCGGCGCAGCGATGCGCGCAGAACTGGATGGCGAACCGCTGCCCCTGTGGACCGCGCATTCGGTCAGAGCGGGGCAAGTCCTCCGTATCGGCCCGGTCGACGGCCACGGCTGCCGCGCCTATCTCGCGGTCGCCGGAGGCTTCGACCTGCCCGATTATCTGGGCTCCAAATCGACCTTCACGCTTGGATGCTTCGGCGGCCATGCCGGACGCGCACTCCGCACCGGCGATGTGCTGCATCTAGAAAAGCCGGCCGCAACGACGCAGACGGGCATTCGGCCGCCGACGGACCTGATCCCGAGTTATACCGACGCCTGGGAAATCGGCGTGCTTTACGGGCCCCACGGCGCACCGGATTTCTTTACCCATCGCGATATCAAAACCTTCTTCGCCACGGATTGGGAGGTACACTACAACTCCAGCCGCACCGGAATCCGTCTGATCGGCCCAAAACCCGAATGGGCCCGGCAGGACGGCGGCGAAGCGGGGCTGCATCCGTCGAACATTCACGACAACGCTTACGCCGTCGGCGCCGTCGACTTTACCGGCGACATGCCGGTCATCCTGGGCCCCGACGGCCCCAGCCTCGGCGGCTTCGTTTGTCCGGTCACGATCGTCCAGGCCGAGCTGTGGAAGCTGGGGCAACTCCGCCCCGGCAATACGGTGCGCTTCCGGCCGGTCACCCCGGACCAGGCCCGCGCACTGGCGGACGAGATCGACGCTTCCCTGTCCCGCATCGGCGACGGCGGCACTGTTACGCGGGCGGAACCGCGAAGACAGACGACACTTCACGGGGACAATCCGCGCGCACTCTGCAGCCCGGTGCTTTACGAAAGGTCCGGCGAGGACTCCTGTCCCACGGCGGTCTATCGCCGGTCCGGCGATTGCAACCTGCTCATCGAATACGGTCCGCCGGTTCTCGACTTGAATCTCCGGTTCCGGGTTCACGCCCTGATGGAGTGGCTGAAGGAGCGGAGCATCGCCGGCATCGTCGACCTCACACCGGGCATCCGCTCGCTCCAGGTCCATTTCGATGATCGCGCGATCCCGCAGGAACGGCTGCTCGATGTGCTCATAGCCGCGGAGAGCGAATTGCCGGCCATAGACGACATGGAAACGCCGACCCGCATCGTCCATTTGCCGCTCTCCTGGGACGATCCGTCCACTCAGCTCGCCGTCGAAAAGTACATGCAATCGGTGCGCAAGGATGCGCCCTGGTGCCCCAGCAACATCGAATTCATCCGCCGCATCAACGGCCTCGACAGCATCGACGAGGTCAAGCGGATCGTGTTCGACGCCAGCTATCTGGTCCTGGGACTGGGCGACGTTTACCTGGGCGCGCCGGTGGCGACGCCCGTCGATCCGCGCCACCGGCTGGTGACAACCAAGTACAACCCGGCCCGCACCTGGACCCCGGAAAATGCGGTCGGCATCGGCGGAGCCTACCTGTGCGTGTACGGCATGGAGGGTCCGGGCGGTTATCAGTTCGTGGGGCGCACCGTGCAAATGTGGAACCGCTATCGTCAAACCGCCGATTTCCGGGACGGCAAACCCTGGCTGCTGCGCTTCTTCGATCAGATCCGCTTCTTCCCGGTCACGGCGGACGAACTGACGCGCTACCGCGAGGATTTCATCCGGGGACGCCTGAAGCTGGACATCCGCGAAGAAACCTTCAGCCTCACGGAGTACAACCGGTTTCTGGAGACCCATCGGGAGGAAATCGCCGCATTCAAGGCGAAACAGCAGGCGGCATTCGAGGCGGAACGGGAACGCTGGGCCGGTTCGGAACGGAGTTTTGCCGACGATCATGCCGTGGCCAAAGCGGCGGCGGATACCGAACTCGATCTTCCGCCCGACGCCCGGGCCGTCGCGTCCCATGTGGCCGGCAGCGTCTGGAAAATCGCGGTGGGGACGGGCGACCGGGTGGAGGCCGGCGATCTCCTGGTGATCGTCGAATCCATGAAAACCGAGATTCACATTCACGCCCCGGCCGCCGGCACCGTCTGGGGCGTTTTCTGCACCGAAGGCGGCCCGGTGGCCGCCGGGCAAGACCTGCTCGTGCTGCAAACGGAGGATAAGCAATGACCGATAATTTTCCGGCGAGTCTCGATATCGAAACCTTGTCGGCGGCCTACCGCCAGCGCCGTATCACGCCGGTCCGATTGATCGAAGGCCTGCTCGCCCGGATGGACGCCGAACACGGGCAGCCCGTCTGGATCTACCGTCTGCCGGCGGATGAAGTCCTGCGATATGCCCATGCGCTGGAGCAGCGCTCGCCGGCCGAATTGCCCCTGTACGGCATTCCCTTCGCCATCAAGGACAACATCGACCTGGCGGGAACCCCGACCACCGCCGCCTGCCCCGCCTACGCCTACCGTCCGGAGCAATCGGCCTTCGCCGTCCGGAAGCTGATCGAGGCGGGCGCGATTCCCATCGGCAAGACCAACCTGGACCAGTTCGCGACCGGCCTGACCGGCACCCGTTCGCCCTATGGCGCCTGCCCGAACGCCTTCGATCCGGGTTATATCTCGGGAGGATCGAGCTCGGGCTCGGCGGTGGCCGTGGCCAAGGGATGGGTCAGCTTCGCACTGGGTACCGATACCGCCGGGTCCGGGCGAGTGCCGGCGGCGTTCAACAATCTCGTCGGGCTCAAACCCACGCCGGGCCTCATCAGCACCTCGGGCGTCGTGCCCGCCTGCCGTTCGCTGGATTGCGTGTCGATATTCGCCTTGACTGCCGGCGATGCGCGGCGGGTGTTTCGGGTGGTGGCGACATTCGACCCGTCCGATCCTTATGCCCGATGCGATGGAACGGCGCGGCCCGAATTCGCCGAGCGCTTCCGTTTCGGAGTGCCGCGGCCCGATCAGCTCGAATTCTTCGGCGACAAGGACGCTGAGCGGCTGTTCGCGGCCGCCGCGGAACGGCTGGAAGCCATCGGTGGTCGCAGAATCGAAATCGATTTTGCCCCGTTTCTCGAAACGGCCCGCCTGTTGTACGAAGGTCCCTGGGTCGCGGAGCGCTATCTGGCGATACGCGATCTGCTGGATAGAGACCCGGATGCCGTCTACCCGGTCACACGCACGATCATCGAGCGCGGCAAGCACCACTCGGCGAGCGATACCTTCGCCGCCTTCTATCGCCTCATGGCTCTAAAGCGGGCCGCGGAGGAAGTTTGGACGCAAGCGGACATCATCCTGACGCCGACCACGGGAACGATCTACCGGCTTGCCGAGGTCGAGGCCGATCCCGTTCGGCTCAACAGCAATCTCGGCTATTACACCAACTTCATGAATCTGATATGCCTCGCCGCCGTCGCCGTGCCGGGAGGGTTCAATCCGGGCGGCCTGCCGTTCGGCATCACGCTGTTTGCCCCGGCCGGCAGCGATCACGCCCTGCTGAATCTGGCCGAACGGCTGCATTACGCCGCTGGACTGACGATGGGCGCCACCGGCCAGCCCTTGCCGGCGCCTTCTTCTCAACCCGAGCGGGAAAAACCGGGCCATGTCCGGATCGCCGTCTGCGGCGCCCATTTGTCCGGACTCCCGCTCAACGGACAACTGACCCGCCGTAGAGGAAGGCTGGTTAAGGTAACCCGCACGGCGCCGAGCTATCGCCTCTATGCCCTTCCGGACGGCAAGCGTCCCGGGCTGCTGCGGCAAGCGCCCGGTGCCGCCATCGAAGTCGAGGTCTGGGAGCTGCCGGTGGCGGAATTCGGCGGCTTTGTCGCGGAAATCCCGGCCCCCTTAGGGATAGGCTCCCTGGAACTCGAGGACGGCGAATGCGTGCAAGGCTTCCTCTGCGAAGCCTATGCGGTGGCAGACGCGCTTGACATCACCGGGCACGGCGAGTGGAAAAGCTACTTGAGAAGTCGTGACCCGGCTTAGGCACGAGCCAAACGGGCTCCTATTGTTTTCTTACCGCAGTTTCAACAACGACGACTTGCTCCCAATGCATGCGGCATAACGCTGCCGGTGCCCCATTCGGCAAACATCAAGCGAACCCTGCATCGCCCTTTAAATCTAAGTTGCAGCTTGATACGTCAAGAGTTCTTCATTAGCGTTTCACGCACAAGCTTTGAAGATCGGGAGTCAACCGCTGCCATTCTTTGCCGGAGGAAGTCGTCATGATGTCTATCGCTTTCCGCGTCATCGCGGCATTCGTTGTCGTTGGAATTTCGTTGGGCGATTCAAACGCCGAACCGAAAGAGCTTTTCCAGCCGGACGTGGAGGATTGCCGATTTATCGCCAATGTAAAAGGCTCTTCGGGATACGGGAAGGACATGAATTGGCGGCACGCGGCAAAGGTTCGGGCCTTGAAGAAGGCCGAAGGGATCAGCGCCACACATGTGGTCTGGAAAAGCTTCAAGGAGCTCGGAGTGCTCAATGGCGTAGCCGATGGCGCTGCTTATCGGTGCGATTAGCAATCGATCGGCAGTTCTTGCGCTTAAACCGAGATGAGGAACGACGGAACAATCAATGCAGGCAAGAAAGGACAGGTAACACAGACATCATTTTTTTCCTTGCGCGCTGTAATCAAGCATCCGCACCAACCGATAGATTTCAAGGAGATCGGATCGGCGCCGCCGTGATCAGCATATTTCTGCCGTACGAGAAATGGTGAACGGCTCCATCCGACGGGAGCGCACCTCCGAGTTCTCAAGGTCGAATCGGCGAAACTCAGGTCCATTTTGAGAACATAAGCTAACTTGAACTCACCCCTCGTACTCCCCTACACTCGAACTCAACCCCCAAATCGCGAGAGTGAGGACGGATATGAACGCATACTCGACCGAAGACATCAGGACTATCGCACTGGTCGGACACGCGGGCGCGGGAAAGACGACGCTGGTCGAAGCACTGCTGTATAAGACGGGAATGATCAATACGCCGGGCAGTGTGGAGAAAGGAACCACTGTTTGCGACTACGATCCGCTCGAAAAAGCCCATCAGCATTCCCAGAAACTCGCCGTCACCCACATCGACCACAACGCTACCCGCATTCACCTTTTGGATACTCCGGGATATCCCGATTTCATGGGCCAAGCCTTGTGCGCGCTGGATGCGGTCGAAACCGCGGCCGTGGTCATCAACGCCGCCAACGGCATCGAATTCACCACCGGCCGGATGATGCAATGGGCCCAGGCAAGAGGATTGTGTCGAATGATCGTCGTGAACAAAATCGACGGCGACAATCTGAACCTGCCGGAACTCGTAAATGAGATTCGCGATGCCTTCGGCAAGGAATGCCTCCCGATCAACTTGCCTGCCGACAAAGGTACACGGGTCATCGATTGCTTCTTCAACGGGGATGGCAGGGCCGATTTTTCGTCACCGACCGAAGCCCATCGCGCGCTGATCGATCAGGTGGTGGAAGTCGATGAAGAGCTCATGACGCAATACCTCGAACAGGGGGAGATCGCTCCCGAAACCTTGCACGCCCCTTTCGAAGAGGCGCTACGCAACGGCCACCTGGTTCCCATTTGTTTCGTTTCCGCCCGCACCGGCGTCGGTGTTCCGGAATTGGCGGACGCATTCGTAAAACTGCTGCCGAATCCCAAGGAAGGCAACCCGCCCCTGTTCGAACGCTGGCCATCCAATACCGAGCGCAAGAACGCCGTGCCGTTCCGGTCGGAACCCGATGCGTCCAAGCATGCGCTGGCTCATGTATTCAAGGTGGAAATGGATCCGTATGTCGGCAAGATCTCGGTATTCCGCATCCATCAAGGCACCGTCGTCCCCGATACGCAACTGTTCATCGGCGAGTCCCGCAAGCCCTTCAAAGCGGGGCATCTGTTCATGCTCCAGGGCAAGCAGCACGTTCCCGCGATGCGGTGCATACCGGGCGACATTTGCGCCGTGGCCAAGGTGGATGAAATCGAGTTCGATTCGGTGCTGCACGATGCGCCCGAGGACGACCATATCCACTTGAAACCTCTCGACTTTCCCCATGCAGTGTTCGGTCTGGCGATCACTCCGAAGCGCCGGGGCGACGAACACAAGTTATCCGAGGTCCTGCACAAGCTTGAAGCGGAAGATCCCGCCCTGGACGTGGAATACGATGCCACGACTCATGAGGAAGTGATGCACGGTCTGGGCGAACTCCACTTGCAAAGGGTGCTGGAAAAAATGCAACAGCAGTACAAGCTGGAAGTGGACACTCATCCGCCCAAAATTCCTTACCGCGAAACGATCACCTCGCCGGCCGAGGGGCACCACCGACACAAGAAACAAACCGGCGGCGCCGGCCAATTCGGCGAAGTTTTCCTGCGTATCGAACCGCTGCCGAGGGGGGCGGGTTTCGAGTTCGTCGACGAGGTCAAAGGCGGCGCGATTCCCGGACAATTTATCCCGGCGGTCGAAAAAGGCGTGCGACAAGCATTGGAAACCGGCGCCGTGGCGGGCTACCCGATACAGGATGTCCGCGTCGTGGTTTACGACGGCAAGGCGCACCCGGTGGACAGCAAGGAAGTGGCGTTCGTCGCTGCCGGCAAGAAGGCCTTCCAGGATGCCGTGGCGAAAGCGCGACCCATCGTGCTGGAACCGGTGGTCAACGTGGAAATCAGTATTCCGGAATCGACGATCGGCGATGTCACCGGAGATCTCTCGTCGCGACGCGGCCAGGTTACCGGCACGGCGCCATCGCGAAGCGGGATGACGACGGTCGCCGCCCGCGCGCCTCTGGCCGAACTGAGCAGCTATCATTCACGGCTCAAATCGCTTACGGCCGGCCAGGGTTCCTATACGCTGGAATTCAGCCACTATGAACCGGTATCGCCGCAGATTCAGCAACAGCTCATGGGGCAATACAAGCCTCGTCCGGAAGACTGAGAACCCTTGACCTACCGAGACAAGCCGCGTCACCGCCAGCCGGAATAGGACAGCAGACGCAAGAAACGCGGAAACTCGACGCCCATGAGCAACTCCATTGTCTTCGCCTGCTGCTTCAGATCGGCGATCTCGGCGTGTTCGAGTCGCTCTCCGAAACCGAATCCGATCACATTGCCCCGGCCGGGAACCTGCAAGCGCATCGTGCGTCTTTCGAAATAAAGATTGAGCAGTCCCATGGACTGCCGCAGCGACTGGGTCTCCGTTCCCCACAGATTTATGGCGAGAATGCCCTCCGGGTGCAAAAGCCGGCGGCTTGCCGAAAAGAAATCCTGTTGATTTACGGCCTCCGCAAGGCCTTGATGATCGAAGACATCCACCAGAATATGATCGTACTCCGCCTCCCGACGGTCGGCTTCGGCACAGACGAATTCGTTTCCGTCCGAAACATGAACGGTGAGTCGCGCATCCTTCGGAAGACCGAAATATTCGTAAGCAATCTCGGCGACCGCCGGTCGGCACTCGACTGCATCGATTCGGCATTCGGGGAAGTGATTGAACAGGAATCTCGCGAGCGTACCGCCCCCCAATCCCAGCAGAAGAATTTTGCGCGGCTCGGGTTTGAACAGAAGTCCCGCGAGCATCGCCCTCGCATAAGAAAGCTCCAATTTATCGGGTTCGGCGAGCGACATTGCGCTCTGTTTGGGATGGGTGCCGAAATGAAGAGAGCGAACGCCGCAGGTTTCAACAACCTCGATGAGGCCCATTTCATCTCTGCAGCAATGGACAAGGGTACCGCCGTACTTCCGCATCGCAATGACTTCAGACCGAGCCAAATTCCAGTGGAAACGCGAGGCATGTCCGATCGGGCGGAACAGGTATGGTGCGCGTTTTCCCGCACAGGATTGAGGCAGATGCCCCGAATCCGATTGCAACCCCACAGACGAAACGAGCATATCGTTGTTTTAACTGATTTTTCAATCGTGGCACGCCCATTGCGTTAACATCTTTGCATAACCTCTTCTTTCGGACACCAGGGGACAGCTGACATATTCTCCATAACTGCCTACTGTATCCCTCCGTTAACCGCAAAAGCCATTTCCCCCTGTTACTCTGGTGTCCTTCTTTTTTGACGAACGGCCGATTCAGGCAGTGCCAGCGGGCACCGTCGCAATAGTGATGCTATCGGCCATTCGGGAATGCCTTCGGTACGGGCTATAATCGGGTTACGCCTACAAAGCGCGGCTTAATTTACGTCCTGAGAGCCGTACATGTCCATGACCGCTTTTCCCAAACCCAGCGAAGAGAACTGTTTCTTGGTCGATCATGTAGCCATTTTGCGGGATAGCTATAGACATTGGACGGGGCGCGCACTAGTCGATCCGAGAATGAATCACTACGAAGCGGCCCGGTATCTGTTTTCCGCCCCGTTCGCGGTGCTTTCTCACGATACGGCCAAGGACCCGGTTTTCAACTACGCCAATCAAACCGCGATGAGTTTGTTCTGCATGGAGTGGGAGGAATTTACCGCGTTTCCCTCGCGCCTTTCCGCCGAGCGCCAGAACCAGGAAAATCGGGAACGCCTTCTAGCCGAAGTCGCCGCTCGCGGCTATATCGAGGATTATCGGGGGATTCGCATCTCGAAACACGGGCGTCGCTTTTTGATCGAGCACACAACCATCTGGAATCTGCTCGATGCCAGAGGCGTCTACTGCGGCCAAGCGGCGAGGTTCTCCGATTGGAGTTTCGTCTGAGCGCGAGCGAGGCGTATTCAAACGGAAGGTGCTGGCGCTTCGGGTGTCGTAAGCGCTATTTGGCAGAAATTCGAATTGGCTTCGATAAGCCGGGCTACTCGGAAGGTGTTTTTCTCTCTCTGCTCCTCCACGAGGACGGTATCGCCGCAACGTAGCTTGACAGGCGGAATGACTAAACTATCCGGCACATCCGTGCCCATTTTGAACAACAAACCTTTATGCGCACGGCTTCCGGGCGAGTCGGCGAAAAATCGGACAAAGCACGGACGATTTCCAAACAGTTCGACGTTGTAGCAAAACTGGCCGTTGTATATTTGTCCGCCCCGCACGACCCCCACCTGGATAATCTCATCGTCGGTGTTTAATGCGAGCAGATCGCCTATGCGAAAGACCTGCCCACCGGAATCGATGATATAAAAACCAGGAAGCTCGCTACGGTAGACCTTTACGGAACGCATGTCCCCGAAACCAATGCCTAGGCTCTCGTCCTTGGCTCCCGAACCCGAAACCAGCGCGGCGGCAAAAGTGCCTGTGGACTTTGAGCCGAGAATCTCCGGTCGCATATCCGAACTCAGGGGCGCCAATTCGAGTTGGTCCAGGTTCGACCAAAGGGATTGGGAGGCGCCGCTGATTCGGCGTGACTCGATACGGCCCACTGTTGCGGCGATTGCCTCGACTCCCAAACTGGCAGCGGCACGCCGCGCGGTCAGTTCCGGCTGATTCGGCAGACGATCGCCGAGTCTGGGGAGAACCAAGGCCAGCGGATTTTCCTCTGGCTTGCCGTCCGTCCGAATCTCGTTGCGAAATTCATTGAGCAAGCGTTCCATGAACAAAAACCTAAGACCCGGCTTGTCGACCGGGGCAGGCGCGGGCACCGGCATGATAGGTACACCGACCGACAAATCGAAACACAAGACGGCACGCGCCCCATTACTGACGGGCGTCGACTCGATTCTCACGAGATCCGCATGAGCCACCAAAAAATCGAACAGCCGCTGCATGTCCTGCTGGCTGAGCCTACTTGGAGCGGCTATCCCGAACAAGAGTATGACCTTAAAGAACAGGGGGACGGAAACCGTTCCCAAGGCTTTGTCGTCCGGGGACGAATGACAGAGTCCCCGCTCTTCCGCCAGCCGGAAAAGCCCGAAGACGAACGACCAAAAAGCCGAGGGCTGCGCCTCATAAATCTGAGCAGATCTTAGAAGGCTGTTGGCGTAGTACTCGAATGCGCGCCCGATGATCAAAGCCTGCTCTGATGGATTAAAAACGCCGGTAGATGTCTCCGCTTCCACGAGTTGCCTATAACCCGCGGCCAGCTCGCTATGAAATCTGGAGCAGAGACTGGCGATTTTCCGTGTCTTTCCATCCAATGGAAAAGGCCTGTCAAGGAAATATGACAGGAGCCCCTTATCAAGCCCCGTCACTGTCGCTCGGCATTTCTCGAGGATCGCAAAACGAAGGCGCGGCTCGATGGCGGAAGCGTTCAACGCCCGCAATACCGGATAAAGTACACGGCAGCTTTCACGGATATTGGCCACGGGCAATCCATCCAGCCAAACCGAGGCCGCTTCGATATCGAGCTTGAAAGGCAGAGCCGGATCGTGATCCATAAATCGAGAGATAGGACTTGTGACTTTACCTGAGTTTAGCCCTAAGTCGGCTTCTTACAATTCGGCTGTAGCGAGTATATTCACCCGTTACGATATCTTTGAGATCTTGATCTCAAAATCGAGCACTTCAAAGGATCGCGCAGGCATTCCTCAGCCGAGGGAATTCTGGCCTTGAACAGCCATTCCGGAACTCCTTTCCGGCATAGCGATGGACGTTCCATGCGCTACGAGGACACCGCCGCCGCAAGCGAATCGCCCCGGATTGACTAGACTTGTTCACGATGCGCTTTGGCTTGCAGCGAGCGATCGGCTTTCGAACCTCTAACGCAATGACTTCGGAGCGGCACGATTGATCGCTGAAGATGCTGGTACGATTTGGAGTCAATTGGACTTTAACCGATCAAAAAACGTGATTGACGATAAAACCCCGCTCGAAGCGGTAGCCGAAGCCGCACATGACTATTGCCGCTTGATCGAGCACGTGAGAGCCAATCAGCTGGCGGACTGGCTGAGCTGCGTGCAAAGCTCATTACTGAAATTGGATACCGCCGTCAGGCGACTCGCCTCTCAAGAACCCTACCACGCGTACAAACTGGCCCACGATTTGGATGCGCGTTTCGAGTCCTATCTTCGCCTTAAACGTTACCTGGACCACTACGACGAACTCTCACCGGGGCCGGACCCTGCCGAATTCTATGACCTGAGCTTCGGAAATCTTTCGGAAAACCTGACCGATATCTATTTCGAAGTCAGACGAGGACTGGCCTCGTACGAAGCCGGAACCATCGGGGAACAGTCGGCACAGCGGATCTGGTCGAACGGCTATCGCAATTATTGGCAGCAACATCTGAAAGAGGCGCGGAAACGTCTCAACCTTATCCGTTTAGCCGGATGAGCGGCCAAAGCGCCGCCATTTCGAAATTCGCATATCGATTCACAGTCATCGGCATGCTCCTTCAGAGGTTGTAAAAAAGCCTCTCAGACAGATCGCAAGGCATCGATCAAATCCATCCTGGCGGCTCGAAAGGCGGGGAGCAAGCCGCCCAGCAGGCCCATGAACAGCGAAAACACGAGTGACTGAAACGCGATCGTCGGCGTCAGGGTAAACGTGAATGCCAGTTCGGAAAACGTCTGCCAATTGAGGGTGGAAACCGTCAAAAGTTGCATGGTGGAAGCCAGCGCGACACCGGCGAGACCGCCGATCAATCCCAAAAGCGCTGATTCGAAAAGAAAGGCGCTCAATATACCGCCACGCCGAAAACCCAGCGCTCGCAACGTTCCGATTTCGCGGGTCCGGCTCGCCACCGCGCCGTACATCGTGATAACCGCTCCGATGATTGCGCCCAGCGAAAAAATCACGCTCAGGGTCATGCCGAGTATCTTCAGGAAATTCGCCAGCATTTCCGATTGCTCGGCGTAAAAAACCGTTTCCCGCTTGGCTTCCACCTTCATCCGCGGGTCGGCCTCGATACGGACCCTGAAGCGCTCCAACAACGAAACATCGGCGAGCTTGGCGACGACCGCGGAATAAGCCGTCCGCCGAAAAGCCTGCATCAACTGATCGGCATCGCCCCAGATTTCGGAGCTGAAGCCGGTGTTTCCGGCGTCCATCACGCCGACGACGGTCCAATCGCGCAGGCCGAAGCGTATCGTTTCCCCGATGCCGGCACCTTTGAAATTCTCTGCGATTTTCCTGCCGGCAACGATTTCGGACGATCCGGGACGAAACATCCGTCCCTCGGCCAAACGCACCTGCGGTCTTAGCGTCAGCCCTTTCTCGGACAGCCCCCGAATGGTCACATTGGAGGGTTTGTCGCTGCCCCGTTTCGGCAGCGTCATCAAAACCATGACCTCCTTGGAGGCAAGCTTCGTTCCGTTCGGCGCATAGGCGATTTCCGGCGCGCTCTCGATGATCGCAGCCTGCTCCCGCTCGATCGAGCTTTGAACTTCCGTCTCCGCCCCCTGCCGGATCAACACCACGTTGTCATCGCTTCCGGTCGCCACCAAGGTCTGCCTGAGACCCTCGGTGAGCATCAGCACGGTTGCAAATACATAGACGACCAGAGCCATCCCCGCCGCCGTCAAGACGGAGGTAGCCTTGCGCGCCCACAAGCTCTTCCACGAATAAGAGAACGGTATCTTCATCCTAGAAACGGCAGTTGGACGCGTCCGAGTGTGCGGCTGACGGGCCGGATGGCTAGGCGCGACGACGCCGTGGGGCCGCCCCCCACAAGAAGGAGCAACGCCGCCAGGTGGCCCGTCAGCCGTGCAATCGGGTGCGTAGCGGCTTCACCTAAACGGTGAGATCGATAGAAGATAGGACGGTCAGAATTCATATGGCTTTTCTGTTCCTTCTAAGCGGTCAACTGCCGTTTCTAGGTTCATGGTCGCGCTCTCGCTAGCCGATGCTGCGCAGTCCCTCGCTGACCGGGAAGGTAATGACGCGCCAGGCGGGGAACACCGCCGCCGTCAGCCCGATCAGGCACGAAGCGAACAAGCCGAATTGTATGGTTCGAGAGGATATTTCGAACACCGGAAACAGCGTGCCGAACTTGGTCGCCAGAAGGCCGGCGGCTGGGAAAGCGGCCAGGATGCCCAGAATGCCGGAACCGATCGACAAGGCCAGAGATTCGCCCAAAATCAGTGCCAGCAAGTAACGTGGTCCGAACCCGACTGCCTTCAGCGTTGCGTACTCGCGCCGGCGCTCTCGGGTACTCATCGCCATGGTGTTCGCCATTACCGCCATGATGATGGCGATGACCACGAAGGAAACTATCTTGATGGCGACCAAGATAGCTTCTGTCATGGCGACGAAGCCGAGCTGGAATGCCTCCTCGGTTTCGGTCAGAGTCTCCGCGAGCGAATTTTCGAAAAGCCGGTCGACCGCATCGGAAAGTTCCGCCGCGCGACCGCCCCTATCGATCCGGAGAACAAAGACGCCTACACGCTCGGCCCGGCTCGGATCCGTTTTCTTTAGGGTTTCGTTGAGGTTGTCCCAATGAAACAGGAATAAGGTCTCGTCGGTCTTTCTTTCCGCCCCGCGATAAATGCCTCGCAAGACGAAACTCCAACTCCCCGAATAGATGGTTCCGCGCAACGGAATCACATCGCCGATCTTCCAACCGTACTCTTCCGCCAGCTTTCGGCCCGCAATTGCGCCTTTCCGGTCCTTTATGAAAGCCGTTTTCTCCGTTTCCGATAGAATGAATTCGGGGTAAAGCTCGAGATAGCTTTTCGGCTCTATGGCGAACTGGGGGAAAAAATTCCGCTCGTCGATATACACGCCCCCGAACCAATTCGAATAGCTCAGACCGGTAATCCCGTCTATCTGCCGGATGCGGTTGGCATAGCTGATCGGCAGCGGAAATATCAGGGAGATGGCGTTTCGGGTAATGAGGCGATTGGCCGAGGTCGCCTCCGCACCCGCATACCAGGCGTCGACCACGGTTCGGAGGAGAGCGAAAGCGACGATGGCGATGACGATGCCAAGCGCGGTCAGACTGGTCCTGAGTTTGTGCCGAAAAAGATTTCGGAGTGCGAGACGCAGGAAAAACAGCATCGATCGGAGACTTAGTCCGTGCCCGATGGATCGTCGGTCAGGACCCCTTTATCCAAGTGCCGGATGGCATGCGCCTTTGCAGCGGCGCGTTGGTCGTGAGTCACCATGATGATGGTCTTGCCCAGGTTCAGATTGAGATGCTCCATGAGCTCCAGTACCTCTTCCGCCGATACGCGGTCCAAATCGCCGGTGGGTTCGTCCGCCACGATCAAGGCGGGATCGACAACTAGAGCGCGGGCGATTGCGACGCGTTGCTGCTGTCCGCCGGACAGTTGGGACGGATAATGATCCATGCGATCCGTCAGACCGACCAGTTCCAGGACCAGTTCCACGTGCTCGCGCCGTTCCCGCTTCGACAAGCCGGTCAGCAATAGCGGAAGCTCGACATTTTCGAACGCCGTCAAAACCGGCATCAAATTGTAAAACTGGAAGATGAATCCGACATGCTCCGAGCGCCAATCGGTGAGACTGGATTCCGGCAGCTCGGCGATATTGATTCCGCCAACCCTGAGAACGCCGCCGGTCGGCCGGTCCAGGCCCGCGATCAGATTGAGCAGCGTGCTTTTGCCGGAGCCGGACGGCCCCATGAGCGCCAGAAAGTCCCCCTCCCGAATGACCAAATTGATATCGGCGAGTACCGGGACGATCTGATCGCCCTTCCAATAGTGTTTGGTGAGATTCTCGATTTCGACGATCGGGTTCATGTAACGAACCGGGCCGGCAGCCCTAAGATCTTTCGGCTTCGCGGACACGGATCTCCGTACCGTCCTTGATTTTTTCGGACGGACTGAGTACGACTCGGTCGCCGGCCTTGAGCCCGTTCTTCACCACCACCCACTCGCCGATACGTTCTCCGGTATCGACCGGGACTTCCTTGACCCGATTGCCGTCCAGCACGAAGGCGACGCTATCCGGACCGCGCGTCACGATCGCCGCGGGAGGTACGCCGGAAATGGGCTTCCGCTGATCGGCGGCAAGCTCTCGCGACAGAAACGCCACTTTGGCGGTCATATCCGGCAGGATGCGCTCGTCCTTATCGATAAAGCGCACCTTGACCAGCACGGTTGCCTTCGTGCGGTCCACTGTGGGCACGATGCGATCGACCGAGCAACGGAATCGATCATCCGGAAACGCATCGAGCTGGATTTCGCACGGCTGACCGACACGTACCTGATTAAGATTCGACTCAGCCACATCGACCTCGACTTCCAAGGTATTCATATCGGCCATGGAGACCACGGTCCCCTTCGACAGCATCGTCGAGGAGAAGGGCGCCAGAATGTCGCCGATATCCGCATTCTTGCTTAGGATAATGCCGTCGAAAGGCGCCCGAATGAAGGTGTAATCCAAGGACACTCGCGCCCCCTGATATGCCGCCTCGGCCGCGGCGATCGCCGATTTTGCGCTTTCCACGGCGGCCACGGCCTTTTCGTGCCGGGCAACCTCGGCATCATAGATTTCCTGCGAAACGAATTTTTTCTGCACAAGCGTGCGGGCACGGTTCAGAGCCAGGGTGGATTCCTTCAACTCCGCTTCCGCTTTCAGCAGATCCGTTCTTGCGACCGCGACATTGGCCGCAGCCTGGTTAAGACTCGCCATCAGATCGCGATTTTCGAGCTGTGCGATGATCTGATCCTTTTTGACGTAGCTTCCTTCCTCAACGTCGAGCTTTTCCAACTGCCCGGTTGCCTTGGACGCCACATCCGCCTTGGTTTGCGGCACCACATAGCCGGTTGCGTTCAGCAAGGTAAACGCTTGAGAAGGAAAAACTTTTGAAACAGTGGCGACCTCGGTCTCGATGCCGGCGCTACGAAGTTTCGAATAAACCAGAGCTCCCACAGCGATCGCAATCAGCATCGCAAGCAGTCCAATGCGCTTGCGAAGGGCCCCGATGCGAGGGGGAGCCGAAATCTCTCGCGCCGGCCGATCGATCCGTAGTTTAGAAAGGTTATTCGTTGTCACGATATGACTGATTGACAGCTAAGAGCACTATTTCGATCGGAAGCCATTACGCCCGACGAAATGAGGATTTAACGGAATGAAGCTAGCAATTGCCGAATGCCGTTAGCATACTCCAAACGCATGCTTACCGCGTCATATTGAATGTCGATTGCGACGCAAAAACACCAAAGCGCGCTTGCGCCTGAAAGCGTCATCGTTTCAAACGGTACGACGCTCCCGGAGCGTCAACGGCTTGCGCGGCAGCCGTAAACGTTTAAGCCGACATAATGGAAAGGATGAATTTCGAAGAAAAGACGGATCTAGCGATTCCAAATAGCTCCACAATGATCGCGAATTCCATCGCCGGGTCATCGTGAATGGCTTATGCTACTTGGCGACTATAGAGATCCGAGTAGTAATAGTAGCTGTGTGCCCTGGAAAACATCTGATAAGCCCGGCTATACGGACGAAAAACCCGATCAAATCCTCTTTCCAAGTCCACAAGATAAGGCGCTCTCACGCCGCGGTGAATACAGGGGGCGCCGATTTGAAGCATGTCGACGCCTGCGTTCCCCAAGATTCTGTGAATAGAGCGGCGGCACAAAAACAGTACGCTTTTTATATCCTGTCGGAGGCAATAGTCTCGGGCAGCACGGATAAGCCCTAATAATATTTCGGGTTCCGCAGCCAATTTCGTTTGGGCTTGGCGAAAGTTGTCGAGTACCAGAAGCCGCGAAAACTCTGCGACTACGGCATCTTTTTCGTTCGACGGAACCTCGATATCAGCAATGTGATTAATCGGCAAAGCGGAGACCTTATCTATCACTAAGCGCGCAGCGCCAATCCATCTGTTTGTCAGCGGCTCCCTGACCAAGAAATGAATCGCCCGGTCGTCGTACTGATCATTTTCCATTTCGGAAGTGAATCTACTCGCATCTTCAAATCCCTTTTCCAAGCAAAATACCTTGTACCTCAGATTGAAGTGAATCTCTTTACTTTCCGGGGTATCCGCCAATACGACCTCGTAGCGAGCATCAAACATCACGCGTTCTCCTTAAATCCAACTTAAGTCAAGCAGAGTCGGCCTATCGAACGAACAGATTTGATCTCAGGTGCCTTACCGCGACTCATCGCGCCCTGAGAGTACGCAGCTCTTCGCTGAGACGACGCTCAGCAAAATGAGCATGCGAAACACCAGGATGCGTATAAGCAAGAAAAACGCCAATGGCGGAATAACCCGGAATTAATAGCTTCGACTGAAAGTTCTTGGAGTAAACTCAGAAATTCCTCACAGCGAGGTGTCGCCGAATCGCGACACAATTCGGTGACTCGCTGTATTCCCTTGAAAAATCTCGCATCTCGGTGTCTCTTATCGGCGTCAGGGTTGATCGGTACGCTACCGCTACAAAAGCATTCCTCAATACGGCCATAGCCTGCCTTTCTGGGTAATGAATTCCCAGACCGCAGGGCAGTCGCGCTTGATGCCGGACATCACTTCATCCACTGGACCAATGCAGGGGACTCGCAAGCCATGATAATTAACCGGCTCGCCAATTTGAGTAAACCGAATTCCGAACCGTTTTAACAATCTCAGCAGCTGCGTTTCCATAACCGCATACCAAAGCTTGATATTGTTTTCGGCACTCATCTGCACTATCGCTTGAAACAGCCCCAAAGTGATGTGAGGAACCAATCTCCGGTCGTCCTTCTCGATGACGGGAACTTTGTGCTCAGCAATACCATGGATGGTCTCGGACTCCCCAACGCGGCGCCGAAATTGCTTCGATACGGCAAAGCGGGAGATTTCGGCTATCTGCTTTCGCTCGAATTTAAGTGAGATGCTTGATCTGTCTTCCGGAGAAATCGAACAATGGTCCTCGATCGGAAAGCCGTTTTGTGGGTTCTGGTTATCGGAAAGAACCAGCCTTACTGTGGCCACTGCCGCCTCATCAGGTTTTGACTTTAGATGCCGAACCAGGGAATGAACGGCCCTTTGATCGTATTGGTCTTGTTCCAGACCGTCCTTAAAAGTAGTTTTATCTTCAAAGGGATGCTCTACGCAATATATCTGGAACCGTAAAGCCTTAACCTGTTTGATCAGTTCATCTGTATTTGCCGGAATAACCTCGAAATGCCGATTAAAGCTATCAAACCAGTTTTCTTTTGTCATGGCCGGTTCCTAATTAGCCTAATAATTTCAGTCTAGAATAAGCTTAGCTGAATAGAACGGACTGGCTTTACATTAAGTGAAATTGCGCTTCGGATCACACAGGCTCTTATGAACTTCGATTATTTGTCCGCGTTCTCTAGAAATATCGGCTGGATAACTTGGGAAGAACAGCAGATTTTACGGTCCAAACGCGTCGCCATAGCAGGACTCGGCGGTGTCGGCGGAAGCCACCTGTTGACGTTAACGCGCCTCGGCGTTGGCGGCTTCAGTATCGCCGATATGGACACTTTCGAATTGGCAAACTTCAATCGACAGGCCGGCGCCGATCTCAATGCGATCGGGCTGTCGAAAGCCGAAGTGATGGCGGCAAAGGCGCGTGAAATCAATCCGACCCTCGATCTGCGATCATTCCCCGAAGGTGTTACCGAATCCAACTTAACGTCTTTCTTGGACGACGCTGACCTTTACATCGACGGGCTGGACTTTTTCGCGCTAGATATGCGAGCCAAAGTCTTTGCCGCTTGCGCAACACGGGGTATCCCCGCGATCACGGCAGCGCCGCTCGGAATGGGCGTAGCGCTGCTCAATTTCCTTCCCGGCCAAATGACGTTCGAAGAGTATTTCGGACTGGAAAACCAGCCGGAAAACGAAAAAACCGTTCGCTTCCTGATGGGGCTGTCGCCGGCGATGTTGCAGACACCGTATTTGGTCGCCCCCGACGCCGTCAATCTAGCCCTGCATCGTGGGCCCTCAACCGCCATGGGATGCGAACTGTGTGCCGGAGTTGCAGCGACAGAAGCTTTGAAAATCCTACTCCGAAGAGGCAAAGTATTCTCCGCACCATGGGGCGTTCATTTCGACGCGTACCGCAACAAACTGGTACGTACCTGGAGACCCGGAGGAAACCGAAACCCCTTGCAACGAATCGGATTAAGGATTGCGAGAAAAAAATTTATGGCGAAGCTGTCCGAGTGCCCTTCAGCGCAAACCGAACCACAACGTTCCTCTCTCGAGCGCATTCTCGAACTTGCCCGGTGGGCGCCCAGCGGCGACAACACTCAGCCCTGGCGGTTCGAGATAGTCTCGGATAACCGCGTCGTCATCCATGGGTTTGATACCCGCGATCATTGTGTTTACGACCTTAAGGGCCGGGCCAGCCAAATTGCGATCGGCGCTCTTCTTGAAAATCTCGTCATCGCCGCCAGCAGCCACGGGTTAGCCGCCAACTGGTCTCTACGTCCAGAGTCCAGCGAAACAGCGCCGACGATCGACGTTCATTTTTCGCCCGATCCAGAGCTCAAGCCAAGTCCTCTTGCTGCTTATATTCCCATTCGCGCCACTCAACGCAGGGCGATGAAACGGCGGCCACTTTATCCCCAAGAAAAGATGCGGCTAGTCGAAAGCCTAGGTAACGATTACACGGTCTTGTGGCTGGATAAACCTGAAGATCGGCTACGGACTGCGCGACTGATGTTTCGAAACGGAAAAGTTCGGCTTACGATGCCGGAGGCGTATGAGGTTCATAAGAACGTCATTGAATGGAACACTCAGTATAGCGAAGATCGAATTCCCGACCGGGCCGTAGGATTAAACCCGCTAGCTCTCGGACTCATGAGATGGGCCATGAGGAGCTGGTCGACGGTCAATTTCCTTAACACCTATTTCGCCGGAACCGTTCTGCCGAGGCTGGAATTGGACTTGATCCCCGGAATCTTTAGCGCCGGGCATTTCGCTCTCATTGCGGATAAGCCGCCAACTTCAGTCGGGGACTATCTTTCCGCAGGTCGCGCTTTGCAGCGCTTTTGGTTGACGGCCACGCAACTTGGTTTGCAGCTACAGCCGGAAATGACTCCCTTGATCTTTGCCGGCTACATCCGAGAATCGATCAAGTTCACTCGTGTGGACGCTGTCGAGAAAAAGGCAAAACTATTGGCAAACGAGCTAACTGCTCTTTTGGGAGATGAGTGTGTCGAAAGAGCGGTATTTATGGGCCGGATTGGAGAAGGAAAACCGCCAAAAGCACGCTCGATCCGCAAACCCTTGTCCGAGCTTCTGGTGACAGGGAATATCAACACGCGATTGGTAGCGTGATTGATCGATCGGGCAAGTCGCAGCGCCAAGAGATTAAAACGAATACCGAAACTCGCCGTATACCCTGTCTTTGGCATCGAACTGCCCGAACAGTCCGGTAGGTTGGCCGCCGAAAATATCGGCGCCGACTACCATTCGCCAGTTCCTCAGAAACTCCCAAGTCACCTTAGCCTGCACATTCCAATCGGACCGATTGAGACTGTGTATGAAAAGCACCTCCGGCTCCACTTTCGGATGAAAATACCGCGTGCTGACCAATGCGGATACACCGCTCTCTAACTCGTCAGGAATCATGTGCTGATCGTGGTGGCTGAACCAGCGTTGAAAAAACTGCAGGTTGAGGCGCGTATCTTCCAAAAAGCTGAAATCGAGCCCGAGGATGTAATCGAGAAAATCCTGAGACACCAGTCCATCCGAATCCATGAGCCGAGTCGTCAAAAAAGGCTGATCCACCGTATAAACAGCCTCGCCTTTCAATACAAAAGGACCAAAGTCTTTGGCAAGCGTGCTACCGACCTGATGAATTCTCTTGTGAACGGAGCGATAGGTAATCGTCGGCGCAGGAGCCAGCACGATGTTACGCGCGAAGGCAGGAGAAAGATCCAGACCGCTGTAATAGAAAAGCGAAGTATCCCAGCCAGATTGAAGATAAGATAGCCTTAATCCGTAAGCGGTATTTTCAAAGGTATTGTTGGGCCGCTGGTCGTTCTCGATTACCGTCGTGAATCCCGGCGTCGGAGGTGGATTAAAAGGGAAGAATTCCGAACCGACTTTGCCGATATCGTTGTAGGTCATATAAGGAATCCATATCGCTTCGCCATGGAATCCTCCTTTGAAATACTCGGCCCGCATGGCCCACTGAGGAATTCGTAGTAAATCAAAATCGGGAAGCACGAACTGGCGCAGATCCTTCGCAGAGACGACATCGGCGAAAAACAATCCCACCATTTCGCCCCAGATGATGTGCTGACGTCCGAAGCGGAAATCCCAATCCCCGGCGGAATAATCGAGATAGGTTTCACGAAACATCGGCTCGAAACGTTGGTCGTGACGCACCGATTCAGGATAAAAATCGGTCAAATCGTAAATCGCGTCATACATAAGCCGGCCGCTCGCCTTCCACTTCAGACTGGCACCCCAGCTACCGTGAGTTCCCAGTTCCAGGAGGTTACGAAACTTCGACCAATGGTCGGGCGACGCATAGGTGTAAGCGAGTTCACTCTGAAAAAAGCCGTTCAAATCCGGCCAACGGAGCGGGCGCGCATCATCACCCGTCTTCCGCTCAACCTCAAACAACTCATCAACCGATGCCGGTTCTTTGTTTTCTGTTTTTTCGTCTTTTAGATCAAATAGCTCGTCTACGGAAACCGGCGCTTCCTTCTCCAGATCAGCAGAAACGCCGTCTGTCGAGTTGAAAAGCCAAGTAAGAGCCAAGATGCCGTACAGACAGAGACGAGATGATCGCGGGTACTGCACGAGGGAATTCTCCAAATCGGGAAAGCACGCGTTTATGGAACTATTATCCGGCCGTCACTGATTCTCACGACCCTGTCCGCCATTTCCATAACTCGATGGTCGTGGGTCGAAAAAATGAAGGTCGTTTTTTCGTCCCGATTGAGTTGCTTCATCAACTGCAAGATGCCTTCACCGGTCTTGGAATCAAGATTAGCGGTCGGCTCGTCCGCCAGCACGATGACAGGATGCCCGGCCAGGGCTCGTGCAATCGCGACCCGCTGGCGCTGGCCACCGCTAAGTTCCGAAGGTTTGTGCTTAGCGAAATCAGCAAGCCCCACCACGACCAGGTAATGGGCTACACGCCGGCGCCGCTCCTTGGGCGGAATATCCTTTCTATACAAGAGAGGATATTCGACGTTCTCCCACGCGGAGAGAACCGGTAGTAAATTGAAGGTCTGAAAGATGAAACCGAGGGTTCGAGCTCGAAGATCGGCCAATTGGTTAGGTGTTTTCTTGCTCACCTCTTCATTGCCGATGTAAATTTCTCCCCGCGTCGGGGTATCGATGCAACCGATTAAGTTTAGCAAGGTAGATTTTCCGCTCCCGGACGGCCCGGCTATCGCCATGAACTCGCCTTCCCCAACCCCCATGGAGACGTCCCTAAGAGCTTCGACCGTCTGTTTTCCTAACTTATACTCCTTCCATACGTGTTCCACGCGAACCTTAGTCATGTTAGCTGTTATAGTCTGTGTGAAGTTACCCTACTATATTTATCGTATCCGAACATTGTCCGATAAGGTCAAACAACAAGCTTTTTGAAAAGGCACCCCTAGCGCTAGTAGAAGGTACTCGAATTAAGTAAAAAAATGCGGATATCCTTCAAAAATTCTTATCAATAGAAGTAGTGAGATTATTTCCCAGATTTCTCCGGGACGGATGGCGACAAGCGTAAATCCGACGGGGGAACACCCCGATATCCTAACGCTTCCGAAGCGACCAGCTTAGACCGTCACCGTTCATAAAGCATAGCCGAGCTTAGCAACATCTAGGAAACAACATGCAAACCTCTATCGCCCGACGATTCGCTTTTGCCGCAGCCGTTACCCTATTGTCAAACATAATATTGTCCGGCTCGCTTCGAGCCGACGACGTACCGGACCCGGCCGAGATTGTGGCAGCGGCAGATCGCATTCGCTTCCCTCAAGAAGGATTTCAGGTCGATATCTCCATCACCACGACTACCTCGGACAGCGAACCCGATGTGCGCGAATATCGTGTTTTATCGAAGGGTAACGAAAACACCGTGATTTTAACGACCGCACCGGCCGCCGACCGCGGGCAAATCATGCTCATGCGGGGGCGCGACTTTTGGGCTTTCATGCCCTCCGTATCGCAACCGATTCGTCTCCCCTTATCACAAAAGTTGACAGGCCAGGTGGCAAATGGCGATTTGGCCAGAGCGAATTTTACCGGCGACTATAATCCAAAACTTTCAAGAATCGAAGAAATCAACGGCCGAGAATATTATGTGCTTGAACTTAGCGCCGTAGATAGAGGCGTCACCTATCCGAGGGTGCTGTATTGGGTTGATAAGAAAAACTACAACCCATACAAAGCAGAATTCTACACCTTGTCAAACCGGCTATTTAAAACCTGCCGATTTCAAAAATTCGAATCAATGGAGGGAGAAGTACGCCCTACTCAGCTAGTAATGGAAAATGCTCTGAAAAAGGATGAACGATCGATCTTGGATTACAGAAAAATGAAGCTCAGAGATTTGCCCGACAAGGTTTTCACAAAGGACTATTTAAAGAAAGTTCAGGAGTGATCGCCATCCAACCCCACACTGTAGCCTCTATAAATCCATTAAGAGCCCTGTCTCCGTAGGCCATTCGCCCTGAGCCGAGTCGAAGGGTTTTATGACCTACCGGGATAGGTTCTAAATATTGCTCCGTAAAGCCTCTACTATAGGCGTATGAATAACCCTTCGCGCAGGCACCACGACAGCAAGAGCCGTCGCCAAAAACCCAACCACAAAGGCTACGCCAAGCACATTCGGAACAACGCGTACGATAGCCGTGTATCCCATATCCGAGTTGGGCGGCGGCGGCATTGGGATACCGAAAGCAGATATTCCCCCAGCCAGTAAAACGCCGACAAAGACTCCGACCGCCGCACCTATAAGCCCAAGAATGGAATATTCCAGAACAATTAACTTAAAAACATCGAAAGGTCTATTACCGAGAGCCATAAGCGTACCAAACTCACCTATGCGTTCGTGAAGCGCCATGTTTACGCTATTGGCCACGCTTAAAAATACCATGATCAAAATAATGATTTCCAAAACGGTGAACTGTCGCTGATACATATCGACCGTTTTTTGATAGAAATCCGCGAGCACGAACCAAGGTTTTACCTCATATTGCTCTGGCGATAACTCCGCCATTAACCTTTTGACAACACGATCAGTATCCGCCGTATCATTCAATGCGAACACCAGTGCGTGGATTCCCGGGGTTGCTAAAAGATCCTGGGCAGAACCTAGGGAAATCCGAACGGCGCGATCATCGAAATCCTTCGAAAAACTTTGAAATACTCCAACGACGGTAAATTCAAGGCTGTTTAGAGCACCCTCCGGCGTATTGACGAGGAGTGTCAGTGGATCCCCCGGTTTGACCTTGAGTGCATGGGCAAGACCTTTTCCTACCAAAATGGCCATCGGGTCCGAGTCGCTCAGCGGCTCCCCCTCCACAATCGACAACATACTTCCAACCTGTTTCTCTTTGGTTGGCTCGACGCCCTCCCCCAAAATCGGGTAATCGGAGTGTCCGTTATTCACAAGGCCCGAAAAACTTAGACGTTTCATAACCTCGGCAACTTCCGGCCACGTGCGGAATCGGTCAACGAGCCCGTCAACATCCTCCATCAGGAATTTATAAGGATCGCGGCGGCCGATGGTCGAGAACCCACTTCTGTATATCTGCAAATGTCCCAGCTGAGAATGTATCGTCGACTCGCGCAGCTGAACAAAAATGTCTTCGATAAATCCGCCGACTAATGAGATACCCGCGACGCCTAAGGCAATTACCGTCAGCGTCAGAATAGATCTTACGGTCTGTCGAAATAGATTTCTAAGCGCGAATGTCAGCATGGATTAAATCAGCGAGATGAGGCGCCATCCGGTTAACGTGACTTTCTCAATGCCTCGACTATGACAAGCCGGGAGGCCTTCCACGCCGGAAATACACTGGCCAGAAAAGTGGATATCAGGGCGACTAGCACGGCCTTGGCGATCAACGGCCCGGTGATAAATATTTCAGCTGTATAACCGGTGCTCGTGCCTGGAGCCGGCGGCATGGGAATACCAATTGCCGATATGATCGCAGCCAAACCCCAACCGATCGAAACGCCCAACACGCTACCGATAACTCCCAACATAAGCGCTTCAGCGAGAAAAAGCCTGACGATTTCCAATCGTTTGAGCCCCAAGGCCATCAATGTGCCGATTTCGCTTGTACGGTCCATTACATTCATGATCAGCACATTCGATATACCCAGCAAAATCATGAATCCAATAATGCCTCCCAACACATTCATTTGCTGGGAAAAAAGCCTCACGGTCTTATTGTAGAAATCGGCGAGATCGTACCAAGGAATGAGCTGGAACTCTCCGGTCTTTTCGATGAAAAGCTGCTGAATTCGCTTGAGTATTTTTTTAGTATCTGATGTGTCGTCAAGCAAGACGGTCCATCGGTGAGCCCCCGACACTCTAAGAAGTTTCTCTGCCGTAATCAAAGGTATGCGCAAAGCGGAATCGTCGAACGCCTTATTCGCCGTCGAGAAGACCCCAACGACATTAAGCTCCACCGCATTTATCCCTCCGGAAACGGTATTTGCCAGCAAAACCACTTTGTCGCCCGATTTTATGCCCAAATTAGCGGCGAGACCGTTCCCGATAACTGCGCTTAAGGGTTGATTCGGATCGAGCCCCACGCCCTCTTGAATGGAAAGATCCGGTTTAAATGCTTTCTCTTTCTCGGGATCTATACCTTCTCCAATAAAACCAATCGTTGTATCCCCATGACTAAGCAGCCCATTGAAACTAAGCCGTGGCGCCACCACCTTTATGCCGGGCAGTTTCGCCAGCACTTCAAGCTCATCGACGGAATGCGGCAACAGAAACCTGTACGGATCCGCCGCGCCCCGATCCAAATAGCCAGGCCTGACGACTTGGATATGGCCGAGCCGAAAAAGAATCGTTGATTCCCGCATTGCCCAGAAAATCCATTCGATAAATCCTCCCGCAAGCAGCAGAGCAATGATGCCTACACCAATCCCCGAGAGCATGATCGAGGTCCGTCTCGGTTGCCTCCAAAGGCTACGTAACGGCAACTCTAGACTTGATTTCATGGGCGAGAAGCTCTTTTTGCAAAAAAGATTTCTAAGGAAGCTCTGATCCAATCGCAAAAACACACAATGAGGAGCGTTTTTAGGATGACAATAATCACTACACCTTGGAATAAATCAGAGGTTCCCTAACGAACCAAGATGGGCGGATGGTCGATAGTAACTGCCTGTCGCGACTATTTTAGTGTATAAGGCAAGGGAATGCCGCGTGATGGCTTGGCTTACCCTTTCCATTTCATCCTCGCCCGCAAAATCCCTTACGGCGAACATTGCCGAAATGCAGGCTCTAGAACGAGCCAATTGGACGACACCACAAACCTGGGTGTACGCTCAACGGCGTTAACATTGCGCTGTCCTTCCTTAATTCGCCGCCTTACAACAGGACAATCGACGCATCAATAGCCAATTGGCCAAAAATTTAGTTTCGCTTCTCGGTTAATGTTAATCCATGAGAAGTGATTGAGGGCGAATAAACAACACAGCGATCCATGGATAATCTGCAATACTGTTTTCGACTGAAGGTTGAATCGAGATAGCCGGTTTGAACTGTCGCTATCCCGACCGCGCTTCCAACCCGAGCCACCGTCAGTTCGCCCTAAGTCCAGTGACCTGACCGAATCGATGAAAAAGACTGTAAAGATTTTTGACAAATCCGATTCTTTTAGAAGCGCTCAACAGCACCTCAAGCCAAAAAAACGCATTCTCTTTATTGCCGAGGCTGTGACGCTCGCCCACGTCGCCCGTCCCTATGTTCTCGCCAGCAGCTTGGATTCTGGGGACTATGATGTTCACTTCGCCTGCGACGGCCGCTTTGATGCTCTTTTCTCAGATTCTAAGCTTGCCAAGGTGTCTATACGGTCAATTTCTCCCCCCGACTTTCTCGATGCACTTGCCAAAGGTAAACCGGTTTACGATACACCTACGCTACGGCAATATGTTAAAGACGATCTAAGGCTCATCGAGCACGTCAACCCCGATCTTATCGTCGGCGATTTTCGTCTTTCACTGACTGTAAGCGCCCGCCTCGCAAAAGTCCCTTACGCCAACATAACCAATATTTATTGGAGCCCCTACGCAGTCCAGACATACCCTGTGCCCGAGCATGTTATGGTGCGCCTGCTCGGTCCAGCGCTCGCTCAACCCCTTTTCGATTTTATGCGGCCGCTCGTATTCGCCTCCCACACCTTACCTCTCAATCGGATTCGAAAGGAGTTCGGGCTAACATCGCTCGGATCGGATCTCCGAGTGACGTACACGGATGGGGATTATGTTCTTTACGCGGATATACCTGGGCTAGTCAACACGACCGAACTACCGCCCAACCACTACTATCTCGGACCTATCCTATGGTCGCCCGAGACCTTTAAACCCGATTGGTGGTCACGGCTAGAAAGACACCAACCCATAATTTACCTGACGCTCGGAAGCTCCGGCGAAACTCGCCGATTGCCGGAGCTCGTTGCGGAGCTCTCGAGCCTACCGGTAACGCTGCTTGTCGCGACGGCAGGCCGGTTTCAGCTGAAGAATCTACCACCTAATGTATTGTGCAGCGATTACTTACCCGGCGACGACGCAGCAGCGATTGCCGATTTGGTGATCTGTAACGGCGGAAGCCCGACAACCAATCAGGCATTGAGCGCAGGCGTCCCGATACTCGGCATATGCGCGAACCTAGATCAATACCTTAACATGCAGGCGGTGCAACAAAATGGAGCAGGACGCCTATTGCGTGCGGGAACGATCTCCGGCACCGGGATCGTCAAAGTGGTCAGAGAAATACTGACAAATCTATCGTACAAAACAGCAGCAGAGAAACTCGGACGGGCATACCGAGAATACGATGCCTCTGCTAGATTCGCCGCCTTTACGGACGAGCTGCTGAGATAATTTTCCAACCTTGCTATCGCGACCTTGTAAATTTGCCGCGTAGCGCTTCATGCCAACGGGGGTAATTCGCATGAAAACACGACCGATCGATTTCGTCTTATCCGGCCTTATCCTTACCTTGCTCTTCTCCGTAAGCCTTTTCTCCGTTGCCAAGCTGTTCGCGCCTCTGACCCGGGAATTGGCCCCCTATAACGTCCTCACGGATTTTTTTCTGTTTCTTCTGGCCTACGGCTTTTTGTCCGGTTTGACGGCTCGATTGATGCTGCGAATCAAGCCGTTCCAGCCCGGCTGCTATTCAATGGATGACCCGATCTTCACTTACTGGAAGCTGTTCACCGTAGTGTGCGAATTCGGCCGGGGCGCCTGCTTGCCGTTTTCGGTGGTATTCGCTAAGCCGCTGATTGCCGCCTGGTTCGGAGCAAAAATCGGCAAGGATATCGCGCTGGGGGGCCGATTAGTCGATCCCCAGCTCATCTCGATCGGCGACGAGGTTATTATCGGGCAAGATTCCGTGATCACGGCACACACGATAACCAGCGGCAAGCTAATCCTGGGCGAGGTCAGGATTGAAAACGGAGCTACCGTAGGGGTCAACGCGGTAATAATGTCCGGGACCGAAATAGGCGAAGGTTCAACGATCGCAGCCGGTTCAGTTGTGACACTGAATACAAAAATTCCGAAATACGAGCTTTGGGGAGGCATTCCTGCCAAAAAGATCAAAAACATCGATCCTTCACTATAACTCCAATTCCCTCATTGCCGTACTATAACGCCGCTACAGATTCGTTGATGCCCGATAATCCTCTCCTGCATCTCTGCTATGAAGTAATCCGAAGAGCCGTAACCGTGACGAGGCTCATATGGATACTCAACTTGTTTGAGCCCTCTATCCTCGCCGACGCTACAACAAAGTGACAGACACTCCGATCAATAAACATCTACTCGGCTACGGGTTCGAGGCCAAGCGCCTGCGCATAGCCTCGGCATCCGAACGCTCCGCAAATTTGTCTTCCTTTTGCAGAATCTTGTCCAGGATTTTCGCTGCCTCTTGACGCTGTCCATCAGCACTTAATATTTGAGCCCGATGGAAGAGAAAAGAAACATTTTCCGGCTGCTTAGCCAAGGCCCGATCAATATTGGCCATAGCCCGTTTGGTGTCCTTGTTGCTCAACAGGGTCATTGCAAGCGTGTCCAGCACCTCCGGATCCTCGGGTGCTAAAGAATGCGCTTTTTCTGCATGCTTCAACGCTTCTGCGGGGTCAGTCTCACGCATGAGATAAGCAATATTGTTCAACAATAATGAATTATTGGGGTATTTTTCCGCCAACATTTTGAATTTGGCGACAGCATCCTGAGAGCGTTGCAACTTCATGTAAAGCTGTCCTAACTCAGCTAGGGATACTGTATCATCGGGATGCTCTTCAACCCACTGTACCACTTCTTGAAGGGCCGCCTCCTTTTCCCCCGCCTGCCAGCGCGCGCGCGACAGCCGCAAAAGATTAATACTGGTTTTGTTAGCCGGTGCAAGCTCAAACAACCGCTGATATGCAGAAGCTGCTTCGGAATAGCGCCCTGCCAACTCGGCCAGTTCTGCTTCCACCAGAACGATCTCCGGAACATCTCCACCAAAACGTTTTTTCAGTTCCTTTACCCGTGTCTCGGCATCTTTGATGCGTTTTTCCTGAATAGCCATACGGGCCAAGGCAATGCGCGCAGGGACAAAGGAAGGATCCTGAGCTTCAGTCTTTTCCAAAGCATCGCGTGCCATTTTTCGATCGCCGAGACGGTCATAGGCCTGCGCCATAAGGAAATGCACTTCGGGTTTCTTATGCCCGAGACTCTCAAGGCTCTTCAGGCTCGACACGGCATCGGACCAGCGGCCGGTTGCTAGTTCGGCCTCGGCCAGCATGCCCAGAAGCTCCTTGCTTTTCGGATACGTCGACCGAACTTCCGATAAGAGTTCAAGTGTTTTCTTGGGATTCTTAGCTTTGAGATAGTGGCGTCCAAGGTACAGTCGCGGCAGCAGCGCCTTTGGATCGCGTTTGACCGCCTCCTCCAGAGCCGCGGCCATGGCCTCGATGTTTCCTTGGGTTGCTTCCAGTTTAGCCAGATTCGTTAACACGCCCACATCATCCGGATGATGTTTCAACGCTTGCCGGAAATATCGCCTCGCCTTTTCGAAATCTTTCTCTTGAACGGCGATTGCCGCCAGCGCATTGGTAGCCGGCACATTAGCCGGGTCCAATTCGATCGCGCGCCGCAGAGCGGCAGACGCCTTGTCGGTCTCTCGTCTGACCAGATGCACCAAACCCACCAGCGTATTTGCCCCTGTTGAATCAGAATGGCGACTGAGATATTCGGTCGCGACATCCAGCGCCTGATCGAGTTCCCCCTTGTGAAGGTGCAAGGTCACGACGCCACGTACGGCACCCTCGAACTCCGGATCAAGCTCCAGCGCCTTTTTCAACTCGGTCATGGCGCCCTGAAGGTCGTCCTCCTGAACAAGCCCCCCGGCCAGGCGTGTACGTGCCTCGGCCGATTCCGGCTGCGCGGAGACAATCTGTTTCAGGTACTCAATACTTTCACCTTGCTTGCCTTGCGCCTTCAAAGCGTCCGACAGCAAATTCATCACCTGGACATCGTTTGGCGCTTGTTTCAGCGCCTCTCTGGCCAGCTTTTCCGCGCTGGCAGGATCGCTATTCTGTACTTCCAAGTGCACCAATAGAGACTGAGCCTTTACATTGCTCGGATCATGGCTCAAATATTTTCTTAGATAATCTTCTGCCTGGGCTCTATGCCCCAGTAGGCCGTGAGCCGCGCCGCCGTAAAGCAAAGACGGGAAATGGGAAGAATCCACGGCCAAAGCCGCATCGAAAGCTTCCTGCGCCTCGGCGACACGCTTTTGTTCGAAATTCAGCAGCCCCCTGGCGAAATGAAGTGCCGCAGAATCCTTAAGCCGTTTGCCGACTTCGTCGAGATCCGCCGCGGCCTCATCGTATTTTTTTAAATGAATACGCGCTACGGCTCGGGCGACGAGAGCCGGGGCACGCAGAATGCGGTCCTCCGCCGCTTTGGAATACGCCTCCTCTGCGGCTTCAAAATGACTCTCCTGGGTTTCGATGTAACCGAGAAGCTCCCAGGCCGGCCCGTATTTCAGGTCGGCGGCGAGCGCTTTGGAAATCCATTCCCGTGTCTCGGGAATTTGCCCCTGCCTCCCGTGCAGACGAGCCATCGTCAGCAGCGCAGGGGCGAAATTAGGTACTGCGTCCAAGGCTTCACGCGCGAGCTTTTCAGATTCGGAGTTTTCTCCGCTGCGCAGCCATGCCTCGGCTTTGATCGCGAGCAGATTGCCTCGGAGCTCATTCGACGCGCTTTCAGGAATTTCAAGCACTTGGACATCACCAAGCCGCCCCTGCTCGAGTAAGCTCGTCGCCAGCCAAGGCTCCAAGTCAACTTCACCGGCTCCCATTTCTCGGGCACGCAGCAATTCCTTTTCGGCGCCTGCCCAATCTCCCGCCTGTACGTAGGCACGCCCTAGTAACAGCCGAGCTTGCATGTTGTTCGGTTCGGATTGAAGGACGGTCTTCAGCTCGATAACCGCCAACCGCACATCGCCTTTTGCGAGCGCCTCGTCAGCCTGCTTCAGACGCTGTGCCGGAGAAATATCGCCGCAGGCAGACAACAGCAGCAAAATCGAAAAGACCGGGATTTTCAATCTTCGTCCGAGAGAAATAAGAGTCATGAAGCATCTCCAATGTTCGGTTTACAAATGACCTAGAGGCTAAAGACCTATTGGGAAAATGACTGAAATTATTAATCAGGCCCGTAAATACCCTCCTGGTATTTCGGGCCGCCGCCCAGGCCGGTACAAGCCCGGCCTGGGCTCACGCGGCTTGTCGCCGCGCCGGGGCATCCCTGCCCCGGATTAACCCCAATCCGATTCGTCACATGATTGTAAGGCATCTTTTGGGCAATCGGAGCAATTAGGGCTCAAACAGCAATATTGAGAAAAGAGATTGGCGCCAAATCTCGCACGGAGCGTTCGCTGACTCAGCACAGAACTCTTCCGAAGTCGGAAGATGCTTCGTCCCGTTCAAGCACAATCCGCATGGTGGTGTTTTAGTAGGCGGTAAATAAGAAAAGAATCCATTGAGAATGCAATCCCTTCATCGAATGCTTAGCCAGGCCGAAAGCCGAAAAAAGCCAGCATGTCCACAGACCGCAAGCACAAAAAAAGCGGTTCTGCCGCAATGACAGAACCGCTTAACTTATCACCAGAGCCCAGCCGATAACGCCGGGCATTTACCGGTTGGTGTTATACTGCGACAACCTTGCCGTTCCGGCGAGAGAGTCCTGCCGCAACCAGGCCGATACCAAGCAGTCCCAGCGTCATGGGCTCAGGAATCGTTTCGACGCTATCCAAGCGTAGATCCAGGTTTGCGGTTCTAGGAGCCGAGCCGCCAGCAACGTCATCACCGGTATTCAGTGCCACCTGTAGTGCACCAAGCTTAGCAAGATTTGCCGTACCGCCGGAGCCGCATTCGATGGCGACTACGCCATCTACATAGGGCGACGTTCCGGTAAATCCGCATAGAGAACCATCCATAAAGGCCGCAAAGGGAATGGTAGACGTATGCGGAGAAGGTACGCAACCGGGATCGAGCGGACCGCTAGCGTCCACACAGGTAGCGGCCAGCGTAATTTTGGTCCACTCATCATCATCCGTGAAAGCTTCGATGCGGAAGAACCATCCGAGATCCGATTCGATCGTGGTTAATTGAAAGGCATGAATGGTGCCGCCCGAAGTTAAATCGAACCCGCCTAAACCTGTGGTATTAAGCGCGATATCCTGATCGTTGCCGTCCCACTGGACAATAGCTTCGCCCGTTACACCCGAATCGTTGCTGAATCTGAATTGACCACCGCTGACGACGGCTAACGACCGGGAAACAGTATCATCGCAACCAGTGATACAGTTTGCCCAAATGTCACGCTGACCGCCCAGCACAGTCGACAAACCAGTGCCCGTGCTGCTAGCCACCCCGGTACCGGGAAGAGTCGTGGAATCGCCGTTCCATGCTGCCCCGCTAGTAGTATCGATGGCGGACTGATTTCCCTCACTAAAAAGATCAACCGTGCCGCCGTAAGCCGACGTACTCAGCGCAAACAGCAGGGGCGCGGCCGCGCCTACGATATGCTTCAAATAAATCTTCATGATATGTCGCTCCCAGATAGCATCAGAGTATTAAGTTAATGTTATGCCGAAGTCTGACTTAACAACGTCGGCCTAATCGCACCGACGTATCTGCGATTTTTGTGCCAAAGCATAAAGATTATTTATAATCAATCACCTACACGCAACGAGCAACGCCCACGTAACATTTTCCGCTAGAAGTGTAAAAATTACTGACAGATATAGTGATCTACCGACACAAAGCGCGACAGAAGGAATGCCTCAAGTCCAACAAACGGCTCTGTATTCACTATCAAGGCTTAAGACTCGGATGGACATCTCGCAGCGAGGAAACCTAGTGTCAATGTACTTTACGATATCGCCACCAGAAAGTGACGCGCGCCAGAACGCTTATCAGGGACCAATGCAACCAGCAATAAACGTTGGCCAAATCGGTCTCAGTCGGTATGGATAGTTCCACACGCGATCTGACCGATCCCAAGAGTTTTGCCTTCTATTTTCTTCGGGCAACGACCACGCCATCTCGGGTCGGGTTGATGGACGCATCGAATTCCGGATCGTTGAAGATAAGTCGGTTATGTTCGCGGATAGCGTCGGTCCAGCCGGGAACGATGTCGACGGGGTTTTCGGCAGCAACACGGCCGTGCCACAAGACATTGTCCGCAATATAAAGCCCGCCTGGCCGGATACGCTCGCGGGCAAGGCGCCACACTTCGGGATAGTCGCCCTTGTCCACGTCGTTGTAGCAGATATCGAACTCGCCCTCGGTAGCCTGGAAGACGGTCTGGGCAAAGCCGGTTCGGAAATCGACGCGGTCCCACAGCCCGGCTTGGCTGAGAAAATGTTCCGCCTTGGAGAGATTGTTCGGATCGCCATCGCTACAGATCACCCGCCCGTCCGGCCCGACGGCCTCTGCGAACCAGTAGGCGGAATAACCGTAACCGCTGCCGAATTCGAAAATGCGCTTCGCTCCGATACTTTTGGCGAGGACCTTCAGAAACAATCCGACCAGACGCCCGACGATGGGAAAGTTCTGCTGACGAGCCAACTCTTCCATCTCCACGAGAACCGGGGTGTCGGCCGAACCGGCGAGAGTGGTCAAGTAACGTTCGATGTCCGGATGTACCGGCGTTAGCACGCTTGGATTGCTTGCCGTAGGATCATTGAGGTCGGTCATGCCGTAACTCCTTTAAACACGCTGAAGAGAGTCGCCGCCCCCTGGTGCAGTCCATTGTTTATTCGATCAGATCAGACTTACGCGTAGTTCCTGAGAGTAGACCCTTATTTTCGGAACCGGCACGGTCCGCTCTCCGTCAAGAGAAAGGACGAATGGGTCGTTTTCTCTTGACGGGAATACATCGCGTGGATGGGTTCATGACCGTCACCCTAGCGTAATTGCTTGTAGTAATTGATCAGACCGTTGGTGGAAGCGTCATGAGACGAAACCGCACTGTCGTCGGTCAGTTCCGAAAGAATGGTTCTCGCCAGCCGTTTGCCCAACTCGACCCCCATCTGATCGAAGGAGTTGATGTTCCAGATCGCGCCCTGAGTGAATATCTTGTGCTCGTACAAGGCGATCAGCGATCCCAGAGTTTCCGGGGTCAGTTTTCGATAAAGAATTGAATTGGATGGTTTGTTGCCGGGGAAAGTTTTCGCAGCAGCGAGTTCCGTCAGTTGCTCACCGGTAACGCCCCCTGCTTCGAGCTCGGCCGTCGCTTCCTCGGTGGTCTTGCCACGCATCAACGCCTCCGGTTGAGCGAGGAAATTCGAAATCAGTGTCTCATGGTGCCGGCCGAGACCGTGATGGCTTTGCGCCGCAGCAATAAAATCGCAAGGAACCAGCTTTCGGCTTTGATGGATCAACTGATAAAAGGCATGCTGTCCATTGGTGCCCGGTTGGCCGAAGATAATCGGGCCGGTGCTGTAGGCGATCAGATGGCCTTCGATATCCACCATCTTGCCGTTGCTTTCCATATCGACCTGCTGAAGATGGGCCGGCAAATCTTCCAGATATTGATCGTAGGGCAGAATGGCATATGATTCGGCGCCGAAAAAATTGGCGTACCAGATGCCGAGCAACCCCATGATCACCGGAATATTCCGCTCGAAGGGCTCCGTTCGGAAATGCTCGTCCACCTTGTGGGCGCCGGCCAACAGTGCTTCGAAAGCATCCATGCCGACGGCCAAGGCGATCGGCAGGCCGATGGCCGACCACAGCGAATACCGGCCGCCCACCCAGTCCCAGAATTCGAACATATTGGCGGTATCGATGCCGAATTCGGCCACTTTTTCGGCATTGGTGGAGACCGCCACGAAATGCTTCGCAATAGCGGCTTCATCGTTGATTTTGGCCAGAAACCATTCCCGCGCCGATCGGGCATTCGTCATGGTTTCCTGCGTGGTAAAGGTTTTGGATGAAACGCAGAACAGTGTGGTTTCGGGGTTGAGGTCCTTCAGGTTCTCGACAAGATCCGCTTCGTCCACATTGGATACGAAGCGAACGCGCAGCCGGGGCTGCATATAGGGCAACAGCGCCTTCACCACCATTTTCGGCCCCAAATCGGACCCGCCGATGCCGATGTTGACCACATCGGTGATGGCTTTGCCCGTACATCCCCGCCATTCACCGGAACGCACCAAGTCGCTGAACCGACGCATCTGCGTCAAAACCCGATTGACATCGGGCATGACATCCTTGCCGTCGACGAAAATCGGTCGGTTGGAGCGGTTGCGCAAGGCCACGTGCAATACGGCACGGTTTTCGGTGACATTGATCTTGTCGCCACGGAACATGGCGGCAATTTTTTCTTTCAATCCGGCTTGCCTGGCCAGATCGAGCAATAGCATCACGGTTTGTTCCGCGATTCGATTCTTAGAATAGTCAAACAGCAGGTCGTCAAGGCGCAGCGAAAAACGCTCGAAACGGTGAGGGTCTTCAGCGAACAGATCCCGCAGATGGAGATCGCTGATTTCACGGTAATGTCGATTGAGCGACTGCCAAGCCGGAAGGCAGGAAGATTGGGTCATCTACAAGATCCGAGTTCGTTATTTTCTCCCCAAAATGCTACTACAGGCAACGAAGTGAATAAATCATGAATAACGAAGATTGCCGGCATCGAGGCCGGCAATCTTTAGGATGACGAGCCTTAAGCTGCGAAATGAGGAAAAACGCAGCCCTTAAGTCTGTCTGCCGGCGTCAGGCAACGCCCTTGCCGTTAAAAAACGGACCGTAATGCTTATCGATGTTCGGAATGTGGTTGACGAGCCAGTCTTTGACGAACGTGGTCGTTTCCGGGGTAATGTCGAGCGCTCCGGCGTGGAATTTCTTCTGAACGTCGAGACAAGTCTGCACCAGCTCGTCATGCTTGGCTTTATGCGCAGCGTAATCCGGGTATCCGTGAGCCTGCATCAAATCTTCTTCGGTCTTGAAATGCATGGCTACATAATCGATCAGTGCATCGAGTTGACGCCCGACTGCCTGCCGATCACCCGATGCGACGGTATCGTGCAAGCCGTTCAACATGGCGAAAATTTCCTGATGTTGATGGTCGGCTTCACTGACGTTTGTTCCAAATGCTTCTTTAGTCCACTCTATTAGGGCCATCGGATTTGTCTCCTGAATATTGAATTTGTTCAGTGATCTGTATGCCGAATAGGCCGAAGAACTGTATAACGGCCGCGTAGACGTACTTTTGACTTAAGTCAAGTCTTGGCGATTTACTTTCCGTATCAGTCAACTGAAAATCTTCGAAGAATAACCACTCCGGTTATAATGACTGGAACAAAAGCCGTTCTCTTTTAACAAGATCCCGATGAGCAGCGAACCAAAACCTTGGGCAGGCCGCTTTACCGAAGCCACCGACGCCTTCGTAGAAGCTTTTACCGCATCCGTTGACTTCGACAAACGTCTGGCCCCGTACGATATTCGAGGCTCCATTGCCCACGCCTCGATGCTGAAACGGATCGGCGTCTTAAACGAAGAGGAATGCGAAACCATTACGGACGGATTGGAACAAATCCTTGCGGAAATCGAACGCGGCGAATTTTCCTGGTCTGTTAAGCTCGAAGACGTCCACATGAATATCGAGGCCCGCCTTACCGAGCGTATCGGCGAAGCGGGGAAGAAGCTGCACACCGGCCGATCCCGCAACGACCAGGTAGCCACGGACGTCCGACTGTATCTGCGCCACGAAATCGACCGGATCACCGGCGAAATCCTTCGGTTTCAGCAGGCCTTGCTCGATTTGGCGGAACGCGAAGCGGATACCATCATGCCGGGATTCACCCATCTCCAGGTGGCCCAGCCGGTAACCTTCGGCCATCATTTATTGGCTTGGTGCGAAATGTTGGCGAGAGATTACGAGCGCCTGCTCGACTGTCGAAAGCGCGTCAACGTCATGCCTTTGGGCGCGGCAGCCCTGGCCGGCACAACCTTTCCGCTTGATCGATTCTATACCGCCGAACTGCTCGGCTTCGACCGACCGGCTGCGAATTCTTTGGACGCGGTCAGCGATCGCGATTTCGCCATCGAATTCACGGCCTGTGCCAGCCTCATCATGATGCACTTGTCGCGATTCTCCGAAGAACTGATTCTATGGACATCGGCCCAGTTCGGTTTCATCGATTTGCCGGATGCCTTTTGCACCGGCTCATCCATCATGCCGCAGAAGAAAAACCCGGACGTACCGGAACTCGTACGGGGCAAATCGGGGCGCGTCTTCGGACACCTCATGAGCCTGCTGATACTGATGAAAAGTCAGCCCTTGGCATACAATAAGGACAATCAGGAGGACAAGGAACCTCTGTTCGATACGGTGGACACCTTACGAAATTGCCTGCGGGCTTTTGCCGACATGATGCCCCACGTTCGACCGAATCGTGACGGCATGTACAAATCAGCGCAGAAGGGCTACGCAACGGCCACGGATTTGGCGGATTACCTGGTCCGCAAAGGGGTTCCGTTCCGAGATGCCCACGAGATCGTCGGCAAAGCCGTGCGCTTGGGCATCGAAACCGGGCGCGATCTTTCCCAGTTGTCATTGACCGAATTGCAACAATTGTCTGTTACGATCGGACCCGATGTTTTCGAAATACTGACGCTGGAAGGTTCCGTCAGCGCACGCAACCACTTCGGCGGAACCGCTCCTGAACAGGTCAGGGCGGCCGTAAAGCGAGCTCGGCAGCGTCTCGAGGAGGTGGCTAAGACTTGATTACCGACGAGCGCGTCTCAACTCTCATCGACTTGATGCGCCACGGCGAGCCCGTGGGCGGAAGCCGTTACCGCGGACAGATGGACGATCCCCTAAGCGACAAGGGCTGGTCGCAGATGCGCGCAGCCGTCGGTCAGCATCACCCATGGGAGGTCATCGTCACCTCCCCTCTCGCCCGCTGCCAAGCCTTTGCCGAAGAAATGAGCGAGCGAAGCCGCATTCCACTGGAAATCGAACCGCGATTGAAGGAAATCGGTTTCGGTGTATGGCAAGGGAAGACGCGGGAGGAAATTACTCAGTACGATCCCGGCCTGATCCAGCGTTTTTATCGCGATCCGATGACCAATCGCCCGGACGATGCCGAGGGGCTCGCAGAATTCAGAAGCCGCATCGTTTCGGCTTGGAACGACATTCTGAACCGCCACGCCGGAAAGCATATTCTCATTATTTGCCACGCCGGCACCATTCGCATGGTGCTCGCCCATATTTTGGACATCCCTTTGTCGAACCTATTTCGAATCAAGGTCGCCACCGCAGGAATCACACGGATCGAGTGCCTGGAGCAGGGAGAAGAGTTTCTGGGGCAACTGGTTTTTCACAGCGGTTCGCTGCACGCACTTTAACCTTTGAGGTTGTGAAAAACCCGTCGCGAGCGGCCCATATTCGCTATGAAAAGCGCAGCGTACAAAGGAGTACGTTGAGCATCGCAGAGGTAGAGGCGGGCCGCGCAGTAGGTTTTTTCACAATTTCGTCAGCTCACCGGCCGATCTTCGCTTAGCGCCATCCACCCCACGGCGATACGGTAAACAATCCAGATCGTATTGGCCGTAAGAATAACGTAGCCTACGAAAGCGAACAAAGTCAGCCCACCCACGATTCCCCACAGGATGCCGTACCAAAAGGTCCTGATTTGCCAACGGAAATGGGTCTCCAGCCAAGTCCCCGCCACGTCCGGCCATTTCACATAATTAATCACCGCTGCGACGATGTAGGTGATCCCAACCAAAAAAGACGCGGCCTGCAAGGCATAAATAACTTGGGTAAGCCGTTTCTCTTTGCTGAGATCTCTTGCATCTGATTCCGGGAACATTTTGCCCTGCATCTCAAACCTCCAGGTTCAGACCAATCGAGGCATTCATTTTTCGGTTAGACCTCAAGTACTCATCGAATGCTTGGAGCCGATCGATGGTGCCGATATCCATCCAAAAGCCCGCATACACTTCTCCGCTTACCAGCCCGTCCGCCATTGCTCGTCTCAGCAAGGGCGCCAGGGGAAACTTGCCGGGCGAGCAGCCCGCGAACAACTCGGGACGATAAACACCGACGCCGCTGAAGGTAAAGCGGCAATCCACGGAATCCAAAACCATCCCGTCATGCAAAGCGAAGTCGCCCCGCGGATGGTGAGACGGATTGGGGACCAGCACCAGATGAGCCAACCCGGACGGCTGGCTCCGCAACCGCCCGAAAGGATAATCGGTAGCGACGTCGCCATTGACCACCAAAAACGGATCCTCGCCCAATAGCGGCAATGCCCGGTAAATACCGCCACCGGTCTCGAGCGCCTCGCCTTCGGCAGAATAGGCTATCCTCGCCCCTAATGAGGCCCCGTGTCCCAAGTGGGCTTCGATCTGATCTCCGAGATAGGCGGTGTTGACGACGATATCGACGAACCCGCTCCGGACCAAAGATTCGATCGTATGCTCGATCAGTGGCCGACCGCCTGCCGTCAACAGCGGCTTCGGTGTCCGGTCGGTGAGGGGCCGCATCCGCTCGCCGCGCCCGGCCGCCAAAATCATGGCTTTCATGTCACCTTATCCAAAGTCATCCGGGGCAAGACCCGATTTTCCAAAAAGTGCAGGAAGCCGGTAAGTTCCGGATATTGCTTACAGACCTCGATCACATAGCTCATGGTACGCGGGATATCCTTGAGATAGCCGGACTTGCCATCGCGCAACTTGAGCCGGGAAAAAATGCCGATCGCCTTGAGGTGACGCTGCATTCCCATGAGATCAAACCACCGCCGGAATAGGTCCGGACCGACCGAAGAGAGGAATCCGGCTTCGGCAAGGCGCGTGTAATGATCGATCACCCAAACCTCCACCATGGAAATCGGCCATGAAACATAACAATCCCGCAGCAGCGAGACCAGGTCATAGGTGATGGGACCGACGACCGCATCCTGAAAATCCAGAATGCCCGGATTGAGGCGTTCGGTGACCATGAGATTGCGGGAATGATAATCCCGATGCACGCAGACCCGGGGTTGTTCCAGCGCGGATGCGATCAGAAGCCGCTTCAGCTCATCGAAGACGACGGATTCCTCGGGATCCAGCGCCACCCCCAAAAGTTGGCCGAGGAACCAATCGCGGAACAAATCCAGCTCGACCCCGAGCAGGCGTTCGTCATACGGAGGCAATCCGGAAGTTTCGGGTTCCACGCCATACTGCAAGCGCAGCAGAGCGTCCAGAGCGTCTTCATAGAGACGATCAACGGATGCAGGGTTCAAGCAGTCCAGATACGATCGGGTTCCTAAATCGGTGAGCAACAAGAAACCCTGGTCTACATCGGCCGCGATCACCTCGGGCGCTTGAACGCCGGCACTTCGCAGGAGCGCGGCCACCCTGACGAAAGGGCGCACGTTCTCCTTGGGCGGCGGCGCATCCATCACAATGCGCGAAGCCCCATCGAAATAGGCGCGAAAATAACGACGAAAACTGGCATCGCTCGAGGCGGGCTCTATAGCCCTGACCCCAAGTTTGAGGGTTTTCGACAACCAGTCGGAAAGCGCCTCGAGCCGTTCATCTTTCTGTATTGTCATATTGACGGTCCCTGTGTCGAAAAGTACTCGAATAACGTGGATCTTACGGTAGAATGCGGCGATTGGACCGGATATTTCACCATAAAGAACAGCCTGAAGATAATGCCTTCCGCGATTCCGCCCCTGTCGCCACTCTTGCCGCTCCGTTCACAAGCTTAAATTGTGTGGCAGCCACTTTGCGACTCGCCTCTCAGTTATAAAGTACCTCAGCCGCAGCATGGTGTTTCTGATTCATCTCAATCGTGGTCGATGGGTGTTTATCCTGTGCCTTGGACTGAGCCCTTCCTATCTGCTGGGAGCCACGTCCGACTGGGATTGCCAGCGCAGCAAGGACGATAAGGAGTGGGTCTGTATCACCAAGAAATCCAAACCCGATACCGCCGCCACGACTCCTGACGAGCCAGAGATTGAAAAGGCCGGGCCGACACAGGAGAGGGAATCGGCACCCGCCACTGCCGAGCCGGAACCGGTCCGTCCACCGAAGACCCGAGAACCGGCGCTGGCCGCCAAGCCCGCGCGGTCTCAAAGAGACGCGGAGCAGAAACCTGTGGACCAACCCGTGCAGCCATTACCACCGAAATCGGTCGCGGCGGCCAAACCTCCCGGCTGGAACTGCCGCCCTGGCGAAACCGGCAAGGAGTGGGACTGCTCCTTAGTCGGCCCCGACCCCAAAGGTCTTCCCCACGTGGTCTCGGAAGAGAGCCAAAAGGTCGAAAATTGGGCGGAAACGACCACGATTACCGAGGAAGACGAACAGCGCTTCCGCAACTTGACCGCCTTACTGCCGGCCAATCCCTGGGCTCAAGCGTGCGCCGGCAAGTCCGAATCGGCGCCTATGACCGAATTTCTGCTGACTCCTCAAGACAGGCTGGCGCGTGAACAGCAACCGTTGGAAATTCGGTCCGACTATGCCGAAATGGTGGACGACGAAATCGCAACCTTTACCGGTTCGGCCGAACTGACACGTGCGGATCAAAAGCTGTGGGGGGATTTCGTCACCCACAATACCGTTTCAGAAACCTTGAACGCACAGGGCAATGTCATCTATCAAGAGAAGGGACTCACCTTCTCCAGCGATACCGGCTTCCTGGAGCTCGATACGAACCGTGGCGTTCTTCGTAACGCCCAGTTCATTTTGGAGACAATCCCGGCGCGAGGCACCTCGCGTTTAACTCATTTCGACAGCGATACTTTATCGCGCTACGAGAAATTCACCTACACCACTTGCCCGCCCGGCGACCAGGATTGGATGCTTCACGCCCGCAATGTAAAGATCAATAAGGAAACCGGCCGTGGATCGGCGAAACACGCTTGGCTGGAATTCAAAGGCGTACCCTTACTTTACACGCCGTACATGAGCTTCCCGGTCGACGACCGCCGGATGACCGGTTTCCTTACGCCCTCTTTCGGCAACACCAAGGTGGGGGGCTTCGACTTTACGGCGCCGTATTACTTCAATCTAGCGCCCAATTATGACGCCACCTTCACGCCACGACTCCTCACCAAGCGCGGCCTGCTGCTGCGCGGCGATTTCCGGTATCTGACCGAAATGACTCGGGGCCGCGTGCTGGCCGAGTACATGCCCCAAGATGATGTGCGAGGCGATAGCCGAGGCCAGGTCGGTTTCTTGAACGATACACGGTTCACCGAAAACTTGTATTCCCGCGTGGATGCGCACTATGTGTCCGACGATCGCTATCTGAACGAGTTGGGCAACACGCTGAATATCGTCGACCGGCGGCATATCCGCAGCTATGGCCAGCTGAATTACGTCGGTTCGAACTACAGCATTTCGACGCTGGCCGATTACTATCAAACGATCGACCCCACGATTCCCCCGGAAGGGAGACCGTATTACCGGCTTCCGCAGGTGAGTTTCAACTACGGGCAAGGGCTGGGCAATACCGGCTTAGTCTTCAACGGCTTTAGTGAGATCGCCAATTTCAATCACACCGGCGGCCGAGTCACCGGCCAACGGCTGAATGTAATACCGCGGATCTCGTACCCCTGGCGAACCGCCGCCGGTTTCGTCGTTCCGAGCCTGAGCTTGCAGCACACCCAATACTGGCTGCAGGATCAAACCCCCGGCCTCAATGACAGCCTGAGCCGAACCGCGCCGATCTTCTCCCTGGACAGCGGACTGTTCTTCGAGCGCGAATTCGAGCTGGCCGAAACGCCGCTGCTTCAGACTTTGGAGCCTCGACTCTTCTACCTTTACATTCCGGACAAGAACCAAGAAAACCTTCCCGTATTCGATACCGGCGAATATGACTTCACTTTTTATCAATTGTTTCGCGAGAACCGGTTTACCGGTGCCGATCGGCTAGGCGACGCCAATCAGGTCACGTTGGCGCTTACCTCCCGACTGATCGACCAGGTGTCTGGGATGGAGCGCCTCCGGGCCAGCATCGGCGAAATTTTCTATTTCGACGATCACGATGTGACGTTGCCCAATATCCCCGCAAAAACCGGGGACAAATCCAACTTCGTGGCCGAAGTCTATTCCAGATTGACCAATACCTGGTCACTTCGTACCGGCGGACAGTGGAATCCGGAGGGCGGCACGATCGACCGCGGCCAAGTGGCCCTGCAGTACGACGACCGAGACAATCATCTGCTCAACATCGCCTATCGGTTTCGCCGCGATCAAAACTTCGACTTCGTCCGCCTGGACCTGACCGATGTGTCTTTCCGATTGCCCTTCGCAAAAGGGTGGAATGCTATCGGCCGCTGGCAATACTCGCTGCTGGATCAGGTAACGCTGGAAAGCTTTTTGGGAATCGAGCGCGAAACCTGTTGCTGGCGTTTCAGTCTCATTGGACGGCATTACATCAACGACGTACGGACTGGCGTAAACGGCGGCAATGTCGCCAACAACGGGGTCTTCGTTCAGCTTGAGTTGAAAGGCTTGACCCGTTTCGGCGACCAGGTAGACCGGTTCTTGCAACGCAGCATCAGCGGTTACCGGCTTGAGAACGATTGATCGAATACGACCGACTATGTTCAAGATCTCATTTTTTCTTTCCAGAAGCACCCGGTTCGGCAGGGTCTTTTTTCTGTCGCTTTTCCTATTGCCGTCGGCGGTACTCGCCGATGGACCGATCGATCGCATCGTGGCCGTCGTAGAGGACGGCGTGATTCTGGAAAGCGAATTGCGGCAAAAAGTCGAATCCATCAAAGCCAGCCTACTGCAAAACAACACACAGCTTCCGCCTGACGAAATTTTGACCCGCCAAGTCCTCGAGCGCCTGATCGTCGACAAAATTCAAGTGCATTTGGCCGAAAAAGCAGGCATCCGCGTCGATGACGAAACCCTCAGGCAGGCAGTCCAGCAAATCGCCCAGCGCAACAACATGAGTTTGGAAGAGTTTCGCCGCTCATTGCGGCAAGAAGGGATCGATTACGCCGCCTTCATCGAACAGATCCGCAACGAAATCACCGTAGGACGCCTGAGAAGCAGTCAGGTCAACAGCCAGATCAAGGTCAGCGATCACGAAGTGCAACACTATCTGGAAACCCATGGAAAATCGGATGTCAATCGCGATAGCGAATATCTGCTGGGCCATATTCTGATCGCGACCCCTCAAGCGGCGTCGCCGTCCGAGGTGCAAAAGGCCAAAGAAAAAGCTGAGAGATTGGTCGACGAGCTCAGACAAGGCTTGGATTTCAAGCAAGCTGCCCTCAGCTCTTCCGATTCGCCGCAAGCCCTGAGCGGGGGCGATCTCGGCTGGCGCAAGTTAAGCCAGGTGCCGTCACTGTTTGCCGATCTGGTGCCCGCGATGAAGGAAGGCGGCATCGAGGGTCCTATTCGAAGCCCGAGCGGATTTCATATCATCAAACTGCTCGGAGTCAAAGGCGGCGAGGACGAGCGCATGACCAAAACTCACGTGCGTCACATCCTGATCAAGCCCAACGAAGTACTGTCCGACGAGGACGCCAAGCAAAAGCTATTGAATTTGAAAACGCGCATTGAAGGCGGCGAAGACTTTGCCACACTGGCGCGGGGCCACTCCGACGATAAAGGTTCGGCGATCAAGGGCGGCGATCTCGGCTTCGTCCAGCCGGGCGCCTTGGTTCCACCCTTCGAGGAAGCCATGAACCGGTTAGCGGTCAACCAGCTCAGCGATCCGGTGCAAACCCAATTCGGCTGGCATCTCCTTCAAGTTCTGGAACGGCAAGAGTCCAGCGACACCGACGAATTGTTGAAGAACAAAGCCCGCGAAGAAATCTTCAAACGTAAAGCGGAAGAGGAAACCGAGCTTTGGCTGCGCCGGATTCGCGACGAGGCCTATGTCGAAATTCGCTTGAACGAACCGGAAACGACGTCCTTCATGCCATCATTCCAATGATCACCAGAATACTGTTGACTACAGGAGAACCCGCCGGCATCGGCCCGGATTTGTGCGTGCAGATCGCCCAGCGGGAACTTGCCTGCGATCTCACGGTAATCGGCGATCCCCGGCTGTTGGCGGAACGAGCGCAGCGGCTAGGACTTAATCTCGAAATTCGAACGCCGGGCACCGACGACATCCAGCCGCATCGAGCCGGATCACTCAAAGTGTGGCCTACGGCCAATGCCGTCGACCCGGCTTGCGGACGATTGAATGCCGCCAATGCTCCCTATGTTCTCGAAACCATATCCAGCGGCGTTACCGCGTGCCTGGAAAGGCGCTTCGATGCCTTGGTCACCGCCCCCGTACACAAGGGAATCATCAATGAGGCCGGCGTCGCCTTCACCGGCCATACCGAGTTCATCGCGAACATCAGCGGAGGCCACCCGGTCATGATGCTCGCCGCACCGGGTCTTCGCGTCGCATTGGCAACGACACATTTGCCGCTGGCCGAAGTCAGCCGCAGCATCACGCGCGAACGGTTGTCCGCAGTACTCACCACCCTCGATCGGGACTTGATCGCCCGCTTCGGCGTTGCCGCACCGCGCATCCTCGTCTGCGGCCTCAACCCTCATGCCGGCGAGAGCGGTCATCTGGGGCGCGAGGAAATCGAGATTATCGAGCCCGTGCTGGAGTCGCTCAGACAACGAGGAATGAACTTGGTCGGCCCGCTGCCGGCGGACACTCTTTTTCTTCCGAAATATCTCGAGCGTGCCGACGCCGTACTCGCCATGTACCATGATCAGGGACTGCCGGTACTGAAATACGCGGGCTTCGGGTGCGCGGTGAACATCACATTGGGGCTACCCGTCATCCGCACATCGGTTGACCATGGCACGGCCTTGGATTTGGCCGGAACAGGAAAAGCCGATGCGGGAAGCTTGGCGGCCGCAATCGATGAGGCTATCGGCATGGCGTCCAGAATGCGTTGCAGACTCAGTGAGATGTCATGAATCACCAGCCCCGCAAGCGGTTTGGCCAGAATTTTCTGCGCGATAGTACCGTCGTGCGGAGTATCGTCCTCGGAATAGCCCCAGATCCCGAAGATCACCTCGTGGAGATCGGTCCCGGCCAAGGCGTCCTGACCGAAGCGTTGTTGCCGCTCTGCGGACGCTTGGACGCTATTGAAATCGACCGAGATTTGGCCGCCTCGCTGGAAACAAAATTTTCGGGTAACACCAAGTTCCGCCTGCATCGTGCGGATGCCCTCAAATTCCGGTTCTGCGAGTTAAGCTACGGAAAAAAGCTTCGTGTCGTGGGCAATTTGCCTTACAACATTTCTACGCCCCTGCTTTTTCATCTTTTCGCGCAGACGGAATGCATTGAGGATATGCACTTCATGCTGCAGAAGGAAGTCGTCGACAGGCTGTGCGCCGTTCCCGGCGACAAGAGTTATGGGCGGCTCGGCATCATGGCTCGATACTATTGTCGCGCGGACGGTCTTTTCGAGGTTCCTCCCGAGAGCTTCTTTCCTCGACCGCAAGTCATGTCCGCCGTCGTCCGTCTGGTACCACACGAAACCAGGCCCGTGGATGTCGATCCGGGGCCTTTGGGGCAGGTCGTTGCCGCGGCCTTCTCGCAACGCCGCAAGACGCTCCGAAACGCTCTCAAGCACCTGTTTGAAGAGGGAGAAATCCAGGATCTCAGGATAGACCCACAGGCTCGGGCGGAAACGCTGGGCTTGGAGGCTTATGCTCGCTTGGCCCGCGCGCTTACAGGAAAAGCAGGATAAGGCGACCGATCGAAAACGGCCGCCGGCAACTCGGCGGCCGCGGAAATCGCTTGCCGCTCAGGTGATCACCGTCGGCCCGGACATGCCGGTTCGCGTTTTCACTTCAGAAAGACTCTCGGCCAACTCGATCAGGTCTTTGAGCGCCTCCTGCGGATCTTGGTTATGCTCCGCGGGATCGCGCTCATAACGCTCGATATAGATTCTTAAGGTTGCACCGTCCGTTCCCGTGCCCGACAGCCTGAATACGATCCGCGCCCCGTTTTCGAAGATGATCCGAATCCCTTGTTTTTCGCTGACACTTCCATCCACCGGATCATGGTAGCTGAAATCGTCCGCGACGCTGATTTGGTAAGGACCGAAAGTCTTCCCAACCAAACCGGGCAACTGTGCGCGGAGGCGAGATATGATCGAGTCGCCGATCTCCGCCGGCATGCTTTCGTAGTCATGGCGCGAATAATAGTCGCGACCGAACCGGCGCCAGTGCTCGCGGACGATTTCGGCTACCGACTGTTTGCGAACGGCGATCAGGTTGAGCCAGAACAGCACCGCCCATAAACCATCCTTCTCGCGGACGTGATCGGAGCTGGTCCCGAAACTTTCCTCTCCGCACAACGTGATCTTGCGAGCATCGAGTAAATTGCCGAAAAACTTCCAGCCGGTGGGCGTCTCGTAACACTCGATACCCATCGCATGTGCCACCCGATCGACCGCTTGACTGGTCGGCATCGAACGCGCCACACCTCGCAAGCCGTCCTTATAACCCGGAAGAAGATGTGCATTCGCCGCCAAGACGGCAAGGCTATCGCTCGGTGTAACGAAAAACTGGCTGCCCATGATCATGTTGCGATCGCCGTCGCCGTCGGACGCTGCGCCTAGCGTAGGAGACCGCGCCCCGAACATGAGGTCCGCCAGCTCCCGTGCATGGGTCAAATTGGGGTCGGGATGGCCGCCGCCGAAGTCTTCCAAGGGGACCCCGTTCATCACGGAGCCGATCGCGGCACCCAGCCTTTCCTCCAAAATACGCTTAGCGTACGGTCCGGTGACGGCATGCATCGCATCGTAGCTCAGGGTGATCGCTCCGGATTTCAGCCCCGATTCGATCAAACTGAAATCGAACAGATGCTCCATCAACTGAGCATAGTCGCTCACGGGATCGATGATCTGAACCGTCATGTCGCCCAGCCGTGTTTCGCCGATCTTGTCGATATCGATGTCGTCAGCACGGACGATCCTGTACTGATCGATGACTCGACTGCGCGCAAAGACCGCATCGGTAAAGCTCTCGGGCGCGGGCCCGCCGTTGGTTACATTGTATTTAATCCCGAAGTCTTCCTCCGGCCCGCCGGGATTGTGGCTGGCGGAAAGAACGAAACCGCCCAGCGCCTTGTGCTTGCGGATCACGCAGGATGCGGCCGGCGTCGACAGCAAGCCGCCCTGCCCGATCAACAACCGCCCCACGCCGTTGGCCGCAGACATTTTGACGATAGTCTGGATCGCCTGGCGGTTGAGATAGCGTCCGTCGCCGCCCAGGACCAGCGTTTTCCCGGCCGTATCGCCCAAGGTATCGAAAACCGACTGGACAAAATTCTCCAAATAGTTCTTTTGCAAGAAAACCTTCACCTTCTTGCGCAATCCAGAGGTTCCTGGCTTTTGATCGGAATACGGAGTTGTCTTTCGGGTTTCAATTGGCATGGCTAATATTTTCAAGATGGCTGAAATCGTCTATTTATTCTACTCAGTCCACTTAACAGTCGAGCAAATTTTTTTGGCGTAAGCTTTACGATACAAAAACCTAGGAGACAACACGTGAAACTGCGATCTGTTCTCGGCCTACTTCCGGCGCTGCTCTCACTGAACACGGAAGCAAGTATGAAAGACGACAGCATATGGCTGCTGGTCGAAACCGCACCGCATGTATTGAAGGTAATGGAAGGCGACCACGATTTGGAAGTTTTCGAAAGAATTGCACTCGGGCGCAGAGGCGTCGGCCTATTCAAAGAACGGGGAGACTACAAAACCCCGCTGGGTGAATATCATATCGGCTGGATCAACGAAAACAGCCGATACCATAGGTTTTTCGGCTTTACATATCCCAATCGGGAGAACGCTGAGCGTGCCTTTACGACGGGCTTAATCGGGCCGGATACCTATCGCACGATTTTGCGCACCAGCATCGGCGCGGCCATTCCCCCTCAAAACACAGTGCTCGGCGGACAAATCGGAATTCACGGTTTGGGGCGAGCCAGTCTCGCCGTTCACGAGTTTTTTGACTGGACTCAAGGATGCATAGCCATGACTAACGAGCAAATCGATAGACTCAGCACCTGGGTGAAAAAAGGCACCCTAGTGGTAATTCGGTAATTTGTGCCAAAATAATACTGGAAAGATTATCCATTCCGGGGCACACTTAAAATGTCACCCATTTGTTCTTCGGGACGGATGATCTCGCCAAGCATTTCAGTCAATAAAAAAGGAAAGAAACGATGATGAAAGCAACCAAATTGGGCGTATTACTGTTGTCTGCTGGTTTGACCGTAGGCTGCGCCAGCAAATCCGACCTCAACAACCTGCAGACTCAGGTTGACGGTTTGAAAGCGGAGGTTTCCTCTGTTAAGAGCACCGCCGACGAAGCGTTGTCTGCTGCTCAGGCTGCTGAATCGAAAGCTGCCAGCGCTGAATCTGCTGCTCGCAGAGCCGCTGCCTCTTCTGAGGAAGTGAACAGCAAATTGGATCGCATGTTCAGAAAATCGATGATGAAGTAATCTCGCGTCTCTCAAAGTCGCGAACAGTTTACGAGACCCCGGTCGACGCAAGTCGTCCGGGGTTTTTTATGGGCGAAAGAACGACATAAGCTGGTTTGAGGAGCGGTTAGAGCGCCGAGACAAACGGGAACCTTACCAGCAGGCGGTATACGGAATGACGAGCTAAGAAGCCGGCACCTAACGGGGTTCAGTGCCCGAGAATGCTTCCTGCACCCAGGCACTGCGCCTTTCACGATCGAGAACTTCGGCGCGGGCGCGGATTAGAAGCACCGTGAAGTAATAGAGCTGAAACGCTGCGGCCATGAGCAGCAAAGGCAGCAGCATGCTGATATGAATGGAGGGCTTGTCGAATTTGGTTACCGTAGGCCCCTGATGAAGGGTACTCCACCATTCGACCGAGTAATGGATGATCGGAATATTGACCACCCCGACCAAAATCAAAACACCGCCCGCCCGAGCCGCCGAGCGCTGATCTTCGATCGCAGAAACCAGAGCGATATAGCCCAGATAGAGGAAGAGCAAAATCAGCTCGGATGTGAGCCTCGCATCCCATACCCACCAAGCACCCCACATTGGCTTGCCCCAGAGAGACCCCGTGGCCAGCGCAAGAAATGTAAAGGACGCGCCGAGGGCCGCCGAACTGCTCGCCATCACATCGGCCAGCTTGATATTCCAAATCAAGTAAATGGCACTAAGCACGGCCATAAAAACGTAAATAAAAAGAGACATCCACGCACTAGGCACGTGCACGAACATAATTCGATAGCTTTCTCCCTGTTGATAATCAGGGGGAGCAACGAATAAGCCCAGGTATAGACCGGCCAATAACAACAGCGCCGTTATCACTCCTAGCCATGAAATCAAATATCCGGAAATGCGGTAAAAATGTTTCGGCGAAGCCAGTTTATGGAAGAACGTCCACATAAGGGTCAACTCAAGCTAATTCGCAAAGCGGCAGCCGTTGCCAGCGGGACCAGGGTTAGCGCCAGCACCAGCATAGCGGCTAAAAAATATAACTGGCCGGTAACAGCCATTCCTGCGGCAGCGGCCGAAACGGCATTAGTGGCAAAAATCAAGACGGGGATATACAAAGGCAGAACCAATAACGTCAGCAGGATACCCCCGCGCCTAAGCCCGACGGTCAACGCCACCCCAATGGACCCGATCAAGCTCAAGAGCGGCGTGCCGATCAGCAGAGTTAATTCGAGTACGGTCAGGGCCGGCGTAGGCATAGCCAGAAACAAAGCCAGCAATGGCGCCAGCAACAGCATCGGCAATCCGCTCACCAGCCAGTGCGCCAGCACTTTCGCGAGCACCAGCAGCGAAAGAGGATAAGGGCTTAAGGCCATCTGTTCCAGCGAACCATCGTCAAAGTCGGAGCGGAACATATTTTCCAGGGAATACAACGCAGCCAACAAAGCCGCGATCCAGATCACTCCCGGCGCAATCTTCCGGAGGAGAGCCTCTTCCGGGCTAACCCCGAGCGGATAAAGCGTCACCACGATCAAGAAAAACAACAACGGATTCGCAAGTTCGCCCCGATGCCGAAAGGCCAATAATAGATCGCGCTTAAGTAGTGCCAAGAAAGGACCGATCATCTGTCTCACGCCAAAGGCAGCTTAACGAGCCTACGGTCGATCCGCACGGTTTGATGAGACGTGAGAACAGCCAACCCGCCACAGCTCAAATGAGCCTCCAGCAATGTCTCCACCAAGGAAACGCCGCCGACATCAAGGGCCGTAAAAGGTTCATCGAGAATCCAAAGCTTCGCGGACGACATGATCAATCGAGCTAAAGCAATGCGTTGCCGCTGCCCCGCCGAGAGCGCGCGGGCGGGAGTATCCTCTCGGCCCGTCAGCCCTACTGTTCGCAAAGCCTCAGCCAAACTTTCGTGTGAAAAAGACAGGCCATTAAGGGCGAGAGAAAGACGCAGATTCTCCTCTACGGACAGTTCCGCTTTCAGTCCCAATTGATGCCCCAAATAAGCGACTTCGGAAAGAAACGCGGAGCGCCGCCGTGCGATATTTTCGCCGCGCCAGAGCACTTCACCATCGCTGGGCGGAGTAAGGCCAGCGAGTATCCGCAGCAGACTGGTCTTGCCGCTACCATTAGGGCCTTCGATTTGAAGAACTTGCCCGGCTCTGACGCTGAGGTTCAGGTCACTGAACAAAAGGCTATCGGAGCGCACGCACTCCAATCCCCGCGCTTGAAGCGTAGGCTCTGGATCGTTCATTTATCGGTCGGGAATGCGTTTTGAATGCTCAATGCGTTAAAGGGAGATCGGACGAAGCGGCAACGGCGCCGTATGATGATCTCGCTGACCAGCGGGACATTAAGTTGAAAGCACTAGAAAGCTTCGGGATCGTCGAGAAACCGGAGCCCCGCTCCGTTAGTCGTCAGTCTTACTACAACCGCTCGAATAATGGGTGCGTCCTCCATCCCGCAAACCTGAACTGTTACCTCGTCTCCGGCAACAAATCGCGGACAACCCGCCGTTTGGACAAATAACCCACCGTCCGAGATATCGGCTGTGGTCAGTTCGATTGTACCGAGCGACTCATGCATGATCGATATTTTAGCGTTGAGTGGCGTCCGCAAGTATTTTCGTTGATCGTTCATCCCTCCCCCATTCTGCCACAAAGTCGAGGTCAAATTATTGCAGAATAATAGAGGCATGCGACATCGAAGCGATAATTTCAACGAATGACAGTCAATCCCAACGCTCAAAAAACGTCCGCTTTCCGCGTTGCGATGTTTGCTCGGTTATGGCGCAATCCACTTAAAAATACTTAGGTAAGCGCCTTGCCCGGATTGATAGACCAGCTGCAGTTGCTCGGGAGTACGCCCCACGGAGCCGACGAAAGGCAATAGTCGGGCTAAAAGAGTTTTTTCACCCTCATCCGAAGTAATGCGCCAGGCACGAATGCCGCCGCCAGGAAGCGGATGAACCAGATAACTGGCGCGGCCTTTTTCTTCAGCCCAGCGTTTTACCGCTGAAATCTGGGCGTGGATATTCGCTTCGGCCGGAAAGAACCTTGCCTCTAAGGGAAGGCTAACGCCGCTCAAGGCTTCGATCTCCGAAAGCCTTGCCAGATCGTCCAAACAAACGGCCCAGAAAACCGGCCTGTCTTTCGGTAGACGCTCTGAAAGCTCGGCAAGTGCTTGGTCGGCGTCCATGGTCAGCCAGCGTGCCAATTGGCGTAGAGGCTGCTCGTCTTCGGCAAAACCACCGGCAATTTCACCCCAAAAGCCTCTTGATCGCGGCTCAGGAAATGCATCGCCCACCGGCTGCGCCGCCCAGGCGTCGCGCCCGGACAAGAAGTGGATCCGTTGAGCGTTATCCCACCACGACACGAACAAGGCATTCTCATCCGTGTGTTGGCGAATCGCTTTCGCGGCGTTCGCCCAAAGATCATGCCGTACCTGATTTCCGTCCCTGATACCCTGCGGTGCCGATGAACCTTGATCGGAAGGCGGAAAAACAATGGCACGCCGCAATGCGCCGCTTTTGTCGCTGTAGCTTACGGCGTGCAAAGAGACCATCACCTGATCCGCCCGGCCGATCTCGTATTCCCCCAGGCTCTCGGGCTGAAACTGCCCGTCCAGCGTGGGGAAACCCGGATCGCCGGGTTTCATCTCCTTGATCTTTTCGAACCGCAATTCCTTGGAAAAGAAGTGCGGCAATCCCAAAAAGAAGATGGCTATCCCGGCAAGCAGCAATCCAAGACCTAGAAACAGTCTCGGTTTGCTGCTCCGCCGGGCGTCTTCGTTAAGCTGCGTCATGCCGCTCCTAGCGTTTGCGGGAACGGATCACCACGATGCCGGCGGCGACTAGGAGCGAACCTAGCACGTATCGGCTGGTGGCGGCATCCTTGAACTCCCGCAATGCCACCCGGGTCGACGACTCGCCGTTTTGCGCGGTTTTCCCGGCTGCTTCCCGAAGCTTGGTGTTCTCATCCATGATGATGGCGTAATCACGCATCAGTTCCGACCAGCCTTCGGTGTAGGTGAAACCGCCCGGATTGGCGTGGAACAGCCCTTTGTAGAGCTTGATCACGTCGTGCTCCCACATGTCGGCGTATACGCGCTCCACGTGAGACGGGTTGTTTCCCTTGGCCCAGAACAGCTGGAAGAACCCGCCGGCAGCATCCTTCTCCGGTTTCGGCGGCTCCGGCCGATTGGTCTTTTGTCCGGGCAACAGACCGTCTTTATGCAAAGCTTCGACGACTTTCTTGGCCTCCTGCTCGACTTTCAGGCCAGCGATCGTGCCCTTGTCCGCCGCGGTGAGATAACTCTCGGCAAAGCTCGGCGAATGGCAGTTCGCACAGGTTTGCTGCCAAGCATCCTTCCGCTGCTCGAACCAGGGGTGATTCAGATTATCCGCGATCGCCGGGGTCGGGTTGAATGCCCAACGCACTTTGCGTACCAGGTTGTGCGAATATTCACCCTCGAACTCGAAGTGACAAGTCTGGCAAGTCGGCGCCGTATAACCGCCCTTGGTGATGGCGTCTTTCAACGGAACCTCGAAATTCCATTTCTGCTTGCCCTGGGTCAGATAAACCGTGCCGTGCTTTGAGAGCAGATAATTTTCCCATTCGTTGTGGTCCACGCCGTTGTGGCAGGTCGAACAGGCTTCCGGCTGGCGCGCCTCGGCCGCAGAAAACGTATGCCGCGTGTGGCAGCCGTCGCATTTGTTCTGCTGGTAATGGCACATATCGCAGCCTTGGGCGATCTCGCGCTCCGCCATTCCCGCCCAAATCGCGGTCTCCACGTTAGCCTTCCAGTCCATCGCGTGGGACGGATGGCCTTTAGGCCACTGGCCTTGCGGCCACTCCTGATCCTTTTCGGACTCGGCCTCGGCAAATTCGGTCGTGTGGCAGGTTCCGCACTTGGCCCGATCCGGCATCACCAAATCTTTGTCGTGCTGAATGGAGCTGGCGCCGACACTGCCGTGACAGTCGATACAGCCAACATCTTTGAGCTGTTCGCCGTCTTTGAGCAGCCCTTGCTTGACCAGTTGCTGCTCGACTTCGGCTAGCTTCGCTTTCTTATAGAAGCGCGGGTCCTGAGCATTGGGCATGTTGCGAATCTTGTCCAAGTTCGCATGGCTGCTATTTTGCCAGGCATGGAACGCACCGGGCGTTACGGACTGATGGCAGACAACGCATTGCTCGCGTGTAACTTCGCCGGTCACGGTTGTAGGCGGCTTATAAAAGTCCTTCGGATTCCAATATTTCTGGATGGGAATCGGCTCCCAAAGGTCCCCGAATTTTCCCTTTCCGGGGTGATCTTGATAGTATTTGTCTTTTAGTTGTTGAAAGCTGGTGTCTTCCTGCTTCGCGTAGGCGACTGCCGTAAACGCTTGCACGACAAGCAAGAAAATCACGCTTTTTAGAATCTTTGTTAGCATCGTCACTCCTCCGTTAGGGCCCCGTCTGTAACGGACACCCACCACATAGTATCGATTCAGAACCAAGTCTCGTCAAACGTTTTATTGAGATTCTTCAGCATGATTCCTCCCGAAATTGCTAGACACGCTCAAGGGCTGCTCGACTTCATCGATGCCAGTCCCAGCCCGTGGCATGCCGTTGCCACGATGGAAAAACGCTTGCGCGAGAAGGGCTTCACACGCCTGGAGGAAAGTCAAACCTGGAGTTTGCGTCCGGAAGGGCGACACTACGTCATCCGCGGCGGGTCTTCGCTGATTGCTTTTATTGTCGGCTCCAGGCCCATGATCGAAAGCGGCTTTCGCATTGTCGGCGCTCATACGGACTCGCCCGGTTTGCGCCTTAAACCCAAGGCCCCGCACCAGACGGAAACCATGATGCGTCTCGCCGTCGAAGTGTACGGCGGGCCAATCCTAGCCACCTTCAGCGACCGGGACCTGAGCCTCGCTGGACGAATCTGCGTCAGAAGCGACTCGATGCTGCAGAGCCGGCTGATTCATTTCGAACAGCCTTTGGTGCGGTTGGCCAATCTGGCCATTCACATGAACCGCTCCGTGAACGAAGACGGATTGAAGCTCAATAAACAAAACGAGTTGCCGTTGTTGTTCAGCGGCCTTTGCGACGCCGAAACGCCGGAGCATAAATTTCTCAACCTTGTGGCGGATAAGGCTGAGTGTAAGCCCAGCGACATTCTCAGTTGGGACTTGAACGTCTACGATACCCAAAAAGGCTCTTTCTGGGGACCTCAGCTCGAGTTCGTCGCCGACAGCCAACTCGATAATCTCAGCTCTTGCTATGCCGGCTTGGTAGCGCTTTTGGAAACCGAAGCATCGGAAAGCACCTGCGTAGGCGCTTTTTTCGACCATGAGGAAATCGGCAGCGAAAGCAACAGGGGTGCGATGGGAAGCTTCATTTCGGATGTTCTGGAACGCATCGCCTACGCCGCCGATGCGGACGTATCCGGCTACAAGCAAGCCCTGTCCCGCAGTTTTATGATCAGCGCCGACGCGGCTCACGCCTATCATCCCAATTTCCCCAACGCTTACGAGCCGCTGCACCGCATCGCGGTCAACCTGGGACCCGCGATCAAGGTCAACGCGAACCAGCGTTACGCTACCGACAGCATGACGGAAGCAAAGTTCATCGAGCTGTGCCGGCAGGCGGATGTACCCTACCAGAAATATTCCCACCGGACCGATCTCGCGTGTGGCTCCACGATAGGCCCGATGACCGCCGCTCGGCTGGGCATCCCTACAGTCGACGTGGGTTGCCCCTTATGGGCGATGCACAGCATTCGGGAAAGCGCGGGCGTTCTCGATCAACCATACTTGGCGGCCGTCCTGAAAACGTTCTTTGCCGAGCCTGCGGTTCGATATGCGTGACGCCTGAACCTGTTCTTATCCTCCCAAACGACACGACAGCCGATTACCTGCGCCCGTTTCCCTAGAGAAACACCCGAGGGCTCCAGTTTTTGCATGCCGAGCCGATACAACTCTTATAGCCGTGGAATTCCCGCCCGGCCATCCGAGCAATGCCGACGGTTCTTTCCCGCAAGAGGAGCGTTTAGCATGCGAATAGCGTCATTTTCCGCCGGCATGAATGCCTACCGCGAGTCCTCACAGGTATTAGCCCGCCGTGAGTCGCTCGATCTTCGGACTGGAAAGCGGACAGGCGAGTCCCGTCGATCCACCGAACCGCTAACCAAAATGGATCGGGTATCGCTCACATCCGACGCCGCGTCGGTCCGAGACACCGAAAAAGCCGATCGGCCCGTTGATATCCGACTCAGTCCCAAAGACCGCCTGATCGCCGATATCGTCCGCCGCATGGTAAAGGCCGTTACCGGTCACGATGTGGTAATCCGGTCTCCGGAAGAGTTGTACAGGAAGCTCGAGGGAACGAGGAAACTATCGACGGAAATCGGTTACACGCCGCCCGAGGCAAGCCGGATAACCCAGCAAGCGCCGGCACGGTTCAGCAAGTCGATTACGTAGTTTAATGCCTCATTTCTCCAGTAGGGCCGGATGGTCGGCTACTGGCCGGTCGAGATAGTATCCTTGAGCCAGGGTGACGCCGAGACCACGGATCATCTCCAGCGTCGCGGCGTCCTCGACATATTCGGCGACAGTGATTTTTTGCAGTCCGCGCGCCACGTCGACCATCGCTTTGACAAAAACTTGATTATCGCGATTGTTCGGCAGGTCCCGGATAAACAACCCGTCGATTTTGAGCACTTCGACACCCAAGTATTTGAGATAGCCGAAAGTCGAAAATCCGCTCCCGAAATCGTCCAAACAAACCAGGCAACCAGCCTGTTGGATGGCCTCGATGAACCGTTGCGCATCCTGAATATCCGAAACCGCCGCCGTTTCCGTCAGCTCGATGATGAGCCGTGCAGGATCGACGCCGTTCTGCTTCAGTTGACTGCGAATGAAATGCGGCAGGGACGGATCGTCGAATGTACGGCCGGAAATATTGATGGCGAGCGGCGGAATCGACGGATTCCGCGCCAACAGTTCGATTCCGTGCCGTAACACCCAGCGGTCGATCTCGGTGATTTGGCCGCTCTTCTCCGCGATGGAAATGAATTGCCCCGGCATGATGAGACATGCGGGATCGACAGGATTTCGCATGCGCACCAAAACCTCCAAATGACTCAATGCGCCGCTGTCGACGGAGTAAACCCCCTGGAAATGAAGTTCGAATAAATCTTTCTGAAGCGCCTCCGCGATGCGCCTGTTCCACGACAGGCGCTGCATCATGGCTTCCGAGCTGTCGCGTGTCGGGTCGTAAATCGCCCAAGTGTTCTTGCCCTGCCCTTTAGCCTGATACATCGCGGCGTCGGCATGCGCCACCAAATCCTCCGCGTTTTCCCCATGGTCGGGAAAGACCGCCACGCCCACGCTCCCGGTAACGCGCATATTGGTGCCGCGGAACCGGAACGGGATCGCCGAAATCGCGTTTGCGATACGCCCAGGGAGAGCCTCGAGGTCGCTGCTCGGGGTTATCGTGCTCAAAATGGCGAACTCGTCGCCGCCAAGCCGGGCGAAGGTTTCCTCATGGCGCACCAAAGTCGATATTTCACCGGCGATGCGCACGAGCACCGTGTCGCCGGCTTTGTGGCCGAAGGTGTCGTTGATGTACTTGAATTCGTCCAGGTCGAAATAGATCAGGCAAAATCGGCTGCCGGTACGCACCGAAGTGGCGATCAGGCGTTCCAGCTGATCTTGGAAGCGGTGACGATTGAACAGGCCGGTCAAGGGATCGCGCTCGGCCAGATAAAGGAGTTGCTGGGCAGTTTGACGTTCGTAGGTGATGTCCTCATAAATCCACAAGCGCCCGATGGTCCGCCCGTCGTCATCGGTCACCGGATAGGATATTTGCGTCAGAACCCTGCCGTCGTATAGATCGAGCTCGAATCGCTCGCTGATTTCGTGAGTGTCGAGCACATGCAACACGTATTTGGACGCGTGATCCGGCCGGGCGAACCGGTGTGTCGAATGCTCCAGGACATCACGGGTAGTGCGCCCCACCAGTTGAAAATCTTCGTCTATCGCCCACATGCGGTGGAAAGCCGGATTGACATACTCGATCAGCCCCCCTCGATCTTCGAACAAAATGCCGATGCTCATGGCCGACAACAACGCACCCATCCGCCCATGCTCTTGCTGCGCGAGTCTCGCCAGCTCGCGCTGCCGATTCTCGGAAAGCCGCAATCGCTCCAGTACCCGTCTTAACCGCTGCTCCGTATGCTTGCGGTGTGTAACGTCGAAGCAAAGCGCAAAGAATCCCGATACCAAACCGTTCCCACCGATTCGTGGCAGATACTGAATATCCAGCCAGCGCTGCACGCCTTTTTGATTCCTGGCCGGCAATTCGAAGCGCGCGACCTCGCCGGATAAAGCCTTATCGGCATGGGGCTTCGCCTGTTCATAAATGTCCGGTTCCATGAGGTCGGACATATGCTTGCCGATGATCTCGCCGCGCGATTTTTGAAACCACTCTTCATAACCTCGATTGACCAAGACATAGCGGTGCTCTCGATCCACCAACGATACATACGCCGGTATCGAATCCACCACCAGTTGGATCAGCTCCTTGGCATGCCTCAGTTCCTCTTCGGCCTGCTTTCGCTGAGTAATGTCCTGAACGATGCCGGTACCGGAAACCGGGCGGCCGCTGGGATCGAATTCGAGTTTGGCCCTTTCCCGTACCCATTTCACCTGCCCCGAGACCACGATTCGATGCTCGATGTCATAGGGCTCGCCGCGCAAGGCGGCCTGCCAGGAATTTTCGACAAAGTCACGGTCTTCCGGGTGAATCAATCTCAAAAAATTTTCGAGCGCGAGGGGCTCAGCCTCGGGAACACCGAAGATTCGGTGAGTTTCGGCAGACCAGCGGAGCGCATTATTCCGAACGTCCAAATGCCAACTGCCGACGTGGGCGACCGACTGCGCACGCCGCAAATCGGCCTCACGCTCCCGCAGTCCCTGCTCGATGAGTTTTCTTTCGTCGACTTCCTCCTGAAGTTTGCAGTTAGCCTCTTCGAGCGAAACCGTACTTTCCCGCACCCGTCGCGCAAGACCGATATTGAGCGCCGCCGCCTCGGCGCGCGCTGCCTCCTCGTGTTTTCGCGCGGCAATGTTTGCCGCTCGCGTAATGACTGCCAAAGCCAGAGCCAGCACGAACGCGCAAGACCCTCTGAGGACATATATGGGAACGCCCGTGGAGGCGAGGAACGAGTTCGCGGTAGGTATCCAGTCGGGAAATGCAGCATCGCCCTCGGTCAGCAATCCGGCGACAACTCCATAGGCGAACAGCGCCCCCGCGGCGACATAGAAATAAGGTCTGGTCTCGGGAAAGGTTGGCCACCCGCATACGCGGCCCCGCTTCACCACCAACAACGCACCGCTTATCAAACTGCCGCTGAAACCGAAAAAAATCCTTCCGCCGGCACTTACCCCACGAATGGCATCATCGGCGATCCAAGTCAGTGCGAACACGCCGGTCAAGAAGGGAAGATAAATCCAGGCGCCGAGCCATGGTTGCCAAACCGGTTGCCGTTCATTCCGGGAAGCCGCGCAGAGCAGCACCAATCGGCGCCCGAACTCGAACAACGCCAGATAGGAAAACACCAATATGGAAGCATTCAACCAACGCAGCCCCGCGCCGTCCGCTCGATTGAGCAACATCCAGGCATCTAGCCATTCCTTGATGCCGTGGAGAAAACCGAATATCCCCAACAGCCAAAACTCCGAGGCAAAAGGAAGAACACGATCGCTTCTGGGCTGCAAAAAGACGACAATCGACAGAGTCAGGAAAGAAAAGCCATAGAAAATATAAAGATCTATGAGCCGGAGGGGGGAAATATAAGTAAGCTCTGCCATCGGGTTGTTTCTTGTTGTTGTCGGGCAACGGCGACATAATAGTTACTCCGGCAGGTAGAAGATAGCAAAAGCTGTCATGGACGGATAAAAACCGTCTTATTAACCCGGCCTATAAACATAGGCCGGGTTAATCCGGGACACGGATACCCCGGCGCGGCGGCAAGCCGAGTGAGCCAAGGCCGGGCCTGTACACCGGCCTTGGCAGCGGCCCGTAAATACCCTCCTGGTATTTACGGGCCTGATTAATAAACATCGAGTTCAACGATCTCACCGCACAGTTCTCCGTCCGAGAGCACCAAACGCCCGATCGAAACCGGCAATTTGAACCGCCGCGGTCCCGCACTCCCGGGGTTCAGATAACAAACCCCGCCTTCTTTACGGATCTTCGGCTGATGGGAATGCCCTGAAACCACGGCGGCGAATCCGGCTGCCGCCGGGTTCAGATTCAACTCTTTCAGGTTGTGCAAGAGATAGATGCAACGGCCATCGATACGAACAACTTCCCGTTCCGGAAGCGGCTCCGCCCATGCCCCCTTATCGACGTTTCCACGAACGGCGACGACCGGCGCAATGGATCGCAATGTATCGAGCACTTCGGGACGACCGATGTCGCCGGCATGAAGAATCAGATCGCAGCCTCCAAGCGCGGTTATCGCTTCAGGTCGCATCAAACCATGAGTATCCGAAATAACGCCGATAAAACGCATTAGGGTTCCAAATAGGTTCCAGACTTGAACTCGGCCGGCTCAGATGATGTCCTCATGTTATTTGGGGACGACGGTTTCCGAACCGCTCCCGCCTATGGTGCATCCGTCCATTAGCTGCTACTTTGAAAAGATGGAACGTATGTCACGTAAGACGGCGGACCAGAGTCGACAGTTTAATCAGCTCATCGTTAGGAGGAGATCATTATGAAAACAACTTTGAAATGCATCGCTGCCGCATTGTTGATTTCTCCGATTTGTTCAACCGGCTTCGCCGAACAACACGCGTCTCAACAGTCTACCGGTCAGCACCAAATGGGTGGCATGGGGGGTATGGGTGGAATGATGGGGGGCATGGGCGGCATGATGGGAAACATGACCGAGGAACAACGAGAACAGCACATTCGGCAAGCCCAGGATCACATGCTGAAAATGCACGAACTCATGAACCAGATCATCGCCGCCAAAGACGACAAAGAACGGGAGCGACTGAAAGAAGAACAACGGAAACTCATGCGAGAACACCACGCGCAGCATCAGCAAATGATGCAGCAGCACATGCAGCAGATGAGACAGCATGGCGGCGGTCAAATGCAGCACGGCGGACCGATGCAGGGCGGCCAACAGATGCAGCATGGAACGCCCGCGCAATAACGAGCGGCTGAAGACAATAGGGTTGCAGCTAAAGCAACCGTTTGTGATTCGGAATCCAAAAGCCAAGGATGGCGTCGGCCCAGCTCACATCTCGGTGCTCTGGATGCCCAGTTGCTTAGCCGCGGACCGCCCGCTTCAATCAAGCGTACAGCACATCACGTAGTCATCGTAATAGAAACCATCGCCGCCTTCGGCTATTTCTGCGCGGACGATGACGAAACCGGCCCGAAGATAGGCACGGACTGCCCTATCGTTCTTCCTGAACACGTAAAGATAAATCTCGCGGGCCCCTAAGCGTGCCGCGACGGCCTTGACGTGCGCCAGCGCGGACGCGCCGTATCCCCGCCCGTGAAATTGCGGCAAAAGATAAAGCTTGTTGAGCCGCATACGCATCTGCTCCAGATGGTGGTGATAAGCGAGAAAACCGACCATTTCACCGTCCAGCATGATCCGTTCGTAAACGACTCCGCGCTCCATCTCGCTTCGTATCGCTTCAGGCCGATACATGCGATTCCAAAAATGCTCGATCTCATCCTGGGTCAGCACGTCCGGATAATAATGGCGTCGCCATATATCGAGAGCCATTTCGGCGATGGCTTCGGCATCTTCGGGTTGGGCAGAAACGATGCTCAGCATGGCTCCCCAACAGTCTCTCCGGCCGCTCGATACTTGAGGTGACTGCCGCAACCCGATCGGCAATCGCCGGCTCCGAAGCGGTTGACGATAACGCGACCTGCGGTGCGACGATTGACCTCGCATTCGGACGCGTCAAACCTTAGCACGTCCACGACATCGACGCCGGAAGCGGCCAATAAATAGTCGATATGCCAGCGCAGCCGTTTGCTCTTGGCCAAATGCCGCGTGATTCTCGCTTCGAAGTTACGTTTCGCGCTCCCGGTATAAATGTAACGGCCTGTGGGAAAATCGAAGGTGCCGAGTTGCCCTATCCGGATTCGGAGGTTTTCGGAGACGTGAATCAGTAACTGGTAGGTCGAAAACGCCATGATCGATCATGCCGGATTGTCGCTGGGAATGAAGAAACACTCGACATCGAAAGTATCCTGCACCCTTTCCATCAAGGCTTGAACGCCGAAGCGTTCGGTAGCGTTGTGGCCGCCCGCGTACATGTGCATTCCGGCCTCTTGCGCCTCGTGCCAGTCGTGTTCGCTCATCTCGCCGGTGACGTAGGCATCGAGCCCGTCTTGCAAGGCCAAGGGCCAATCCCGGTTCGCACCGCCCGTAATGATCCCGCACGACCGAACAATCGCTCTTTCATCGGGGGTTGCGAACAGCACCGGATGGTCGAGCACCGCGCCCAATCTGTCCCGCAATGCGGCGGCGCTTAGCGGCTCGGCAAACACTCCCTTGATGCCGGTCGGGCAACGTTGGTAATCACCGAAAGATTGCTGCTCGCCCAGACCGATGGCCCGCCCCAGGCTGGCGGCATTGCCCACTTCCGGATGGGCATCGAGCGGGAGATGATAAGCGAACAGGCTGACATGGTTGCGCACCAGCGGGAAAACGCGCCGGGCGAAAGGGCCGGTCAGGGTTTTCGGGCCATGGAACTTCCAGAAGAGTCCGTGGTGCACGATCAGCGCTTGAGCGCCTCGTTCCGCCGCAGCGAATGCCGAGTGCGCCGTAGCCGAAACGGCAAACGCGATACGCTCGATCCGCTCGCTCCCTTCGATTTGCAGGCCATTGGGGCCGTAGTCCGCGAAATCCTGCGGTTTTAAGAGTTCTTTCAAGAATGCTTCCAAATCATCTCGCATCACCATTGGCACGCCCCCATCTTTGACTGGCCCTCCTGCGTTCTCGATTCTGCAAACCGCTGCCGTCAGCGGCGGCCGTGCTCCCCATGATAGCGCTATTAGCTCAGCCCGAGGGAAGCTACCGCATTCTTCATCAGGCGCATACGGGCTTTCTGGGCTCTGGACGTAAGGTCGGAAGATCGTTAGATTGCGTACCTTCATTTCTCATTGATGTAACAGCATGATGACTCGAAGAGACTTATTGGCGCGTTTGCTGACTCTGGCGGCATGGGGGGTGCTCAGCCCGGCGGCGCTTTATACGCCTCTCGCGGAAGCTAAAGGCAAAGCAGGACCCAAGCCATTCAGCAAGGCATGGCTTATCGAGGAAGCGAAGCGGCTTTCCCGGAAACCTTTCGATCCGCCCAAAGAAAAATTGCCGGCCTGGATCGCCAATCTGGATTGGGATGACTACCAATCGATCCGCTTCAAAACCAAGCATTCGATCTGGGCCAAGCAAGATCTGCCGTTCCAAGCAAGACTTTTCCACCTTGGCTTGTTCTTCAAACACCCCGTCGAGATCTACGAGGTCGTCCACGGCGTGGCTGAACCCATCGAGTATTCGACCGACCTGTTCGAGTTCGGGTCGAAACTCGAAAGGCCCCGAAAAGTCGGCGACATCGGTTTTGCCGGATTCCGCGTCAATGCCGAGCCGGACTTCGAACGCGATATGTTCGCCTTCCTCGGGGCGAGCTATTTCCGCGCCGTCGGCAGCACCAAGCAGTACGGCCTGTCGGCGCGCGGATTGGCCGTCGACACTGGGCTGCCGCGCCCCGAAGAATTTCCCGAATTCCGCCGTTTCTGGCTGGAGCGACCGTCGCCCAAGGCCGAGTTCGTAACCATCCACGCGCTGCTCGACAGCCCCAGCGTCACCGGCGCGTATACCTTCGAAGTCAATCCGGGGGATACGACAGTCATGGAAATCGAAGCCCATCTGTTCCCGCGTAAATCGATAGAGCGGATCGGCATAGCCCCGCTGACATCCATGTATCAGCACGGCGAGAACGACCGCCGGGTGTCCGACGACTTCCGCCCGGAAATCCACGATAGCGACGGGTTGGCCTTATGGGCCGGCACCGACGAATGGATTTGGCGCCCCCTGGTCAACAGCCCTGTGGTGCGCGTCAATTCGTTCGTGGACAACAACCCAAAAGGATTTGGTCTGTTGCAGCGGGATCGCAACTTCGACCATTATCTGGACGATGGCGCCAGCTACCATCTACGTCCTTCCGCTTGGGTGGAACCGCTCGACGGGTGGGGTCGAGGTGCCGTGCAGTTGGTGGAGATCCCGACGGCTGACGAGACCTTCGACAACATCGTCGTTTTTTGGAGTCCGGAGGAACTATTCCAGCCGGGCCAGGAGCGAGTATTCAAATATCGATTGCACTGGGGCGAGCCCCCGGTCAGTTCCCGTGCGGCCAAGGTGGTTGCCACCCGTATCGGAGCAGGCGGCATTCCCGGACAAAAGAACCGCATTCCATCTCGCAAGTTCGTCATCGACTTCGAAGGCGGCCGGCTGAGCGACCTGCCGGAAACCGCCAAGGTCGAGCCGATCATCACGACCTCCCGTGGACAAATCAAGGAGCCGGCGGCGCGTCCGCTAAGGGGTACCAACGCCTGGCGCTGCAATTTCGACTTGATAAGCGACGGCAGCGAGCCGGTCGACCTACGTTGCTATCTTCGGGACGAACTGGGCGCGCTGACCGAAACCTGGCTTTATCAATGGACGCCGGCAGCATAAAAAGCGGCGGCGCACTAAATCCTGATCCAAATCCATACCGAACTTGCACAAACGTATTGAACTTGAAAATCAACCCGCACCGGGCGGCTTTTTCGAGGCCGGTTTCGTGCTGACCGCCGTGTTGCGGCCAAACGGCGTGGTCGCGGAAGTGAACCGCGCAGCCTTCGAATCCGTTCCGGTCGGTCGGGGAGCGGCTGTAGGCAAGCCGTTCTGGCAGGGCCCCTGGTGGTACGACGATCCCGCAAAACAGCAGGAAATCCGGGAAGCCATCGCCCGAACCGCCGCAGGTGAAACCATACGGCTCATTACCACGGTACGCAGTGCTGGAAACCATTGGCTACAGGTCGATCTGTCACTGCGGCCGGTGCGGGACGATACCGGCCGGGTGGACTGGATCTTGGCCGAGGCGGCCGGCGGTTACGACAGCCGCGCCGCCCAGGACGAACTGTACCGGCTCAATCGGGAGCTGGAAGAGCGCATCGCCGAGCGCACCGAGCTGATGCGGTTGATGATCGAGTCCTCCGCGGAAGCGGTAGTCACCATTGACCGGCATGGCATCATCAAGGAATGGAACGGAGCGGCCGAACGCATTTTCGGTTGGCCACGCGATCAAATGATCGGCGGCCGACTGTCCGAATTCATTATTCCGCATCGCTACCGGGAGGCTCACGAGGCCGGTTTGAAGCGCTTCCTCGCCACGGGACAAGGCACCGTACTCAACCGGACCATCGAGCTCTCGGCGCTCAATAGCGCCGGCGAGGAATTCCCCATCGAACTCTCGGTGTGGCCGGTACGCTGCGCGGAAGGGTATCGCTTCAGCGCCTTCCTGCGCGACATCACCGAGCGCAAGCGGGCCATGCAGGACGCTGCGGAAACGGCGGAGCGGGCGCTCCGCTTCCGCACGGTGCTGTTCGAACTGGCGCGCATGGATAAGACCGATTACAAGGGGTCGCTCCTGCGCATCCTCAGAACCGCGGCCTACACCTTGGGTCTGGGGCGAATGGTATTCGGCCGCTTCGAAGAGCGCGAGGACGACGTGGCTCTGCGGCCGGAAATCATCTACCGCGCCGAGTCCGACGATACCGTACCGGAATCGGAACTCGGCGGTTTCGGGATGAGCGGATATCCGCAGTACTATGCCGCCATCATTTCCAACCGGCCGGTGGTGGCCAATGACGCCTGGACCGATCCGGCAACCGTCGAATTCCGCGACCATTACCTCGCACCCCTGGGGATCACCTCCATGCTCGACGTCCCGGTATGGCTGGACGGGCGGGTCGTGGCGGTGGTTTGCCACGAGCACATGGGAACTGCGCGTACATGGACCGCCGAGGAAGTCGGTTTTGCCCTGTCCATCGGCAATTTGGTGGCGCTCACCCTCGAAGCCGCAAACCGGACCCAGGCGGAAGCGGACCTTCGCCAAGCCGAGGCCGAAGTGCGGAAAGCGTTGGCGCGGGAGCAGGAACTCAACGAACTCAAATCCCGCTTCGTGTCCATGACCTCCCACGAATTCCGCACGCCCCTGACCGCCATTCTGTCCTCCACCGAACTGCTGGAAGCCTATGGCGAGCGCCTCGCCTCGGATAAGAAGGCCGAATTGCTCGGTATGATCAAAACGGCCGTCAAAAATATGACCCGAATGCTGGAAGAGGTGTTGTTCATAGGCAAGTCCGATACCGGCCATCTGCAATTCAATCCGCAGCCGACCGACGTGGACGACTTCTGCGAGCAATTGCTCAAGGAGGTAAGAACCGGGGTCGGCCGGGAACACGACATCGAGTTCACCGCGACCGGGCATCCCGCGCCGGCCTTGGTTGACACCCACCTCTTGCGCCAAATCATCCTGAATCTGATCAGCAACGGCATCAAATTTTCACCCAAGGGGTCCACCGTCAGTCTGGTCTGCACCCGCGACGCCGCGGGGCTCGTTTTCGAAGTAGCCGACCGGGGGGTCGGCATCCCGCCGGAAGACCGGGCGAATCTCTTCAATACCTTTCACCGCGCCCGCAATGTCAACAATATCCAGGGTACGGGGTTGGGACTCGCCATCGTCAAGAAATGCATAGAGCTGCACGGCGGCGACATTACCTACACCAGCGAATTGGGAAAAGGAACCCGGTTTCTGGTACGGATACCGTTAAGGGGGGAGCATGATGAAAACAATCCTTGTGGTTGAAAACGATCCGGCACTGAGGATGCTGACGTCGCAGTTGCTGGAACTGGAAGGCTATAAGGTAATCCAGGCGGAAAACGGCCGGCTCGCACTGGAGGCCATCGCGGCCGAACCGCCGGACCTGGTGCTGTGCGATCTTCTGATGCCCGAATTGAACGGTTGGGAGGTCCTGCGCCAGTTGATGCGGAGTCCCGAAACGGCCAACATTCCCCTGGTTTTCCTAACGGCCAGCGCCGCGCCCAGCGAACGGGAAGCCTGTTTGAGCGAGGGCGCCTCCGGCTTCATCATCAAGCCATTTCAACACGCCGAACTGCTGCAGACGATCCGCAGTCTCCTGGTCGGCCCCGCGGGGTCGCAGCCATGAGACAAAGGCCGGAAATCCTGATCGTGGATGACGACCCTGCGCTGCTCAAGCTCCTGGCCATGCGCCTTGACCTCGAAGGCTTTGCCGTCATCGAGGCCGGCAGCGGCGAGGAGGCCCTGGCGAAAACGGCCACCCATCGGCCGAAGCTGGTGATTACCGATGTCCAGATGGGCGGCATGGATGGCCTGACCCTGTTCGACTCCCTGAAGCACATCCATCCGGCCCTGCCGGTCATCATTCTCACCGCCCACGGTTCCGTTTCCCATGCGGTGGACGCCGTACGGCGGGGCGTGTTCGGCTATTTGTCCAAACCGTTCGAGGCCGAGGCCTTGCTGGCCGAAGTGGAGCGAGCCTTGGAGCAGAGCGGGGCGCCCCCCGAATTCGACTGGTCGGACACCATCATCACCCGCAATGCCGGGATGGAAGCCGTGCTCACCGAAGCGCGCATGGTCGCCGCTCAGGATGCCAGCGTACTGATCACCGGGGCCTCCGGCACCGGCAAGGAACTGATGGCAGAGGCCATACACCGCGCCAGTCCCAGAGCGCAGAAACCGTTCATCGCCGTCAATTGCGGCGCGATCCCGGAAAATCTCCTGGAATCGGAACTGTTCGGTCACGTCAAAGGTGCCTTCACCGGCGCCGTCCGCGATCACAAGGGGCTGTTCCTAGCGGCTCAGGGCGGGACGGTCTTCCTGGATGAGATCGGAGACATGCCGCTGCCGCTGCAAGTGAAGCTCCTCCGCGTTCTTCAAGAGCGCACGGTACGGCCGGTCGGCGCCTTGCAAAGCGTGCCGGTGGACGTGCGGATCGTTTCCGCAACCCATCGCAATCTGGAAAGGGAAATCGCCGAAGGGCGGTTCCGGGAGGATCTGTACTACCGACTGAACGTGGTGAATCTCTGTCTTCCTTCGCTACAGGAGCGGGTCGACGACATTCCGCTGCTCACCCGGCATTTCACGGCGCAACTCGCTCGGAAATACGGCAAGACCATCAACGGCTACGCCCCGGAGGCCATGGACCTGCTGCTGACCTGCCCCTGGCCGGGCAATATCCGGCAACTCCTGAACGTCATCGAAAAAATCGTCGCCCTCGCCACCGTCGAGATCGTACCGGCTTCCCTGGTCCAACGGGCCTTGCAGCGACAGGCCGGCGAGATGGTGTCTCTGGATGACGCCAAGAAGAGCTTCGAGCGGGATTACCTCATCCGCCTGCTCAGAGTGACCCACGGCAATATCACCCATGCCGCGAGGCTCGCGAAGCGCAACCGCAGCGAATTCTATTCGCTGCTGCGCCGGCACAATCTGGAGCCGGGACAGTTCAAGGAAGATTCCGAGTGACCGTTTCCCTGTCCTGAAGAAAGAGGCGCCAAAGGAATTGCGCCTTTTCAGGAACGGTCTGCTCACGTCCGTTCATCGCGGGCTGAGCCTGCTCCCGCCCCGAGCCCCTACTTTTTTGCTACTCCACTGCCGACGAGAATTTCCCGTGCTTTCAGCCAAACAGACTGGCATCGCAAGCAACACGGTTTGTCCGCTGCCTTGGACCCGGCACGGAATTTTTACCCACCCCTGCCCAACAACCGAAATTTCGAATCAAAGCTCATCCATCGTTCTGTGAATACGTAGATATCGACACCGGCCAACCCAACACTGCTCGAAATACCGAACTCCTGTAGGTAATCACAGCCATCTCAAACCGGCGGAAACCGCCGCCATCTCGACCGCGATTCATACCTCTGTATGAGTAGAAATACTTATGGTGTTTCGTACTCGTCATCCCATACTACGGAAATCGGAATATCGCTGGGACGAATGCGGTTCGCTCCGCGTAATCTTTTACGGATACTGGATCGTAGGGATGAAAGGACTATCATTTCCCGTACTAAGCTGGCTTCCTTGGATGGCGGGCCTTTTTGTGCTTATTGCTCCTTCGCTTCCAATACTCGGAAACGAAGGATTTTTGCGTCTTGACGGAGGCGCTTTCGAAAATTTTCAGCTTTTGGGCTTCGTCGGGCCGCTGTCGCTCATCGCATTGCTTGCCATTCTTGGCAAACGCTTCACAAAAACAAGACAAATTCCCCCACCTTCCCGGGAAGATCTCGAAACGATTCTGGAATTGTCACCTGCCGCCATCTGCGTGACTGAAAAGACCAGCCTACGTTGCGTCTATGCCAATCGCGCCGCTTGCGACTTACTCGGCCACCGGTTCGGAGAGCACAGTGAAATCGATGTCGAAGCCGTGATTGTAGAGGACTGCTCCGCTCAACTGTTACGCCTGGACGCGCTGACGTCCGGCGATATCGCGCGAAGCACGCTGAAAGTGAGGCACAAAAACGGAAACATCTTAACGGTCGATGTCAGCGTCCGGACGATCGACGACGGAAAGTTCGTGTGGTCTTTCGCCGATATCACGGAACAGAAAAACACCGAGGAGACACTCCGGAATGAAGTCCGATTCGCCGACGATCTGATAAGAAGTTTGCCCGGCATCTTCTATCTGGCGGACAAGGATGGGCGATTTCTACGCTGGAACGCTAATTTTGAAGAGATGTCCGGTTATTCGGCGGGCGAACTGAAACGTGCACACCCGCTGGATTTCGTTCCCGAAGACGACAAACACGCTTTTGTCGGGGACAATATCATCGAAATGTTCACCTCGGGACGGTCCCTCGCCGAATCGTATTTCCTGACCAAGGACCGGCAGCGAATCCCGTTTTTCTTCACCAGCACAAAAGCCAAACTGGGACAGAGCGATTGCCTTCTGGGTGTAGGCCTCGACATCACCTCGCGCAAAACCGCCGAGGAGCAGATTTACTACCTGGCGCACTATGACGCGCTTACCAGTCTCCCGAACCGGATTCTGTTCAACGACCGAATCAGCCATGCCCTGTCCTTCGCCAGCCGATATGGGCAGCAGTTTGCCGTCCTATTCGTCGATTTGGACTGTTTCAAGGAAATCAACGATACGTACGGACACAATGTGGGAGACCTCGTACTGCAGCAAGCCGCGCTTAGGATCTCGCAATCGCTCCGTGAGAGCGACACGGTCGCCCGCATCGGCGGAGATGAATTTCTCGTGCTGCTTCCGGGAATTTCCGGAGCCGAGGAAGCCTGCATCGTCGCGGAAAAAATTCTGAGCGCGGTCGCTCGTCCGATCGAGGTGAATGGCTCGGAGATCGCCGTCTGCTCCAGCATAGGCATCGCGATTTTCCCCATTCACGGCACCGACAACCACAGCCTGGTCAAAGCCGCCGACGAGGCCATGTATTACGCCAAACGGACCGGCAAGAACCGTTATCATCTGAAGCGCGAGACTGCACCGCTAAGCGATTCGACCAAAAAGCTTTATCGGCATTATTAAGGGTCGCCTCTGCCGGCCGACGCCAGAGCCTCGGACATGTCGATTCGTCCGGGACTGATTTGATGTCGATTTTCCACGGCTGGCGTTCATTCCAGCCTCGATAAGTCCTTCCCTTCCGCTTATCTCAACGAGCAAGACGGTTTTCTCAGGACGACTACACTTCTACAGTGCCGCCCCACAAGATAAATCAGATCTTTCTAGCCCTAGGGGTTGCGCTATTCGAGCGGAGAGTCCGCTCGAACGCCGCATTTCCGGTAAAAAAATAGTGACGCACCAGCGCCAAGAACATCAGGTTAAACCGATGACTGCCCAAACGCTCGTCAAAGAAGTAAAGACGCTCGCATCCCTGCCCGAAGTGACTCTGAGAGTGACTCAGCTCATGGAGTCTCCCGATTCGACCAATGGCGCGATCGGTGAAGTGATCGTCAACGATCCGGCCTTGACCGCAAGATTGTTGAGATTGGCGAACAGCGCTTTTGCCGGCGTGCCGCACAAGGTCGAAACGGTTTCCCAGGCGATTTCATTACTCGGTAGAGATGCCGTCCGGGATCTGGTGCTGGCGACGTCCGTGGCGAGTACGTTCAGGGGAATTCCGCCGCACTGGGTGGACATGGAACGGTTCTGGCTCAATAGCATCGCCTGCGGCGTCATTGCGCGCTCCTTGGCCTTCCGCTGCCGGATCTTCGAAAATGAACCCCTATTCATAGCCGGACTGCTGCACAAGGTAGGCAGACTGGTCTTCTACTCCTGCCGTCCCGATCAATACCGGAGCGTTCTGGAACTCAGCGAACGCGGCGAAGACGCCATCAACGAGGCGGAACAGCGAATTTTCGGCTTTACTCATGCCGAGCTCGGCGCCGAACTATTGAGAAACTGGAGACTTCCCGAACGCCTGCAAAGGGCCGTGGCACATTATTTAGAGCCCAGCAAGGCTCCGGCGGATCATCGAAAAAATGCGGCGCTCATCCACGTGGCCAGCGCCCTGGCCAGCCATATCGAACCCAGCGTGAATCTGGAAGATGTGTTAAGCACCGAAAAAACGGGAGTCGACAAGGGCGCCTGGGAACTGCTCGAACTGTCCTTGGACACGGTCCCTAACATCATTCAAGATGCCTGGATCCAGACCTTCGAGGTTTTCGAAATCATCAAGCCGAGTTTCGCTGTCATACATTGACAGCCTAACGGAGATACGTAGTTTCGCGAATTCGCTTGTCATAGCGCATTCGATCGCCGGTTCTGCAATTGCGGAATGACGCGCAATACCGGACCATAAATGCGAGCGTGGACAACTCCTCCGATATCCCATGAATTCCCAGCGCAGCTCGTCAACCGCCATTTTCTCCAACATCAAAGGCATCCTGCTCGATCTCGACGGCGTGCTATACGTTGGCTCACATACCATCGAAGGCGCTCCGGAAACCGTAAGACGTATCCGCGCAGCGGGTTATCCGCTTCGTGTCATCACCAATACCAGCACTCGGTCGCTGGCTTCGCTGCACGACAAACTGGTGAAACTGGGGTTCGACATCGAATTCAATGAAATTCTGAGTGCCCCGCAGGCGGTTCTGCGCTACCTGAAACAACGTGGCTCCCGGCCTTGCACTCTGTTACTGGCCGAAGACGTAAAACGCGACTTCGCCGATATCGCCGAAGCGGACATCGAGCAGGCGGACTATATCGTCCTTGGCGATATCGGCGAAAACTGGTCTTACAACTTGCTCAACCGAGTATTTAACCGACTGATGCAGGGTGCCAAGCTCGTCGCCGTCCACAAGAATCGATTCTGGCAAACCGAAACGGGACTTAGAATGGATATCGGCGGGTTCGTCGCGGCGCTCGAGTATTGCAGCGGCGTCGAAGCCACGGTAATGGGAAAACCGTCTCCGGATTTCTACCGGATAGCGCTGCAGGATATGGGCCTGAGAGCCGAAGAAACAGCCATCGTAGGCGACGATATCGATTTCGATATCGGCGGTGGCCAAAAAGCCGGGATGACCGGAATATTGGTCAAAACCGGCAAGTATCGGGAAAGTTATGTGAACGCCTCATCGATTCGGCCCGACAAGATCATCGATTCCGTCAACGAATTGCCGGCGCTGTTGGGTCTCTAATAGACATCACGAGGCAAAGAGTCGGTACGCCAGCGATGACCGATACGATACACGCCGGCACGGTCGCCCATTTGAGGGGCAATCCGTTTGCCGGAGAAAACACTCTCGAAATTATCGAGCGAGGCGCGTTGGCGATAAACCCATCGGGCCGAGTTGCCTTGCTCGGAGAACGCGATGCCGTGCTCGACGCCTTTCCGGAGAGCGAGCTTGTCGACCATGGCGATGCTTGGCTCATCCCCGGCCTGATCGATGCACATCTGCATTTCCCTCAGTTCTACGCGACCGCCGGATTCGGAAACGGTTTGCTGGACTGGCTGGAGAACACCGTCTATCCGGCCGAGGCTCGCTTTGCCGACGAATCCTTTGCCAGGGCGGCGGCGGAACAATTCATCGAGCGCCTGTTAACCTGCGGAACGACCACCGCCATGGTGTTCGGCTCTCAGTTCTACGACGCAAACCTCGCACTATTCGAGGCGGCCGAACGATCCGGCATTCGCCTGATTGCCGGCATGACCTTGATGGACCGGAACGCACCGCCGATGCTGCTGCAAACGGCGGAACAGTCTGTCGATTCGATCGAAAAGCTCATCGGATTGTGCCGGCACGCCCCACGGCTCCACTATGCCGTTACGCCCAGGTTCGCGCTGTCGTGCTCACCCGAGTTGCTGGAGCTGTGCGGTTCGCTGCTGAGAAGCCACCCGGAAAGCTACCTCCAGACCCACATCAACGAAACGCGCGAAGAAATTGCCGCAGTGCGTACCGCATTCCCCCAAAGGCGGGACTACCTGGACGTTTACGATAGCTTCGGGCTCATCACCGAACGCACGGTGCTGGCGCACAGTATCTACACCACGGAACCGGAAATGGATCGGATGGCCGAGACGGACTGCACCGTGTGCCACTGCCCCACCAGCAATTCCTATCTCGGGAGCGGCTTGTTTCCATTACGGCGACATTTACGGCGCGGCATTCGAGTAGCCGTAGGCACGGATATCGGTGCCGGTACGCAGTTCTCCGTGTGGCGGGAACTATCCGAAACTTATAAAGTGCAGCAGTTGCAGGACTTCTGCTTGAATGCCGATCAGTTGCTCTATCTCGCGACTCTGGGCGGGGCAAAGGCACTCGGGCTTGAGAGTGAAGCGGGAAACTTCGAGCCGGGCAAGAGCGCCGATTTTTTTGTGCTCGATTACGAAGAGGACCAATACCTCGCTGCCCGACTAAGTCGCTGCGAAAACGCCGTAGAGCAGCTGTTCTCCCTATTGCAACTGGCGGATGAGCGGCACATAGCGTCGACCTACGTTCATGGGCATATGGCTGCATCCCGTAACGGATCGTAGCCGCAGGGTCACATTTTGGTAACCACGCTAAGGTAAGCTCATTTTTGACGTCCGAGACCGGATACGCAGAAGCATAGTAACTTTTCATCGCGACAGGTGCCCGTCATTCCCCGTCGCGGAACGGCTTTTCCGATGAAAGATACGTTCGATCAATGCGCCCGCCGCCAAAATCATTCCTCCCATTCGAGCCCTGTCGGACCGATCTTGATCACGCTTGCCCATCGCGGGGCTCCCGGGCGAATCCGGGTCAAGGTTCGTGGACTCTATCGCTCGGAAATCATGAAGAAGGCGCTTGAAGAACTTCCGGCCAAGAGCCGGTGGCTCGACTCGGTCAGCGCCAATCCGCTTACCGGAAGCGCCTTGGTCCGGTTCAGACTGGATCTGCCGATTGCCCTCATCATCGACGAGCTCGAACTTTGTGCCCGTAGACACTGGAAAACCAATGCCGCGATCGGCGGACCCCGGACGAAAGTCGGACACCAGGGCACGAGGCACTCCAATGCGCTCAAGATCGGCTTTTGGAAAGCCCGGCGGGCTGCTTTTGGAAAACCGCCACTCCAAATCGTCGAGAATCCGGATTTAGAGGCCCCCTCCCGCAAGCGAGTCTGGCACGCAATCGAGGACGAAGAGGTGCTGACGGCCCTGGGGTCCGGACCGGACGGCTTGACCGGAAAGCTTGCCGCGGCGCGTCTTCTTCGTCACGGACCGAATACCTTGAGCCAGCAAAAACCCCGCTCGGCCATAGCGATGTTTGCGGGACAACTCATGAGTCCGCCGGTCGCGTTGCTCGGCGTGTCGGCGGTGATTTCCATCGCCACCGGAGGCGTCGCGGATGCTCTAGCCATCCTGAGCGTCGTGTTGATCAATGCCGGCATCGGCTATTTCACCGAAAGTGAAGCGGAAAAAATCATCGGTTCGCTGGCCAAGCTGACACCAACCCGGGCGCTTGCCATTCGGGATGGGGAGAAGACGGAAATAGCGGTCGAAAACGTCGTGCCCGGCGACATTCTGGTGCTCGAGCCGGGATCGTTTGTAGCGGCAGACGCACGTCTGATCGCCAGCAACCGGTTGACTGTCGACGAATCGGCGCTGACCGGCGAAAGCCTTCCTGTCGGCAAACACCACAACTATCTGGCTCCTGCGGACGCCCCTCTGGCCGATCGCAAGAATATGGTTCATCGCGGCACCGTCGTCACCGGCGGCAGCGGGACGGCCGTAGCGGTGTCGACCGGCCGCCACACCGAAATCGGCGTGATCCAATCCCTGGTTGGATCGGTCAAACCGCCGGAGACGCCGTTGCAGCGCCAATTGGACCGTATGGGCACCCAGCTCGCGCTGTTTTCGGGCGGTATCTGCGCGGCGATGTTCGGCCTCGGCCTGCTGCGCGGGTTCGCCTGGCTGCAAATGTTGAAGTCCTCGATATCTCTGGCCGTCGCGGCCGTTCCGGAAGGCTTGCCGGCGGTGGCGACCACCACCCTGGCCCTCGGCATACGGCGAATGCAGCGCCACCACGTGCTGGTCCGTCAGCTGCCCGCCGTGGAAAGCCTCGGTTCGGTGAGGACCCTTTGCCTCGATAAAACCGGCACGCTGACCGAGAACCGGATGCGGGCCGTCACGATCGAAATGCCTGCAATCTCCGTCACTCGCACGAACGGCAGGTTGCTGATGAACGGAGAATCGTTCGATCTGGCCGAGCAGAGAGATCTCGAACGCTTGCTTCAGATCGTGTGCCTGTGCAGCGAAGTCAAGCTGGTCGAAAACGGCAGCGGGCGCCAGCTCGACGGAACGCCGACCGAGTCGGCTTTGGTGGAGATCGCACTGGACGCGGGCGAGGACGTCAAGGCATTGCGGGCGCGGCATCCGCTCGTCAAGACGGTACATCGGGCGGAGGATCGTCCGTATATGGTCACCGTTCACAAGAACACTGATGGAAAACACTTGGTCGCGGTCAAGGGCAGTCCGACCGACGTGCTCGGGCTGTGCACGTACGGGCTCCGCGACGGCGAGTACGTAGAGCTTGACGAAACGCAGTGTGCGGCGATCATGACACAGAACGAAGGCTTGGCCGGCCGCGCGTTGAGGGTTCTGGGCGTCGCCTTCGGATATTCCGAAGATATTGGCACCGCATCCGTAAGCCAAAACCTGGTCTGGCTAGGATTGATAGGGATGGAAGACACGGTCCGCCCCGGGATGGCCGAACTCATGGCCAAATTCCATGGAGCCGGAATCAGTACCGTAATGATTACTGGCGATCAGAGCGCCACAGCCTTCTCCGTCGGCAAACGCTTGGGGCTGAACGGCGTTAAGGCTCTCGAAATCATCGACTCCACCAGCCTGGACAAACTCGACCCCGACCTGCTCGCGGGCATCGTGAATGATACGACAGTGTTCGCGCGGGTCAGCCCGGCGCACAAGCTCCGCATCGTCCAGGCGCTTCAAAAGGCCGGACACGTCGTAGCGATGACCGGCGACGGCGTCAACGACGGCCCTGCTTTAAAGGCAGCCGACGTGGGCGTGGCGCTTGGCGGTGGGGGCGCCGAGGTGGCGCGGTCCGTCGCCGACATCGTTCTGGAAGACGACAATCTGCACACCATGATCGCTGCCGTTGAGCAGGGACGAACGATTTACTTGAACATCCGAAAGAGCCTGCATTTCCTGCTTTCCAGCAACTTGAGCGAAGTCGAGATCATGCTGATCGGCACGGCGCTTGGTGCCGGCGAAGTGCTGAACCCGATCCAACTGCTGTGGATCAACCTATTGACCGACATCCTGCCCGGCCTCGGATTGGCGCTCGAGCCGCCCGAGCAGGACGTGCTGAAACAGGCGCCCCGCAGCCCAACCGAGCCAATCATCCGCCGCTCCGATGCCGCCAGATTGATGCGTGAATCACTGCTTCTCTCCGGCGGCGCCATGGCTGTTTACGGATATAGCGTTGCCCGGTATGGCTTGGGGCCAAAAGCGGGCACCGGCGCCTTTATGACTATCACGCTCGGTCAGTTGCTCCACGCCATCAGTTGCCGGTCCGAGCGCACCGGCGTGTTCGATAGGGAGAAACGGCCAACCAACCGGCTATTGAGTGCGGCTTTGTTCGGTTCAGCCGCTCTTCAAATCGGCGCGGCCTTTTTGCCTCCGTTGCGCAATTTGCTCCGACTTTCGCCCATCGGCGCCCTCGATTGGGTCGCGATCGGGGCCGGAGCAACCACGCCGTTTTTAATCAATGAGGGGATTAAACGGTTAAAAACCGACTCGCAACAAAAGGAGCGGCGATCATGAAAAAGAGCTTTTTGTTCACTTCGGAATCGGTGGCCGAAGGGCACCCCGATCGGTTATGCGACACCATCAGCGACGCGATTGTTGACCGGTTTCTCCAGCAGGATCCTTACTCTCATATCGTGACCGAATGCGCCTTGTCGAAAGGAATCGTGTTCGTCGCCGCCCGCTTTGCTTCGAAAGCGACCGTGGACATTCCGGATCTGGCGCGGCAGGTTGTCGGCGCGGTCGGTTATCGCAAGGAAGATTTCAACGCCGCCGAATGCACCGTGGTCACCAGCCTTATGGCGCAACCTCTCGATCAACGGTATGAATGGGACGAGCGGGAATTGACCGACAAGGAGCTCGACCGAATCACCGTCCGCAATCAAATCACTCAGTTCGGTTTCGCCTGCAATCAAACGACCGAGCTGATGCCGTTTCCGATTACCATGGCCAACCGCTTGGCCCGGCAACTGACCGTGGCGCGCGAGAACAAAACCGTTTCCTACTTATCGCCCGACTGTACCACGCAGGTCGGCGTGGAATTCGAAAGCGGCAGACCGAACAGGATTCACAGCATTACCCTGATCGCGGGGCCTCATGGGGGCGATCAAATCGACGCAGCCCAGCTTCGCGCCGATCTTCTCGACCACGTTATCAATCCCGCTTTTGCGAACGAATCGATTCGGCCGGACGATCAGACAGACATCTTCATCAATCCGCGCGGCACTTTCCCGAAAAGCGGCCCCGCCGCACACTCGGGCATGACCGGACGAAAGACAGCGAGTGATACCTACGGCGGTTACGCGCGGCATTCCGGATCGGCCTTGTCCGGCAAAGACCCCTGCCGTATCGACCGCGTCGGCGCCTATGCCGCACGCTACGCCGCCAAAAACGTTGTAGCGGCCGGGCTCGCCGACGAATGCGAAGTCCAGCTGAGCTACACGATCGGGCAGTCCAGGCCGGTCAGCATTCAAGTGTCGGCATTCGGTACCGGCAGCGTCGACGAAAATACGATCAAGAACAGACTCGAAGAATGCATCGATTTCCGGCTAGGAGCGATCATCCGGAAATTCGGACTTCGCTACTTGCCCGCGCAATACAAAGGGATGTTTTACCGGATGCTACCGGCACACGGCCACATGGGCGCGTCATTCACCGAACTGCCTTGGGAACGCATTGATATCGAGAGCAAGCTCCGCTGATCGGCATCAGACAAGCGCAGGCTTGTTCCCGCGCTTGACCCCGCGAGCACAATGCCCACCTATTTTCGGGTAAGATGTCGGCATACAACTGCCTAGTATCTTTTCCGACACCTATCCCCCACTACCGTTGATGATTCGCGCAGCCAACTTGGACGATCTGGACGCCCTCGTTCGGATCGAAGACCGATGTTTCGATACGGACCGTATTTCCCGGCGCAACTTCCGGTATCTCCTTACCAAGGCGAATGCGGCGACCCTCGTGGATGATCATGAAGGGGTGATTCGCGGATATTCGATGGTGCTATTCCATACCGGCACCTCGCTGGCGCGCCTGTATTCCTACGCGGTCGACCCGCCGTATCGCAGCCAGGGCATAGGCCGGACTCTGGTAATAGCCTCCGAAGAATTGGCCCTGGACCGCGAATGCGTGACCTTGCGGCTCGAAGTTCGGCGCGATAATCGACCTTCGATCAAACTGTTTGAAAATCTCGGCTATCGTTATCTGGAAAGCGTTCCCGACTACTACGAAGACCACGCCTCGGCCTTGCGGTTCGAGAAAATGCTGGCACCTCATTTGAATCCGGAACTGGCTCGGGTGCCGTATTACCAGCAGACTCTCGATTTCACCTGCGGTCCGGCATCCCTGATGATGGCCATGAAGACCCTGCAATCCGATGTAGAGCTGGACCGAAAACTCGAGTTGCGGCTATGGCGCGAATCGACCACTGTTTTCATGACCTCCGGGCACGGCGGGTGCGGGCCTTATGGACTCGCGCTTTCGGCGTTTCACCGCGGGTTCGATGTCGAGGTTTATGTCAATGATGAAGGCGCACTTTTCATTACCTCGGTACGTGATCCAGAGAAACGGGTGGTGATGCAGGTCGTACAGGAGGATTTTTTGGATGAACTGAAAAGACTACCGGTCAAGATCGTGTATGCCGCCCTCAACTGCAATGAGTTGCAGGAAAAAATGGAGCAAGGCGGCATACCGGTTGTGCTGATCAGTTCCTATCGTCTTTATCAGGAAAAGTTTCCCCACTGGATCGTGGTGACAGGCTTCGACGAACATTATTTTTACGTGCACGATCCCTATGTCGATTATTCAGCCGGAAAGACAGCCACCGACTGCATCAACATGCCCATTCTCAAGACCGATTTTCAACGCATGGCCCGCTACGGAAAAACCGGACAAAAGTCTGTACTGATCCTTCGCAAATCAAAGTCGCGCCGGCGCCACTGATATGTCCGTCCACATCGTCGTTGTCGAGAGTCTAAAGGACTGGCAGCCGGACTATCCGCGCGTGCCCGTGGTTGCAGCCTGCGATTATTTATCGAAGGCCGAGTACCTGAAAACGAAGGATGTCCGCGTCATCAATTTGTGCCGCAGTTATCGTTACTTAAGCATGGGGTATTTTTGCTCTTTGCTGGCAGAGCCGCGCAGCCATCGGGTCATTCCGACCGTGAGAACCCTCACCAGCCTCAGCAGTAAATCCATTTACAGCCTTAACATCGAGGATCTCAACGGCATAATCCAGAAACGCTTCAAGAAGCGCGAGAGCAAAATCGATGAGACCTTCGAGCTTCCGATTTTTTTCGGTCGCTGCGAAGATCCGAATATGCAGGACCTTTCCCGGCAGATCTTCGATCTATTTCAATGTCCGTTGCTTAAAGTCGAGTTCCGCTATCAAGGCAAGTGGCATATAGACACCGTAAAGCCGATGCACCTCACGAGCTCGATGTGCGAACCGAACCGGCAACTTTTCATCGACGGACTGAACAGCTACCTCGCGAAACCATGGCGGAGGCCCCGCGCCAGGAGCACGTCGCGCTATGATCTGGCGGTGCTGCGTAATCCCGCCGAGAACATGCCGCCTTCCAATGCCGGCGCTTTGCAAAAGCTCGTCAAAGCCGGAAAAAAACAAGGGGTCGATGTCGAACTGATCGAGAAGAGAGATTACGAGCGCTTGGCGGAATACGACGCTCTATTTATTCGCGAAACCACCAATATTGATCACTACACCTATCGCTTCGCGAGAAAAGCGCAGATTGAAGGCATGGTGGTCATAGATGATCCCGATTCCATCCTGAAGTGCGCCAACAAGGTCTATTTGGCCGAACTAATGGACGCGCACCACATTCCCACACCGAAAAGCAAAATTCTCCAAAAGGGGCACGTCGAATCGATGAATGGCAACATCGGCTACCCCGTCGTCCTTAAGATCCCGGACGGCTCGTTTTCTCGGGGCGTATACAAAGCCGATGACGAGCGTGAATTTAGAACACTTTCGCAAAAACTGTTCAAGGAATCCGATCTGATCCTCGCCCAAGAATTCGTTTATACGTCGTTCGACTGGAGAGTGGGCATACTCAATGGACAACCCTTGTTCGCCTGCCAGTACTACATGTCTCGTGCGCATTGGCAAGTCGTCAGGCACCGATCGTCCGGGAAGGCCGTAGAGGGAAACTTTCGGACTTTACCAATCGAAGAGACCCCTAGCGCTGTCGTCGATACCGCGCTGGCCATCGCCAAACTGATCGGGGACGGTCTTTACGGAGTCGATCTCAAACAAACCGAGAACGGTGTCTACGTGATCGAAATTAACGATAACCCGAACATCGATGCCGGCATCGAGGATCACGTCCTCGGTGACAGACTCTATCAAATCATCATCGGCGAATTCGTACGCCGCTTAGATATCCGTCGCGAGAGCCGCTGAGCGATACCCGGATTCAAGGCAATGGATAGCGAAATGGAGCTGGCGAGAGGATTCGAACCCCCGACCGGCTGATTACAAATCAGCTGCTCTACCGACTGAGCTACGCCAGCAATGGATATGGATAAAACGGCATAAATTATATCACTAGAAGCCGGAAAGGAGTTGAAGGTTGTCTTCAGTTCATTCTGGCTCTGTAGTGAGTAAAATTTAGGTAAATTACCGGCTGGTACATTTTCGGCGCTAGCGTGGGCATCATTCGGAAGCATTTAGCCGGTAACCGGCACAAGCGATGCGAAACCTATGACCCACCGAGATATAGGAACCTATAGTCTTAAGGGGAACACCCTGCCCTCATAATAATATAGAGGGATAATCAGCTGGGCCCAAATAAGCCACCTTCCGCGTCATAAGCTCTCTAGGCCGCACACAGCGCACCGAGATCCGAATTAATCTCCGATCTAAACAAAGAAAAAAGCCCTCCTTCAGAGAAGGAGGGCTTTTCAGTGCCGACCGTCGGTCGTAAAGCCTTGAGGGCGCCGGGACCCGGCGCCCCCTTGGTCTTACATGAAGGACGGGATCAGCGGAGCGTCGATCTGGGTGACCTGACGGCCGCCCGCATCGTCAAAGAAGAACAACAGACCGGCAAAGCGGCTGTCCGGAT
>Ga0196965_1000020_pt1 | contig 162534 bp, 131 predicted proteins | sample S1_20metaG_FD_148668 | JGI IMG/M metagenome (GOLD analysis project Ga0196965, IMG submission 148668) | Soil microbial communities from Anza Borrego desert, Southern California, United States - S1_20 | ecosystem: Environmental > Terrestrial > Soil > Desert | place: USA: California | collected...
CCTCGAAGATCTCCCACCAGTTGCCGGAAAATTCATGGTCGCGCGGCTGCGCCAGCTTCCAGCCCTGCAGTTCCTTGAACTCGGCCGTCACCGGCATGTGCGGCCGTTTGTAGTCCGGGCCGACCGAACAGGCCGTGACCGGCAGGCAAACGATAGCAGTCAACAGCTGTAATTTCAGCCTGTCCCTCATGATTAATATTCTCCTAGCGTATCCAAAGACGTGGATGCGGAATTCTTGGCCTTACGGCGAAATGCGCGGCGGCCCCTGGCTTCAAAACGGTCCAGATAAAGGTAAATGACGGGTGTGGTGTACAAGGTCAGCATCTGGCTGAACAGCAGTCCGCCTATGATGGCGATGCCCAGAGGCTGCAGCAGTTCCGATCCGTAGCCCGTGCCGAAAGCCAGCGGCACGGCGGCCAGCAAGGCTCCGAACGTGGTCATCAGAATGGGCCGGAAACGCATGCGGCAGGCCTTGCGGATCGCCTCTTCGGCGCTCAGGCCGCCGTTGCGCTCGGCATCGATGGCGAAATCGATCATCATGATCGCGTTCTTCTTGACGATGCCGATCAGCAGGATGACGCCGATCAGGGCGATGATGCTGAATTCCGTCTTGAACGCCATCAAGGCCAGAATAGCGCCGACGCCGGCCGACGGCAGCGTCGACAGTATCGTCAGCGGATGGATGTAGCTTTCGTACAGCATGCCCAGCACGATGTAAATCGCGATCAAGGCAGACATTATCAGCCAAGGCTGGTTGGCCAGCGATTTCTCGAACTCCCTGGCCGAACCCTGGAAGCTGCCGTGAATCGAGGCCGGCACGCCCAGCTCGTTCATCGTTTCGTTAATGGCCTGCCGGGCCGCGGACAGAGAGACGCCCGAGGCCAGATTGAACGAGATGGTCGAGGTCGGAAACTGGCCCTGGTGATTGACCGACAAAGCCGTGTTGGTGTACTGGTAACTGGCGAACGCCGACAGCGGCACCTGAGCCCCGTCCGGATACTGGACGCTGGGCGGCACGCTGACATAAATGCTTTTCAAAGCTTCGGCGTTCTGCGCGTACTCGGGCGCCACTTCCATGACCACGTGGTACTGGTTCAGCGGCGCATAGATGACCGACACCTGGCGCTGGCCGAAAGCGTCGTTCAGGGTCGAATCGATCAGCGCCTGGGTGACGCCGAGGCGCGACGCGGCGCTCCGGTCGATTTGCAGGGAGATCTGCTGGCCTTTGTCCTGCTGGTCGGTGTTGACGTCGGTCAGCTCCGGCAACTGCTGCAAGGCCTTGACGATTTGCGGCGTCCAGGTTCGAAGGTCCGAGAGCTGGTCCGCTTCCAGCGCATATTCAAACGTGCCTGACGACGGCCGGCTGCCGATGCGCAGTTCCTGCGCCGGAAACAGGAACAGGCTCGCGCCCGGCACATCGGCGAACTGGCGGCGGAATTTGTTCATGAGCTGGTCGGCGCGCAGATGGCGCTCTTCCAGCGGCTTGAGCATCAAATACAAGCGCCCGTTGTTGGTACGGTCGCCCTCCGTGTTGCCCAGCACCGCCTCGACATCGGGGTCCTGCCGGATGATGTTGATGAATGTCGCCAGTTTCTCCTGCATGGCGCTCGATGAAATCGTCTGGTCGCCCATGAGTCCCCCCAGCAGCCGGCCGGTGTCCTGGGTCGGGAAAAAGCCCTTGGGCACGATCGAATAAAGATAGCCGTTCAGCCCGACGATGACCACCAGCAGCAGGAGCACGAGTTTGCCATGGTTCAATGTCCAGGACAGCGACCGGTCGTAGCCCGCCGCCAGACGGTCGAACCAGCGCTCGCTGAGCTGATAGAAGCGCCCGTGCCATTCAGTGTCGCCGCGCTTCAGCCACAGCGCACAGAGCATCGGCGTCGTGGTGAAGGACAGCAGCAGCGAGACCACGACCGCGGCCGACAAGGTCAGGCCGAACTCGCGAAACAGGCGCCCGACGATGCCACCCATCAGCAGGATCGGAATGAACACGGCGATCAAGGAAAGGCTCATGGTCAGCAGGGTGAAGCCGACCTCCTTCGCGCCCAGCAGCGCGGCCTCCCGGGGCGATGCGCCCTGCTCCAGATGCCGGGTCGTGTTCTCCAGCACCACGATGGCGTCATCGACCACGAAACCGGTCGCGACGGTCAGCGCCATCAGCGACAGGATATCCAGGCTGAAATCGAACAGATACATGACGCCGAAGGTGCCGATCAGCGACACGGGCACCGTGACGACCGGAATCATCGCCGAGCGCAGATTGCGCAGAAACAGGAACACGACCAGGATGACCAGCGCCACGGCGATGATCAGGCTGTACTGCACCTCGGCCAGGGACGCGCGGATGAACGTGGAGCGGTCCATCGCGATGGTCAGGCTGACGGTGCGGGGAATGGACGCCTGCAACTGCGGCAGCAAGGCCTTGACCTTGTCCACCGTCGCGATCACGTTGGCGTTATCCTGCTTGTACAGGGCCAGCATCACGGCGGTCTTGTCGTTCAGGTAGCCCGTGCTGCCCAGGCTTTCCGCCGAATCGACGACGGTGCCGAGGTCGGAAAGACGCACGGGCGCGCCGTTGCGATAGGCAATGATCAGCGGCAGATAATCGCTCGCGGTTTTGGCCTGGTCATTGACGAAAATCTGCCAGTGGCGGCTGTCGTCCTCGATCGCGCCCTTCGGCCGGTTCACGTTCGTGGCCGTGATGGCCGCGCGCACGTCGGCGAAGCTGACGCCGTACTTGGCCAGCGCGGCCGGGTTCAGCTCCACGCGCACGGCCGGCAGCGAGCTGCCGCGGATGGCGACATTGCCCATGCCCTCCACTTGCGAGACCTTCTGGGCGATGACGGTCGAGGCCACGTCGAACAACTGGGCGCGCGTCAGCACGTCCGAGGTCAGCGCCAGCATCATGAGCGGCGTGTCGCTGGGGTTGTTCCGGCGGTAGCTGGGACGCGACGGCATGTTGGCCGGCAACAAGCTGCTGGCGGCGTTGATAGCGGCCTGCACGTCGCGCGAGGCGCCGTCGAAATCGCGGTCGAGATCGAACTGCAGATTGACGCTGGTGGAGCCGCGCCCGCTGGACGAGGTCATCTCCGTGATCCCGGCGATATGGCCCAGGGCGCGCTCCAGCGGCGTCGCCACATTCGCGGCCATCGTCTCGGGGCTGGCTCCCGGCATAGAGGCCTGGATCGAGATGGAAGGAAAATCCACCTGCGGCAGCGCCGCCACCGGTAGCTGGAAATAGGCCAGCGCGCCGGCCAGCGCGATGCCGATCGTCAGCAGCGAAGTCGCGACCGGGCGGGCGATGAAATGGGCGGACAGGGACACGGCTACTCCTTGCCGGCCGGCAGCGCGATGGGTTCGAGCCGGGTCCTGAGACGCCGGCCCAGCCGGTCGAAGGCCAGGTAGATGACCGGCGTCGTGAACAGCGTCAGCATCTGGCTGAAGATCAGCCCGCCGACCATGGTGATGCCGAGCGGATGGCGCAGCTCCGAGCCGACGCCCGACCCCATCATCATGGGCAAGGCGCTGAGCAGGGCCGCCATGGTCGTCATCATGATCGGCCGAAAGCGCAGCAGGCAGGCCTGGTAGATGGCCTCGTGCGCGGGCTTGCCTTCCTTGCGTTCGGCCTCCAGGGCGAAGTCGATCATCATGATCGCGTTCTTCTTGACGATGCCGATCAGCAAAATGATGCCGATGATGCCGATGATGCCCAGGTCGGAATCCGACAGCATCAGGGCCAGCAGCGCGCCGACGCCGGCCGAGGGCAGCGTCGACAGGATCGTGACCGGATGGATGTAGCTCTCGTACAGCACGCCCAGCACGATATACACGGTCACCAGCGCGGCGATGATCAGCCACACGGTATCGGTCAGCGAGGCGCTGAACGCCTGCATGGCGCCCTGGTAACTGGCGCGCACGCTCACCGGCAGTTCGATGTCGCGCTTGGCCTGCTCTATCGCGTCGATGGCGTCGCTGAGAAACGCGCCCGGCGCCAGATTGAAGGAAACCGTCGTGGCCGGGAACTGCTCCAGGTGATTGACGACCAGCGGCGCGAACCGCTCCGATACCGTGGCGATCGCCGACAGCGGCACCTGCGTGCCGTTCGAGGACTGCACCCGGACATCCTTGAGCGCCGCGACGCTGCTGCGGAACTCGGGCTTCACTTCCAGCACGACGCGGTACTGGTTCGACTGCGTGAACAGCGTCGAGATCTGGCGCTGGCCGAAAGCGTTGTACAGCGCGTTGTCGATCGCCGCGATGGAGACTCCCAGGCGGCTGGCGCTGACGCGGTCCACCGACACGAAGGCCTGCAGGCCCTGGTCCTGCATATCGCTGGACACGTCGGCGAACACGGGCGAGCGCGCGAGCCGGTCCACGAGCAGGCCGGTCCAGCGGCTCAGTTCGCCCTGATCCACGGCATCGAGCGTGAACTGGTACTGCGTGCGGCTGATGCGGTTCTCGATGGTCAGATCCTGCACCGGCTGCAGGTACAGCTTGATACCCTGCACCTGATCGAGCTTCGGCCCGAGCCTTCGGATCACTTCGAGCGCACTGGCGTCGCGCGCGTCCAGCGGCTTCAGGTTGATCAGCAGGCGGCCGGTATTGAGCGTCGGATTGGTGCCGTCGACGCCGATCAGCGAAGCCACGCTGTCGACGGCCGGGTCCTGCAGCACCACCTCGGCCAGGGCCTGCTGCCGCTCGGCCATGGCCTGGAAGGAGACGCTCTGCGGCGCCTCGGAAATGCCCTGGATGACGCCCGTGTCCTGGATCGGGAAAAAGCCCTTGGGAATGAAGACATACAGGACCACGGTCAGCGCCAGCGTCGCGGCGGCAACGAGCAGGGTCGCAACCTGGTGCCGCAGGACAAAACGCAGCAGCCGGCCGTAGCCGTCGTTCAGGCTGTCGAGCAGGCGGCCGCTGGCCCGATAGAACCAGCCCGCGCGCGACTCGTCGACGTGCCGCAGCATTTTCGCGCACATCATCGGCGTCAGGGTCAGCGAAATCACGGCCGAAATCAGGATGGCCACGGCCAGCGTGACGGCGAACTCCTGGAACAGCCGGCCGACCACATCGCCCATGAACAGGAGCGGGATCAGCACGGCCACCAGCGAGATGGTCAGCGAGATGATGGTGAAGCCGATCTGCTCGGAGCCTTTCAGCGCGGCCTGTAGCGGCGTCTCGCCTTCCTCGAGGTAGCGCGCGATGTTCTCGATGACCACGATGGCGTCATCGACCACGAAACCGGTGGCGATGGTCAGCGCCATCAGCGTCAGGTTGTTGATGCTGAAGCCGGCCAGGTACATGAAGGCGAAGGTGCCGACCAGCGACAGCGGCACGACCACGCCGGGAATGGCCGTCGCGGACAGGTTGCGCAGGAACAGGAAAATCACCAGCACCACCAGCCCCAGCGCCAGCATCAGTTCTTCTTCCACATCCGCCACCGATGCGCGTATCGTGGTCGTGCGGTCGGCCAGCACGGCCACGTCCAGGCCGCTCGGGAGCGACTCCTGCAACTGCGGCAGCAGGGCCTTGATGCGGTCGACGACCTCGATGACGTTGCTGCCCGGCTGGCGCTGAATGTTGACGATCACGGCCGCCGTCCTGTTGGCCCAGGCGGCCAGCCGCACGTTTTCGGCGGCCTCCCTGATCTCGGCGACGTCGGACAGCAGTACCGGGCTGCCCTCGTGGAAGGCGATGACCAGCGCTTCGTACTCGGCGGCCGATTTCAGCTGGTCGTTGACGTCGATCGTGGTCGAGCGGAGCGGCCCGTCGAACATGCCCTTGGGCTGGTTGACATTGGCGCTGGCGATGGCCTGGCGCACGTCCTCCAGGCTCAGTCCGTAAGCCGAGAGGGCGGCCGGATTGACCTGGACGCGCATCGCCGGCCGCTGCCCGCCGCTGATGCTGACCAGACCGACACCGGACAGCTGCGACAGCTTCTGCGCCAGGCGCGTGTCCACGAGGTCCTCGACCCGGGTCAAGGGCAGCGTGCTGGAACTGACCGCCAGTGTCATGATCGGCGCGTCGGCCGGATTGACCTTGCTGTAGATCGGCGGCATGGGCAGATCATTGGGCAGGAAGTTGGTGGCGGCGTTGATCGCGGCCTGCACCTGCTGTTCGGCCACGTCGATGTTGAGGTTGAGGCTGAACTGAAGGACGATGACCGAGGCGCCGGACGAGCTGGAGGACGACATCTGGCTCATGCCGGGCAATTGGCCGAGCTGACGCTCCAGCGGCGCCGTGATCAGCGACGACATGACGTCCTGGCTGGCGCCCGGATAGAGCGTCACGACCTGGATGGTCGGATATTCGACCTGCGGCAGGGCCGAAACCGGCAGCTCGCGGTAAGCGACGATGCCGATCAGAAGCAGCGCCAGCATCATCAATGACGTGGCGACCGGGCGCAGAATAAACAGGCGGGAGGGATTCATAGGTCAGGCATCCTGTCCGTGTGGCTGGAAAAACTACTTGGCACTACCCTGTCCGGGCCGCGTCTGATTGCCCTCGTTCGCGGAAAGCACGTTGCCGCCGGCAAGGGCGCCGCCGCGATCGATCATCTTGACCCTGGCTTCCTCGCGCAGCTTGTCCGCGCCCTCGACCACGACCAGCTCGCCGGCTTGCAGGCCTTCCAGCACGGCGACCTGCTCGCCGTCCGCGGGGCCCAGCTTCACGGGCCGCGTGCTGGCAATCTGGCCGTCTTTCACCACGTACACGAAGCTGCCCGAACTGCCGTTCTGGATCGCGGCGCTGGGCACGATGGCCACGCCGTGCAGCGTGTCTATCTTCATCCGGATATTGACGAACTGGTTCGCGAACAGCATCTCGTCTTCGTTGTCGAACTCGCTCTTTAACTTGACCGTGCCGGTGCTCGGGTCGATCCGATTGTCGACGGCCAGCAGCCGGCCTTGCGCCAGCTTGTTTTTGCCGCCGCGGTCATAGGCTTCGACCGGCAGGGCTTTGCCCGAATGGAGCTTTTTCATGATCGCCGGCACCTGGTCTTCCGGCAAGGTGAAGACCACGGATATCGGCTGCGTCTGAGTGATCACGGCGATGCCGTTGGCGTCGGAGACTTTCACGATGTTGCCCTTGTCGACCATGCGCAGGCCCAGCCGCCCGCTGATCGGCGCGGTGATCTTGGCATAGCTCAATTGCAGTCTGGCATTGGCGACCAGGGCCCGGTCCGCCGCCACGATGCCCTGGTACTGCTTGACCGTGGCCTCCTGCGTGGCGACCTGCTGGGCGGCGATGGAATCCTGGTCCAGCAGCGTGTTATAGCGTTCAAGATCCAGTTGCGCGTTTTTCAGCAGCGCTTCGTCGCGCAGCAGGTCTCCTTCCGCCTTCATGAGCTGGACCTGAAAAGGCCGGGGGTCGATCTCGGCAAGCAGGTCGCCTTCGCGCACCAGCCCGCCTTCCTTGAAAGCGACATGGACCAGTTCGCCGTCGACGCGCGGCTTGACGGCCACGGTGCTCAATCCGGTCACCGTTCCCAGGCCGTTCAGGTAAACGGGCACGTCGCCTTCCTTGACCGGCTCGGCCACGACCGCGGCGACCATCCCGCCGCCGAACTGGCCGCCCCGCTTTTTCTCGGGCGCCGCCTGCGCCGGATTGCCGACAAACGGCTTGACGAAATAAGCGGCCGCCGAGATCAAAAGGATCAGCGCCGGCCAGGTCAGCCAGTGGAATTTCCGTTGGGATGTTGCCGGGAGCGATGCGTTGTTTTCTTCCAACTTCATGAGTAGTCCGGATTAGATTGGGTTGATTGGCTTCTTGCCGGCGCCGAGCGGTTGAAAAAACCGAAGCCCGCCGACCGGCCTGGGATTGTAGCGAGACAATGCGCAAGCAATTTGCAGCAATTGTGCAAACAATGAGGAAGCTGGGTTAGCGTGTCTTCGGACATGCCGGCCTGCCGCGGGACTTCGCCCGCCCAGGCGCGGGCAATGCCGTGCCCGAAAAATGCCATGACTCGATTTGGACTGCCTAAAATGCCGCAATGTTTTTATTGCCTGCACACGGCGGCCAGCGATGCGTTTAAAAATGGCGCCAATAAACTGACTGGATTGTTCTTCATATTATGATCAGGTTTTCGAGTGTATGAATTGCCGTAGGGTACGCATCGCGTACCATTCTCAAAGGTTTCCGATGAACCAGCCTCAAAAGGTACTGCGTACCTTACCTTGATATATGCAGTTTCGTAGGGTACGCATTTACGCCCTTTAGGGTGCCGCGTACCATTCTCAAAGGTTTCCGGTAAACCAGACCTCAAAAGGTACGCGATGCGTACCCTACCTTGACATATGCAGAAATGGTGCCAATGTTCATGTAAGGCGGCGTTTCGCGCTGCTTGGCCGGCTTAATCAATGGATTGCAGAGCCAGTGATCTTTGTTTTCATCGCCTTTGCCCTTCCCTCGCTTTTCAGCCGGCCGTGCGCGCCGCTGCGGTTCTGCTGCTTATGAAACAATCCGGCAGCAAACGCTGTTGCCCAGCCAGCAGGCCGGGCAGCCCCTGTCAGCCTGTCGGCTCCGGAGCGAGCTGCGCCTTGCGGCCGGCTTTCTTCTTGATGCGGAAAGTCTGGCGCAGGCGCTTCCAGCCGACCACCAGCGAACTGGCGCCGAGAACCAGCCCGAACGACACCCAGGTCAGCATCCAGGCATCCCATATCGGACGGTGGTAGAGCCAGCCGAAATCCCAGTGATGCAGGCCGGAGTACAGCCAGCGGAAAATCCGGCGGCTCCGGTCCAGCTTGGCCAGCAGCCGGCCGTCCTGAGGGTCCAGATAAAGCCGCGTGCCGGCTTCGTCGGCCAGTATTACCCGCAGCACCGGCAGCGGTTTTTCCACCGATCCCTGGTGGTGCCTCGGGTAGTAGTAGCTGTCGTATTCGGTCAGGAGCGTCTGCGCCGCCACTTCGGTGCCGGCGGCCAGACGCTGCGCGCCGGCCAGCAGCGACGCCTGGCTGAATTGCGGCACGGTGTTGGCCGCCGGTTGCGGATGCCGCTGCCCGTCGCGGGTATGGGCCAGCAGCACGGCTTCGCCGTCCAGGAATCGCCAGCCCAGCTCGACGATGTCGGAACCGCTATCGAGCGCGGCAGGCTTCCAGTCGCGCATCACGGCGGGCAGCTCGCCGCCCGAGTAGCGCGCCAGTTCCTCGCGGCTGGGGTTGGCCGGCGAGAACAGCTTCCAGGGATTGGTGTCGACGAAGCCGCTGATGGCCCAGGACAGCGCCACCGTGCCGCCGATCAGGCCGCTCCAGAAGTGCCATTTGTACCAGAATTCGCGGTAGGGCTGAGTGCGCCCCTGGGAATAGGCCGGCTTGCCGCCGAAGCCGGGGCGCCAGCGCAGCCAGCCGATGATCAGCCCCGTCAGGGTCGCGGTCGCCGCCGACAGGCCCAGCCAGAACTGCACGTCTTCGCGGATATGGCCCAGGCCCACGGCGTCCAGCGGCTTGAACAGATGCAGCCAGTTGCCCGCCCAGTAGAAAGCGCGGTCCACGCGCTTGGACGCATTCAGCACCTCGCCGGTGCGCGCGGAAATGAACAGTTCCTCGCCGGCGTCATTGTCGATGGCGATATGGTGGAACGGCGCCAGGGCATCCTGGTTGCGTATCCTGATGGTCTTTTCAACGGTTTCCAGATGCCTGGCCCGGCTGTTGCCGCCCGCCCAGTTCTGCGCGATTTTCAGGGCCTGCTCCACAGAGATGCCGTGCAGCGAGCCATCGAGCGCGGACAGCGCGAAATAGCGGCCGCGCTCATCCTCGACCAGCCACAGCGGTTCGCCGCCGCTGCGCACGAGCCTGGCGTCGGCGATGCCGGCCTCGCCCGCTGGCTGATTTTGGACATTGTCCGCCGCCTTGCGCTGCCCGGCGCTGCGCTCCCAGGCTTCGCCAAGGCTCAGCCAGCCGGCTTCCGGGGCCAGAGTCTCGGCATGGGCCAGCCGCTGACTTCGGTTCTGCGCGGCCGGCGTGGTATAGATGATGACCAGTCCCGTCACAAACCAGAAAAACATGAACAGGGCGAGGATGATGCCCAGCCAGCGATGGACTTCGAACAACAGGCGTTTCAAGGTTTTCATTTGTTTTTATTCCCAACTCTATGAACAGGTAAAAATGCCGAGAACACAGGGCTTGCGCGGACTGGTGTGAGGGCGACTTCAGTCGCCAGATCCAAAGGCGACTGAAGTCGCCCCCACATAGCCCGCCCGGCTTCGCTACAGCCCGGAAATGTATTTCGCCAGCGCCTCGATTTCCTCATCGGTCAGCGCTTTGGCGATCTGGTTCATGACGCCGCCCGGGCTGTTGGCGCGCTCGCCCAGCTTCCAGCTGACGAGTTGCCCGCTCAGGTAGGTCTTGTGCTGGCCGCCGATAGCGGGATAAATCACGCCGCCGGCAATCCTTCCCTTGCCACCGTCATCGTGGCAGCTGGCGCAGGCTTTAATGGCCCTGGCCTGGTCGCCGTTTACAAACAGGTTTCGCGCGGCGGGATCGTCGACCGCCGCGCCCTGCCGCGCAGGGTTACGGCTGGCGAAGTAGGCGGCGATATCGGCCATGTCGGCTTCAGTCAAATCCTCGGCGATGACGCTCATGACCGGGTGTTTGCGCGCCCCGGTCTGGAAATCGCGGAACTGCTTGGCGAGATAACCCGCATGCTGCCCGGCGTGCCTGGGCATTCTGTCGTCATCGCTGTTGCCGTCCTGGCCGTGGCATTCCAGGCAGCGCTCGGACTCCGCCATGTCCTTGCCCGCGACCGGGTTGCCATCGGCAGCCGCCAGCGGCTTGGCCGAGGCCATGAGGGCGAACAGGCTGAAAGCCAGGAAGCGCGCCTGCCCGGCACGGCGCGCCGGCGCGTTAACTTTGGCAAAGCAAGATAACCCCATGCTACTTCGCCGGCTGCCTGGCGGCCGCCAGCTGTCGCACGACTTCGAGCGCCTTTTCGACATTCTGGACCGGCTTGAGCCTGTCCAGCGTCGCCGCTATCTTGCCGTCGGGCGTGACGATGAAGGTCGTGCGCTCGGCAAAGCCATGGTTGATTTCCTCGCCGCGCGTATCCTTTTTGCCCGCCGCGGCCTCTCTCACGGTCAGGTCGAAGGCCTTGCTGATCCTGCCGTCCGCGTCGGAGGCGACGGCCACCTTGCCGGCGCAGTACTCGGGATCGGCCGAAAAGGCGTTGAGCCGCTCGATGCTGTCCAGCGACACGCCGATGACCGACGCGCCGGCGGCCGTGAACTTGTCATGGTTGACGGCGAAGGTGTGCGCCTGCAGGTTGCAGCCACCCGTGTAGGCCGACGGATAGAAATAGACCACCACGGGGCCATTCTTCAGCGATGCTTTCAAGGAAAACGGAAAGGGTTTGCCGGCCAGGGAAGCCTGCGCCTCGAAATCCGGCGCCGTGTCGCCTTCCTTCAGGGCGGCGGCGGCCGGCAGCGTAATGGCGCCGGAAAGCAGGCAAGTCAGTAGAAAACGTTTCATTCAGGTCCTCTTTTAAAGGGGTTTGTAGGTATCGTGGCAGGCATCGTCGCAAGAATTCGAAATTTCAATGGCCTTGGCCGATGCCGACTCGTAATCATTCGCCTCGATGAATTTCACGATGGCGGCCGCATTGTCCTGGTATATCTTGGAGTCGGCCACGGCATCGGCGGCATTGCCCCGCTTGTCGAAAAAGCCTTCGACCAGCTTGAACGCATCCTGGATTTGTTTGGCCAAGGCAATGGCCGAATCATGGTCCTTGTTGATGATGCTGTCCTGGAGGTTATGGGAATTGGTGTCTATTGTTTCCATCAATTCCTCGAAATCGAAATCGCTCTCGGCGGTGGCTACACCGCTGGCCAATACTAAAATGATTCCGAAAAGATTAATTGTCTTGCGCATATTCAATCCTGTAGACGGCGGCGATCGCCCCGTCGCGTACTCTGTGTAATAACTGCTAATCAATCACTCCGCACCCGGCAGGCAAAGCTTGCCGGGCGCGGAATGCTCCCGCCTAGGCGATGAGTTCCTTGATGACTTTTCCGTAAACCACGGTAGGCCGCTCGGACCTGCCCATGTTCTTGTAGATGACTTTCAGGTGATCCAGGCCCAACTGGTTGAGCACGGTCGCGTGCAGGTCGTAGGTATCGACTTCCTTGCCTTTTTCGGCCTGCAGGCCGATTTCGTCGGTCGAGCCGTAAGTCGTGCCGGCCTTGACGCCGCCGCCTGCCAGCCATTGCGTGTAGCCCCAAGGGTTATGGTCGCGCCCGTCGCCGGATTCGCTCCAGGAGGTTCGGCCGAATTCCGAGGTCCAGACCACCAAAGTCGTGTCCAGCAGGCCATTGGCTTTCAGATCCTTGAGCAGGCCGGCGATCGGCTTGTCGACGATGCGCGCGTGCGTGCGGTGATTTTCCTCGATGTGGTCATGGGCGTCCCAGTCCCGGCTGTCCCCTTTGATGTCCGCCGGCCCGGACACGACCTGGATGAAGCGCACCCCGCGCTCGGTCAGGCGCCGCGCGCGCAGCAGCAGTTCGCCGTAGGGTTTGGTGAGTTCATCGTTAAGGCCGTACAGTTCCTTGACCGCATCGGATTCCTTGCTGTAGTCGACGGCTTCCGGCGCGGTTTCCTGCATGCGGTACGCCAGTTCGTAGGATTCGGTGCGCGCCTGGAGTTCCGTATCGTCGGGGTACTGGGCGCCGTGCCGCTGATTCAGCTGCTTGAGCAGATCGAGCGCATGGCGCTTTTCGGCTGCCGCGAGATATTCCGGATTGTTCAGATGCAGGATGGGGGAATTGCCGGGACGGAACGGCGTGCCCTGATAGACGGCAGGCAGGAAGCCCGAGCTCCAGTTGGTCACGCCGCCTCTGGGCTCCCGTTTGTCGTTGTACAGCACCACGTAGGCGGGCAGGTTCGGGTTGGCCGAGCCCAGCGCATACTGCACCCACGCGCCCAAGGTTGGGCGTCCGGGGTTCAGGCCGCCCGAATTCAGCTTCAATATTGAAATATCGTGCGTCGCGCCTATCGTGACGCTGGATTTGATGAAGGCGATATCATCGGCGTGCTGGGCCAGGTTGGGCAGCAAGTCGGAAAACCAGGCGCCGCTTTCGCCGTACTGTTTCCAGGTGCGGTTGGTCGCGATCAATTTGGTGATGCCGCCCTGCGTACTGGTCTTGATGCCTTTCAGGAAGGATGCGGGAACCCCTGTGCCGGCAAGTTTTATCAGCTCCGGCTTGTAATCGTAAAGGTCCAGCGTACTGGGCGCGCCGGCCATGTGCAGCCAGATCACCGTTTTGGCCTTGGCCGGAAAGTGCGGCGCCTTGGGCGCCAGGGGACTACCACCGGTCAATGCGTTTACGGCCTCTTCCGCAAACGCGCTGGAAATGACGCCGCCGCCGGGCATCAGGCCGCTCAGCGCCAGTCCGCCCAGGCCGTAGCCGGTTTTAAGTAAAAAGTCTCGACGTGACTTGTTGTTCATAATGCAAACCTCGTGGTGTTGAAAATTGAGTGTCTAGGATCTGGTTAAAAATGACTTTCCGGTTTACCGATGAATTCGCCCCTACGCAAACCGGGAAATTATTTACGGCCAAATCCTTCGCTATCGGATTCCGCTCGACTGAATCGCCTTCTCCAGGCCTTTCCGGCAGAAGCGGAATCCAACGCGCGATCGGTCTGTCCTGCCTTTAAAACCGGTAGATGAATTCGTTCGAATTCACGACCGAATGCACCAGGTCAACAAATGCCGCCGATCTAATGGGGTCAGTCAGTTGCTGGTCTTTCACGCCTACCGGCACGTTGACTTCGAACTTGCCCGCCGTTGCTTTTGCCCGGATGACTTTTTCCTGCTCGTTCAGGAATGCCTGCAGAAGTTCCTTCTCATTACCCTCGGGGGCGCGCGCGAACACTATTTCGTAAAGCCTGTTCAGCTGTTTCGATTCATCGTTGCCGGCCTCGTTGATGACGCGGCCCGCCAGCGATTTGGACCAGTCAAAAATCACTTCACTGTTAAACAGCGTCAGCGCCTGCAGCGGTGTGGTGGTCACTTCGCGTTTGCTGTGCGCATCCTGCGGGGAGGCCATGTTGAACGATTCCAAAATGGGGTAAGGCAGGCTGCGCCGGGTAAAGACGTACAGGCTGCGGCGATTGTGATCGCGCTCGTCCTTGGATGTTTTCCAGGCCGGATCGCCATTGAAGTTTGCATCGCCCGTCTTGATAACCCTGGGCAGCGGCGGATAAACGCTTGGCCCGCCGACCTTGTCTTCAAGCTTGCCGGAAGCCACCAGCAGCGAATCCCGCACTTGTTCCGCCTCCAGGCGCTGACGCGGGAAGACGGCCAGCAATTTGTTGTCCGGATCGGCTTTATGCGCATCTGCGCGATGCTCCGACGACTGCCGGTAAACGCTTGACAGCAGGATCTCGCGATGCAGCTTTTTCACGCTCCAGCCGTCCTTGACGAATTTGTCGGCCAGATAATCCAGCAATTCAGGATGCGTCGGTTTTTGTCCGGCCTTGCCGAAATCACTGACCGTCGCCACAATGCCGCGTCCGAAATACTCGTCCCACACCCGGTTGACGAATACCCGCGCCGTCAACGGGTTGGTCGGGCTGGTCAGCCATTTGACCAGGGCGCTGCGGCGTCCGGATGAAAACGACAGCGGCTTGATGTCGGGCTTCTCGTCGGTAATGGCGGCAGGAAATGCCGGCTGCACTTCTTCCAGGGGCCGCTCGTGGTCGCCGCCGGCCAGCACATAAGTGGGCGGCGCGTCGGGATAGCCCAGCTCGGTCATGGCCGAGATCTTGTCGGAGCTGGTGGCCGGCTTGAGGTCATTGAGCTTTCTGAGCTGTTTGTTCAGCTTTTCCAGCTCGGCCCATTTGTCCGCGAGATCCTTGTTGTAAGTTGCAGGATCCGAGCTTTCGCCTTTCTCTTTAAAGTAGGACGTCAGGCTTTGCTCGTCCGTGACATTCGCAAGACGATGATTCACCCAGCGGTCCAAAGGCGTCCATTCGCTTTTGGGCTTGAAAATGGCTTCCCTGGAATCGGTCAGATAACGCTCCTTGTGATACTTCAGCGCCTCCTCCCTGTGAGTGTCGATAATCGCTTTGCGTTTGTCGCGAATGTCTTTGGTCGCCTCTTCCCATTTAGCCAGTTGCTGCTCGTAGTTGCGCTCGATCTCGCCTTTCTTCGCCGGAATGTTGTCGACGGCGTTGATGTTGGCGAAAAACGCCTGCAGCGAGAAATAGTCCTTCTGGCTGATCTTGTCGAACTTGTGGTTGTGGCATCTCGCGCACTCCAGCGATTGTCCCAGAACGACCTTGCCCACCGTGTCGGTGATGTCGGTGGTGATCTGATACTTGCGCTGCACCAGGTCGCGCGAGTTGCTGTTGTCCGGGAACTGCGCCATGAAGCCGGTGGCGATCAGGGCCTCTTCATTGCCCGGCCATAGCTCGTCGCCGGCCAGCTGTTCCTGAATGAAGCGGCTGTAGGGCTTGTCCTGGTTGAAGGCATTGATCACGTAATCGCGGTAACGCCACATGTTCAGCCGGTCATTGTCATTCTGGAACCCTGAACTGTCGGCATATCTCGCCAGATCCAGCCATTTGCGCCCCTGCCGCTCCCCGTATCTGGGGGATGACAGCAGGCGATCCACCAGTTTCTCGTAGGCGTTGTCGGACGTGTCGTTGACGAACGCATTGACCTCTTCCGGCGTGGGAATGACGCCCCAGACATCCAGCGTGGCACGCCGGATAAAGGCGGCGCGGTCCGCGGCAGCGGACGGTTGGAGGCCTTTTTCTTCCAGTTTCTGCAGAACAAACGCGTCAATTGGCGTTCGCACCCAGTCCTGCTGCTTGACGGCGGGAATAGCCGGCGCTTTCACCGGCTGGTAAGACCAGAGCTTTGACTTGGATGGGGTATCCTGTGCGGCTTGCGGCGCCTGTGCGGTTTGTGTTGCCTGTGATGTTTGCGCAGCTTGTGGTGCTTGCGCAATTTGTGATGCTTGTGATGTTTGTGGTGCTTGCGTTGTTTCCGCAGCTTGTGATGATGCTTGTGGCGCTTGCGTTACTTGCGCTGCTTCCACAGCCTGTGGTGCTTGCGCAGCTTGTGGTGCTTGCGCAGTTTGTGATGCTTGCGCCGTTTCTGCAGCTTGTGATGCCTGTGCAGTTTGCGGTGCCTGCGCTGTTTCCGCAATTTGCGTTACCTGGGGTGCTGGCGCTACGTCCACGGCTTGCGTGGTCAGCGGCGTTTGCGCGGCTTGCGGCGCGCTGACATTGGCGGCAGGTTGCTCGTCCGCCGCCGAGGCATCGCCTGTCATCACCACCGAGAGACTCCATAAAACGGCAGGATATAATTTCTTTTTCATTGACCTACTCCAAAAATAAAGGGTTGATGTTTTTCTTATGCCCCCGACTTTTCCGTGTCAGTTAGTTTTTCGGAGCCGGCGGCGCGATTTTCGTCAGCTTGCCGCCTTCTTCTTCATAATATTGAGCCCCGGCCCAACCGGCCACAGTGAAGCCCTTGCCGGCCAACAAATCAGCCGCCCTGCCGGAACGTCCGGCATGATTCGATACGGTGACGATGGCTCTGTCCTTGGGAATAAACGCCAGATTGTTTTCCAGCTCGGCAAACTGGATGTTCAGGTACACCGGGAACCCGCCGATTTTCGAGATTTCGTCGGGACGCCGCAGGTCTATGATGAGCAGCTGGTCAGGCTTGGCCAGCAGGGCGTCGAGTTTGGCGCGGTCGATTTTCGGAGCCTGAGCCTTGTAGGGCTGCGCCTTGGGCGCGGCCGCATCGGCCTTCCCGGCGTGGTCATGGTTTGCCGCGAAAGCGGCGGGAGCCGCCAGGGCCATCAACAACAACAGATTCGGTACTTTTTTCATTAATATTTCTCTCAAGGCAATATGAATTGTTAAACGCCCACCGGAGCAAGCGGTGATCAAGGTTGGTCATGAGCTATATCGCAACTTCCATGCCAGCAGGACAAGCTCGGCCGTTACGCGCAGCAAGCACGGCCGGAAGCGCTCTATTTATTGACAATGGGCAGGGATTGCCGGCCCGGCGCTTCTTCGCACGGCCTGTCAGCGATGGCCGACAGCCGAAATCGCGCGGGCCAACTGTTGAAATTGCAGCAACTCATCAACATCTCATGCGGACGGATGAACAGCCTGCTGCGGAGCAGGCGCGCGCCTGCCGTCGTCTTGCCGCCGATGGGGAAGTCCTGAAAACAAAAAAGGGCTCCGTGAACTGGAGCCCAGACTGGGAGTCGCGTCCGTGCTGTGCGGAGAAGGGTTATATTTTGCCGCTCAACTGAATGCCGTACCAAAGCGGATAAGGATTGGGGCTGTACGAGACCCAGCCTTCCTCATGCGTGTTGTTGTTGAACAAGTTCTTGACGATAAAGCTTAGGTCCAGGACATTGTTCCTCGTGCCGATGCCAATGGCCGCGTCCGTCAACGACCTGGAATTGACCCAGCCATAGGCCGACAGGTTGTCGGCGTTGTTGTAGCCGCTCTGGAAATTGGTAGTGAAGCTGGTGTGGAACAGGTACTTGTCGAAAACGGGCTTGGCGTATTCCGCGCCTACGGTAAAACTCCATTTGGAAGCGCCCGGCAGAATCCTGCCGCTCTGATCGATGTAAGGCTGCGGCAGGTAGGCCAGCTCTTCCGGCTTGCCGGCATTGTCGTAATCTATATACTTGGCGATGTTGTAGGCGCCGTTGAAGCGCAGCGACAGGTTCGGAATGCCGTTGTACACGCTGTCCAGCTCCACGCCGTGCACGCGCACTTTCTTGACGTTGCCTTGCGCGCTCGTGTAAGCCGTCGGGTTGGCCTGGCCGTTGGCGATGTTGATGTCGGTCTGAAACTGATCGACGACCTGCACCGTCTGCTGGTAGTTGTGGATATCCATCACGAAGGCGTCGATGTTGAAAATCAGCGATTTATCAAACCAGAACGACTTCAGCCCCAATTCCAGGGCATGGGTGTTTTCCGGCTTGACATTGCGCGACACGCCGTTGACATTGAGTGCGGAACCCGACTTTTCGCCGTATTGCCAGGACAGGTAGGTGGTCAGGTCGTTGTTGATCTTGTAGCTGGGCGTCACCTGGGCCGTAAACAGCAGATCCGTGTAGGTGCTCTTGAGGGGATTGTACAGTTGCCCGATCTGCTGGCTGCGGAGCCTTTTGGCGGTGGCCACCTGATTTTTCTGGGCTTCGGTCAGGCTGTTGTAAGCCTGACCGGGCATGCCCGTCACGGCGGCGCCGAAGTAGCGGTTGGCCACGCTGTCGGCCAGTTTCAGCTGATCCACGGAGTTGGCGCCCTGCAATTCGCCGTTGGCCGCGGAATCAAAGCCGCCGAGCTGCACGTCGCGTACCGCCACCGGGTTCAGGGCGCCTCCCGCCCCGTTCTCCGCCAGTTGCACCGTGTCCACTGTTCTGCGGTGCTCCTTGGTCACGCGCAGTCCTGTGGTTAAAGTAATTTGGTCGGTAAAATGCAGGTCGGATTCGCCGAAGATGGCGCCGGCATAGGTATGAACCTCGGTGCCCCCTTTTCTGCGCGCGTCCTGCAGGGAATCCTTGAGCAGGGCCAGCCCGGAGCCGCGATTCTCGCCTGCGTCCCTGTCCAGTATGTTGTACTGCGCGTTGGTGGCCAGCCAGGCGCCCGCGTCAGCCCCCCAGCCTTGTTTTGAAACGATGTCGTTGCGGGTCTGGATCCCGAACAGGCCGCCCCGGTAATCGATAAAGCCGCCGGGCTGGTCGATGATCTTGAATTCCTGTGTGTACTGGTTGTAATTGACGCCGCCGCCGCCATCGACGTTGATGTCGAAAGGCGTGCCTTCGTCGTTGTGGGCGTCGAAACTGTAGGAGCGCACGGCGGTATTCGAACTCAGGTGGTGATCGGCGACATCCCAGTCGAGCTGCACGTAAGCGCCTTTGTTGGAGACCGTCTGCCCCTGGTTTTCATTGAAATTGACGGTTTTCCGCTGCTCGCCGCCGATGTAATCCTCCCAGGTAAAGCCCCGGTTCTCAAAGTAAGGACGGGGGCCGGTGAACACGCCGGCATTGTTGGTAAAACCGAACAGCCTGGCTTTCGCCTGCGTGCCGTTCGGGTCCACCAGGCTGCCGTCGGCAAACCGGAAGGGCACGTCGTGGTAGAACGTCAGGCCGTTCTGGAGCTGCGGCTGTCTGGGCTCGAAATCGGCGCCCACCTTCGCCGTGAAATTTTCGGCGGGGGTAAACAGAAACTGTGCGCGGCCGCTCAGCCGGTCCCTGTTGTAAAGGCTGTAGTTGTCGTCATAGGACTGCGTATAGAAGCCGCGCCCCTTGTCCACCAGGAAGGAAATGCGCGACGCCAGAAAATCATCGATCACGCCGCCGCCCAGGGCGCCTTTGATGATGAGGGCTTCGCGCTGTCCGTAAGCCGCCGAGAGTTCGGCCGTGGGGATGAAGGTCGGGGCCTTGGAATAAACATTGACCTTGCCCGAACTCGCGCTCAAGCCGCCTTCGGTGCCTCGGGGCCCGCGGGTGACTTCCACCGCCTCGACATCGTAGAAATCGAAGTTGGCGAGCTGCGTCAGCGCATAGCTGACGCCGTCGACGGTTACGCCCACGCTGGGGTCCTGGGTTTCCGTGAAAGACCGCTTGCCCACGCCGCGAATTGACAACGAGGCGCCGCGCGTGTTGTTCTGGTTGAACTGGACGTTTGAGGCGCGCCGGGTAATGGCGCCCAGGTCCAGCGACAGTTCGCGATCAAGCTCCTTGCCGGAAACGACCGAGACCGATTGTTTGACGTTATGCAGCTTCTCAAGCTTGGGGCGGGCGCGCACCACGACTTCGTCCAGATCCTTGGTTTCTTCCGGTTCAGGCTCCGGCTCTGCCTGGGCCACTTCCTCGGCGGGCGCTTCACCGGCAGGCGCTTCACCGACGGCGGGCGCTGCCTCGGCAGGCGCGGCGGCCGCGTTTTTGTTGACCAGATCCTGCTCGCGCTTTTTCGCCGCCAAAAGTTCCCGAGTCAAACGCTCCACTTCCGCCTGCAATTCTTCCACGCTTTTCTGCGCATTCGCCGCGAGTACGCCAGGTGCGAACAACATCGAAACACCCGCTACCGCCATGGCTATGCCGTAGGATAACTTGCGGCGCGAACCCATCGCCTGAGGGATAACCGCCTGTCGGTCCAAGGCGGTCGAAAATACATTTCCAATACTGCGTTTCATTACTACCCTTCCCCCCAAATAAATTCAAATTCAAGACAGCGCTTCGATTCAGTGCTTCTTTCAGCCGCGGACCGCTCACAGGCGGCAAGGCCCATTTCATTCCTGGCACTGATATAGATGGATGCAGCCGGCGCGTTACCCCTGACTTCCGTAACGCTCCCTGAAAAACGCAGATTTCGTGCCATGCGGGAAAAAACAGAGATTCCTTGCCAAACCGTCCGGCGTGAAGCAGGCAGCTGGCTGATTTTAAAAAGCTTTATGCGGCCATAAAAAATCCGGGGAGGCATTGACGGGCGCTTTTTCGCATACTCCCGGCCGGTGCGAACTGTTCTAACGTAAACACACTGCTGACGTGCTGTCTCTCCGACAGCAATTCAGTAGGGTACGCATCGCGTACCTTTTGAGGTTTGGTTCACCGGAAACCTTATGAAAATGGAACGCAACACCCTCAAGGGCGTAAATGCGTACCCTACTGTCTTTCCGACAGCAGCCGGCATAAAGGGCAAAAGCCGCTGGAAATGGATTTACAGGTTGGCGCTTTGCGAAAAGCCGAATGCTCCGCCGTTTCGAAGATCCGGGGTTCGCCCTTCGCCCTGGCTTGCTGGCTGGTACGATAGCCAAACGAATCCGCAGCTTCGGCGTCCCCCTTTTTTTATGTCTCGCTGATGCTCAGAAAACAGATCATCAGCAGAACATGTCTTCAGGACAACAGCCTGCGGCCGCCCATGCTCTTCAGCATCTGAATTTCCTTACGCCGGCGTCCGGCACGATAAATGCTGATTGTCTGAACTGGAGCCCTGCTCCATGAATCCGTTTTGTTAAACCATAGATGAAAGAGAAGATGAATAAAAAAAGTAGCTATCTTGCCGTCCTGCTCGTTCTGAGCGCCAGCACCGCCTTCGCGGAAGAACCTCCTAAGCCCCCGTTGGGCTTCTTCGTAACCAGCGTCGGCCTCGGCAAGGGCGCCGACCTGGGCGGCCTGGCCGGCGCCGATGCCCATTGCCAGAAACTGGCCAGCGAAGTCGGCGCGGGCAACCGGACCTGGCGGGCCTACCTGAGCACTCAGGCTGTCGGTGTCCAGCCCGCCGTGAACGCCCGCGACCGCATCGGCAACGGGCCGTGGGTCAATGCCAACGGCGCCATCATAGCCAACGACGTGGCCCATCTGCACGGCGACACCGTGGAACTCGGCCAGCAGGGCAACAACGTGCACCGGCGGACGACGTTGACCGAAAAAGGCACGCCCATCAACGGGGTTGGCGATACGCCGAACCAGCACGACATCATCACTGGCTCCAGGCCCGACGGCAGAGCCTTCACCGATGCCGCCGATCACACCTGCCAGAACTACACGAGCAGCGGCGAAGGCAGCGTTCGGGTGGGACACTCCGACCGCACCAACCGCGGCGCCACCGGCGGCAACGTATCCTGGAACTCGACCCATGACAGCCGCGGCTGCAGCCAGGAAAATCTGGTGAGCACCGGCGGTGCGGGCTATTTCTATTGCTTTGCCTCGGACTAAGCCTGCTTAATCTTGAGTTGTCAGTTCAGTCGGGTACGCATTTGTGCCCTTTTAGAGTGCCGTGTACCTTTTGAGGTTTGGTTCATCGAAAAACTTTGAAAATGGTACGCGATGCGTATCCTACTCCTTTTTACGAGGCGACTGAAGTCGCCTCCACAGGCCAGCCCTGTCCGTTTGAGCCCGTATGCAGCAACGTACAATACGGGCATCGAAGCCTTCTTGAAGCCCGGATTCCGTTACCCTTCCTCCGGGCTACTTGTTGAGTTCAGTAGGGTACGAGACTGTGAAAGAATCCAGAATTTTTCTCTTTGAGACCTATATGTTGTTATATACAAATATAAAATACACAATATATTGTGGTTAAAATTTCAAAAAACGAATACTTTCACAGTCTCGTACCCTTATCTTATTAAGCTCAGGTCTTGCCGCGCTATTTCGCCGGCGTCGAGGTAGCCGGCCCGATGCCGACGATTTGCAGGATCGTGTCTTCGTCCTTGGCGCCATCGTAATGGACTTCGTTGCCGTAATGGGTGACGAAACTGCCGGCCGGCACCGGTTTCAGGTTGTCCGGGTTGTAGTCGGTGCCCGTGCCCACCCACCAGGTGCCGGAAATGACGGTGATGAACCTGTCGTTGGGATGCGAATGCGGCTTGCTGTTGTGATGGGCTTTCCACTTGTTCAAAACCACATACAGGCCCGGTTTTTTCGGGTCGCCGACCAATACCGCCGTTTCCGAGCCGCTGGGGTTGGCGACCCAGTTGATGTGCTCGGGCAGTTTGATCGAAATGGCCTTGGGATCGAGATCGTCGGCGATTGCGCTGCTGAAACTTCCGAGCAAAGCGATCGCCAATGTAAGTTGAGGCAGCCGACGGCGGGGAAAAATGACTAGCATCTGATTCTCCAAAATATGTTGTTGAACAGTTCAGTAGTACGCATCGCGTACCATTTTCAAAGCATTTCATGAATTGAATCCAGGAGAGGTACGCAGTGCGTACCCTACGGGATTGTGCCGGACGGTATCCTTTCAAATACCGTTCGGCTGCGATGAGGTTGCGGTATTACTCGCGAATACGGATCAGGTCGTGGCAGGACTTGCAAGACGCGCCGACTTTGCCGAACTGCGTCTTGATCGCGGCGGCGTCGCCCGTCGCGGCCACTTTCGCCAGTTCGTTGGCTTCCTTGATGAAGGTGGCGTCGAGTTCCTTGGCTTCATCCTGTTTCTGGAAGAATTCGGGGCGCAGGCGGGATTGCTTCCAGCCGATGCCCTGGTCCGTACCGGTTCCGTAAAGATTGATCAGGCCGGAATTGGCAACCGCGGCGATGGCGTTCGCGGCCGCTACGATCTGATCCTTGTTGAAGGTCTCGGGATGATCGACCACCTGACTCTTGATTTTCCCCGTATTCCAGCTCAGGTACGAATAGGCGGACTGGCGGAATCTTATCTGCTCTTCAACCTGACCGGAAAACGCTGCCGTTGCCACGACCGTAAGCGCTAATGTTAATGGGAGTTTTATTTTCATTGTGTGTTCCTTTTGTGTTTTAAAAATAATTACAGTGTGTTACCAACCCAGCTTGAGCGCGGCGGTCTGTAGGCTGCTGACCGGGATGAAATAGTCCGCCGCGCCCCCGTTCCAGATACCCCATGCCAGCGTGCTGGAAATCACCGCGGCTCCGAGAAAGCGCAAAAGCCCGACCGATGGAATCGATGACGCCAGCGCCTTGGGCACCTGTTTTTTTCCCGTCAACATCGGAATTACCAGATTGTTCTTTTTAACCAGGCGATGAAATGCAATGGCGGCCAGATGCAATGCCAGCAATACCATCAGCACGTCCAGCGCCAGGGCGTGCAGACCGCTTAGCTTGTCGCTCAGGGATTTGTCGACCAGGCTGAACAGCGGCCCCTCGAAGGCAATGTCGTCGTTGGCGAACAAGCCGGTGACGACGAGCGTCGCCAGCACCGTCAACAGCGCGATGACCGACAGTGCCCCGATCGGATTGTGCCCGACGCCGTGCCAGTCGCCTTTGAGATAGGCAATCAGCCGGCCGAAGGTCGGGAAGAAACTGGCGAAACGGGCATGCGTCGTACCGACGAAGCCCCAGAGAATGCGGAAGATCAGCAAGCCCAGAATCAGCGCGCCTATGCGGCCGTGCCAGTCGGTGAATTCGCCGCCGAGCTTGCCGGTGGTGTAAGCCGCCACGACGGCCGCCACGAGCAGCCAGTGGAACAACCTGAGCGGCCAGTCCCAGATATGAACGGTAACTTTCATAGTCGTATTCTCCTGTTATCCTGAATATTTGACGGTGCAGCCGTAAGGCTTGGTGCTGGATTGGCTGACGGGCTTGCCGGCGGCCAGTTCAGCCAATGCCGCGCTGACGTAGTTTTCGGCTTTGGCGATGTCTTCGATGTCGGCCGAGGGGATGCTGTCGATGCCGCCTTTGTATACCAGCACGCCTTCAGGGTTGATGATGAAGAATTGCGGCGTATTGGTTGCCTCGTAGAGCTTGCCGATCTTGCCGTCCGGATCGAACACGGTGTCGGTGGGCGTAGCGCCGCGCTCGGCATTGAGTTTTTTGGCCGTTTCGCCGTCGATGTAGCCTTGCTTGCCGGGTGCCGACGAGATGACCTGCAGCCAGACGATGCCTTTGGCGGCGGCGTCTTTTTGCAGATTCGGGATGTTGCCGCTCTGGTAATGTTTCACAACGAACGGACACTCATGATTGGTCCATTCCAGCACCACGGTCTTGCCGCGCAGATCGGCGAGGCTGACGGTACCGCCACTGGCGGAGGCGGCCGAAAACAAGGGCGCCGGCTGGCTGATGACGGGCTCGGCATCGGCTGCCGTGAAAGCCATGGCAAAAGCGAAGCCCGTTAGAACGTTCCGGTAAAGATGGTTTAAAAACATGTCTGACTCCTTAAGATTAATGATAAAAACGGCTTGTGCCACTCATTTGAATAAAAACGGTTCCGGGTCCGGCTGCTTAGGGTTTGGTTAAAAATAACGTTCCGGTTTGCCGATGAATTCGCCCCTACATAACCGTTAATTGCGCTTGCAAACCGGGAAAATGTTTACGGCCAAATCCTTAAAACACCAGCAGGGCAAGGCAGGCCCAGCCAAAGGTGAATCCGCACAGCATCCGGACTCTTTTGTCCGACAACCAGGGCTTCCAGGCGCCGGAAAGTTTCTCCCCGCGTACCGCCCACAAGCCGGCAATCCCGGCTTTCACCTTGAGCCTGATCGCCGCCAACAGCCTTGCCAGGCGATAAAGGCCGTACAAAAACATCCCCATCATCAAATAAAAAACGATCACCTGCGTGGTATGGCGGCTCGTTTCGAAGAGGTGATGAATCGCCTCGTCGAGAATGAATTCGAGCAGTTCATAGATGTGGTACACCACCCACGCCAACAGATGAAAGGTTTCGACCGGCATGGCCGCGACCAGCATAAAAACAGCGGCGGCCATGACCATATGTGTTCGATGACTGTTGAGCATATTCGCCCCGGCATTAAAAATTCATATGGGTTTATCGTTCCCTGACCGTCGCGCCGCTCTCCGATCCGGCGCCTAAATAACAGGCAGCAAATCCGTCCGTTGATTTGCTGCTCAACTTGATCCATCAACCGCGACACGGTAACCGCCTTATAACTTTGCAGGCTTGCGAGGCTCCTGGAGCTGGACTTGATCACCTCGTTTCACCTGTCATCATCACTTTTTCAGCTCGTTCGCTTCCTTAATGAAGACTGCGGACTCCTTTCCAGCCTCCTGTTTCCATAACCTCTCACATCACCCAGGGGAAACGGCCGGTGCCGCGACGGTCCGGGTGACGATCTCGGGCGTCAGTATCTGCGGCAGCACAACCGGCTCCGCTGCCGCGCCGCCGGGGTAATAAACGTAAAGCGGCACGCCGCTGCGGCCGAATTCCGCTAATTTCCGGGTGATTTCAAAATCGCGGTTGGTCCAGTCGCCCATCAGGTATGTGATGCCGGATTGCCTGAACGCCGCGATCACCGAACTCTGGCTCAGCGCGACTTTTTCATTGACCAGGCAGCTAATGCACCAGGCCGCCGTAAAGTTCAGGAACACCGGCTTGCCTTTGGCGCGCAGGGCCTTGAGGCGCTCGGCCGAATAGGGTTCCCAGTTCTTGTCCGCCCAGGGGGCTGCGGATTGGGCTTCCGCGGCGGAACTGGCTTCGACTCTGAAATAGCCGCCCGTCAACGCCACAGCCAGCGTCAGTGCGGCAATGCCCGCGCCGCTGTGACGCGCCGTCTTGCCGCCGGTTTTGGTGGATTCGTAGAGCCAGGCCGCGAACGCGATCGCCACCATGCCGCCCAGCGCGACGGCAATCGCGTCAGTACCCGCCTGCTGCGCCAGCACCCACACCAGCCACACGGCCGCCGCGTACATGGGGAAAGCCAGGCCCTGCTTGACCCGTTCCATCCAGGCGCCGGGTTTCGGCAGGCAGCGTTGCAGGAACGGCCACAGGCTCAGCAGCAGATAGGGCAAGGCGAGGCCGAATCCCAGACTGAGAAAGACGGCCAGCAGCGCCAGCGGCGGCTGCGTCAGCGCGAAGCCGATGGCCGCGCCCATGAACGGCGCCGTGCAGGGCGTGGCGACGACGGTCGCCAGAACGCCCGTGAAGAAGCTGCCCGCATAGCCGGGCCGTTCAGCCAGCGAAGCACCGATGCCCGTTACCCGACCGCCAAGCGAAAACACGCCGGACAGGCTGAGCCCGACCGCGAACATCAGATAGGCGACGGCCAGCACGAACAGCGGCGATTGAAATTGAAATCCCCAGCCTATCTGCGCGCCGCCGGCCTTCAGCGCGTTCAGCAGTGAAGCCAGCAGGGCGAAACTGAAAAGCACGCCCGACGTATAGGCCAGCCCGTGCAGGCTCGTCTGCAACGGCTCCCGGTGGGCGTGCGCCACTAAAGACAGGGCCTTGATGGACAGCACCGGAAACACGCACGGCATCAGATTCAGCATCAAGCCGCCCAGCAGGGCCAGAAGCAGTGCCGATGGCAGCGCCAGCCCGGATTCCGCGGCCAGGGCGAAATCGTCCACAACCGCCCCCGCTGGCGTATCGATGATGAAGCCGCGCGTCACCGGCCCGTTACCGCCGTTTTCGGTCATGGCCAGCACGCCTTTCAGCCTACCGCCGCTGGCCGTCGGCGGATCATCGCCCGGCCGTAATTTCAGCTCGATCGTATCCCCGCGGACCTGCCATGGCTGGTCCGCGTTGTGCACGATCCGGCCCCACTCGGACGGATAAAACCAGATGTCCTCGATGTTGCCGGGCTGCAAGCCGGCGCCGGTGATCCGCAGCGTCAGGCTGTCGTCACCGCTTGCCACGCTGACCGGCCAGGGACTGTCTACCGGCAGGCTGGCCTGGGCCTTGTCGATCAGCGCGCTGCCATGCCCGCGATCCTGGCCGGGCGCGACGCTGGGCAGGTCCAGCGCCAGCTCGACCCGCTGAGGAATACAGATTTCCTCGCAAACCAGCCATTTGGCCTTGGCCTTGATCGGGAAGACGCCGCCGACCGCCGCATCCTCCGGCACCTTGATGTCGGACAGCAGCGTGACTTCGTTTTCATAACCGTAGTTGGTCACGGGGCCCAGCGTGATGCGGCTCGGCGTCGGCCATTGGATAGGGCCGGCCGTGGCGCCCGCGGGCAGATCGTAGTCGATCCTGGTGGCCAGCCCGGAATCGCCGGGGTTGACCCAGTAGGTGTGCCAGTGCGGGATGATCGACTGATGCACGCCGACCTGAATCGTATCGCCTGGCCGCACGGCATCGACGGAGGCGATCAGCCGCGCCCTGACCTGCTCGGTGGCAGCTTCAGGCGAGCCTGCATCGGCATCGCAGGCCAGCGCGAGCAAAGCGATAGGTATGAGACGAAGTATCAGCATGGGAACCTCCCGATAGTCAATTAAGCGTGAATCAGGCCTAGACGCGCAGGCGGGCATTGAAGAAATTGATCGTGCGCTCCCAGGCCAGCCTTGCCGCCGCCTCGTCAAAGCGCGGCGTGGTGTCGTTGTTGAAGCCGTGCTGCACGCCCGGATAAATGTGCGCCTCATAGTTGACGCCGGCGGCCTTCAGGGCGGCCTCGTAGGCCGGCCAGCCGGCATTGATGCGCTCGTCGGCGCCGGCAAAGTGCAGCAGCAGCGGCACCTTGATTTTGGCCGCCTCTTCCGCCGTCGGCTGGCCGCCGTAGAAAGGCACGGCGGCCGCCAGATCGGGAATGCGGGTCGCCAGGAAGTTGGCGATGCCGCCGCCATAGCAGAAGCCGACGACGCCGACCTTGCCGTTGCCTTCCGGCAGTTTCTTCAGCATATCGGCGGCCGCGATAAAGTCGGCTCGCGTCTTGTTCTGATCGAGCGCCTTGAAAAGATCGCGCGCCTTGTCCTCGTCGCCCGGATAACCGCCGAGGGAAAACAGGGCGTCCGGCGCGAAAGCGATGAAGTTATCCAAGGCGATGCGCCGCGCGATGTCTTCGATGTGGGGATTCAGGCCGCGGTTCTCGTGCACCACCAGCACGGTCGGCAGCTCGCCCTCGAACTTGGCCGGCTTTGCCAGATAGCCGCGTATCGAGCGGTAGCCTTCCGGTGACGGATAATGGACGTAACTGGTTTCGATGCGCTTATCGTCGGGGGCGATCTGCTGCGCCTCGGCGAAATTCGGGTTTAGAGCCTCGAGCAGAGCTTCGGCTGTCATGCCCAGAACCGCGTATTTGGCCGCCGATGCCAGAAACCCCCGCCGCGACAATTGGCCGTGGACGTATAGATCGAAAAGTTGCAGCACTTCCGGATTAAAGTCATTTGCTGTGTTGCGCACCATGGAAAACTCCTTGAATAATGTCCCGATAAAACGTGATAAGGTCGGTTTCAGAGCCCTTGCCTGAGGGTGCCCGGATTTAGCCGTGGATTACAGCAAGCATGAGGTGGGGTGCCGTTGTCCACGCTTGGTATCTGTATCCACTAGCCACAACCTCGGCCGGATACCCTGAAACCGAATTCATAACTCTTTTACTTCGCCCTGCCGGCATAACCCGCCGCCAGCAAGGGAATCCTGTACGCGGCGCCGCGCCCCACCACATAAAGCGTTTTCTTGTCCTTGCCGGCGAAAGCCAGGTTCTGCGGCTTTTTAGGCAAAGGGATGACGCCCAGCGCTTCGCCCTGGCTGCTGAACACTTCGATGCCGGCATTGGAGGCGACATACAGCCTGCCCTCGGCATCGACAGCCAGCCCGTCCGCGCCGCTGGACCAGCCGTTTTCGGTGTTTTTCCAGCCTTCCAGTCTGGCGAAGTTGCGCCTGTTCTGGACTGAGCCGTCGGCGGCGATGTCATAGGCGAGGACGTATTCACCCAGCGTGTTCGCCACGTACAGCACTTTCTCGTCGGGGCTGAGCTGAACGCCGTTCGGGCGCTCGATGTCGTTGGCGACGCGTTTCAGGGTGCCGTCCGGCGCGATATGGAAAAGTCCCGGTTTGGAGGTCGGCGGGTTGGGATTGTCCTGGGTCGGGCGCGTGCCACTGTCGGTAAAGTAAATGCTGCCGTTCGCGGCCAGCACCAGGTCGTTGGGCCGCTGAAAAGGCTGCCCTTCGAAATTTTCGGCGAGGTTTCTCGTCTGCGGATAAATGACGCCTACCCGGGTGTTGGCAACCTGCACGGCAATCAGCTCGCCTTTCGTATTGACGGCGAGACCGTTGGCGCCGTTCGTGTTTTCCAGATATGGCGAAACGGTTTTGTCAGGCCCGATGCGCACGATGCGGTTGGCGTTGGTTTCGGTGAACAGCAGGCTGCCGTCCGCCAGGCCGACGGGGCCTTCCGTGCCGTTGAAGCCGTCCTTGATCAACTCGATGAGGACGCCGCCGGCGGACACGCCCGGAATCGCCGGGGTGACGGGGTCCGCGGCCTGGGCCGAGGCGCTGAAGGCAATCGTGCCAATAAGCGGGATGAGCTGGTTACGTATTTTTTTGGGCAACATTTTTTATCTCCGAATGCGTAAAAATTATTGAATTTATTTTTTCATTTCCTGGCACAGGCTTAGGATTCCGTTAAAAATAACTTTCCGATTTGTCGCTGAATGTAGGGGCGAATTCACTTGTGCCCTTTGGGTATTCGCCCAGGGCGACTAAAGTCGCCCCCACACCTGAAAATTCAGGGAAGTTATTTCTCACCTTATCCTTAATTGGCTATCCGTCTGCCAAATCCAGATATTCCTGCCGCCATCAATGAACGAAACATTCAAGTTATTCAAAAACTACTGCTGACTCTTACACCGAACCACTGCGGCCAGTTTGGCTGCCAGGTGTTCCAGGTTCTGGCAATGGGTTCCTGATTGTTAAAAATATTCTTTCCAACCACCGAGACATCGAGCAGCCTGTCGACGCGGCCGATGCCAATCGAAAAATCCGTCGTGGTATTGGCTTTAATGACGCCGTAGGTCGATAACGAGTTATCCGAGTTGAATGCGCTGGTATACGTAGTGGTAAAACTGGTATGGAATTCAGCTTTATCAAAACCTATCCTGGCGAGTGGGTAACGGACTTCCGGGCTGATGCTGAAGGTAAATTGGGCGGAACCGGGAAGATTTTTGCCCGTTGCGTCGTAGAATACCGGCGCACCGGGATATCGCAGTTCAACCGGCATCACGGCGTTGGTGAAATCGGTGTAAACCGCATCGTTCCAGGCCCCGGAAAAGTTAATCGCGGTATAGGGGAGTCCGGTATACGAACCATCGATTTCCACGCCCATTATGCGGACGCCTTCCGCATTGCCGCTGCCAGAGATGAACACGGGATCGGCATTAGGGTTCGTTTGGCGGTCTATGTTGGTAGTGAATTCGTCATATACCAAGGCCGGCTGCTGGTAGTCCTCGATATCCATCCAGAAGAAATCGGCATGCAAGGCCAGTGTGTCGTTGAATAGATTCGATTTGAAACCTATCTCGAAGGCATTGGCGGTCTCTTCTTTAATTTTCTGAATTGCGCCATTCGGGACATCCAGGAACCCCGGCTTTTGGCTGAACCGCCAGGACACATAACCCGTCAGATCTTTGTTGAATTTATAACTCGGGCTTACGAGGAATGTCGGCTGGACATCTTCAATGAGGCCATTTTGAAATTCCCAGAGATTCCCTATACGTCCGTCACGAATGGATTTTGCCGCACCGATCTGGCTTTTCTGCGCAGCAGTCAGGTCCGCATAATTTTGCTGATTGAAATATTTAAGTGCCGCCGCGTTAGCTACTGCAACCTGCTTGGGGTCGGCCAGCGCGCTCGCCGGCATAACGCCTGCATTGTCCGTTTCAAAACCGCCTAACTCGACATCATTGATGGCAGCCCTGTTCAAGAGTGAACCGCTTCCGTTATCGGTCAAGACTTGCTTGACGGATAGTTTGCGTTTTTCGTAATTGACCCGGGCGCCAGTCGTGATGTTAAACGCATCGGTTACATGCCATTCCGCTTGTCCGAAAAGTCCTGCGGAATCGTTTTCTATAATACGATTACGCCATCTGACCAGGCCCTCAACAGAATCCGACATCAATTGCCTGCCGTTATTATCGGCATCCAGCACATTGTACTGGCTATTACTTGCGTACCAGGCGCCTGCGTCCTTGCCAAAAGAAGCCCAGTTGTTGTACTGCATATCGCGTTTCAGGTAGAGCGCGCCAGCCTGATAATCGACCAGATCGCCATAATGTGAGCCGATGCGAAATTCCTGGGTAAAATGCAATAATTCAGGCACATGCCCGCCGGTAAATCCGCCTCTGTTGACATCGAAAGGCGTACCTTCATCATTGGCGGCCCGGAATTCGAAATCTCTGAGCGAAGTAATCGAGGACAGTCTGAAATCGCCTGCATTCCAATTAAGATCGATCAACCCGCCTTTGCTTGCCGTTTGAATGGGTTGGCTGCTGTCCTGATCAAAGGCGTCGGTGCGAAAGTAATTAGCCAAGGTATAATTCGGCTTGGCATCCCTAAACCAGCGCCTGCTTGATCGTGTCTCAAATGACGAATTCAAAGACGTATTCGGTGTACCGTTGGCGAATTGGCGCGGCAGTGGCGTGAAAAAATCATTGCCATTGAATGACTCATCCTGTTGAACATTCGCGTCAAAGCTGATGCGGGCGCTGAAATCTTCGGTTGGCGTAAACAACAACTGGAGCCGGCCCGCTGCTCGGTCTCTGTTGTACCAGGTCTGGCGCGGATTCGATATATTTTCGTACGCGCCATCGGCTTTGTTGACGTGAATGGCGCCCCGCCAGGCCAGTAAATTGTCAATCACGGCGCCGCCGCCGGCCGCATCGGCAATGTAGGTATCATAAGCGCCATAGGTCAGGGAAAAATTGGCGTCCGACGCAAAAGCCGGGTGTCTGGGCGTAATCGCAATTCTGCCCATGTTAAAATTTTTGCCGAAATCGGTACCGGTAGGTCCCCGGTCCACCTGCACATAAGCCAAGTCGTATTGATCGAAACTTGTCAGCGGATTGTATACATACGGCACGCCATCGAAGACGGTTCCAATACTGGGGTCCATGGCATCGACCAGACCCTGTTTTCCCAAGCCCCGCAGCGATAAACTGCTGGTGCGGGCATTGCCCGGATCGAATTTGACGTTGCCCGAGCGTTTTAGAATGCTTTCCATGTCGAAGGCCAACTCCCGCGACAATTCCTGCCCTGTCCGCACCGAAGTGGAAGTCGGAACGTCTTTTAGTTTTTTAAGCCGCGGCTGCGCGCGCACCACGACTTCGCCAAGGTCTTTGGTCTTGTTTTCTTCAACGGCCGCTTCTTCTGCAAGGGTTTCTTCGGCAGTCTGAGGTTCGGCCGAGGTATCTTCAACGACTGGCGCATCCTCAACCTTAAGCGTTTTTTTAAGGGATTGGTTCTCTCTCCTGGCCGCTTCCAACTCCTGCCTCAGCCTGGCATTCTCGGCCGCAAGGTCCTGATCATCGGCGAGCGCATAATCAGGCGTGAATAAAAATGTTCCGGCAATAATGATTGCCGCTCCGCTCAACAGTTTGTATTTGTCGGTATTCCCGGCTATTTTTTCCGCGTGGCCTTGCGAGGCTTGTGCATCTTCAATTGAAATTGTCTTATCAAAGTTACCGTATGCTATCAGCAACATTAGCTCCTCGTTCAACAACGCCAGCTCATCATTGTTTTCCGACTGTCGCCAATCACTATTACTACTCATCGTCACTACTCATTAATAATTATTCTTAAGAATTTCCCGGCAGTTGACGGGCATTCCGTCTGTTCGGGACCGAGCGTCCCTGAACCGGCCCGGCAGGCCGGTTTAACCCCTTTCCAGTCAATGATGGATTGATTATTTGGCGATAGTCAGAACCGACAGCTTGGCGATTCCGGCCCGCTCTATGGATGACATCACCTTGGCCACGATGCCGTATTGCACGGCATCGTCCGCGTTCAGATTGAGCGCTATTTCAGGATCGGCGGCCTTGCGCGCTTTCAGTTCGTTTTCGAAGGATGCCAGCGGAATCTCGGTCTTATCGATGAAGATTTTCCCCTGCGCGTCCACGCTCACGTAAACCGCCTCTTTTTCCTCGGGCGGCGCCGTTTCGGCAGTTTCCGGCAAATTGACATGGATGGCGTTGGTCAGCAAAGGCGCCGTCACGATGAATACCACCAGCAATACCAGCATCACGTCCACCAGCGGGGTGACGTTGATTTCCCCCATGACGTCGTCGCCGCCGTCTTCTTTCGTATTAAAAGCCATCAGGCGTGCGCCCCCTTCGCCGGTAATTCTTCATCATCGATGAGGTGCCTTCTGTTGCCGGCCGCATCAGCAAGGCGGGACGCCGCATGCCGGGCAGGGCGTTTGATGATGAACGAGGTTTTCAGGGCCAGGTGCACGAAATCGATCGCGAAGTCGTCAAGAAAGGCCCAGATCACTTTGTTTCTGCGGATAAAGAAGTTGTAGCCGATGACCGCCGGCACCGCGACCGCAATCCCGACTGCCGTCGCGATCAGCGCTTCGCCGATGGGGCCGGCCACCACGTCCAGGCTGGCCGATCCGCTTTTGCTGATGCTGGTCAGCGCGCCCATGATGCCCCAGACCGTGCCGAACAGGCCGACGAAGGGCGAGATGCTGCCGATCGTCGCCAGGATCGCCAGTCCGCTTTCCAGCGATCCGCGTTCTTTCTGCATCTGCTGGCGCAGGCGCCGGTCGAGCAGTTCCTGGCGGTCGCCCGTATGTTCCAGATCGTGCGTCGTTGTGCCGCCATCGGCTTCTATCAGCGTGGCGAAACCGGCGTGGGCGACCCTCGCCGCCGGGCCCGCATAATTTCTCTGCTCGGAGGCGGCCTGGAAATCCGACGCACTCCAGAACTGCTTGTTGAAAATACGGTTGTGATGGGCAATCCGCAGGTGCTGTATGCCCTTGATCAGGATCAAGGCCCAGGTCGCCACGGAAAACCCGATCAGAATCCAGAGCGTGCCGTCGACAATGACGGCCGATGTAATGTCCGAGCCGAGCGGAGCGATGCCGTTTGCAGCGGAAGCCGCTTGTTCCGTAGCCGCGGACGCGGCTTGGGCGGCGCCTGCGGGCGCATTGGCCGCAGCAGCTCCCGTGTTCACGGCGGCGGACGCCGCTTCGGGCGTGATTCCCGGTGCGGCAATACCCGCCCCCGGTGGCGTTTGCGAAACTGTAGATGTGGTTTGTGTCATTAATAAATCCTCAACTCAAATTAAAGGTTAAAGGTGATTGGAACGGTTACCCAGCCTGCGATCGGCGTATCGCCGCGCTTTGCCGGGACGAAAGACCATTTCTTGACCGTACTCACGGCGGCATCGTCCAGCACCTTCTTGCCGCTGGACTTTATGACGGAGATGTCGTCCGGCTTGCCGTCGGGCTTGACGTGCACTTTCATCAGCACGCGCCCTTCCCAGCCGCGCTCCATGGCGATCTCGGGATATTCCGGGGGCGGGTTGTTCAGGTAATCGGCGCCCGCGTGCGGCTGCGTCACTTTCTCCTCGACCGGCGGCGCGGGCGGCGCCGTTACGGGAGCCGAACTGACCGGCGCGCTGTTGTCGGTTACGGTCGGCTGCGGTGTCGGCTCGACGATTTCCTCGACCGGCTTAGGCTTGACCTTCGGCTTTTGCGGCTTGAGCGGAACGGCTTTTTTCTGCGGGGGCTTGGGCTTTGCCTTAGGCGGCGGAGGCGGCGGGGCAATGGGCTTCGGCTGCGGTTTGACCAGCGTGATCTGCACCTTTGGCGGAACCTTGGGCTCGACAATTTTTTCCGGCGCGAAATCCGCTCCCTTGAAGTGGTCAACCAGTGCGGCATGGATGAAAATGGACAGTACGCCCAGGACCAGATAATCGATCAGCTTGCGGTCGCCTTTATCGGACTCGAACCTGAAATCGTTCAAGACCGCGCCGGCCGCTGAAGCAAGCGAGAATGACGCATCGAATTCATTGGCGGCGGTTTTAAAGGGGAAAATACGCGCCAGATTGTTGGGAGCTGTTATTTCTGGTTCAACTTGCCGAAAGCTCTTTACAGGACGGTTCATACTGTTCACTCGGTTCCTTGAACGACACAGAATCGGTGTCAATTCATTAGTAATAATTGCAAACGAGGCCACACCTTGGGCTGACTGGTCTCAATCGACTTCAAGACTGCCTTATCACAATCCGTGCCATATTCGCCGCAATCCGGGCACGACCGATGACAAAACCAATGAATTCAATACTTTCAAAAAAAATGGCCTGCCCGGCCGGCTCATTGGCCGCGGAAGCGACTACGGACAAGCTGCACTCTCAGCAACAAGATGTTTATGGGCTGCTGATTCAGCAACAGGATGGGCTTTGCGGGCTGGAAAATTCGCGGTGCGGCGACGGCCTGGAGATAAACGGCGACAATCGGCCTGTGGAAAGCACTTGAGCGGGAGATGGGGTAACTGGCGTCCTGTGCGGGCGGCTGTAAAGCGCGGCGCCTGGACTGCTTATATATCTTATTAATAGATAATATTATGAAAATTTATCATTTAAATTCATATAAATTAATTGTTAGAGTAATTCGCAACATCTATCCAGGACCAGCCACAATCCAAATAATAACCATGGCCAAATACAGAGACTTTGAAAACTTTCACAATGCCCCGTCCGAGTTTCAGGACGAGCCGCTGATCACATTGCCGGACCCCAATTCGCACTCCCTGTCCATCAGGGCGACGGCATTGGTTTTCGCCGACCCGGCTTCCCGGCATTTGTTTGACTATATCCAGCGCATCGCGCCTAGCGAGGCGACTGTGCTGATCATTGGCGAAACCGGGACCGGCAAGGAACTGGCCGCGCGCCAGGTGCATGCGCTCAGTAACCGCAAGAACGGGCCGTTCGTGGCCGTAAACTGCGGCGCGTTTTCGGAATCGCTGGTGGAAAGTGAATTGTTCGGCCATGAGCGCGGCGCCTTTACCGGCGCGCTGAATGCGCGCAGCGGCTGGTTCGAAGCCGCTAACGGAGGGACTCTGTTTCTGGATGAAATCGGCGATCTGCCGCTCTCGGCCCAGGTCAAGATCCTGCGCGTCCTCCAGGAGCGCGAGGTGGTACGCCTGGGCGCGCGCCAGTCCATTCCGATCAATGTGCGCCTGATTGCCGCGACCAACATCGATTTGAGCGCGGCCGTGCAAGCCGGGCGCTTCCGCGAGGATTTGTATTACCGGCTCAATGTCGCGGCGCTGAATTTATTGCCGCTGCGCGAGCGCCCCGGCGACATTCTGCCTCTGGTCAGGCATTTTCTGGAGCGCTATGGCAAACGGCTGGGCCTGTCCCATATCACGCTCGGCAGCGATGCCGAGCGTGCGCTGCTCGATTATGCCTGGCCCGGCAATATCCGCGAGTTGGAAAACATCATTCATCATGCCCTGCTGGTCTGCCGGAACGGCACGGTCACGGCCGCGGATCTGAATCTCAATACCAGCATCGCCAGCCCGCGCAATACTCCTGCGCATGCGCCCTTGCCTTCTTCGATCAAACCGCTGGAAACGGTATTGACCGGCTTGTACGAACACCCGGCGGCCAATCTGTTCGATACGCTGGAGGAAACCATTATCCGCACCGCTTACGCCTATTGCGAAAACAACCAGGTGCAAACGGCCCGACTGCTCGGCATCAGCCGAAATATACTGCGCCACCGGCTAAAACGGTACGGGTTCTTATTGTCTTGATTGATCGATCTTTCATCCCGTTTGACAAAAAAGCTCCATCCGATGAATTGTCAACTAATGCTGCGCATTAGTGGGATTGCGACAGATTTGGCGAAGCGCCGCCAGCGCGACGGTTGTGGTCCATGCGTAACATCAGTCATCAAAACTTTTAACGAGGCTTCTCTGCAGATTGGGAGACTACGCCCAAAGCAGCGGGTAAGGTTCATCAACATCGCCAATCATGTCATGAATCACGCTGACCGCTACACCCAGGTCAAGGGCAATCCAGACATTCGGAAGTCGCCAGCTGATCTTAGGGGAATCCAATAAAAGCCGAAAACATTACGCCTCAGCTTTCGCTGGATTTTTGGTTAGAAGGAATTCTCTCAGTATTTTTTTACTTATACCGATGAATCCTATAAAGCCGGAACCGAACAACCAGACTGCTGACAGAATAGGTATAGATCTCACTGATCCTGACACATTGATATTGCCGACTCCAAACCAATAACCGGAAGCGCCATCGGTGGCAGCTAAATTTACGCCAGAGTTTCTTTGCAACCCGGTTAATGTAATCGTCTGAAAATCGAGCAGTAAATTTTCTTCGGCTGTATAAGCTGGATTAGATGGAGAAGCGGAGCCCCCCTGCGCTTTAAAAAGGCCGGCCCTGATATTCTTCCCTTCAGATCCTGGGCCCTGAATGTCTGCGTTATTGCTGAACAAGCGGTAATCATTTACAGCAGCTATGTGAAGCCTATCTTCACCGGATGTATGGGCTCCAAGATCCACCATGGCAGCATCTGCTTCTCCTGAAATGCTAAATAAAGCTAAGGACGCAAATATGTATTTATTCATTAGTTTTTTCAAAAACTCTAATTTTAGAAAGTTGGGTAACGCACAGTGAGTTCAACAAAGGATCTTAAAATTCCCGTATATTCCCTGAACTGCTGGCATCAGTGGCAGTGTCGTTGCGATATCAATCGAATCCGTTAATTTATAAATCATCCGTGCTGGAATGCTTCAACATTCAAAAGACCATGACAATCCTAACAAAGGAATATGACAGCTTTAGGTATCTCATAATATTTGTATCCGTGATCCGGAACTTTATTAGAAGACATTGACTGTCGGCTGTTAGTCTGCCATGAACGTCTGCTTTTTACTGGTCTCAATCGACTTCGTGATGGTCCAACACAATCTGTGCCATATTTGCCGAAGCCTAGATGCGACAAATAATAAAATCAATAAACTCAATATGTTATAAACAAATACGTTACCCAAGCAGGCTATTGAGCCTGGATGCGGCCATACGCTGAACTGCGCTCTCAGCGACAAAATGTTTATGGACTGTTGCCTTAGCTACAAGCCTGAGTTTAGGAGAATGAAGCATTTGATCTTGCCTCGGTCCTATCAGACACTCGGACTCCGCCGCAAGCATATGGAAGGCGTGGAGCCGCCTTGAGCCGAAAGGCAAAGTTATCCCGTAAACTGCCGATATGCAGGCGTGCTTTCTTCAGTCAACTGCTCTTGCAAATCACATCCGCCGCTTCAATCCCATCCGGGGCGGCTTTGGCTGAATGAAAGGCTTTAGAGCCATCGGTTACCGGCGTCGACATGTTGTTGTTTCTGCATCTCTAAACATACTGTCCAGCACACCAAGCCGACGACCATGCCCATTGAAAATTATAGCCGCCCAGCCAGCCGGTAACATCCAGCACTTCCCCGACAAAATAAAGCCCTGGCACAGACTTGCTTTCCATTGTCTTGGACGAGATGGCGTCACAGTCGACCCCGCCGCAAGTCACTTCAGCAGTACGATAACCTTCGGTGCCGTTAGGTTGGATGGTCCAACTGTGAATCTGCTCCGAAATCCGACGAATCTGTTTGTCGGAAAGATCCTGTAAGGAATTCTCCAACACATCCTCAGCAAGCAGGCTACTGATCAATCGCTTGGGCAAATAATTGTCCAGGCAGACCTTCAATTTGCTTTTGATCTTTTGCCGGCGCCTTGATTTCAATTCCGCTTCCAGATCTAGCCGCGGCAACAGGTTAATCGTTATTTCTTCGCCGGGATGCCAATAAGAGGAAATCTGCAAGACGGCCGGGCCGCTCAAGCCGCGGTGAGTAAATAAAATATTCTCGCTAAAGCTCCGGCTTTTGCTGCTGATGACGCATGGAACCGCGATACCCGATAAAGCCGAGAACTTCGCTTTATCCTCCGGTTGCAAGGTAAACGGCACCAAGCCCGCGCGCGTAGGCCACACTTTGATGCCGAATTGTTGCGCGATTTTATAGCCCAGCGGCGTAGCGCCCATTTTCGGTATGGATAGGCCGCCGGTCGCAACCACCAGGGATTGACAGGTATAGTTGCCTTTGCTTGTTTTCAGGTGGAAGCGCCCATCGATTGCCTGCTCGATGGCGACTATGCTCGTATTCAACTGTATAGCCACGCCGGCATGATCGCATTCCGATAACAGCATATTGAGAATATCGCGAGCGCTTTCATCACAAAATAACTGTCCATGCTCTCTTTCATGAAACGGGATATGGTAGCGCCCGACCAGGGCCAGAAAATCCCACTGCGTATAGCGGCTTAGCGCCGATTTGCAAAAGTGCGGATTATGCGAAATATAATTGTCAGGGCCAACCTCATAGTTAGTAAAATTGCAGCGGCCGCCGCCGGACATCAGGATTTTTTTGCCGGCCTTGTTGGCATGATCCAGAACCATGACCTTCCGGCCTCGCTTGCCCGCTTCGATCGCGCACATCAAACCCGACGCGCCCGCTCCTATAATGATGACGTCGGCCTCAATCATGACTCGCACTCGCACAAAAGCGGCAGACTATACAACAAATTCGGTCTTCTTTTAAATCATAAAAAAGCCCGGCCGCATGACCGGGCTTTTTTATATAGTGAAAATGTTGCGCCCCACTCCGCTAAAAAACTTCAGGAAATCTATCCGGCTCATGCATGATCTCAGGGCCGAGTTCACTGAATTTAAATAGTCTCATGGCGCGCTCGCCATTGTAATCGACTACGCGCAGATGATCGGTTTCATATAAATCGTGGGTTGCGATATCGAAATGTTTGCCATACCGCTCTTTTGCCAATTCCAGAGGAATTTCGTGAGCGATAAATTTATAGATGCCTTTGCCAGCCAATTTTTCCAGAAACAGTTCGTGTTCAACATCATCATGTTGAGATAGCACCACCAATGTACCGCTGCCGGAGAATAGTAAATACGCTTTCACAATTGACCCTCCTAACTTAATAAAGGAGCAATAACCAGGCTAACAATAGCCATTACATTGATGAGAATGTTCATTGATGGGCCTGCGGTATCCTTAAAAGGATCGCCCACCGTATCTCCGACAACGGAGGACTTATGGGCTTCAGATCCCCTGCCGCCATGATTGCCTTTTTCAATATATTTTTTGGCATTGTCCCAGGCGCCGCCTGCATTCGCCATCATCAGAGCCAGCAAAACGCACGAAAGCAACGCGCCTCCGAGCATGCCGCCCAGCGCTTCAGGCCCAAGTATAAAACCTACGACGGGCGGCGCGGCAATAGCAATCACTCCGGGCAAAATCATTTTTCTAAGCGCTGCTTTCGTGGCTATATCGACACAGGTTGCGGTATCCGGATCAGCGCTTGCCTCCAGCAAGCCAGGTATCTCGCGGAATTGCCGCCGAATTTCCTTGATCATTTCGAATGCGGCATCGCCAACTGCTGTCATCGTAATCGCGGTGATAAGATAAGGCAGCATGCCGCCAATAAAGAGGCCAATCAGTACATCCGAATTGTTTAAATTTAGCTGGAAATCCTCGATGCGAACACTCACGGTTTCAACATAGGCGGTAATGATTGCCAAGGCCGCCAAGGCCGCGGCACCGATAGCGAAGCCCTTGCCGATTGCGGCAGTGGTGTTGCCCACTTCGTCAAGAGAATCCGTAATTGCACGGGTTTTGGCTCCTAGACCTGCCATCATGGCAATACCGCCGGCATTATCGGCAACAGGTCCATATGCGTCAATGGCCATGGTGATGCCCACGGTTGCCAGCATACCCACTGCCGCAATGCCAACGCCATATAAGCCCACCAACGAACTGCTGGCCAAAATCACCGCGCAGATTGTTACTACCGGTATGACAACGGATTCCATCCCTACCGCAAGCCCCGTGATCATCACTGTAGCCGGTCCGGTTTCCCCTGATTCGGCAATTCGATGGATCGGCTTGCTGGCCGTGTAATATTCGGTTACCAAACCGATAACAACACCGCCAGCGGCACCGGCCAGTACGGCTAATGCAACTTTCAGGCTAATCCCCATACCGGCTACGACCAGAAAAGATATCAGGATAAACAGAATAGACGCGCCTAATGTACCGCTGCGTAAGGCCAATTCAGGCTTTTCGCTGGCATTTAGCTTGAACTCCATAAGAGGCTTGGCAAGAAATCCTAAAATCTCATGCTTTAAGAGAACTTCAATTTGTTTGCTACTCGCTTGATGCACCAAGGCAATGCCTGCTATGGAACAGATCAGTCCTGTAGAGGATAAGGCCAGCGGCAAAAACATCAGATCCTCACGCAGACCCAAAGGATCAATAACGCTGGCCGCCATAGAACCGGCCATGGCGATTGTGGCGATCATCGCTCCGCAGTAGGATTCAAAAATATCCGATCCCATGCCTGCCACATCACCTACGTTATCCCCGACATTATCGGCAATAACGCCGGGATTACGCGGATCATCCTCGGGAATACCGACTTCGATCTTACCCACCAGATCCGCGCCGACATCAGCTGATTTAGTGAATATTCCGCCGCCTACGCGAGAAAATAAAGCGACAGTCGATGCCCCCATGCCAAATCCGTGAATCGCATGAGCTGTCTCCGCATCACCGCCGAAAAATACATAGAGCATGCCCAAGCCGAGCAGACCTAAAGAAGCCACGGCCAATCCCATCACGGAACCACCGAAAAAAGCGACTGACAATGCAGCGGACATGCCGTCTTCATAAGCGGCGGTAGTTGCTCTGACATTGGCTCTGGTGGCGGTAAACATGCCGAGAAAACCGGCCAGCCCTGAGGTTACCGCACCGACGATAAAAGCCAATGTCGTCATCCAACCCAGCGAAAAAAACAGCAACACAACCAATACGCCAGCAAATATGCCCAGCATCGCATATTCGCGCCGCATAAAAACCATCGCCCCCAGATGAATCTCGCGCGCAATTTTGGTGACTTTTTCACCCCCTTCGCGATAGTGCATTACCTTAAGGAAAATTATATAAGCGACCAGCAGTCCGAATAGACCAAATAACGGTGGAATAAAAGTTGTTTGCATCATTAGTATTCCCCATTGTTTATTATAATCCATTTAATAATAGATAGTCGGCATCACTCAGAAATTATTGAGTTAAATAGTTTCTTATTATTAATGACGCTTGCTTGAAACTGCTATTAAATAAAACAATTAATATAAATTGCTTAAATAAAATATTTTCTATTGAATCATAGATGTAATAGCTTATAGAAAACAGATATTGATATCTGCGACCATCTAAATATATACTCTTGTAAGTAACTTAATAACCATATAATCATCCATGAATGATTTAATACAAATTACTAATCGAAAGAATAAATTTTTTTGAATTGCAGGAATTGAAATTAAGTAATCAGATGACAATGCATTCCTCTCATTCGTTCCAAACTTAATCACAGGCTCGGTAAATAAGTAGGAAGATGTCCCCGAATATCAGCAGCGCTATGCGTAGTAATCGATTTGTCGAGTTCCAAGCAGACTGTTTTTTTAACCTGTTCCGACAAATTATTGCGAAGCATCCCCAAGAACGAAGGCTCTGCAATGACCACTAATTGCTCAAACTTATTTTCGTTAAGCGCCTCTTCCAAATGCTGAGCAATGGAATGAGCAAAATTCCTGGCTTCGTGTTTTTTCGGATCGCTGGATGGATCATAAGCATGCCCGCCCACATTACCCGCACTACTTGCATGCCGCATCCTTCCCGGCAAATCGGAAGTTATCTCCCTGTCATGCAGACGTCCTTCGGTATGAGCGATGTCTTCAAGTTCTTCTAGGGGTGAGGAAGGCGTATCGGCAGTAAATATTCGTGCCCGACCGCTATCAGCAACAAGTATCCAGAATGATTTCATAGCTATTTCCTCTAATAAGAAAATATCCAGTAGATCATTCAACATTATGCTTTATTACTAAAAAGATCCATACGTATACTTACATAGGGTTATTTAATTAACGCTATGCCATCCATTTATTTTCTAAGTATTTTTACTTAAGTTATTGCACTAATTCCTTTGCTTTGAATGTTACGTTATAAATGTTTAAAAATTAAAATGGCGTATAGAAACATTTGCAGCAATCCTGGCCATGAGTTTCTTTAGCCATTCAAGAAAACAGGAGAGAAACTAAGGTGGCTGCTTCTTACATTAATGGACCGTTTCATATTCAGGCCTTACAGCCAAGGTGCTCTATCAAGCGTATGGATCCATGGGAATATCAGAATATGATTGTTAAATCTATTTATTATTCCAAATAAGCAGACATCCATGATGACAAGCCATAAACTCATGCTTAATAAAGCGACTTTAAACCATACCTGATCAATGATTATGCAATACCCGATTATTGTCGCTTTAACGTGTATTACGATATTTACCACAACTCAAGCATCAGAACGTCCAAAAGATCAGAAGCAATATCAAAAAATACAACAAAAAAATATTACAACCCAAATCCTCGTTCAAAATCCGCAATTAGAGACTTATTTCAACGAAAGCCAATGCCTGTCATGCCACAGCATCAATCAGTTACAAGGGCTTTTTATTGAAGCTAAACGAAAACAATAGCTTGGCATGATGGAAATTAAATTGTCATAAGTCGGGCACATTAGCCTATGCCCAGGCATATATAACAAAGCCGGATACGCCGAAACGGCTCTTTGATAAGAGAGATTAAAATTCAACTTTAGAAAGCCGAATAAATGGCAGGCATAAAAAAAGGGTTATCCAACAGGATAACCCTTCTATTTAATGGCGTCCCCAGGGGGGTTCGAACCCCCGTTACCGCCGTGAAAGGGCGGTGTCCTAGGCCACTAGACGATGGGGACTAAAACTGGTTTGTTTAGTCAGCCTAATTTTTAGCGGATCTAAAAAGCCCGCTAACGGCGCTGCTTAATTCTTAACCGAACTCCATGACTTAATAATTATGTATCCATGAAAACATGGAGCTATTAAACTCATGGCGTCCCCAGGGGGGTTCGAACCCCCGTTACCGCCGTGAAAGGGCGGTGTCCTAGGCCACTAGACGATGGGGACTAAAATGGGTTTAGTCAGCCTTTAACTGTTTGGTGGAGCCAGGCGGGATCGAACCGCCGACCTCAACACTGCCAGTGTTGCGCTCTCCCAATTGAGCTATGGCCCCTTAGTTAAGAACCGCCATTTTACAGGATTTTTTAGTTATGTCCACCATTAATTTGAGTTTTTTATATAATTTATGGCTCGCAGTATCCTGGACAGGGTTTTTTCTTGGCCGAGGAGTGACAAAGTCACATCGATTGCCGGCGAAACGGAGGTACCGGAAACCGCAACTCGTAAAGGCTGAGCCACTTTGCCCAGGCTCAGCTCCATTGCTTCGGCGAGATTTATAACAATCTGATGTAATTTCTCACCCTCCCATTCGGTGACCGCGGAAAATTCATCGTGCAATCGCGCCAATACTTCCTCTGCTCCCGCGGTGAGATTCTTTTTAGCGGCTTTCTCATCATAGGAATCGAAGTCTTTATAGAAATAAACGCTTGCTGCCGCCATTTCAACCAATGTTTTGCTGCGTTCCCTTTGCGCCTTGACAATATCGATCAGATCTGGCCCTTCTGAAGGATCGATACCCAGTTCGCCCATATGCCAGCTTAAGTGGCGCGCGACATGGGCAGGATCGCTGTTCATGATGTACTGATGATTCAGCCATAACAGCTTTTCAGTATTGAATGAGGAAGCCGATACGTTGACATTCTCCAATTTGAAATACTCAACCATTTCATCCAGCGAGAAGATTTCCTGATCTCCATGAGACCAGCCCAGCCTGACCAGATAATTCAGCAGGGCATCAGGCAAGTACCCGTCGTCACGGAACTGCATGACGCTGACGGCGCCATGCCGCTTTGACAATCGCGCCCCATCGGGGCCCAGTATCATGGGCAAATGCGCATATTTTGGCAGCTCGGCACCCAATGCTTTCAGAATATTCATCTGCCGGGGCGTATTATTGACATGATCGTCGCCGCGAATGACATGCGTCACCCCCATATCCATATCATCAACCACAACGGTTAAATTGTAAGTCGGCGTACCATCGGCTCTAGCGATGATCAAATCATCGAGTTCCTTATTGGCGACAACAATTTCACCTTTGACCAGATCAGGGATAACAACAACCCCTTCAGTCGGGTTCTTGAAGCGCACGACCGGCAACCCTTCCCCGTGCGGCTCGGCAGAATCCCTGCATCTACCGTTATAGCGCGGCTTTTGCTTGTTGGCCATTTGCTCGGCGCGCAGCTGTTCCAGCTCTTCCTTGCTGCAGTAGCAATAGTAGGCATCGCCCTGATCCAACAATTGTTGAATGACTTCTTTGTAACGATCAAAGCGATGAGTTTGATAAAAAGGCCCTTCATCATACTCCAGCCCCAGCCAGGTCATACCTTCCAGAATGGCATTCACCGATTCCTGCGTTGAACGCTCCAGATCGGTATCCTCGATCCTTAAGATAAATCTTCCGCCATGCTTGCGCACGTAAAGCCAGGAAAACAAGGCAGTACGAGCGCCGCCCACATGCAAATAACCCGTCGGACTCGGGGCAAAACGTGTTCTGATACTCATTTGATATTTATTTTTTCAGTAAAATTTTTTTCGCGTATTCTGTTGGAATTTGCCGGGCCGCGGTTAGGCGGGCCGTTTTGTAATTAAAAGCAACGCTGCCTTTGGCCGTATCATTTCTTCCCAGAAGCGCAAGCGAGGCACCATGTCCTTTGACAGCGGCTTTTTCGTACCATTGCGTCGCCGTGTCGACATTTTGCGGTACGCCCATCCCCCTATCGTATAGCGCCGCCATAACCACTTCTGCTTCAATAAGACCTTGCTTTGCCGCTTTCAGCATCCATTCGGCCGCTTTCTGGTCATCGTGCTCGACGCCATCCCGCCCTAGTATATACATCGCCCCCAATTTAGCCTGGGCCAAAGCATCGCCACGCTCCGCCATTTGTTGAATATCGCTTTCTGCTGCTTGTACGGCAATACCTGACATTAACAACGATAATAAAGCCAATAATCTAATCATTCGCCAACCCCATAATTTATAAACCATTTGTATCATTTCATGTCCTATTATAAAGACGAATTATTCATTTAGGAAAAAATCAATGAACAGCATTTTATAACTTATTGATAACAAAACGAAATACCAATTTTTCTATTCAGCATGATCAAGGAGAAAAAAAATGAAAAAAATAATCATGATTACTGCTTTTATAACCGCCGGAATTTTGTCAGGCTGTGCGTCAGAGCCGGTTACCACCTTTCAGTTATTTCCCGCCAATGACTTTAATGCGCTTGTTCGCTCGGGACAATTTCAGCAAAAAACGGATAATTTCTTTGTTATCAATGATTCCTCTTCATCCATGGATGAAGAATATGACGGATCCGGCTATTCTGGCCAGCCTACCCCTACAAAATTTGCTGTTGAAAAAGAAATACTGAACAGAATTAATCAGACCATGCCTGATGACCTGCGATTAACTTCAAGCATTCGCAGCTTTGGTTTTGGCCCTTGTTCGTCATGGGAGTTCAGCAAACTTAATCTCCCGCCTACGAATTACTCAAAATCAGCTTTCGGCCAAGGCATTGATTCGTTAACCTGCGCCAGCGGCGGCTCACCCCTGGGTACGGCAATTCATGAAATGGCTAAGGACTTGTCGTCAACATCCGGTAACATAGCCGTCTTGATACTCAGCGACGGCCATGATCTAAGCGACCAGCCGATAACTGAATTTCAATCCTTAAAACGACAGTATGGCGACAGATTATGCGTTTACACGGTTTGGGTCGGCAACAGAGACGAAGAACATGGACTGAATGAATTAGCCAATTTTTGGAATACTACGCGCTGCGGCTACGGTGTAACCGCCGACAGCATCGCCAATCCTGACGATATGGGCAAATTTGTCCGCAGCATTTTCTTAAGGGCTGGTGCGGCCGCCGCGGTTGACGGCGATGATGACGGAGACGGCGTTCCTAACAGTCAGGACCAATGCCCAGGCACACCTAAAGGCGCTCACGTCAACAAATTCGGCTGCTGGATTATCGAAGGCGTGAAATTCGATTTTGATAAAAGCGAAATCAAACCCGAATTTTATGGAGAACTGGACCAGGTCGCCAGCGTTCTGAACAGCAACCCCGGCCTTGCTGTTGAAATACAGGGCCATACTGACAGCACAGGCACCGTCGAGTACAACCAAAAACTCTCAGAGCGCCGCGCGCAAGCGGTTAAAACCTATCTGGACCGCGCAGTCTCCGCTAATGTGACATTATCGGCTAGGGGCTATGGCTTGACCCGACCTATAGATACAAACGAGACCGAAGAAGGCCGGGCCAACAACCGCCGCGTACAACTGGAAGTTATTAAATAATTTTCACTGACGCCATCAAGCGGCACGATGTTGATGACAACCACCGGCTTTGGCCGGTGGTTTTTTCCTGCAATGGAATATAAGCACAACCCGTTTATCGGGCCGACTGAACAATAAATTATGTGAGCGCCAACATAGCGGCCGATTATTTATCAACATTGATAATCGAGCCGACATTGCAGGTCAACAAGCCATTTTGCCGATTCGGTTGATAAACGAGAGGGCTTGATTTTTATTAGGCGATGGGGGAACCACAGATTAACAAGCACAATGTCTATTGCTAACAGCTTTATAAAATAAAAGCCGAGGATGCGGCTTTACATCCTCGGCTCCCTGGACGATAACTTACAAATTAATGATGATGTTCATTATCATCATCATGATGATAATGTTCTGACTCAGGCAATCCAGTGACTTCCCAGTTCATGGAACTGCCACGCTGCTCCATTGTAATATCATATCTTTTGCCATTAACTTCTAAGCAAGGAATGAATAACTCTCCTTTGTGGCCATCATGCAAGTCAACGACTGGCTCCGCATCGCAAAAGTTTTTAGGCACCAAGCATGAACTGACATCAATCGAAGTCACTTCAACCACACCTGCAATATTACTGGTCACATGCGCCCAGCCATCACTGACAATTACATCAACTGCACCAGGAACAGGATGAGATATTTTACATGCTGCGGGTAAACTTACTGCCGGATCAGCTGTTTCTACAGTCAACGCATTGTTGCCCGCTATAAAAAGAGCTCCATCTTCCACGTCAGTAGGACCCGCCACTGCCACATTAGCCATCAGCAAACCAGCAACTAAAGAACTTAAACCAATTTTTTTCATTATTAATTATCTCCCAAAAACATACATCACCATGACGTATGTAATTAGAATCTTACAGTTTTAAAACTTAATGAAATATTAACCAGCACACATTTTAATAAATTTAAACATACGTAGAGCCGGATCTTTAATAAATCCGGCACAAGTCCAATACTAAGGCAGTTTTAAAGGATAATCATTTATTGAATACACTGAATATTCAATTACTCAATAATATCCAACCCACCCATATAAGGCAGCAATGCTTCGGGAATGCGAATGCGCCCTTGGGCATCCTGATAATTTTCCATAATCGCAATCAGGGTTCTACCGGCCGCCAGACCTGAACCATTCAATGTGTGCACCAACTCGGGCTTGCCGGATTCCGGATTGCGCCAGCGCGCCTGCAGACGACGGGCCTGAAAATCCTTGAAGTTACTGCATGAGGATATTTCGCGATAGGCGCCCTGCCCCGGCAGCCAGACTTCGAGATCATAAGTTTTTGCCGAGGAAAAACCGGTATCGCCCGCACACAGCAATACTTTACGGTAAGGCAGCTTCAGTTTTTTCAGGACATTTTCGGCATGCATGGTCAGCTCTTCATGCGCCTTGGCGGACTCTTCAGGCTTGACGATTTGCACCAGCTCGACTTTTTCAAACTGATGCTGTCGAATCATGCCGCGCACGTCGCGCCCGTAAGCGCCAGCCTCGCTGCGGAAGCATGGCGTATGGGAGACGAACTTCAACGGCATGTCCTTGGCGTCGACGATGACGTCTCTAACGATGTTAGTGACCGGCACTTCGGCGGTCGGGATCAGATAAAAAGGCGTGTCATTGTCGACCCTGAACAGATCGGCCTCAAACTTCGGTAGCTGGCCGGTGCCGCGCAAGCTGTCGGCATTGACCAAAAACGGCACATAGGCTTCACTGTAACCATGCTCCAGCGTATGCATATCCAGCATCAATTGAATGATCGCTCGCTGCAATCTTGCCAATGGACCGCTCAAAACGACAAACCGGGCACCGGCGATTTTGGCGCCCAGCTCGAAATCCATGCCTTTCCTTGACCCCAGATCGACATGATCCTTGGGCTCGAAATCAAATGCCGGAATGTCGCCCCACCGGCCGATTTCAACATTGTCGTCTTCGCTTTTGCCGTCCGGCACGCTGACATCGAGTATATTGGGAATGCCCTCCATCAAGGCGGTCATTTGCGCCTGAATTTCGGACAGCTCGGTTTCCGCTTCTTTCAGTTGATCGCCCAAGTGCTGAACCTGATCCAAAAGAGGCTGAATGTCTTCGCCTTTGGCTTTGGCCTGCCCGATGGCTTTGGACCGGCTGTTCCGCTCACTCTGTAATTCCTGGGTTTTAACCTGTATGTCTTTGCGCCTGGTTTCCAGGGCAATGTAGGACTCCGAATTAAAACTGAATGAACGCCTGTCTAATTGTTCCTTTACAAAATCAAGATCAGCTCTAAATAAATGGGGATCTAGCATAACGGTATAGTTACCTTTTTAAATTAAGAAATTGTATGAGTATGGGCCGTTGCCGGCCAGCTAACGATATGTTTGAGCTTCAGCCTTGACTGAAGCGCATGGATGGCTTTTTCAACTTTTAAAGGCTCATCGTAAAACTCGATGACCAACGGCAATTCCAGCGACAGGTCAAGCAGCGACGAGGTATGAATCTGACGCGACGCGCCCATCCCCGCGATGCCACGCATCACCGTGACGCCCCGGATTTTTTCCTCGTCGCGCAGAATATTCAAAACGCGATCAAAATGATCGCGCCCTTCCATCGTATAAACTCTGGCAATCGTTATGTCCATTGTAGTCATAGCTGCCTGCCTACCCATAAGCCCGCCCAGAGCGCCAGGATACTGATCAAACCGTTGCCGACAAAAATGCCGAGCATTAAATTCAAATGGGTTTCAAAGGAATAACCACGCTCTATCAAATACAGAATCAAATACAAACCGGACAAGGTTAAATAAAGACCCACTATTATGATCATAATCGCGGCCCGGTATTCCATTGACATAGCCACTTTCTGCAGCAAAACGGTCGCTACAATGCCTATCAAAAAAGCGCCGATGGCATTGACGACAACCAGCGCATAAGGAAACAGCCCGCCCGGCCATTGAATAACGCCGCCGGAATAAAGAAATAACGACCGGCCGGAAAGCAGCCCCAGCCAGACAGCCAACAGACACGCGGCAAGGCTGATCAACACATTCAACGCGGCTTTCGTGAAACTGCCCTGTTCTATCAAATAAATTGTTTCCAGCGAGAAGCTCGAAAACGTCGTGAACCCGCCCATAATACCCACCAGAATCCCGGCCCGGTATTCCAGGGCGAAGGCGATACGCTGAAGAATAAGGGCCTCGGCCAGCAGTCCGATTAGAAACGAGCCGATAACATTGACGGCCAGTGTGCCATAGGGAAATCCTCGCCCCAACCACTGATAAGTCCCGGTGGAGACTAAAAAACGCAGCACCGAACCGAGCGAGCCGCCCAGCGCCACAGCAATCAATTGATTCATGTTTGCTCAGGCGTTATCCGCGCCCCTGTAGGCAATGAAATAGTCCCGATAATAACGCAATTCCTCGATCGATTCGATGATATCGCTTAAAGCCATATGCGTGGCTTTTTTATTGAAGCCGCCTCTCAGTTCCGGCGCCCAGCGGGCAACCAGTTCCTTAAGCGTTGAAACATCCAGATTACGGTAATGGAAATAGGCTTCCAGCTCAGGCATGTAACGATAAAGAAAACGCCGGTCCTGGCAAATACTGTTGCCGCAGATAGGCGACTTGTTTTCCGGCACCCATTCCCTGATGAATTCCAGGGTCAGCCGTTCGGCTTCGGCCTCATCAATGGTTGAAGCCCTGACCCGGTCTATCAAGCCCGACTGCCCGTGATATTTCTGATTCCAATCGTCCATGGCCGCCAGCGCTTCATCGGATTGATGGACAGCCAGCACAGGCCCTTGGGCCAGAATATTCAAATTCTTGTCGGTAATGACCGTAGCAATCTCAATGATCAAATCAGTGTCGGTGTTCAAGCCGGTCATTTCCAGATCTATCCAGATGAGATTCTGTGAGTCCTGCGCCATATTATTGATTCCATAATATTAATAAGGTTGCGGTAAATTGTAGCATTGGCTAATCTTGTATGCCTAATTCTTAAACTTTTGCTTCAAACCCATGAATACTTTTACCATTATCTTTATAATCGCATTGATTATTTCCTATTCGGTTCAATTCTGGCTGTCCAAACGTCAGGCCGCTTATGTTAAAAGTCATCGCAACGCCGTGCCTGAAGCGTTCAAAAACAGCGTCTCCCTGGAGGCCCATCAAAAAGCGGCCGACTATACCATCGAAAAAGGAAAACTCGGCGATATCGACAGCATTATCGGCATGGTCGCCTTGCTGTTGCTGACGGTGGGCGGCGGCATCAATGCCGCTTTTGAATTCTGGGCGTCTTTTGACTTATCGCCGCGCCTAGCCGGCATCGGCGCCATCGCCACGGTTTTTCTAGTTATGACCCTGATTGATCTCCCGACCAGCATTTACCAGACGTTTGTCATCGAGGAGAAATTCGGCTTCAACAAAAGTACCCCCAAACAGTTCGTCAAGGACCAGTTGCTGCAACTCGCCCTGGTCGCGGTGATCGGCCTGCCTTTGCTGGCCTTGATCCTGTGGATCATGGACAGCATCGGTTCTTTATGGTGGCTGTGGGCATGGGTTATCTTGATCAGCTTCTCGCTGCTGATGAGCTGGCTTTACCCTACCATCATCGCGCCGCTATTCAATAAATTCACACCCATGCAGGAAGGCTCGCTGAAAGACAGAATCCAGGGCCTGCTGGCCCGCTGCGGCTTCAACAGCCAAGGCATCTTCATCATGGACGGCTCCAAGCGCTCAGGCCATGGCAATGCTTATTTCACGGGCCTTGGCAATAACAAGCGCATCGTATTTTTCGATACGCTGGTCAATTCACTCGACGATGAAGAACTGGAAGCCGTGCTGGCTCATGAACTGGGGCATTTCAAATGCAAGCATGTCATTAAAATGCTGATCGCGACATCGCTCATGAGCTTGGTCAGTCTGGCGATCCTGGGCTGGCTGATCAATGAGCAATGGTTCTATGCAGGGCTCGGCGTGGAGCAACCGTCCAATGCCGCTGCCCTATTGTTATTCACGCTGGTTTCGCCGGTCTTTACCTTTTTCATGCAGCCTGTCATGGCTTATTTTCAGCGCCGGTTTGAATTTGAAGCCGACGATTTCGCCTCCCAAAACGCCCAGGCTACCAAGATGATCAGCGGCCTGGTCAAATTGTATGAGGAGAACGCCAGCACGCTAACCCCGGATCCGCTCTATTCGGCTTTCCATTACAGTCATCCGCCCGCGGCTATCCGCATCGCCCATCTGGAATCCAAAATACAAAGTGCATAATGGCTGAACTTCTTGAAGGCTTGGTCCTCTCCCATTTAGGCCAGGGCATTGCCGTCGAAACCGACGGCAAAATCTACCTGTGCCAGACCCGGCGGCGGCTCGATACCGTCGCTGTCGGCGATAAGGTCTTATGGATGCAATCGGCGCCCGATCAGGGACGCATAGAAGAAATCCTGCCCAGAAGATCATTGCTGGCCCGCCCGTCCAGAAATGACAAAATCCGCCCGGTGGCCGCCAATATCGATACCGTTTTTGTCGTCTTTGCCATCGAGCCTTATTGCGACTTTCTCCTGATCGATCAATACCTGGCTGTCTGCGAAAACCACCATATCAGCGCGGCCCTGGTATTGAACAAAACCGATCTGGGCCAATCGGACGCTATTGAGCAGGAACTGCTGGACTACCAAAAGCTGGGCTATGCGCTGTACCGGGTCAGCACAAAGACCTTGGATCATGAAGGTCTGGAAGAACTGAAACAGGCGCTGAAAGATCGGGTCAGCATATTCGCGGGCCAATCGGGCGTCGGCAAATCGTCCTTGACGAATATCCTGATACCGGACAAGGAAATCAAAACCAATACGATCTCGGCGACGACGAAACACGGGCGCCACACAACGACTGCCGCAACGTTGTATCATATGGACCAGGGCGGCGATCTGATCGACAGCCCGGGCGTCGCCATTTTCGGACTGGCAGGCCTTACGGAACGGCAACTGGCTTACGGCTACAGGGAGTTTCAGCCTTTGCTTGACGACTGCCGGTTCAATGATTGCCGCCATTTGAACGACAAGGGCTGCGCCGTGCGTGCGGCGGCCGAAAACGGCGCTATTTCGATGAAGCGGTATCAGCGGTTTTTAAAGCTCAGGGAAAAAATGCCGCCCGCATAACCTTTTATTATCAAAAACACCTGAACAGATTATAGAACTGATCGGAGCATAGAAAGAATGGTACAAAACACCTTTAAGCTGGGCATTCCCGGCTTCCACTACGCGGATTTATATAACTCCGCGCGCCTGAAAGATTTACTGGATGTGTTCGATTCGACGGTCGAGCAGCAAAATCCTGCGCTATTCAAGGCATTTCAAGACTACCGGCTGACTCAAGGCAAAGGGTTGGAGCCGATGGAAATTTCCGATCTGCTGGTTCGCATGGGGCCTTATGTCGGCCAATTCGTCGCCAAACTGTTCAACGTCTCGGAACAGCACCAGGCTCAGTCCATAAGGATCAAGGACGAGCTGGATACGATCTTTGCTTACAAGCACGAAGTCGTCAATAAGCTCAATGCGCTGTTTAAAAGCCAGGACGTCAGCCAGTGGGATATTTCAGACCTAACAAGCCGCTTGGAACTGCTGATCGAAGCCGACTGCCCAGAATCCAATGCCGATGCCGAACGCCGCGTGGCCCGCGTCGGCGCCAAACTGGCGCGACTGGCCAAGCATTATGCGCTGATCGCCAAAGACCAGCACAGCGACTATGAAAATGCGGACCGGGACATAGCAGCGTTGCGCCGGAACCTGGACGCGCACGGATCGGCCGCCGTCGTCTTCGCCGACATTCTGGCACTACAGGATGCGCCGGAATTCGTCAACCGACTGCTGGACATTGTCCAGCGCTGGAGCTTTGCCGCGCGCCATGACGAACAAGTCGGCCAGACAGTCGCCGACTGGCTCAGCTTCAAAATGCCCGGCAAGCAGGACTTCGACGATCTGGTCGAGCACGAAATCGTCGATCACGGACTCTACAAAGCCTGGGTGGGGCCCAAGAAACTACGCAAGCGGCGCGATGGCTTCGCGCTGACCGATCCGCGCTTCAATCAAAGGCAGGTACTCTATGAAGTCGATCATTGCATCTACTGCCACGAGCGCGACACGGACTCCTGTTCCAAAGGCATGCGCAACAAAAAGACCCAGACTTTCAAAACCAACCCGCTGGATGTCACCATCACCGGCTGCCCGCTCGAAGAAAAAATCTCCGAGATGCATGTGGTCAAGCGGCAAGGCGACAATATCGGCGCCCTGGCGATCGTCATCATCGACAACCCCATGTGCCCTGGCACCGGCCATCGCATCTGCAACGACTGCATGAAGGGCTGCATCTTCCAGAAGACCGACCCCGTCAACATCCCGCAGATCGAGACCAATGTCCTGACCGACGTGCTGTTCATGCCTTACGGCTTTGAAATCTACAGCCTGTTGACTCGCTGGAACCCATTGAACATCAAACGCCCTTATGCCCTGCCCTACAATGGCAAGAACGCGCTGGTCGTGGGCCTCGGGCCTGCCGGCTACACCATGAGCCATTATTTGCTGAACGAAGGCTTCGGTGTCGCCGCCGTCGACGCGTTGAAACTGGAACCGCTGCCCTCTGGCCTGGTCGGGGACGCCGATACGTCGCCCGAGCCGATCCGGGATTTCAGCGATCTTTACGAGCAACTGGACAAGCGCAGACTGGCCGGTTTCGGCGGCGTAGCCGAATACGGCATCACGGTGCGCTGGGACAAGAACTTCCTGAAAGTCATCTATATCAACCTGCTCCGGCGCCAGAATTTCCGCGCTTACGGCGGCGTCCGTTTCGGCGGTACACTGACCATCGATGATGCCTGGGAAATGGGCTTCGACCATATCAGCATCGCGACCGGCGCCGGCAAGCCGACCGTCATCAACCTGAAGAACAACCTGATGCGCGGCATCCGCAAGGCTTCCGATTTCCTGATGGCCCTGCAGCTGACCGGCGCCGCCAAAACCTCATCGCTGGCCAACCTGCACGTGCGCCTGCCGGCCGGCGTCATCGGCGGCGGTCTGACCGCGATCGACACCTGTACGGAGCTTCTGGCCTATTACCCGGTGCAGGTCGAAAAAATACTGGCGCGCTATGAAAAGCTGGTGCAGGTGTTCGGCGAGAAAACCGTGCGCATCCGCTACGACGAGGAAGAGGGCAAAATCCTCGATGAATTTCTGGCCCACGGCCGGGAAATCCGGGCCGAACGCCAGCGGGCCGAAGCCGCCGGCGAAAAGCCGAACTTCCATCCGCTGCTTGAAAAATGGGGCGGCGTTACCCTGTTCTACCGCAAAGGCATCAAGGATTCGCCGGCCTACCGGCAAAACCACGAGGAAATCACCTCGGCCTTGACCGAAGGCATCGCCCTGGCCGAAGGCATGAGCCCGAAAGAGGCGCTGGCCGATGAATACGGCCACCTGAAAGCGGTACAGTTTGAGCAAATGGTTCTGGAAAACGGCAGTTGGGTGATCGCCGGGCGCGACGTGACCGTGCCGCTGCGCAATCTTTATATCGCCGCCGGCACATCGCCCAACACGATTTACCAAAGCGAGCATCCCGGCACCTTCGAGATGGACAGGCAATTCTTCCAGCGCTACCAGCCCGAATGGCTGGACAGCGGCCTGGAACTGGTGCCCATGGCTGATACGGCCGCGCCGAAACTGGGCAAGCCAGCCCCGCTCACGTCCTACCGGAAAGGCAATAAGTTCATCAGCTTCGGCGGCGACAACCATCCGGTTTATGCCGGCAACGTCGTCAAGGCCATGGCCAGCGCCAGAGACGGTTATCCTTATATCGTCAAACTGTTCGAAGAAGAACTGGCCACCCTGAACCCCGCCCGGCAGCAGCAGCGCGATGCAGCGCTGCGGACTCTGTTCGCTGCCCTCGATGAAGCCTTTACGGCCACGATAGTCGCGATCAACCGCCTGACGCCGAACATCATCGAAGTCGTCGTGAAGGCGCCGATGCAGGCCAGGCGATTCCAGCCGGGACAATTCTACCGGGTGCAGAACTTTGAAGCCCTCGCGCCGGTCGTCGAAGATACGGTGCTGGCCGCGGAAGGCATCGCCCTGACCGGGGCCGAGGTCGATATCGAAAAAGGCACGATTTCGCTGATCGCGCTGGAAATGGGCTCCTCCACCCGGTTGTGCGCCAACTGGAACATCGGCGATCCGCTCGTCGTCATGGGCGTCACGGGCACGCCCACGGAAATCCCGCATGGCAAAACCGTGCTGCTGCTGGGCGGCGGGCTTGGCAATGCGGTCTTGTTCTCCATCGGCAAGGCATTGCGGGCGGCCGGCAATCGCGTCATTTATTTCGCCGGCTACAAAAACAAGCATGATGTGTTCAAAGTCGAGGATATCGAAGCCGCTTCGGACATTATCATCTGGTCCGTCGACAGAACGCCCGATGTCGAGGAGCCCATCGTACCGTCACGGCCTCAGGACAAGACCTTTATCGGCAATATCCTGGAAGCCATGATCGCTTATGCCACCGGCAAGCTGGGCGACCAGCCCATCAGTCTGTCCGAGGTCGATCATATGGTTGTCATTGGCTCCGACCGCATGATGGCGGCCGTCAAGGAAGCCCGCTTCGGCGTATTGCGGCCGTACCTGAAGGCCCATGCAGCCATCGGCTCCATCAACTCGCCCATGCAGTGCATGATGAAGGGCGTCTGCGCCCAGTGCCTGTGCAAGCATACAGATCCTGCGACAAGCGAGGAACGCTTCGTCTATTCCTGCTATAACCAGGACCAGGAGCTGGACCTTGTGGACTTTGGGCATCTGCATGAAAGGCTGCGGCAAAATTCGGTACAGGAAAAGCTGTCGAATCTTTGGCTGGACTACCTGCTGGAAAAACAAAAGGAAGAGGAACGTTAAACCCTGCCCTGCCGGCGCGGCCGCATGCCGCGCCGGCAGGGCATTGAAATTCCGGCTACATTCTCACCGCGGTCAAAGCCGCCTCGGCGCGGTCGCCGATATGGCTCTGTTCAAAATCGCCGCGCAAAATCTTCAAGGCGTATTTCTCCCGATCTATTTCCCTGCGCGTGCGAACGCCTAAACGGCGCAAAATCGGAACCGGAGGGCACCAGCCCTGGATGGCGTGCTGAAACAGAAACGGCAGCACGATAGCAGGCAGCCAAAACCATCTCCTGTCGTATTTGGCGCCAAGAAAAAGACCGGTAAATGCCAATGCCGAAGCATTGGTTTCCAGCACGCGCTCTATATCCCATTCGCGATCAAGCTCCCATATGCGACGCGTGATGTCTTCCCGGCTTCGGGCCGAGTAGCGGCGAACCCGAGCCTCGATCTCGCGATCTATGTGACGATTGATGGCCTGTGAGCTGCTGGCTCGCACTCTATCAGCGGTATCTACGGTATTTTTCATCGCTAACCCCCTTTATGGAACAATAGTATGAAATATTGACCCTAAAATCGGGCAATGTCGGTACGGAAACGTACACAATGCGCCACGCGATGGTTCTTCACGCTCCAGCCGCTCAATCAGACGTCGAACTGTAAGCTTGCCAGCCTGGCGTAAAGCCCGCTCTGCTGGCGCAAATCTTCCGGCGCGCCAGTTTCGACGATACGCCCCTGGTCCATCACGATGATGCGGCTGACCTTCTGCACCGTGGCCAGCCGGTGAGCGATGATCAAAGTGGTGCGCCCCTGCATGGCGGCATTCAATCCCTCCTGCACGAGGATTTCGGATTCCGCGTCCAATGCGCTGGTCGCTTCATCGAGCAATAAAAGCGGGGCATTTTTCAAGATTGCACGGGCGATGGCGATGCGCTGGCGCTGGCCGCCGGACAAGCGCGTGCCGCGCTCGCCCAGAAACGTCTGATAGCCTTCCGGCAGGCGGTGGATGAATTCGTCCACCTGCGCCAATTGGGCGGCGGCCATGACTTCATCATCGCTGGCGGCGGGACGGCCGTAGCGAATATTGTCCAGCGCATTAGCCGAGAAAATCACCGGGTCCTGCGGCACAATGGCAATCTTATCGCGCAAGTCATGCAGGGAAACCTCGCGGATGTCCTGCCCGTTGAAGCGAACGGCGCCGTGCGTTACCTCGTAAAAGCGCAATAGCAACTGGAACAGGGTGGTCTTGCCGGCACCGGAAGGCCCGACCAGCGCGACGCTTTCGCCCGCGGCAATGTCGAGCGTGACGTCATCCATCGCGGCCACCTGTGGCCGCGATGGATAATGGAAGGTAACATTCTCGAATTGGATTTCCGCTTTCCCGGGTTGCGGCAGCAACTGGCGCGGGTGGGCATCGACAATGACAGGCCTGGCATGGAGCAGTTCCAGCAAGCGCCCGGCCGCGCCTGCCGCCCGCATGATATCGCCCCAGACTTCCGCCAGAGTGCCCGACCCGCCCGCCACCAGGGCCGCATACAGAATGAAGGAGGTCAGTTGGCCGCCGGTCATGAGGCCAGCGCGCACCTGGTTCGCGCCGATCCACAGCACGAAAACGATGACCCCCATGACCGCCATGATGGTGAGGGCCGCCAGCATCGCGCGCACGCGGGTGCGCCGGATGGCTGTCATGAAACTCACTTCCGCGCGGTCGGCGAAGCGCTGGGTTTCCCGTTGCTCCTGTGTATAGGCCTGAACCGTGGGTACCGCGTTGAGAATCTCGCCGGCCAGCGCCGAGGCGTCGGCAATTTTATCCTGCGCCTCGCGCGAGAGCTTTTTCACCTGGCGGCCGATGACCAGGATAGGCAGCATCAGCAGGGCCATCAGGCCCAGGTTCAGGGAAAACAGATAAAAACTGGTCACCGCCAGCATGACCATGCCGCCGGTCAACTGGAACAGGCTGCGCAAACCCATCGAAACAGAGCTGCCGACCACGGTCTGGATCAGGGTGGTGTCGCCAGTCAGGCGCGACAGCACTTCGCCGGTCTGCAAGGTCTCGAAAAATTGCGGGGTCTGCGTCAGCACCCGCGCATACACGGCACTGCGCAGATCCGCCGTGACCCGCTCGCCCAGCCAGGTCACCAGGTAATAACGCGTCGCGACCGTCAATGCCCACAGGCTCGCCAGCCCGAACAGAACCATGAAGCGTTCATTCAGGCTCAGCGAGCGCAATAGCCCGCTGCCGGCGTCCTGCTGTTGCCCAAAACCGGCATCGATCAGGTCGCGAAACGCCAGCGGAACCAATAAGATTGTGGCTGAACCCAGACACAGCAGTATAAACGCCAGAGTCATCCGCCCCCGATAAGGACGAAGAAAAGGCCACAGCCCTCTCAGAGAAGACAGGTGCCGGGTAGAATCGGGTGATTTCGAGATACGTGCTCCTGATCGTGTCTTGGATGCTGCGCGTTTCATTTTCTCATCGCCAAAGCATCAAAACGAGGCAATATGCCGATTGGGGAATTTGCATTCTTCGGTGATGGCGCTTGTGCAAGGCACGGGATGCTTTTGGATAGCAGCGAGAATGATTTCGGCCAATGACTTGAAGATATCGGGTTCGAGCTTCATCGCTTCCTTATAAACAATATCGTCCTGATAGTTATTTAATCGTCGTCGCCCGGAACCGGAAAGTTTGGTTCCGGCAAATGGATATTGGCCACGACCTGTCCGTGGTCCGTAACATGGATCGGCTTTTTATCCATGGATGTCTTGTCGTCGATGACATGGTCGTTATATAAACGGACGTCGATTATCCGCCCTATTCGCCTGGCGTTCAGATCGGCAAAATGATTGCTGACAAAGATATTGTCGAGGCTTTCGTAATGCCCGTTATGAATGTAGGTGTAATGAAAATTTTCAATGCTTTTGCGCGCCTGAATATCCCTGCAGTTTTGAAAGACATGCTTCCATCTTTTTACCCTTTCTTCTCTCGGAAGTTTGTGAAAGGGGTCTTCTCCAATGATGGCTTGGCTAGTCACGGCCGTGTCATTATCGTTTAAGTCGCCTAAAATAAAAATCGGTTTTTTCTCGTCTTTGTTTATTTCATCGGACAAAATTTGCCTGACGCCGCAGGCTTCAATTGCCCTTCTGATCAAGGAACGCACATTGCCTTTTGCCAGCTCAGGATAAGTTGCCGTTTCACGGTCAGCGCCAGCGGGCAATATGGGCCTTTTTGATTTTAAGTGCAGAACAATTACTGAAACCGAAAGATTCTCGTTGATCCTGATTTCCGCGTTTAAAACGCCCCTTGAAAACTTTTTCAAAGGAATAATATTAACGGCCGTGCATTCCAAAGGCGCAGTCATCTCCTTTTCATCGAAAAAGTCAAACACGAACGGCAGATCCTCGACCACTTCCGTTTTAGTAATGGGAAACCGGCTCAATATGGCGTTTACGGGTTTTTTGCCGGTAGGGTTAGCGACAAAGAGTGGCCAGCTTTCCATATGAGTTCCTGCCAGACAATCCCTGAGCGCCTGTTCTTCAAAGATTTCCTGAAAGCCGATAATATCGGCATTGATTCTTAAAAGCTGATTCCTTACCCAGTCTGTTTTTTTCCGATATTGAGCCTGGTCGTAATAGGGGCGGGATTCCTCATAGATTGGCTTATCCGCCGTGACAAGGTTTTCCACATTGAATGTCGCAATTGAGATTTTCATTATATTGTTCACAAAACAAAATTGAATGCTGTCGTGCATGGGTTGTTCAGTCCATAGCCCACGCTAAACGCCATCGCCGAAAAAATGACTCGCTTGTCAGGGAGAGAGCCGGGTTCAAAATCGGCACGCTATTGGTCAATCTCAATCCGGCTAAATGCCTGCATTGCCAAGATTGTTCCGTTTTTGCCCATCATAAAATTGGTATGAATACTTAAGTCATGGCTGCAACGACCATCCGTTTAATTCCTCAGCCAAGACGTTCTCAATCATATACAACCTCAAATCAGGGATAAGAGCACCTTATTTATCGGCTTAATGCCTGTTAAGTTAGACAGTATTGGCACGGATGGAAATCTAGCAAAAAAACGAACGATAATAGTTACAAAATAATTGAACCCGGTTCAACATTAGCCATTATCGCATTAGCTCTATTTGTCCTTTATGCTGCGTGTCGTCGGTAACCTTTTATGCCGTACTTAGAGGCTGATAGCACCAATTTTCATCATCAACAGAAAGGAGGATTACTCATGTATACTCAACCGCCCGAGAATAATGGTCATCCAACTGGAACTTTCTGTGAGAGAACGGCAGAAGAAATCACTTCTTTGAAGCAAGGGATCGAAGTAAAGGAGCGCGAAGTTGAAAATCAAAGAGAGCAGCTCAGTGAACTGCAGCGCCAACCGAATCCGGATTCTGAACAGATCCATGAGATCATGACTGGAATTCAAGAGCTGGAGGATGAAATAGAAACAGACCGAGAGCAACTCAACGTGCTTGAGGAAGAATTTCATGCAGAATGCTCTTCGTAGAGCTTGGTTATATCAGAAAACCCTCTTATGGATTAGGTTGCGTAAGTCTTCTGAATAAGGCTTGAGCATGATAAAAACAGGCTTATAGTGTTTTCAATGCCGATTGACAGATAAAAAGCATCAAGCATTGCCGCGATTGCTATTTATCGCGGCAACAAGCTTAAAAAGATGGGTGATTAAAGACTACTGAAAAAATCAAAAGCTCAATTTATTAGTTGTGATATGCCAATCCTGTTTTTGCCAGACCGGTGAGATTGATGTTATTGGCATTTAGCTCCAGCTCAGCAGCCATGATACCAAGCGATGCCTGAGTATATTGCCTGGAAGCAATAGTTCCAGTCCAGTAATCCAGATCCGCCTGAGAGGGCTCAGTGCCGACAATGTTTTGATACAACAGCCTGACTTCATCGGCATCAGAGAAGCCGGCGCCGAGCTTCGTATTCAAAGCCAACATCATGAGTTCTTCATAACTCATGCCGTCATCGAGCAGTTGCAGGCCGATGCCGGCATATTCGGCATTCGCCACCGATTCCTTACCAAAAACCGCGCCAAGGATTCTGGCGACTTTACCGGCATTACCGCCAATATCAAAAGCAAGCGACTGGTCAGAGAACCGTAGCCGTTCCACGTCCCTAAGTACGTCAATACCAGTATTGCCTGTGCTGTCTCTGACTATAACAACCGAATCATTAAGACTGACCATGTACTGTGCATACGCATCGTCGTAAACGACCGTGTCTATGCCAGAAAAACCGTCAATCACATCGTTTTTTACACTTCCGGCCAACCTATCCGAGCTTGTTGTGCCAACAACAGCGTTAGTATCTGTCGTGTCTATAAAACTTAGACCTGTTTTTGCCAGACGGGCAAGATTGATGTTAGCGGCGTTCAATTCCAGCTCAGCAGCCATGATACCAAGCGATGCCTGAGTATATTGCCCGGAGGCAGTGGCCTTGGTCCAGTAGTCAAATTCTGCCTGGGATGGCTGACGACCGACGATGTTCCGATATAACAGCCTGACCTCATCGCCTATGTAAAAGCCGATGCCAAGTTTTGTTTTCAAGGCCAACATCATGAGCGCTTCATAACTCCTGCCCTCATCCAGCAGCTGCAGGCCGATGCCGGCATAGAAAACGTTTGCTACCGCATCCTTGCCAAAAACCGCGCCGAGAACTTTGGCGACTTTTCCCGCATTATCATTGATGTCAAGGGCGAGCGACTGATCAGAAAACTGTAGCCGTTCCACGTTTTTAAGCCTGTCAATGTTGATATTGCCGGTTTTGTTGCTGACTATCGCATCAGGAGCATCAAGACTGATCACGTATTGATCGTGCGCATCACTGTAGACGACCGTATCCACGCCAGAAAGACCATCAATCACATCGTTTCCGTCGCTACTAGCCAAAACGTCAGGCCCCGATGTGCCAACAATAGTGTTATCGTCTGTAGCGTTTATATAAGTTAGACCTGTGGTTACTAGACCGGCAAGATTGATGCGAGTGGCATTTAATTCCAATTCGGCTTCCATAACGCCGAAAGATGCTTGGCTATATTGCCCGGAAGCAATAGTTTTGATCCAGTAATTGAGATCCGCCAGAGAAGGCTCAGTGCCGGCGATGTTTCGATACAGCAGCCTGATTTCATCAGAATCAGAAAAGCCGGCGCCGAGTTTCGTATTCAAAGCCAACATCATGACTTCTTCATAACTCATGCCGTCATCGAGCAGCTGCAGGTAAATACCGACATTGACAGCATTAGCTACCGCGTCCTTGCCAAAAACAGCACCGAGGATTTTGGCGGCTTTGCCGGCGTTGCCATCGATATCAAAGGCGATTGATTTGTCGGAAAACTGCAGCCGCTCCACATCGTCGAGCAGATCAACACCCCCGCTGCCGTTAGCATTGCTGACTGCGATATGAATAATTTTGTATACATTTATAAGGTCGTACCTGAAATAAGGACTGCTGATATTGACCTTGTACTGATCGCTCGCATTGCCGTAAACAACCGTATCGGTACCCTCCTTACCGACAAGAAGACCATTTCCGGCACCGCCGCCAATCAGCGTGTCATTGCCGTCAGTTCCGACAAAAAGTCTTGGAGCATCTGGCGATGGCTCACTAATATGAGAGGTACTAATAAACGAAGCGACTGAAAGATCATCCTTTCTGTCATAGATCATCTCATCAATCAGTGCGGTATCTGTCGTACCAAAATAATTGTCAGCGGCGGAAATCGCTGCGGAATTGGAATCGCTGCCATAGCCATTTTGTAAAACGAAGGCCATGCGATCCGTACTGAGAAAGCTGTTGTTTTCTGCAACCGTTGCACCGCTGCTGCTATCCCTATTCTCAACCGCAGGCGTTAGCTGCTCGGCAAAAGCGTTATTTTTGATATAGACCGAGACATTATTATCTGTGGCGGTAGAGATACCGCCGGATAGATAGAAGATATTTCTTTCAATATGAGCATCTGCTATGGGATAACCGAGGCCCAGGTAGGGCATGTAGTTGGTGTAGCTGATTATTGAGTCGGTTAGGGTAACAGCCCCATAGCCTACTCCATTGCGAGGCATAATATAAGAAGATGCACCTATGATATTCGCATAGGCGATATTAATTTGCCCTTCATTTATGGCGAGAGGATCATTGTTCGCCATGGAAATAGATACATCCCGAAAATAAACTAACGCATCAGGTGCGCCTACCGCATTAAGCGCACCGAACACCTCGAAGCGCCCGTTTTTAACCTCGCCTCCTTTTTCAATCGTCAGCGTGGCCCCGTTTGCAATTTGAACTGTCACATCAGTGAGGTCATGCACTTCGCCGGCATGCCATGTCGTATCGTTTAAGAGAATCAGATTGGAGGCATCTGCCTCAGTAGTTAAGGCTGCCAAGATGATAGCCAGATTTCGGATTGTCAAAGTCGCTTGACTCATATAGCGAAGATTTCCCTGTTATTGATTATTATGAGGATGATATTTTAAGGCAAAGCCTGTTGAAATAGAATGATTAGCAGGCTTAGGCCATTTCACTTAGGTCATTGGATGTTTCGGATGTCTCGATTTTTTCAGTTGTTCAATTCGCCCATCCTCTTCTTCCTGAGGCTTGGTATACTCACGGACGGTCTCCTCATCTTTGCCTACCGTTGAAACGTAATATAAATCTCTCGCCCAGAAACTCTGTCCTATGAAGTTTTTCTTTCGCCCCACGTAGCGAGCTATAGCTATTGCACTTTTGCCCTTAATGAAGCCGACTGCTTGCGACACCGAGTATTTGGGTGGGATTGAAATCAGAATATGCATATGATCCGATACCAAGGCGATTCACAGATTAGGAGAGTTTCGATGATTCCCGTAATTGTCAAACTTTGTGAGCCTCCCCCCGGCAGAGCCTGGGGACTAGAGGATAACTACTCTATTTTTAGAGAATTTATCGGCCTGCTGCCCAAAGATCCGTTGTTGATCATTACCATCTTTGAACATAACGCCGACGGCACCAGCACTGTTGAACTGCCGAATGGCTGCTTGATTAAAGCGTGTGGCCAATCGGTCTCGCTCGACAGCCAGGCGTTTGTGCAGTTCGGACAGATTCAAGGCGAAGCGCCGGAACTGAGTGTGGAAGTGATTGAAATTTGATGGCAGCTTTATGCTTCAAATGAATAATTAAACTGCATTATTTGCAATTAAAACCTGTGCCAAATATCGCGCAAACCTACAGCGCGCTGTGAATTAGCAGTATGTTTGTCCAAAGCGAAACTATTCGAAACATGGCCCAACATAGCGAAATGACAGGCATCAGGCAATTTTGCCTTTTTTTGCGTTTTGCAAATAATTCGCAAAATTTGCCAAAAATTTTGCATTTGTTTTGTCCATAATGCCATTTTTGAATTTTTCAATCGCATAACCAACAAAAACAGGCCATTTTTGTTTATACAGTCGTTAAATGTATGAAAATTTAACGATTTTATAATTTTCGCCCGGCCCAAACCACTCTACCGACAAGATAAAGGTCAGGACTATCTAAATTGTCATCAATGATAAATGGCTTATATGCCGGATTATCAGCGGTCACACTTATTTTTTTGCCAGGTAGACTTTGCAGGCGCTTAATCAATAGACGACCGTCCATGACCATAACATAAATGCCGTCACCAGCCAGCTCTTTGATTGATCGATCCACTAAGACCACATCATGGGCGTGCAGTGTTGGTTCCATCGATTCACCCATGACATAGATCAGGCAAAGTCGGTCTGGCGTTGCGTTCAGTTCGTGCTCTATCCATTGACGTCTAAAAGCTAAACTGTCCTTGATATTTTCGCTATCGTTCCAGGCGCCATGGCCGGCCGAGGCGCGAACATCATATAAAGGTATATAAACATAATTGTCGGATTCAATAGCGCTTGACGCCGCCTCTCTCTTGCCTGGAAACTTTGGACCAATGCCCAGCGCCAGCCATGAAAAATTTACACCTGCCGCGCGAGCTATAGCGATTAATATGGGCCTAGTTGGCTCGCCGCCGGAAAAATAGCGCCTAATTCCGCCTTGAGAAATTCCAGCCTCTCTCGCTAGTGCGTTAACACTACCGACCAAATCGGCGCAGACTTCCAGCCGTGCGATAAATTCCAGATCAGCACCGTCAGAACTTGAAAGTTTACCGTTTAAACTTTCAAGTTGTAGCTCGTCCGCGTCATTATGCTTTAAAGTTCCATTATCCCTTTGTTTTTTCACAATAAATAAACCAAAGTTAACCCAAAAATCACCGTTAAACTTTAAAGAAACTTTAAAGCAAAAAAGCAATAAAGTTTAAAGTCATTGTTTATTAGATCTAATGCGCTTGACGATATAGATTTTTAGAACTAATCTTTAGCGCATGAACCAGTTAAACAAGTTTAAAAAAACCAGTCCAACAGAATGGCACCCTGCCGACATCGTGGCCGCCCTTAGAAAAAAAGGCTGGTCATTGCGTCGACTTTCTATCCACCACCAACTAAGCCCTTATACGTTGGGCAATGCGATCAGTGCGCCCTATCCAAAAGGCGAGCGCATTATCGCGGCCGAGATCGGCGTTAACCCCCAGGAAATCTGGCCCTCGCGCTATGACGATCAAGGTCTGCCTAACCGTGGCCGCCGGCCGCGTAGAGTTTAATTATCAATAGTGTCTGGGCTTAGTAACAGTATATACGCAAACCGCAAGGAGAGGATTTTATAATGTTTAATCATAAAGACGGATTTACAATCGAACTGTTCAAAATTCCAGAGCCGCAGTGTCTGGAGCCCGGAGATAATCGCTACGCCCGTGAATCGTCTATTTTAATCAGCGAAATTTTGGCCGATTCCGGTTTCGCCGACCGCTATGCGATCAGCGCCGAATTGTCACGCAAGGCCGGCAAAGAAATCACCAAAAACATGCTAGACGGCTACGCGAGCCCGTCTCGCATCGATCACGCCCTGCCCTTATGGCTGGCGCCAGTCTTAGAAGAAGTCTGCAGCTCATCAAAATTAACCGATTGGATGGCCGAAAAACGCGGCGGCTTGGTCGCCTATGGCAAAGAGGCCATTAATCAAGAGATCGGCCGCCTGGTCCTGTTAAAAGAGCAAACTATTAAAGAAATCAACGAGCGCATCCAAAGCCTGGAAGTTATGGCGCAAGGCGGCCCGCTATGAGTAAAACCTATTACTATAGCGCTAAAGAATTAAGCGGCCTGCCAGGATCGGTCCAGGGCGTGATCGACAGAGCAAAACGCGATGACTGGCCCAGCCGTCAGCGCGCCGGCAAAGGCGGCGGCCGTGAATATCCCGAGATCGCGCTACCTAGAGACACGCGCCAATATTTAGAAAGCCAGCGCATTAGCGCCTGCCTGCCGGCTACGATCGAGCCCGAGCAGCTGCCGGCCGTGGCCGAGTTCGACGGCCTGACCATCACCGACTCCCAGCGCCTGGAGCGCGACGCGCGCAAGGCCATAGTCGCCGAGATCGCCCGCCTGCAAACAGAGACCAACTGTTCACAAGATACGGCTATCAATACGCTGCTGACATTGGCCAAGCTAGGCCAGCTCAGCCCGGTCCTGGCTCGCCAGCTGGAACTGGCACGCGACAAGCGCGGCGCCAATAATGAAGTACCCTGCGACCGCACGATCCGGCGTTGGATCAAAGCCGACAGCCTCGTGCCCAAGGTCAAACAAAAAAGCCAAGCCATGCCGGCCTGGGCGGGCGACTTTTTAAAATGCTATCAACGCCCACAAAAGCCCAGCGTATCAATGGCTTATGCAGAATTTAAAAGCCAATATCATGGCAGCGACTGCCCAAGCATTCACAAAGTCAGGCGTTTTTTGGAAATGCTGCCCAAGATTCACGTCGAAAAAGGCCGCATGGGGCCGCGCGAACTGAAAAGCATCAAGCCCTTTGTGCGCCGGGCTTTTGAGGATTTGTGGCCGAACGATGTATGGTCCGCCGATGGTCACTGTTTTGATGCCGAAGTCCAGCATCCTTTTCATGGCCGTCCGTTCCGGCCCGAGGTTACGGCCATCGTCGACGTGGGCGATCGCTCCGTCACCGGCTTTTCCGTGTCATTGTCCGAAGCCTCGCTGACCACAGTCGACGCGCTACGCCATGCGTTTACGCGCTCGGGCATTCCGGCCATCTTCTATGTCGATAATGGCTCAGGCTATGCCAACGAAATGCTGAAAGACGAGGCCGTCGGCATTCTGGGCCGGTTCGGGACTGAGGTAAAGCATTCCCTGCCGTACAACAGCCAGGCGCGTGGCGTGATCGAGCGGCTCCATAAATCCTTATGGATTCCGCTGGCCAAGGCGCTGGACAGCTATATCGGCTGGGACATGGACCGCGAAGCCGCTCAACAATTTCACAAAGAGAGCCGTCGCGGCGACAAGAACGGCCTGATCCGCCTGCCGATCAGCTGGGCCAATTTTATCGCGACCTGCGAGGACGCGATGGAAATCTACAACAACCGGCCGCACAGCAGTCTGCCCACGATTATGGATACCGAAACCGGCAAGCGCCGGCACATGAGCCCTTATGAGTACCGGACGCGCAAGATGAACACGATCGACGGCTATCAGCACCACACGGTCACTCCCGAAGAGGCCGATATCCTGTTCAGGCCGCGCGTGGTGCGCAAGATTCTGCGCGCCGAGATCAATCTGTTCAGCAACCGCTACTTCAACAGCGAATTGGCGACCCGCCACGGCGAAGAACTGCAAATCGGCTATGACATCCATGACGCCAAGTGGGTCTGGGTTTATGACGAGGACGGCCGGTTTCTGTGCAAAGCCGAGTTTAACGGCAACTCAAGGGACTATTTCCCCAAGCCCGTCATCGAACAGGCACGCGATCGACGCGCCGCCGGCCGACGCAAACGCGCCGAAAAAATACTGGAAGAGATCGATGCGGAAAGACATGGCGGCAAGGCTTTGGAAGCCCTGCCCATTGAAGAAATCCCCGGCATGCGCGCAGCCGCGCTGCGTGTCGAGAATCGGCCCGTGGAAATGGCGGCAACCATTCCCACGAGCGACCAACCCAGGGAGCGCTTTAACTTCTGGCGCGAACTGGATCAACGGGTAAAAGCCGGCGAGGACATCCCCGAAGGCTTGCGCCATTTTTACATCGCGTATCCAAAATCCGCCGACGGCAGAAGCTGGATCCGCACTTATGCCGCTGACGAGCAATCCAGCGGCGCTCTGTAACACTAACAACAAAAATGAGTGAAATATGATGATACAACACGATAATCCCGTCACGCAAGCAGCCGGCATCGCGCAAATCGGCAACCTGGCGCAATGCCAGACCGCCTTGGAGCGCGCGCTGTCGCGCTCGACCAATCTGCCGGGCCTGGTCTGTTTTTACGGGCCGAGCGGCTGGGGCAAAAGCCTGTCGAGCAACTTCCTGTGCAACGCCCAGCGCGGCTATTACGTCCAGGTCAAATCGATCTGGAGCAAAAAAGTGCTGCTCCAGAAGATCCTGCTGGAGATGGGCATCAAGGCCGGCCAGACCACCGGCGAAATGCTCGACCAAATCTGCGACCAGCTGAGCGCCTCCGGGCGGCCTTTGGTCGTCGACGAAATGGACCACTTGGTCGACAAAAAAGCCGTCGAGCTGGTCCGCGATATCTACGAGGGCAGCCAGGCGCCGATCCTGATCATCGGCGAGGAAAGCCTGCCGCAAAAGCTGAAAAAATGGGAACGGTTCCACGGCCGCATCCTGTCGTTTGTGCCCGCCCTGCCCGTCTCACTGGACGACGCGCGCCTGCTGGCACAAGTCTACGCGCCCGGTATCGCTTGCGGCGACGACCTGCTGGCGCATCTGGTCGACATCAGCCACGGCAGCGTGCGCCGCGTCTGCGTCAACCTGGACCAAGCCCGCGAAGAGGCCGAAATGCTGGGCGCCGACTATATCGACCTGGCGATCTGCCAGAAAAACAAGGTCAATTTTTACACTGGCGAAGCGCCAAAACGTAGGGTTTAAGTAATGCAAGTAGAGACATACGCAGACGATCGCGCCGGGGGGCGCGTGTTTTCAGGGGCCGCCAGCATGAGGCTGGCCGTAAGGGAAAACAGCAAGGAGCCTGCTATTTCATTGCATTTGATATGCGCTAACCGCAACACGGTCGGCATGCTGACGCTGACCAAAGAGGAGCTGAAAGAACTGATCGCCGCCGGCGCCGCCGCCATTGACTATATCGATGCGAAGGAGGCCGCCCATGTCTAGAGTGTCCGGTCGTAAGCCTGTGCATTTACAAATGGAAGGCGGCAAAGAGCCGCGCCAGATCATGTGGGAGAAAATCCGCGTTCTGCGCCAGTTTACCCTGCCGCAACTGGTCGGCGAGCTGTCTGGCGCGATCCATCGCACCAGCACGCGCGCCTATGTTAACGCCCTGACAGCCGGCGGTTTTTTGAGCCTGGAAGACAACAAAGTCTATACGCTCATCAAAGACCAAGGCGTCGAGGCGCCCCGGCTGAAAAAAGACGGAACACCCGTCACAACGGGGTATGGCACCGAGAACATGTGGCGCACCCTGCGCCAATTGGGGCGAGCCGTCACCGTCCAGGAGCTGGTCGCGTTCGCCTCCACGGAGGCCAATCCGATCACCGAAATAACGGCACATGACTACCTTAAAAAGCTGACAAGAGCCGGCTATCTGACCCGAGACAGATCCGGCCGCTATGCGCTTATACCCTCAAAGAACACCGGCCCGAGGCCGCCCATGATCCAGCGCTGCGCGCAAATATTCGACCCGAATCTCGGCGAGGTCGTCTGGAGTAAAGTCAATGCCTAATCAAGCATCATTAGCACGGTTAAAGGCCGAAGTCGCCCGGACCAACATCACACAAGTGGCGGCCAAAATGGGCGTGCCGCGCTGTACGGTCAGCCTCGTGGTCAGGGACAAATATCCGGCTAACCCGAAAAACATCCTGGAGAAATTCGAGGACGCATTCGGCCGGCTACTCTGCCCGCACCTTAACATCGAGTTAAAGCGCTCAGAATGTCTGGAATATTCCAGCAAGCAGCGCCCATCGAATCCGATCGGCCTGTCGCATTGGCGGGCCTGCCGGAATTGTGAACACGGCAAACAAGGGGATATGAAATGAGAAAGTTCTGTGCAGTTAAAAGAGGCGTTAAACGCCGAAAAATGATGGTGGAGCATTGCCGTTGGCGCTCATTAGTACGGAGAGGCTCCAACTATCGCGCCCGGCTTCGATTAGGGTTGCCTCGTCCAAAGATGTGGCCCCTATGCGAATACGAAAGATTCCATAACTGCAATGCCGAAAATAAGGTTTATCGCGCATTTGCGTGGCGACTGGTTGAGGAGGGCCTATAGCATGAGCGTAGTAATCGACAGAACCGGCCCCGGCTTTATCGCCGCGCCCACGATCGAGCGCGTATGCGTAGACGGCGGCATAGCGGCATACAGCATTGTGCTGTATGCCAACGAGGACGCCCAAATCAATATCAGCTTTGGCCCTAGAACCGACGAGGACGACGAATGAAAAGACTTTTCAACCACCTGGCGGCGCGCATCCGGCGCGCCATCCCATCCCAAACGACAGGAGCCCGCGACATGGCAAAACTTGACAGCACCCAACTGGCGGAACTCGCCGAACACGTCAGCAAACTGGCCTGCCAAGGCTTTGAAGTGGTCGACATGGACACCAGCGGCGATGCGCCGACCTTTACCGTCCGCCCCATGCCGCGCGAACTGCCCAGCCTGGCCGGCTATACCGTACAGGAGTTTTAACGATGATCCGTCCGCATAACGAACTGCTGAAACACGCCCGCCGCCGCGCCAGCCTGGATCTGTTCCTTGACCGCTGCACGGGCCTTTTCGACACCCTGCAAGCCAAGCGCCGTTCGATCGCGCGCCGCCGCACCGCCCGCGACCTGGACACCAAGGGGGTTCTGTGATGCCCAACGAACAGAACCCCGGCCTGGTCGCCCAAGTGGCCGAAAAGCTGATCGCCATGGGCTTCGTGATCGTGACCGCGCGCTTCGGCGATGCGCCCTGCATCACGGTGCTGGCCACGAAGGCGACTTGGCAACTGGCTTCGCACTACAAGGGCCAAGGCCATGACGGGCGCGGCCATTACTTCACCTATGCCGCGAACGTGGACGGCGTCGAGGTCGTCTGGCATCGGGCCATGGTCGCGCCGGCCATGAATCCGCGCCGCCGCTGGCAAGCCCGACGGCCCAAGCGCCCAATCGCGTATCGCGCGCTGCACTAAAACCCAACCCGCCCATGCCACCCTCCGGCATGGGCGCTATGAAGCTTTGAATTTAGGTAACACCATGAGCACAAATCCTCTGAAAAATCCCTTCCCCATCCCTGACGGCTACCGCGCCGATTCGTTCGGCCGCCTGGTGCCGGTCTCTGCCATCAAACCTCTTGATCTGCTGCGCGACGACACCGTTACCCGCATCATCTGGAATGCCCAGATCATGCAGGAGCAAATGCGCCTGTTCAAAAACAAAGCGCTGGCCGATATCGCCGCCTTTCTTGAGATTGCCGCCGACCAATACAACACCAAGCTGGGCGGCAAAAAGGGCAATCTGTCGCTGGTCAGCTATGACGGCAAATACAAGGTGCTGCTGGCCGTCAGCGACAGCCTGAACTTTGACGAGCGCCTGCACATCGCCAAGCAATTGATCGACGAGTGTATTCATGAATGGACGGCGGACAGCAACGCCAACATCAAGGCCCTGGTCGAGCACGCTTTCCAGACCGACAAGCAGGGCAACATCAACACGGCCCGCATTTTCGGCCTCATGCGGTTGAAAATCGAGGACGCGAAATGGCAGCAGGCCATGGAAGCCTTGAAAGACAGCATCCAGATCACGGCCACCTCCCAGTATCTGCGCCTGTACGAGCGCGTCGGCGATACCGACAAGTATCAGCAGATCGCCATGGACATTGCGGGGCTATAGTCATGAGATTAACCCAAAAACAAAAAGCGCTCTTGAGCGAGCTGGCGGATGTCTACCCCACAGGCCAGGTTCTGGTCAGCGGGCGTTATTCCGATCATTCATTGCGCACGGCCAAATCACTGGAAGAAAAAGGCTGGCTAACGCTGGAAGAAAGCCACGGGGATTTTTATGCCAGCTTCAGTTCTGACAACTATGCCGACTGGCATGAATTGATGGAATCAAGCGACCAGACGGAGGAATCCTTCAATGACTGAACCCGCTATCGAAATGATCGACCGCAAGCGGATCGCCGAATTGGCAGGTGTCAAGCTTTTTAAAGTCGTACTGGCTGCTAGAATTCAGCAACTCGACATGCCGAAGCCCAAGGCAAAAAAAAGAAGCGGGATGCCGTACGACCAAGCCGAAATTCTGGCATGGCTGGAAAAAACGCCGATCAAGGACATCTCTTTGACCTCGGAGCGATTCGCGGCCGAAATGGGCGTCAAGATAGCCCCGTCAAAAGAAGCCGGCCAGCGCCTGGACAACCGGCTGGCCGTCGATTTCATGCGCGGCCGCTATGCGACACCCTGGAGACAGTGGCTGCATAACCGCCGTCTGCGGAAAGCACGGGAAAACCGGCCCAAACGCCAGCGGGTGCACATTCACGAGGCGCCGAACGCGCCCGAGGCGCTCCGCGCGGACCTGGTCAGGCAAACAGGCGAAGAGCGCCAGACCCTCGCCGGCATGGCCGGACGTGCCTTTTACTAACCCTCCCTGCACGGGCGGCCCGATCGCGGCCGCCCGGACAGCAAAAACAACAAGAGCAGACACATGGCTACAATCAGGAACAGAAACTATAAAAACCCCAAGCACGCCGCCCGCCGCCACGCCGCGATCGGCAAGATCCACATCGGCAAGCAGCAGCTGGGCCTCGATGACGAGACCTACCGTGCCATGCTGATGACCATAGGCGGCGTCAAGTCGGCCAAGGATCTGACGCCTGAAGGCATCAGCAAAGTGGTCGCGCACCTGGAGCGCGCCGGGGCCAACTTTACCAACCCCAAACGGGCCGGCCGCCGGCCGCATTCGATCGGTAGCGCCTCCGAACGCGCCGCGCAGTTGCGCAAGATCGAGGCGCTGCTGGCCGATGCCGGGCGGCCGTATGAGTACGCCGGCGCGATGGCAAAGCGCATGTATAAAAAGGATGCGCTGGAATTCTGCGATGGCAGCGAGCTGTCCGGGATCATCGCGGGACTGATGAAGAATGCCCAGCGCGAAGGGCGGGAGGCGAAATGAATACAGAACATGCCGGAAAAAAGGTCATCGTTAAAAAGAACCAGACGCGCATAGGCGGCGCAAAATACCCAGGAAGAACGGGCGTTGTCATAAGAGCCAACAGTTGCGATGCCAATTTGCTACACGTCAAACTGGACCCGACAGCCAGCGCCAAAGAAACCGTAACAACCTTTTGGCTAAAAGAGCTTGAATTTGTTGACTCAGAAGAAGGGCCGGCCACCATGGCGCAGGAGGCGGAAAGCGCATGAGCTTTTTAAATCTCTGTTTGCTGTTGGCGCTTGCCAGCCTGGTCATGGGGATCGGTTTCAAAAGCGACCGGTTTTATCTGATCGCGGCCTATTATGCCGGGCTGGGCATTATGGAGTTGATCCCATGAGCACGAACGCAATAATTTCACCCAAAAAACCACATGGCAGTGGCTGGATACAACTGCCCCCTCTTCCGCAATGGATAACAATGGGATTCGATGCCATTGCCTTTCGACATATGGATTCAGACCTATGCGTGATATCGGCCGTTGAAGTCGCAAAAGACGAACCAGGAGCCGAACATATTGGGCCAGAATACCATGTCAGCATTAGTAAGCGAGCTCAGCGATGCTCGTCTCAAGAAGCGAAATGGGTATTAAAACAGTTCAATATGGAAGATGCAGAAGAAGATAATCATGTCCCAAACGGAAAGGTTAGAAACTTCTGGAGGCCAGTGTCAGATCGTTTATCAGGCTATCAATGCCCATGCAAGGACAGCGAGCCGGCCATAACAGAGGATAAAGGCGACTATGTCTGGCGAGGGATTCCAAAATGAGCAAAAAACGCTTCATCCAGGCCGTCATTATCCGCAGCCTGCCGGAACTGCCGAAACTCCCCGCCGCGATCAAGTACGCCGAGGACCTGTGGGACGCCCTGACCCGGCACGGCTACGGCCAGCCGACCGAAGGCAAGCCGCAGACCGGCAAGGACTGGTACCGGGAATTGAGCGAGCGCCAGCGCAAATGGTTCGCGGCCTTCTGGAACGCCTTCGGGCACAAGCAAGGGCGCAACGAAGCCGCGATGCGCTGGCACCAGCTCGGCGAGCTGACCGACGAGCAATACCGGCAGATCGTCGAGGCCGCCAGGAAAGAGGCCGGCAAGCAACTGGCGCCCGGCCAGGTGCGCAAGATGGCCCAGGGCTGGCTGTTCGAAAAGCGCTATCTGGATTATGCGCCGGACGAGCGCGTTAAGCAGGGCGAGAAAAACCACGTTTTAACACGCCTGATGGGCGAACTTAACGGCATCAGGCAACTACACGCGGCCAGCGGCGACGAAGCCTTGCTGGCGCAGATCAACAAGCTTGAAAAACAAATTAAAGAGGAGCGTAAATCGTATGAGCATAGCTAGACCGATAGTTACCAAAGAAATGATCCTGGAAGCTGCAAAGCTGATCGCCAATAAGCTTGATGACGCCGATGCGGATACAATCGCCGAGTATTACAGGCATCACATGGACGGATACGAGTTAGCGAGAGAGCTTGATAAATGGTGTGGGTGGGATTTAACCATGAGGGATGTTGAGGAGCTGGACGGCATGAGCAGTATTGTTGATGACTTGCACAGACAAGCCGAGGACCGCTGGTTCAAGGATAACAACATTCAGGCACCACTGCCTATCGGCAGCAAGATCAAGCAAGGCGTCATTGAAGGCATCTGTCAATACACGGCGGCCAGGTATCTAGTCAAAGAAAACGGATGCACCAAGAAAGACCGCTTTCTGCTAATAAGGTTCGAGGATGCGGTAGCCGAATAGCCTGCCATTCGTTAACAAGGCCCCGCCAGTCGGGGCTTTTTTGTGCCTTATAATAAACCAATAGTTTATAATACAAGACTTTATAAACTCATACGCCAGCTCAGGAGACCGTCATGACCGCATCCCTTGACCAATTCCCCGACCATTACCCTGAAATCCTAGCTGATTTGCAAGCCATCGTCACGTCCAGCCTGACCGCTGCCGGCATCGACGCGGCCCAATCCAGCCAGGTCGCGCACCAGGCCGCCGAGAAGATCAGGAAGAGCTGGGGCGGCCAGATGGTTTACATCGCCAAGGGCAAGGACTACGAATTGTCCCAGCGCGATCTGGAAATCTGGGAGAAGTTCACCGGCCGCAATCACAGCCAGCTGTGCCGGGAATACGGCATCAGCCTGCAATGGCTGTACAAGATCATCAACCACCAGCGCGCCGAAGACGTCAAGCGCCGGCAGAACGACCTGTTTGCGTGATCGCACTAACTAAACTGCTTTAATTCCAACCCCGCCCAGCGCCGCCTACACTGGCGGCATGAACACAAACAACCCGACCACCGTTACCGCCGCCTGCCTCGATCTGATCAAAAACTCAGAAAGCCTGCGCCTGCGCGCTTATCTCTGCCCCGCCAACCGCCTGACCATCGGCTACGGCCATGTGCTGATGCCGGCCTGGGACGCCAAGCTGTTCCGAGGCATCACGGCCGAGGCGCTGGCCCGCATGATCACCGAGAGCAAGCGCAGCCGGATCGTCAGCCGCGAGACCCAGTCGCGCCTGCGCATCACGGAGGACCAGGCCGATTACCTGCTGCAGCGCGACGTGGCCCAGACCGCCCTGTTCCTGCGCTCCGTGACACCGGTCGCGCTCAGTCAAAACCAGTTCGACGCGCTGGTCTCGTTCATTTTCAACGTCGGCCAGGGCAATTACGCCGAATCCACCCTGCGCAAGAAACTGCACGCTGGCGATTACGCCGGCGCCGGCGCCGAATTCGACCGCTGGGTCTACGGCACCGTGAACGGCAAAAAACAGAAGCTGAACGGCCTAATCACCCGCCGCGCCGCCGAGCGCGCTTTGTTTGAAGGAAACCATCAATGACTCCCGAAGTAAAACAACTGCTGTCCCGACACGCCGAACTGCTCGAACAACTCAAAGCCGAGCATCGAAAAATGAACGCCTCCGCAGAACGCCAAGATGAAATCTGCGCCGAAGGCCGCGCCGTGCAGTTCCAGCTACTGCTGCACATGCCGTGCCGCGCCTTCTTCAGATACTTCAACATCAACCGGGAGGCGGCGTTATGAGCTGGGTCACGAAAACGGCAGGATGGATTGCCATTATCTTCGGTTTGGCTGGGTTCGCCATGGACCTGTTCGACGCGGATGCCGCCGCTGTGCTTGTGACCAACGGCTTGGGCTACATCGGCATCGATCGCAAATTCAAGCGCGCGGGCTGGAACGGCCATGGAGATAAGCCATGATGTTGAGCTGGAGGCAAGTATTTCTTCTTTTTAACTGTTCCCCTGCGGTTGGCTCCGTACCGGTAATGCCTCGCCACAAAACTAAGCGCCGCCGCAGCCGCTTTGAAGTTAGGGGGCATTGATGCTTGCGACCATCGTTCTATGCATCGGCCCGGCCCTGGCCGCGCTGATCGTGATTGTCAGCTTTTTTATCAACCGCCGCCGCAAGCAGCGCCTGGCGCAAATCACCGGCGCCATGCAGGCCGCCGCTGCCGCCCATCGAAACATCAAACGGCGTCAAATGCTCGACGCCGAACTGGAACAACTCCATGAACAACACCGCAAGGAGACGCTCGATGCCCAAACGCCTGATCCTGCCCGCGCTGATTTTGACAATGACTGGCTGCCAGAGCCCCGCCCCGGCACCGGCCGGGGTTCTGCCGCCGATGCCCCTGCCCGCACGCCCGGTGCTGCCGTCGATCGCGGGCACTGAGCTGGCCTGCCTGAGCGACGGCGTTTACCAGCGCCTGGCCGAGCGCCAGCGCAGGCTGCGCCAATACGCCGAAACCCTGGAAACCATTATTCGATCAACAAGGGACGACCATGAAAGGACTGGAACCGCTGCTCAACCCGCAGCACATGAATGATGACGAGAAAATCGGCCATGCCGAGCAATTTCATACTGATCTGCCGCTGTTGCAACACCGACAGCGGCAGGCATTCAACCTGAAAAACTACTCGCTCACGCATTGCGAAACCTGCGGCAACGAAATCCCGCAAGCGCGCCGGCAATCGATCCCAGGCGTCACGCTGTGCGTGAATTGCAAAAGCGCCGAGGAACGCCTGGAGAGACTGGGGCGATGAGCGTTAATTTCGATTTCAACTTTTGGACCGTGCTGCTGTTTGTCATGAATTTCAGCCTGGCCTTGTTTGTCGCGATCAGCAACCGCAGCAAGGCCGCCGCTGATGAATTGAAGGCCATGAAAACCGACCTGCAAAACGACATCAAGCAATCCAAGGACGCCATTTCCCGACGCATCGAGCAGCACAGCGAGCGGCTGTCGCGCATCGAATCGGACATCGAGAACGCCATCGGCGTCGAGGACATGAAGGCAATCCACCGTCGCGTTGACGAAGTGCTGGCCAATTCCAAGATGATGGAAGGCCAACTGTCCGTGATTGCCGACAATTTGAAAGACATACACAACATCATGCTATCAGGGGGATTCCATGGCCGATAACCGCGCCGATTTACGCCTGCTCATCTTGCAACTGTTGCGCAGCCAGCCCGGCTACATGGCGCATCAGGAAGTTCTGATCGGCCAACTGCGCGAGCGCGGCCACGCCATCAACCGCGACCAGCTGCACATCGAACTGTCCTGGCTGGACCAAGTCGCCGACGCGGTCGTCGATCAGGCGGTCGGTGGCGTACACATCGCGACCTTGACCGGCGATGGTCTTGAAGTAGTAGAAGGTCTGCGCGACATCCCCGGCATCCGCCGTCCGCGCCCCGACGAGATCAACTGATGGCCAAGCGCTCACGGATCAAGACCGAAGTCCCGCTAAAAATTCAGAGAGAATTTAACGCACGCCTGGTGGCCGGCGGCTTTGCCGATTACGCGGGCCTGACCGCCTGGCTGAACGAGCGTCTGGCCGAGGAAGGCCTAGCGGTGCGCATCAGCAAGACTTCGGCTTTTCGCTATGGCTCTGAGTATCAGGAGCAGTTCGAGCTTGTAATGGCCGAGAATATGCAGATAGGCGAACTCGCCAAGGCTGCGCTGGCCGAAAACGAGGATTTGGAAGGCGTGGTGCGCGAAGCGACGATCCGCACGATGCAGACTAGACTGCTCAGAATATCGATCTCGCTGCGCGATGCAGAACAAGCGGGCGACGATCCGCACCTGCTGGCCAAGACCAGCAGCCAGGTCGCCAAAGCGATCGCGGATCTGGGGCGTATCGATATTATGTCGCAGAAATACAAGGCCGAGATCCGCCGGCAGGTCCGCCAGGAAGCGGCTGAAGAGCTGACGCAGGAACTCAAGAACGACGGCATCAGCGCCGAGCTGGAAGCCTCCATCAAACGCATACTGATCGGCAAGTAATGAGCGCGACGGTCGAAGAACTGCAAACCGGCGACTATTTCCCGGAGCATGAACCGGTCCTGCTGGGCTACCAGGCCCGCTGGTTCGAGGACGAATCCGAAGTCAAGATCGCTGAGAAGTCGCGCCGGACCGGCCTGACCTGGGCCGAGGCGGCCAGCAATGTCATCACTGCCGCCAAACCCAAGCGCCGGGGCGGGCGTAATGTGTTTTATGTCGGCAGCCGGCAGGAGATGGCGCTGGAGTATATCGCCGCCTGCGCGCTGTTCGCCAAGGCGTTCAACCAGCTGGCCGGCGCCGTCTCGGAAGACATCTTCAAGGACGAGGACGGCGGCAAGGACATCCTGACTTATACGATCCGCTTCCCGAACTCGGGCTTCAAGATCACGGCTTTGTCCTCGCGCCCCTCCAACCTGCGCGGCATGCAGGGCGACGTGGTCATCGACGAGGCGGCGTTCCACGACTCGCTCCACGAGCTGCTGAAGGCGGCCATGGCGTTGACCATGTGGGGTGCCCGCGTGCGCATCATCAGCACCCACAACGGCGTCGACAATGAATACAATCAGTATGTCGAGGACGCGCGCGCCGGCCGCAAGCCCTACAGCGTGCACCGCATCACCCTGGACGACGCGTTAAAAGACGGCGTGTTCAAACGCATCTGCTATGTGACCGGCCAGCCATGGAGCCCGGAAGCCGAGGCCGCCTGGCGCCAGAAAACCATCGACAACGCGCCCAGCAAGGAAGCCGCCGACGAGGAATATTTCTGCATCCCCAGCCAGTCCGGCGGGGCGGCCCTGAGCCGCGTGCTGATCGAAGCGCGCATGGACGCGCGCTATCCCGTTATACGGCTCGCCAAGGACAACAGTTTTAACGAATGGCCGGCGCATCTGCGCGAGGCCGAGATCAAGGACTGGTGCGAGGAAACCCTGCTGCCGCTGCTGAAGCAGCTCGACCCCGCCTTGCAGCACGCCTTCGGCGAGGACTTCGGACGCCTGGGCGACTTGACCGTAATCGAGCCGATCCAGATCGGCAGCGACCTGCACCGCACCGTCCCGTTCAGCGTCGAACTGCGCAACATCCCGTTCAAGCAGCAGGAGCAGATCCTGTTTTACATCGTCGACCGGCTGCCGAAGCTGATCGGCGGCGCCCTGGACGCGGGCGGCAACGGCATGTATCTGGCCGAGCAGGCCCGGCACCGCTACGGCTCCGGCCGCATCCATGAGGTCAAGCTGTCCGACGCCTGGTATCTGGAAAACATGACCCAATTCAAGGCGGCGTTCGAGGACGGCAAGCTGACCTTGCCAGCCGACGCCGACCAGCTCAACGACCTGCGGGCCTTGCAGGTCATAGGCGGCATCATCAAGCTGCCCAAGGCCAAGACCGAAACCGGCAGCAACCAGCGCCACGGCGACAGCGCCATCTCGAAAGCGCTGGCCTATTTCGCCAGCCAGCAGGATGCCCAGGTGATTGAATACACCCCCATCCCGGCCAAAGACAGCCGGCATTGGGACGATGAAGAATTTGCCTCCGATGGAGCCTGGTAATGATTTTTTTCGACTGGTTTAAACAAAAGCTGACCCCGGCGCAGGTCAGGGAGCGGCAGACCGATTCGCCGCGCGCCGCCCATCTGCACCGCGAGTTCGCGGGCCACCCGTCCAAGGGCCTGACGCCGGCCCGGCTGGCCGCCATTCTGCTGGACGCCGAACAGGGCGACATGATCGCCCAGGCCGAACTGTACATGGACATGCGCGAGAAGGACACGCACATCGACGCCGAGATGCACAAGCGCGAAATGGCGGTCAAAAAACTGGACTGGAAGCTGGAACCGCCGCGCAACGCCACGGCGCAGGAGGAGGCCAACACTAAGCGGCTGGAAGACCTGATCCGCGACGAGCTGGACATCGGCAGCCTGCGCATGGACGCGCTGGACGCCATCGGCCACGGCTATGCCTGCCTCGAACTGGGCTGGGGCCGCACCGCGCAAGGGCTTTGGTTCCCGAGCCGGATCGAGCACCGCCCGCCGTCCTGGTTCACCTGTCCGCCCGACCAACGCAACACGCTGCACCTGCGCGACAGCGGGGCCAGTTACGGCGTGCCGCTGCAGCCGTTCGGCTGGATCGTGCACCAGCACAAGTCCCGCGCCGGCTATATCGCCCGCACCGGGCTGTATCGCTCGCTGGCCTGGCCGTATCTGTTCAAGAACTATTCGGTGCGCGACCTGGCCGAGTTCCTGGAAATCTACGGCCTGCCGATCCGGGTCGGCAAATACCCGGCCACGGCCAGCGACAAGGAGAAGCGCGACCTGCTGCGCACTGTCTTGAGCATCGGCCACAACGCCGCCGGCATCATCCCCGACAGCATGCAGCTGGAGCTGCAAAGCGTATTGGCCTCCGGCAACGCCGACTCCTTCAAGACCATGATCGACTGGTGCGAGGCGGCGCAATCGAAAGCGATCCTGGGCGGCACGCTGACCAGTTCCACGGCCGCCAACGGCAACCGCGCGCTGGGCGACGTGCACAACGAGGTGCGCCTGGACATCCGCGACGACGACGCCACGCAGCTCGACCAGACCTTGTCCGCGCACCTGGTCTATCCGATGGCCATGCTCAACGGCCTGTTCGCGGACAACCGCAGCCCGAGCTTCGTCAGCGACACGCAGGAACCGGACGATCTGGCGTTGTATGCCGACGCCCTGCCCAAGTTGGCCGCCGCCGGCGCCCGAATTCCGGTCAGTTATGTGAACAAGAAACTGAAGATCCCCGAGCCCGAGGAAGGTGAAGCTATTTTAACGGCAGGGCCCCAATCCCTGCCCGCCGAACCGGCCCAGCAGGCGGCGGCCTCATTGGCGGCGCTGGCGGGAGAACAGAACAAACCCGCTCAGCCGGACGATATCGACAATACGCCGGTCGATGCGCAGACCGAGCTTCTGTCTGCAGCTGCTGGCGCTTCGATCAAGGGCTGGGTGGACGCGATCGGCAGCAAGGTCGAGCAGGCAGGCAGCCTGGAAGCATTGCGCGATGAGCTGCTGAGCAGTTACGGCACCATGGACAGCAATGAATTGGTCAAGATCATGCAGTTGGCCTTTGCGGCGGCCGAGCTGTCGGGGCGCTTCGACGTCACTGAAGAAAAATAAATTATCAATACCTAAAAGCTTGCTATGGAAACGATACCGCATGACAATTTTAATAGACAGACAGACAGACAGACAGACAGACAGACAGACAGACAGACAGACAGACAACCATTGTCATGCCTGCGGCCAATACATAGCGCAAGCAGTACACCGACTGGACGGACCCGACGGTCGTTTCGTGCTGTATAACAATGACTTTCGCGATATCGCTACCGATATCCAGCCCGGCAGCGTGGACGCCGTTATTGCCGATCCGCCCTATGGCTCTGGCGGCTTTACCGTTAAAGAGATGCTGAAATCGTCGAAAACCAAATACGTCAGCTCTAATGCCAGTTATCAGAAAACATTGCCGGATATCGACGGCGAATCGCTGCACCCGATGGCTTGGCGGCAGCTGATGACCGATGCCTGCAATCTGGCCAAAAAAGTATTGACCGACGGCGGCGTGCTGGTGCTGTTCATCGACTGGCGCAATATGGCGGCGCTGCAATCGGTTATGCACGAAACAGGGTTTACTGTGCGCGGTACGGCCGTCTGGGACAAAGGCCGGGCGACAAGGCCCATGAAGAATGGCTTCCGCAATCAGGCCGAGTATCTGCTGTGGGGCACCAAGGGCAAAACGGCCAGCCGTGAACAGCCGGTCTATTTGCCTGGCGTGCTGACGCATACGACTATGACCAATGGCAAACTGCACATCACGCAAAAGCCCGACTCTCTGATGGACGAGATCATCGCGATCTGCCCGCCAGGCGGCACGGTGCTGGATATGTTCATGGGCTCGGGCGGCACCGGCGTCGCGGCCTTGAAAAGCGGCCGGCGGTTCATTGGCGCCGAATCCGTCAACGCTTATTTTGATACGGCATTAAGCCGATGTCAGCACGCACTCTAAATTATGCCGTTAAACCTATCCCCCACCCAGCTCGCGTTTAACGCCCGAGGCGACGGCACCTTCAACAAGCCGTTCCAGGAACAGCTCGACTTTTTCCGGCAAAAGCTGAACCTGCCGACCGAGCATTACGACGATATCCTTAAAAGCGCCCATGACCGCGCGTTCGTCGTGGCCGGTGCCGCCAAGGCCGACCTGCTGACCGACCTGCGCACGGCGGTCGATCAGGCCATCGCCGACGGCAAGAGCATCCAGTGGTTCCGCAAGGAGTTCAAGGCCATCGTGCAGAAACACGGCTGGGAAGGCTGGACCGGCAGCGACACGCAGGCCGGCCGCGACTGGCGCACGCGCGTGATCTACAAAACCAACATGGCGGCCAGCTATGCCGCCGGCCGCTGGCAGCAGCTCAACAATCCCGATCTGCTGAAAAGCCGCCCGTACTGGAAATACGTCCATAACGACACAGTCGCCCATCCGCGCCCCTTGCATCAGAGCTGGTCCGGGCTGGTGCTGAAACATGACGACCCCTGGTGGCAGGCGCACTTTCCGCCCAACGGCTGGGGCTGCCGCTGCCGCGTGACGGCCGTGCGGGCATCCGAATACGAAGGCGCGGAAGCGCCTGACGAGGGCGTTTACGTCAAGGAGGACCGCAACGGCGGCCGCCATGTGCTGCCCAAGGGCGTCGATTACGGCTGGAATTATGCGCCCGGCGCTGGCCTGGTCCCGCGCAATCTGTCCGAGCAGGCCATGGACGCCTGGCGGGCCGCCAAGGCGGGCGCCTGGGAGACCTTGACGCCCGGCAGCTGGCAAAGCTACGGCCGCCCGGCCCAGGTGCCGCTGGACGAGCACATCGCCGCGACCGGCGAACACTTGAAAACCGTACCCGATATCATCGCGCTTTTGCGCCAACATTTCGGCGGCGACAGCAAGGTGTTCAGCGTCGGCGGCGCCGATTTCGCCTATCCGGTTATGGTCGATGCGGTCTCATTGGGCGAACACATCGATCCGGTGCGTTCGAAATGGGTGCCGCTGCTGGATGAGCTGATGACTGACCCTTATGAGGTCTGGGCGATGTTCCAGCGCCACAAAGGCACCGGCAAGGTAGAGATGCGCGTGCGAGTCATCAAGGGCATCAATAACGACGAGCGGGAAGGCTTGATTCTGATTGCGCAGGCCAACAAAGGCCAGCTGGAAGGCTGGACCTTCATTCCGGTCCGCACCCTGAATTATTTGAACAAGCAGCGGGAAGGCGTGTTGATTTATGCCCGCTAGGGATCTCGCCTGCGCGCTCACAGGTGGACCATCGACGGCGGTATCGGAGAGCGCTCCACCGCCGGCGACAAGTAACAAAGTATAAAACGATTACGCCATGATTGAAATACATATAGACGATCGCGACGTGCTGACGGCGCTGCAAGACCTGCAACGCGCCGCCGGCGACCTGCGCCCGGCCCTGGCCGAGATCGGCGAAACCCTGATCGAATCGACCAAGCAGCGTTTCAGTTCTAAGACTGGGCCGGACGGGCAAGCCTGGCCGGCGAACAGCCCGGTCACGATCGAGCGCAAGGGCCGCGATCAGCCGCTGATCGGCGAAACCGGCAGCCTGATGGACGCAATCCATTATAATGTGATCAGCCATGACACGCTGGCGGTCGGCAGCCCGATGGCATATGCCGCCATGCAGCAGTTCGGCGGCACCAAGGCCGAGTTTCCGCATTTGTGGGGCGATATCCCGGCCCGGCCGTTTCTGGGCGTTTCGGATAACGACCAGGCCGAGATGCTCGACATCCTCCGCGAGCATTTAGAGGCCGCTTTAAGATAAGCCGATTTCAGGCGTTTTTACGCATCGGCATAGCTCAGTGTATTGGTTTTTTATTTTACCCCCGTTAAACCCGCGTTAAATTTCCTTAAATCGCCATTAGCGGCGAAAGTTTCTGCCTGGTCATCGCGCAGAATGCCGAAAAGCCCTAAAAAACCCTAACCCGCATTAATTTCTAGCCCGGCATCCGCCGCCTAAACTGGCGGCATGAGCAAACGTCACCCCCACACCATCGCCCTCTCCGCCCAGCTGATCGAGCTAGGCGGCGCCGCGCCCACCGAATTTAAGTTATTGCCCGCAGGGCAGTTCAAGGCCAAGGACGGCCGCCCACACGGCTTGGACGGCTGGGTGATGAACGACGCCAACGCCAAAGCCGTGCTGAGCGCCGCCAGCGCTCAACAGGACAAGTTCCTGATCGACTACGACCACCAGACCCTGCACAGCAAGGCCAACGGCCAGCCCGCCCCGGCGGCCGGCTGGTTCGGGCGCATGGAATGGCGGCCAGGCGACGGCCTGTTCGCCACCGACGTGGAATGGACGGCCGCCGCTCAAGCCGCGATCGAGGCCAAGGAATACCGCTACATCAGCCCGGTCCTGAAATACGACCCGAAAACCGGCGACGTTACCGGCGTAATCATGGCCGCTCTGGTCAACTATGCTGCCCTGGACGGGCTCACCGATTTGGCCGCCGCCGCGGCGCTTCTCTTTTCAACCCAACCGCAAGAGACACCTATGGATAAAGAACTATTAGCCCTGCTAGGGCTACCTGACGGCGCCGACCGGAATGCCGTCCTGTCCGCCGTCACGGCGCTGAAGTCCGGCTCCGACCAGGTCGCCGCCCTGTCGGCGCAGGTCGAGTCATTGAAAGCCCAGACCCCGGACCCGGCCAAATACGTGCCGATCGAGAGCGTCAAGGCGCTGCAAACCGAACTGGCCGCGCTGAGCGCCACCGTCAATGCCGACAAGATCAACAAGCTGATCGAGCCGGCCCTGGCCGATGGCCGCCTGCTGCCCGCGCAGAAAGCCTGGGCGGAAAGCCTGGGCAAATCCAACTTCGCCGCCCTGTCGGCGTATCTGGAGACCGCCCAGCCGATCGCGGCCCTGTCCGGCCTGCAAACCGGCGGCAAGGCGCCGACGGCGGTCGACAAGACCCTGCCCGTCGAAGATCGCGCCAAGGCCGAGTTCGAAGGCTCCGCCGCCCTGCGCGCCGAGTTCGGCACGGCCGACACGTATGTCGCCTACTGCCGGGCCCAAGAATCCGGCGCCGTCAAAATCCTGGGAGGTAACGACTAATGACGACCTTATCAGCCGATAAAATCCGCCCGTATGAAGGCGGCAACCGCAATGAATTCCCCGTTATCGCCAACGACATCATTTATGAAGGCGCAGCGGTCGGCCTGGCAGCCGCCACGGGACACGCCCAGCCGCTGGCCGCCGGCGACCGCTTCGCTGGTTTCGCCGAGGCGCGCGCCGATAACACCGGCGGGGCCGCCGCCGCGATTAACGTCAAGGTCATCGAATCCGGCAAGATCGAATTGCCCGTGACCGGCGCCGCCATCACCGACATCGGCCAGCCGGTCTACGCCCAGGACGACGACACGTTCTCGTTCAACCCTGTGGCCGGCGTGTTCATCGGGTTCGTGCACCGCTTCGTCAGCGCCGGCGTCGCGGTCGTGGCGTTCGATGCGGCCCGTTATGTCGACCCGTGGGCTAAATATTCTGTGCGCGAGGCGATCGCGGCCGACAAGATGCTGGATATCCAGGATAACGGCAAGCTGTTCGTGGTGACGGCCGACGCCAAGGTCATCACCCTGCCGGCCGTGGCCACGCCCGTGAACTGCGCGATCATGAACGGCGGCGCCTTCGGCACCCTCGCGGTGAATATCTCGCCCGATGCCAACGACAAGATCCAGGGACCGGACTTGCCGGGCACCGACAACAAGGACCTGATCAACACCAAGGCCACGGCACAGCGCGGCGATTACGTCCGCCTGGTCACCGGCGACGCCAACGGCCCGATCGTGGCCGAACTGCGCGGCACCTGGGCAACTGAATCTTAATCTGAAGGATAAAACATGAGTGCAACTAGAGAAACCCTGAGTTCCCGCGCCGTTGTCGGCATGTACTACGAGCGCCTGCAGGCGCTGGTGGCGGCCGCCTGGATCGACGCCGTCTCCAACTATTTCACCTCCGACCAGCCGAGCGAGGAATACGCCTGGCTGAACATGCCGCCGACCTTGCGCGAATGGATCGGCGGCCGCCAGGCCAAGGGCTTGACGGCCAATGGCATCGAGATCAAGAACCGGCATTTCGAGGCGACCCTGGAGATTCTGCTCCGGGATTTGCGCCGCGACAAGACCGGCCAGCTGCGGACCCGGATGTCCGAATTCGCCGAGCGCGGCCTGACGCATTTCGCGTCCTTGCTCAGCACGCTGATTGTCAACGGCGAAAGCACGGTCTGCTACGACGGCCAGTATTTCTTCGACACCGACCACTCCGAGGGTGCTTCCGGCTCGCAGAGCAACGATATCACCACCGATATCTCGGCGCTGCCGGCCAGCGTGCACGGTGCAGTGACCGCGCCGAGCCCCGAGGAAATGCAGCAGGCGATTTTGAAATCCATCGCCCAGATGCACACCCTGGTCGACGATCAGGGCGAGCCGATCAACGAATTGGCCAGCCAGTTCCTGGTCATGGTGCCGGTGGGTCTGAGCGACGCCGCGCGCTCCGGCTTGTCCACGGCACGGGTCGCAGGCCCCAGCACCTTCGATATCGACGGCATGTCGATCCGCCTGGCGGTCAACCCACGGCTGACAGCGGCCGGCTGGACCGACAAGTTCGCGACCTTCCGCACCGATGGCAGCGTCAAGCCGCTGATCCGGCAGGAAGAAACCAGGCCAACGCTGAAAGTGAAAGACGAGAACAGCGAGTTCGCGTTCGATAACGACGCTATCCAGCTCGGCCTCGACACCTGGCGCAACGTCGGCTACGGCCGCTGGCAAGGTGCTGTCCTGAACACGTTGGTGTAAGCCATGGACTTTTATAAAACGCTTGAGACAGTACGGTTGCCCGGCGGCACCGTGCTGGAACTGACTCCCGAACAAGCCCGCCGGCGCAGGCACCTGCTGGATATCAATGAGGAGGATGATCTCATCGCGCGGCAGTCAGTCGAGTTCAAGGCCGGCGAAATCATCGGCCTGGCGCACGTGCCCTTGGTGCTGAAAGCTGCCCTGGAACCGGTCGAGCTGGCCATGCTGCAAGAAGGCGAGTTGCTTTCGGACAATCTGGAAGACCTTGGCGAAGGCGATTTGCTGACGATTGATGATTCAATCGGTTCGGCAAGCGCTGGAGAGAAGATCGAGACGACCCTCGAAGAGCGCCCGGACAATGCCGAGCCCGGCGTACAGATCCAGCCCGAATCGGGCGATCTGGCGCCAGTACCTGCAGCCAGGCGTGACGCTAAACCCAAGGACAAAGGCACAGGCAAATGAGCTACTGCACGCTGCAAGACCTGATCGACGAGTTTACCGAGGCCGAGCTGATCCAGCTGACCGATGAGGCCGGCACCGGCGAGATCGATACCGTGCCCGTCGATAAGGCCATCGCGCGTGCGGACCGCACGATCAACCGCTACCTGGCCGGCCGCAACGAGCTGCCGCTGGCCGACGACGAGGTGGTCGATCTGGCCTGCGATATCGCCCGTTATTATCTGTACGCGGACCAGGTTCCGGCCCACGTTCAGAAGCGTTTTGACGATGCCGTCAAGGCATTGGAAAAAATGGCGGCACGCAAGATCGCCGTCGTCGATACGGCCGGCACGGAAGCCGCCGAAAGCGCCGCCGCGCCGGAAATGGAATCCAGCGCCAGCGTGTTCGGGCGTAGCGGGGATTGGTGATGGAAAACTACCTGGCCGCGGAAGCGCTGATCAAGCAGCGCCTGATCGACAAAGTGCCGGCCATCCCGGCCCATCACGTGCTGTCGGCCGCCGATCTGGACGGCGTGAAGGAAAACGCACAGGCCACCCCGGCCCTGCACGTCATCTATTTCGATGACGAGGTGCCGACCGGCGAAGGCAGCCAGGCCGGCACCGGACGGGCTCAGCTCGTCAATCAGTTGTGGCTGGTGACGCTGGTGGTGCGCAACGTCAAAGGCAAGACCGGCGCCGGCAACCGGAACGACGCCGGCCTGCTGATCGGTCCGGTCCTGGCGGCCCTGCAAGGCTGGAAGCCTTCCGCCGAACACGGCCCGCTGTACCGGCGCAAATCGCCGTACCGCGTGACCTATCGGAACGGATTCGGGTATTTCACCTTTCTGTTCGGCACCAAGATCGCCGTCACGGGCCTGCCGTCGTAAACCTTATTAATAAGTATATAGCCCCCGAGGTGAACATGAGTGAAGAACTGGAAAAAAAAGTCAAGCGCGTGAAAGTGAAACTGAAAAAGCGCCACACCCACGCCGGCATCGAGTACGACGAAGCGGCCGTCAAGGCCGGCGTCGAGATCGAAATTACCGAACAACAAGCCGCCGCCCTGAAAGCTCAGGGCGTCATTTAATTAGGAGTCCATCATGTCAGGATTTTTAGGCTCAGGCCGCATTTACGTCGACCGCAAAGTCGGCAGCGTTTTCCAAGGGCTAAAGCTCATCGGCAACGCCACCAAGTTCGAGATCAAGGAAAACTCGGAGAAAAAGGAGCGCGTTTCGAAAGACCGCGCGAACTACGGCTCGGCGTTGAACACCGTGTTCGTGAAAAAGCCGGCCGAGGTCAATATCACGTTGGACGACCTGGACAAGGACAATCTGGCGCTGGTGTTCCTGGGGGATGCGTCCGCCGTGTCCGTGACCGGATCGACGGTGACCGACGAAGCCGTGACCGGCTATAAGGACCGCATCTTCAAGACCGCCAAGCGCAAAATCAGCAGCGTTGTGTTGACCAACTCAGACGGCGCAACGACGTATGTGCTCGATACCGACTATGAAATCGTCGATGCGAATCTCGGTCTGATCAAAGTGCTGACGGCGGGCGCCATCACCGACGGCCAGTCGCTGAAGATCGACTACACCTACGGCAGCATGACCTCCAACAAAGTCGCCGGCGGCACCAATTCCAACGTGATCGTCAAGATTTTGTTTGACGGCGTCAACCAGGCCAACCAGTCGAAAGCGGTCGTCAACGTGTTCGAGGCGGTGCTGTCGCCGACGTCCGGCGTGGATTTCCTGGCCGACGATTTCACCTCGATCGAGCTGGCCGGCGTGGCCAACGTGCCGACCGGCGGCACGGCGGCGTATGAAGTCGAGCTGGACGTGGTGTATAGCTGATGCGCGCGCAGAAAGTTATTCCGCTGGATGACAGCCGCGCGGTCACGCTCAACGAACTGCGGGTCAGGGATGCCCGCAAGATCCTGGCGCAGGCCAAGAACCTGGAGCAAGTCGATGTCCGGGAGTTGCTGGGCGAGCGCTTTCATGAAGTTGGCGCGTTGCTCGGCGATTGCATTGTCATGCCCGACGGCGAAACGCTCGATGACCTGACATTCAGCGAAGTCGGCGAAGTCATCGAGGGGCTGCTGGAGATCAACCGGTCTTTTTTGGACCTGCTGGGTCTGGCGGGCCTGGCTCAAAAGATCCCGCCGGCGCCCTCGACCGCGCCTGCTGCTCCCTCATCGAGCGAGGCCACGTAGGCGTTTTCGATTACGGCTGGCGCTTTTTCGAAACGGCGCTGGCGATGGCGGGCCAGTAGGGGCCGCCCTACGACCGCCACCATCTGACGACATAGATGAACGCGCTTAATGGGATGGCCACAATGCCGATGGCGACCAGGATCATTTTAATTGAGTCATGGAACGCCAAGGCGGCGATCAACAGCAGTGCGATGGCAGTAATTTCACTGGAGCTTAATTTTTTGTTCATAGGTAACTCATGGCCGGTTTAAGCGATTTGGCAATGCGCATTCTGATCGGCGCGGAAGACCGCACCGGCCCTGCGTTCAAGACCGTTCGGCAGGGCACGCAGTCGATCAGCGATTCCTTGGCGCGCGTGGAGACGCTGGCGAAGCGCGTATTCGATATTAGGCTGTTTGCCGGCTGGGCGCAAGACGGCATCGCGCTGTCCGACACCTACAAGGGCCTGACCGGCCGTATCCGGCAGACCGTCGACGAGACCGGCAACCTGGCCGACAAGCAAGGGCAGCTGTTCACTCTCGCCCAGCGCACTTTTACCCCGCTTGAGCAGACGGTCAAGCTCTACGCGCGCGGCAGCGAGGCGCTGGAAAAATACAGCAACGGCCAGGCCCTGGCCGCCAAACTGACCGAAACCGTCAATTATTCGTTCAAGGCGCAAGCGTCCAGCGCCGCCGAAGTCTCATCGACCATCACCCAGCTGACCCAGGCCATCGCCAGCGACGCCGTGCAATGGGAGGATTTCGGCCAGCTGGCCGACACCAATTTAATGCTGGTCAACGTGGCGGCCAAGAACCTGGGCTATGATGGCATCGGGGCGCTCAAGCAGGCCATGAGCGAAGGCCGGGTTGGCAATGTCGAACTGGTCAACGCCATTGTCGCCGGTTTCGACGAGATCAAGGCCGCCGCCGATAAAATGCCCGTGACCGTCGAGGAAGCCTGGACGAATGTGCAGACCTCGTTGCTGAAATACGTCGGCGAATCCGAAGCGGCCAACGGGGCCACCCATGCGTTGGCCGAGGGTCTGCAACTGCTGGCCGGCAATATCGAGCCCCTGGCCGATGCCGGCATGCTGCTGGCCGAGATCTACGGCGCCCGCGTAGCGGCCGGACTGCTGAAATCGGCCCAAACCTATATTCAGGCCACGCAAGCCGCCAGGGAAAAGGCGCAGGCCGACCAAATGGAGATTGCCGCCGCCCATCAGAATATCAGGATCAGCGCCCAGGTGGCGGCCGCGCGGGTCAAGTCGACGCTGGGCATGGTCGAAGAAGCCCGGCTTTATGCCGCCCTGGTCGCCGGCACGGAAAAGGAAACCGCCGCCAAAAGGACGCTGACCGCCGCCATCAACGAATTGCACATCGCCCAATCGAAAGCCTCGGCGGCCAATGCCGTATTAGCCAGCGCCTCTGGCGCAGGTGCAGCCCAGGTCGGCAAACTCGAAAAGGCATTCGCCCTGGCCAATAACGCATTAAATAGCTTTATTGCCTTTGATCTCGGCCAGACCGTCGGCGAATGGCTGCGCCAGTTCGACGCCGTCCGGGTCGCCGGCAGTTACCTGTCCGAAACCCTGGTCATGATCGGCACCGGCGTCGCGGGCATGTTTGACGGCATCTCATTGGCCGAGCGCTGGGAGCAGATCAAGCGGATTCATGCCGAATTCGACCAGATCCGCGCGAATGACACGGTCAAGGCCGAACAGGAAACGGCCGCGACCGTGGCCGCCGAACAGCAAAAAACCCAGGCGATCGAGGCCGCCGCCCAGAAACAGCAGGCGGCGTTCAAGGTCGTCGAGGATGCCACCAAGCAGTTGACTGCCGGCATTGATGCCGAGGCCAAGCGGCAAACCGCCGCCATCCAGCAGAGCCTGGCCGACCGGCTGGCCGCGATCGATGCCATGAACCTCAGCGAGGCCGAAAAGGACAACTTGCGCGTCCAGGCCAAGCTGGAGTCCTACAACCTGGAATTGCAGCTGCAAACCCAGGCAACAAACGCCAAGCTGGGGCTGATCGACCAGGAATACCAGGCGGAGCTGGCGCAGGCCGCGAGCAACGCCGAGCGCCTGGCCGAGGTCGAAACGCAAAAACGCCAGGCGAAATTGTCGGTTTATTCCGGGCTGGCCGAGTATTACCAGGGTGAAGTCGCGCGGCTCGGGCAGGTCTATGCCGCCGAATTTCAGGCCGCGCAAACGGCCAAGCAGCAGCTGGCGAATCTGAACCGAAGCCACGAGCAGAACCTGTTCGACATCAGCCTGATGGGATTAAGCGAGCGCGAAAAGCTGTCAGCGCGCGAGTACAAGTTCAACCAGACCATGCGCGATCTGCGAGCCGAGCTGGCCAAAGGCGACCAGGGCGACCAGGCCAAGATCAATGGACTGTTGGCCGCCGCCCAGAAACTGCACGGCGAAATCACCAGCACGGCCGGAAAAGGGTCGAGCGCGATTGTTGACGCGAAAAAACGCGAAAACGAAATCTTCAAGGCGCAAACGGAAGTGTTGGAGCGCAATGCCGGCGACCATGAAAAAAACGCCGATCGGGCCAAAGCGGCGCAAGACGATGTGGCGAACAAGTTGGCCGAGACGCGAACCGCCATCGCGGACATCACGACCAAGCTCAACCAGGATTACGCGTTAAAAATCGGCGTCGACCAGGCGAGCTTAACAGCCATTCAATCGACCATTGCCGATCTGACCAAGCCGGAAACCAAGGTCATTACTATCCAAACGGTACAGTCAGGAGCCCCGGCCCAGGCCACGGGCGGCCCGGCCGGCCAGCCCGCCGGCCTGCCCTGGCGCTTCAACGCCGGCGGCTATACGCCCCGGTCCGGCAAATTGCCCGGCTATGGCGGCGGCGACAAGATCCGGGCGCTGCTGGAGGCCGGCGAGTTCATCATCCGTAAGGAAGCCGTGCAGAAACTCGGCGTGCCTTTCATGTATGCGGTCAATGCCGGTCAAGTGCCTGCGCGCGACGTCATCAAGCGCGCGTTCGGTGGTACCGTTGGCTATGATATGGATGACGAACTGAAAAAACTGAAGGACAAGCGCGCCGAGGACATCATCAAGCACATGATCGCCAATGCGCGGGTTTTGGGATTGAACAGCTCGGGCACCGGCTATTCGGCCATGCGGGCAAAGCGCAACATCGGCCTGACGCTGGAAAAAATGGGTCGCTCGGATCTGGGGTCCGCCGTGTCCGACATCATTGACAACAGTATCGTAAACGCCAGCGCGATCGGCGCCAACACGAAAGCGGCCGCCGCCAGAAATCAGGAAAAATTCGACCGTGCCAGAATTTTAACCGAGCACCTGTTCGATAGCGATCAGACCGCCAAGCTGCCCGAGATCAAAACGCCGAAACTGAGCATTCCAACGCCGTCGATCCCGACCGTGCCGAAAACAGCGGCTACTGCGCCAGTTGATGCCGGTCCCGGCCGAACCGAACGCATTCAATTCATCGCACCGAACGGGCAAAGCCTGACCGGTGAATTCAAGCCCGGCGGCACAGAGCAAATGCTGCGTATTCTTAAAGATGCCGGAGCCGTCACAATATGATCACTTTAGACGCAATCACCCTGCCGCCCGATCTGGTCTGGTCGGACGAATTCGACTGGTCGCCTGTGCAGCAGTCGAAGACCTACACGCTGACCGGCGCCCTGATTCTGGAAAAAGGCACGATGCAAGCCGGGCGGCCGATCACCCTGGTCGGCGGCGACAATGCCGCCTGGATCACACGGGCGACGCTGCAAACACTCTATGCAAAGCTGACCACGACGGCCCCGATGTCGCTGGCGCTCAATGATGGCCGCGTATTCAGCGTGGCATTCAATCACGACGACAAGCCGATCGAGGCCCGGCCCGTGCTCGACTACTCGACGCCGGCCGATGACGATTTTTATACCCTAATTTTGAGGCTTATCACGCTATGACAGACATTTATGACGAGATCCGGCAGTTCGACGAGTTTTACAGCAATTTTAGGTTCATGACTAAATCCGATAAGTTGCGGCGTCAAGCGCACGTCAGTCGCGTGCTTGATCTGGACGGTTTAAAACATGCTCTAACTCAGTCAGCAGAATTTGTAGCGACGCTTTGTCCTTAAAGGCCGGCGGCACCTGCTCAACCGTTTGCTCCCACAGCTCGACATAATCATCCCGCAGACGCGCCAGATCAATGCCTGGTTGTTCAAATACCGCCAGGGCAAAAGCGCGTAACGATAGAACTTCACTCACGAGCTTCTTAATCGTGTTGTGCTGGGTGGCGACTGCGTTTTCAAGCTGTTCCAAACGATCCATAAAGATTCCTAATATTAAGGTTTAAAAATGACCATTTTAGCAGGCGACATAAAACTGTTTAAAAGCGACACGATGTCCGACGCCCCAGAGGGCGGCGGCGCCATTACCGGCGACGTGATCATCGACGGGCAAAGTAATAATATTTTCGACGACATATCGACGCTTGATCGCGTCTATGGCGCCGTGCACATGCGGAAAATATTTCCGGGCGTGAAAACCCAAACGACCGACAAATATTTCGGCTCGCATTTGATTTTAAGCAAACTGCCGGGCGATGGGAAAATCGGCGTCAATCTGTTTAATACCGGCGATTTTTTCGACCGCCGCCCGGCGGCACAGTCACGCGTCGAAAACTACCGGGCACAAGGGCCGACTTATAACGGCTTTTTGTGGGGCACACAGTACCAAGGCAGCCGGGCCATCTCGATTTTTCAAAGCGAGACGGCGCCGATCCCCGGCATCGGCGACGTGCTGCTCATTGTTGATGGCACATCGGTTCAATATGTGCGTATCGTGCGCCTGACCGACAGCGTGCAGACGTTCACCGACGATCAGGGCCAGTTCAAACGCCGCATTTTAGAGATCGAGATCTCAGACGTGCTGAATTATGACTTTGCCGGCGCCCAGATCAACCGGCTCGATACGGTCACGCCCGACGCCCGGCTTTATAAAACGGTCGTGGCCAATGCGGCCCGATACTACAGCGCCAGGCCGCTGGCCGAAGCGGCCAATAATGGTGTCTACGGCATCAAAGTCGATTCGGTGTATTCGCAAGTCGTGCCGAGTTCACAATCTGAATTATCGCTGGTCGACATTGCGGCCGGTAGCTCGGCCGTGCCGATTATCGACGCGGCCATCGGCACGACCAGTTTCGAAACATCGGTCACCTTTTCGGCCGGCTCGACCCTTCATCTAGGCAATGCCTGCCTGCCCGGCTCGCTATGGATCCCGATCGATGGCGGCACGCTGATCGACGCGGCCGGCAGCATAAAAAGCGGCTCGACCGTGGTCGGCTCGATCGATTACGCGGCCGGCGTGCTGGTTTTCGGCGCCACATCGCCGACCTATGCCGGCAGTAAAACGGTCACATTCCGCCCGGCGGCGGCGCCGATCCGCGTGGCGGATACCGCATCGATCCGCGTCACGGCCGCGAATCGCGGCTATGTCTGGGCGCTTAATTTGAATTTACCACCCAAACCCGGAGCGCTGCGCGTTAGTTATAGAGCATTGGGCAAATGGTATGAACTCAGAGACAACTGCGCCGGCGGCCTGATCGCCGACGAGGCCGGCATCGGCTCGGGTACGGTCAACTATGTGACCGGCAGCGTATCGGTCACGACCGAGGCCCTGCCCGACGCTGACAGCGATATTATTTTCGTGTGGGGCCAGCCGGCCGATATTATCAACCGGGCCGGCATCACGCCGGGCGCCTTCAAGATCAAACACACGCTGACAAATGCCGCCTTTGACGCGGCGACGCTGGTCATCACCTGGAACGACGGCACGGCCCGCACGGCCACCACCAACGCGGCCGGCGTCATATCCGGCGACGCCTCGGGCCAGGTCAATCTGACCACGCGCCTGGTCGAGTTTACGCCGGCGACTATTCCGCCCGGCGGAACGGTCTTCAATTTTGCGTATAGTTTCGGCACGCCCATTACTAAACACATCACGACGTTTAACACCGACGGCGACAGCGTCACGCTGGATCTGGGCGATACCAACATCAGCCCCGGCTCGATAAAAATCAGCTGGCAGGCCGCCTGGTCGGCCGATTCGCAGGAATTGAGCAGGGCGCCGGTTAAAGGCGACATTATTCAGCAGCATGACGCCGACAACAGCGCCGGCGCTTTGCGCGGCGGCCGATCGTCGACGGTCGACTACGCGGCCGGCACGCTGACTTTCGACCCGACCATCACGGCGACTTATAAACTCGCCACCCTGTCGCCAGGATTCGCGGCGATTGCACACCTCGACTCGATGGCGCCGGGCTATTTTAGATCGGCGACCGGCTACAGCGACGCAACAGCCAAGACAGCCATACCGGGCGCCTTCGATGTTGTCTATCGCACGGCGGCGGCCGGATCGGCGGCGAATGAGTCGCTGACGCTGGCGCAAATTGAGATCGACTTAACGCCAGGCTATGCCGAAACCATCGTCGCGGGATCGGCCCTGTTCGTATTCGGCGGCCGCTCTTATGTCGACCGGCAAGGGCAATTATTTCATGACATCGATCGCCAAACCGGCGCCGGCACCTATGCCGGCACGATTGACTATTCATCGGGCCAGTGCACGCTGTCGAATTGGGCGAGCGGCGCCAGCGGCACGGTCACCCTGAAAGCGCTGGCCACGTCGATGAATTTCTCGCCGATCGAATATGCTGTCGGACGCACGCCCGCGGCCCCGATCAAAACCGGCGTGTTTCAGATCCGGGCCACGCCGGCCGACGGCGGCGGCCAGATTGTCGCGCCCGCCAACGCGGCCGGCAGGATCAGCACGGCTGACATGGATGGCTTTATCGAGTATGAAACCGGCGTCTGGCGTGTGCGGTTCGGCCAGCTGGTCACGGCAGCCGGCAACGAGGGCGCCGACTGGTATGACGCCAGCCAAATCGACGAAAACGGCAAGCTATTCAAGCCGCGTTATGTGCTCGCGGATTCAATCTTTATTGACACGGTCGCCTATACCTATCTGCCGCTCAGTTCGGCGATTTTGGGCCTCGATCCGGTTCGGCTGCCGGCCGATGGCCGCGTGCCGATCTATGCGAAAGGCGACGTGGTCGTCATCCTGCACGATCAGACCACGACCGGCACCTATACCAGCGGCAGCACCACCGACCTGGGCCGGGCTCGCCTGGCGAAACTGACCGTGCGCGACCTGGCCGGCCAGCCACTCGATGTCGCCAAATACGCGGCCAATCTGGACACCGGCATAATCACCTGGGGCGACCTGACCGGCATTTCGCAGCCGCTGACGATTGTCGACCGCATCGAAGACATGGCGGTTCTGACCGATGTGCAGATCACCGGCGACCTGACCTTGAGCCAGCCGATCACGCACAATTTCCCGCAAGACGAAACGCTGGTAGCGAATGCGATCATCTACGGCACGCTTTACGCCCGTACTTCGATCCCGTTCGATCAGCAGACCTGGTCGAACGAATGGAGCGACACGGCGATCGGCTCGACCGTGGCGGCGCAATATAACGCCACGCAATACCCGATCGCGGTCGACAATGCCAGCGCGATCGAGGAACGCTGGGCGCTGATTTTCACCAACGCGACGACCTTCAACGTCATCGGCGAGCATGTCGGCCAGATCGCATCGGGCACGATTGGCACCGACACGGCCCCGATCAATCCCAACACCGGCGAGCCCTATTTTACCCTGCTGGCCGGCGGCTGGGGCGCCGGCTGGTCGGCTGGCAATGTTTTACGGTTTAACACCTACGCGGCCGCGCCGCCGGCCTGGATCATTCAATCGATCGCCCAGGGCGAGGCAACATCAAGCGACTTTACCTTTTGTCTCGAAATGCGCGGCGACATTGACACGCCCTAACACCAGTTAAGGAATTATTAGCATGGCAGATTTAGCCCTTTCTTTAGGCACGCGAAACGATCGCCTGCAGGCGATTTTGAACAAATTGGACGCCGGAACCGGCCCAGGGAAATTATTAGTTTATACCGGACCGCGGCCGGCCACCGGCGCCGCCATCACCACGCAGACGCTCATCGGCACCTGTGTTTTGTCTGATCCGGCCGGCACGGTCGCCGATGCGCAGCTGACGTTTTCGCCGATCAGCGACGACCTCGCGGCCGATGCCGATGGCGAAATCGCCTGGGTTCGCGGCGTCGATAGCGACGATAATTTCGTTTTAGACATGGGCGCCGGCCTGGCCGGCAGCGGCAAAACGGTTATTTTCGACACGCTCACGGCCAAACTGGGCGGAATCATTAAATTCCTGGCCGGCGCCATCATGGAGGGCAACGCATGACCTGGATAATTAAAGGCAGCGTACAGGGCCAATATGCGACGCCCGTCACCGTGCGCGTTTATCGGCTGGATACGGGCGAGCTGGTCGGCGTGGCCAGTCTAGTGACCGGCGACTATGTGATCGTCGTGCCCGAGGATACGGCCTATTTTTTGACCTGTACGGCCGACATCGGCAGGCCGTGGGAACCGGGCAAATTTCGCGCCGTCGGCGAGCTGGTATTCCCCAGAAACGCCCCGGCGATCGTGCCTTATTATTTCAAATGCACGGGCGCCGGGCAGTCTGGGCAGACCGAGCCCGACTTTGTCGGGACGCCTTTAGTGATCATTCCTGATGGCGAATGCGAATGGGAACGTGTCGAACGCATCCCCGAGCCGCTGATCCAGTTTCCGGTTTTACCTATCTTAATTTAAGGCGTTTTTCATGAGCGGCACAGAAATCATATTAATCAGATCAAGCGACTACGGCGCTCCGGTTATCAACGGCACCCAGGGCAGTTTAACGGCAGCCCTCAAAGCGGCGCTGCAGGACGGCTTCAACCCACAGCCCATTCAAAGCATTACCCGCAGCGGATCGACGGCCACGGTCACTTTCGCGGATCCGCACAACTACAACCCGGACGGACTGACCAAAATCCTGCTGGCCGGCATTGATCAGGCGGAATACAACGGCATTTTTGAGCCGTTTAACGTCACCCAGCTGTCGGTCGACATCACCGTGACCGGATCGCCGGCCACGCCGGCCACCGGCGCCGGCATGACGGCCAAAGTCGCCCCGCTCGGCTGGAGTGAAGTATTCAGCGCCACGGGCAAAGCGGTATTCAGAAGCAACGAGGCCACGTCCACCCGGTTATATTTACGCGTCGATGATACCGGCGCCGCGACAACAGACTCGTATCGCTCGGCGCTGATCCGCGGCTATGAGACCATGGCCGACGTGGACACCGGCACCGGGCCATTCCCGACGGTCGCGCAGTCGGCGAACGGTCTGTATGTGACCAAATCGTTTACCTTAGACGCCACGCCCAGAAACTGGATCATTATCGGCGACGGGTTCGAGTTTTTCTTATTGCTGGCACACGGTTATAGTTCGACGCATAATATTTATACGTCACATCATTTCGGCGATCCGGCCTCAGAAATGGCCAGCGACCCGTTCGGCTGTTTGATTAATGGTTTAAATGCATCGATTTACAATAATTATCCCGATAGCACGCCAAGCCAAATCCTAAACAGCTGGGGCGGTCAAAACGGGCATTTTATGGCGAGATCTTATACGCAGGCCGGTGGATCGATTCAGGTCGGAAAACAGGGCAATTATGTAGCGGGGACTGGACATTTAGGCCGAGGCAATATTCCTTATCCGGCGCCGCTGAATAATGGCATTTATCACTCGCCGGTCACGGTTCACGAAGCATCAGGAAACGTCATCAGGGCGACATTAAAAGGCATTCTGCAACCGCTCCATACGCAACCGTTAGGGCATGGCGCCTTATTGCCGGCGAATCTGTCGCCGATCGGCCGCCGGCTGTTCGCGGTTGCAACAGCTTTTTCGAACGCCACCGCCGGCGAAACGCATTTTGACATCGATGGGCCGTGGCGATGAGCAGCGGCGGTTTGATTGCCCTGGTATTGCGTAAAACCCTGCTGGAATGGTCGACCATGCCCAAGCGGCCGAGCGTTTTTATCAATCAGTCTATGCTGACTACGGGCTTTGATGACAGACATCCAATCTACGGAGGCACGGCGGCGGGAACGGGCGTCGGCACGGTTTCCGGCGTCGTCAAACTCGGCGCATTGCCGGCCAAACGGCGCGTGCGGCTGTATGAAGCGAGCACCGGCGTTTTGATTCGCGAACAATGGGCCGGCGCTGATGGCAGCTACCGTTTCGAAGGCCTCAGAAAAGATTACAAATACACCGTCACGGCGGTCGATTACTCGGGCGTTTATAACGATGTCATAAAAGCCAATATCACGCCGATCTAATGAGCTACACGCCGCCGCCTGGCAATGCCGCCGACCTGTTTCTCGACGGGGCGTATGCCGCCCCAGCGGGCGATGCCGTCGAGCTGAATTTTGTCCCGCTGCCAGACGGCAGCGCTGTCGGCATTTTATCGGGCAGGCTAGACGATGCCGCGGGCTTGTTTTCGGCCGATGTCGTGACCGTCTCGTCTGGAACGATTTCGGCAACGCTGGACGACGCCACGGGCGCATTTTATGGCGCTGTTCAATCGGGATTATCCGGCACGATTTCGGCGACGCTTGAGGATGTCGCCGGCGCATTTTCGGCCGCCCTGCCGCCGGCGGCATTGGGCACGATTTCGGCGACGCTGGACGACGCAGCCGGCGCATTTTCGGCGGCTTATGACTTCAACACACACCGATTCATAACCAGCAGCTGGAACGCCACCGAAGCGACGATGCAACCGATCGCGGCGACGGTTCGATCGATCCAGAGGGCGCCGGCGCCATCGAGCGGCCAGGCGGCGGTCGTGGCGTCGGCGGCCCTGCCGATCCGGTCTGGCGTGCGGTCGGATCTGAATCAATCGGCGCCATTATGGTTCGAGACGAAATCAACGCAGCAGGCCGGGCAGGCGCTCGCACAGGCGGCGAACGTCGACCTGGCGCAGCTGCTGCCGGTGGCGGCTGATATTTGTGCTGATACGAAAGAAACGGCCGGCCTTTCGAGCGCGACGCAGGCCGGCTTTAATCTGCTGGCGTTTAATATCTTTGACTTATGCGGCGCCGCTGACGACGCCGGCAAAACGCACCACACCTTCACCCGGTCGTTTTATATCGAGCCCGATCCGGCCTATACGCCATCGACCGATTTCGACCTGGGCGGCGTGTCGCAGTATTCGCCGATAGTGGTCGAGCGCATCCGTTATTTTCCGTCGTCGGATCTGGTGTTCAGCGAGCCGATGCCGGCCGACGAACAGCCGGTCGTTCTTGACTTTCCCGGCTTTAATGTGCCCTATTATGACTATACCTTTCATATCTACGACGAACCGGCGGCGCCTTATTCGCCATCGACCGATTTCGTACTGCCTTATTCGTCAGCGCTGGTCACGGTCAACGATGTCGAGCAGATCGGCGGAATCCGGTTCAGTTTTGCCGCGACCTGGCGGCAGGCCGGCCGCCTCGATGTCGAGCGCTGCGCCCCGGTCGACGCCGCACGCCGGCCGCCGCCCGGAACCAGCGTATGGATCGATCCGCCCAGGCGGCCGCCTGTTACGCCGCCGGAGCATGTTGTTTTCAATATCAAAACAAAAACGGCTTACATCATGAATCATTCTTTGTCTGTCACCTTGTTAGACCTGACGCCGATCCCGATGTCGGCGGTTAGGCTCAGCTATGACGCCGATGCGTTCGCCTGGCAGTTCAGCGGCCAGCTGGCCGACAAGGCGGCGCTGCCGCTAGTCAAACAGGCCGCCGGCCAGCCGCCCGTTCAGCTGATCGTTACGATTAACGGCTACAGCTGGAAAGTGCTGGTCGAACGGATCGGCCGCGGGCATGAGTTCGGCCGGAATAACATCACGCTGAACGGCCACGGGCTGACGGCGCTGCTGGGCCAGCCGTATCAGCAGCCGGCCAGCGCCACGCAGGGCAGCGCTCTGACGGTTCAGCAGCTCGCCGAGCTGCATCTGCCGCCCGATTGGTCGATCAACTGGACGGCGCCGACCTGGCTGGTGCCCGCGAACGCGTATAGCTACAGCAACCAGACGCCGATTCAGGCGCTGGCCAGCATCGCCAAAGACATCGGCGCTATGCTGGTACCGGCCCGCGACAGCCAGACGATCGCCATCATGCCGCGCTATCCGGTTTTACCCTGGGCATTCGACCAAGCCGAGCCCGATGTCACGATTCCCGACGCCCCGATCGTCGCTGTCAACGAAACGACCGTCGCGCCCAGCCAGGCGAACGCGGTCTATGTGCACGGCGGCGAAGTCGGCGGCGTGCTGGCCTGGTGCCGGCTCAATGGCACGGCCGGCGATCGCCTGGCGTCTAGCGTATCAAATGCCCTGCTGACGGATGTCGTCGGCTGCCGAGCCCTGGGCGAACGCATCCTGGCCGGGCAATATAAGCAGCCTGGCATTCAGTCGATCACGCTGCCGATGGATGGCGTCATGATCCCGCTGCTGTCGGTCAGCCAGCTGGCCGAGATCACGGTCGACGGTTCGCCCGTGCGCGGCATCGTCAACGGCGTCGCGATTGAAGCCACGCTGGCCAGCGTGCGGCAGACGATCCAGATCGGCGAGGAAACGCCGAACCAGTGGACATTGTTCAAAGATCTGCTGCCGCGTGATCCGCTGCTGGTCGCAACGCTGTCGAGCACCGACGGCAGCACGGCGATCATGACGCTGCTCGATGGCGGCGTCGTGCGCGTGCGCGGCACGGGCACGGTCGGCAATAAATACTATATCCGGGCCGGCAAGATCGACGGCGAGGCGCCGAACATGATGGAGAATGAGGTGGTTATTTAAGGAGGGTGTTAATGTGTCCCTCCTTTGCTGCAATTTGCAATAAAAAATTGTGCCAAATATCGCGCAAATCTGTGCCAAATATCGCGCAAAGCTACACCGTATCCCAAAATTTACAAAAGTTAAGAAATCTGGATTTTATTAGGCCACTCTTTTTATAACTTATTGATTCAATTGGTCGGGGCGAGAGGATTTGAACCTCCGACCCCTTGCACCCCATAAGGGTGAACTTTCATTCCAAGCGATCCAAAGAAATCCAAGAATATATTTAACTGTATGTTTTTATTATTTATTTAATGATTGCCTTGTCCGATCGCGTCCGATAGAATTCATCCACAGCCAATAAAAACCGTATCCCAAACCGTATCCCAAAAACCGTGCAGGTGAATGATGGCAAAAGGCAAATTGACCGATTTACAGTTTAGAAACTTGAAGGCAGGCGACAAGGAAAGGCTGGTCTCGGATGGCGGCGGGCTTTATGTGCGTATCAGGGCAAAGGGTATCGGCGGAGGGGTTTCGTTTCGGTTTCGAAGTTTCGTAGGGGGCAAGCAGCAGTGGATCACCCTGAAAGCCTCAACCTTGGCCGAAGCTCGGAAAGAGTGCGACGTTCTTAGAGAACGGGCATGGGATGGTGTGGATTTACAACTGGAAAAGAAGCTGGAAAGGGAACGCCAAAAACAAAAGCAACTGGAAGAACGTGCGGAACTAAAGCGGCAACAAGCCGAATTGGCACGGGAACTTGCTCATCAACAATCGCTGATTACCGTGAGGAACCTCTTCGAACGTTGGACCGCGACCGACCTGCAAAACCGCAAGGACGGCGGCAAGGAAATCCGGCGCATGTTTGAAAAGGACGTGCTGCCCGTTATCGGCCATCTTGCCGTGGCCAATATACGCAAGGGACACATCACAGAGATTACCGACGCGTTGCTGCTGCGCGGCGTCAACCGCATGGCCAAATTGATCCTGTCGCTTGTCCGCCAGATGTTTCGCTTTGCCGTGGATCGGGATATCATCGAGTTTGACCCCACCGCCAGCATACGCAAGGCCAAAATCGGAGGTAAATCCGTGGAGCGTGATCGAGTATTAAGTGAGGATGAAATCCGCGAGCTCTGCCGCAAGTTGCCGGACGCCAACATGATACCTTCAACTGAGTGTGCCATTTGGCTTATGCTTTCGACGTGCTGCCGCGTTGGTGAGTTGTCTAAAGCCCGCTGGGAACATGTCGACTTTGCGGCAAAAACGTGGCTTGTTCCGGATGAGCACAGCAAGAACGGCAAACCGCATACCGTTTATCTTTCCGATTTTGCCTTGCGCCAATTTGAACGTCTGTCGGCATATCGGGAGTCAGATGCTTGGCTGTTTCTGGACCGGACCAAGACAACGCACGTTTGCGACAAATCTATATCGAAGCAAATCAATGACCGTCAGACAGATCGCGTGAGAAGCAATAAAAGTCAACATAAGGATGCTCTGCGGTTATCAGGCGGTAAGTGGACGCCGCATGACTTAAGACGGACTGGTGCAACGTTAATGGGGAATTTGGGCGTATTGCCAGACGTTATTGAAAAGTGCCTGAATCATACCGAGCAAAACAAAATGAAGCGAGTCTACCAGCGACAGGAATTGAAGATGGAACAGGCAGAGGCATGGCAGAAGCTGGGAGAACGACTGGAGCTTTTAACTCGAGCAGAGGCTGACAATGTTATTGTCGCAAGTTTTGGCAAGGTGAACGCCTTATAAAACTTTGAGCTGATCAGTGAGCCCAAAAAATCGATCTTAATTCAACCCGACATTGACTGATTGAGCTCAGCCGATTGTGTTGAAAAAAATTTGATCTTGCGTGGAAGACGCCTTTTTATAGAACTTAAAAACAATAAGATTACTATGATTGCTATTTAAACTACCCATAAATTGCACAAAACCGGATTTTTTCAGCACAATCAACCCAAGTATCAATATCTACCAGTCAACTTGCGAATTGTATAATTTGAGCTTTATCTGACAGCTCTAAATACTGGCTTAGATTGCATCCAGCAGCGACTATCTCAGCTCGATTCTAAGCGGCCAATAAAGTTTGAAAATTTAAATTTAACGTCCAGTTGATTCGCTGACGCGCCCGCCCCTTGCTGTTGTTGAACAGCACGTCTTCCACGGTCTGCGAAGCCTCAATTTCTTTCTGTAGACTGCGACAAAGCGCTTCCCACTCGTGAATTTCTGGCTCCAAACCCTTGCCAAGCCCTCATGAAGTCAAAGGTTTCTCTGTGACGCAAGGCCTGCGCAGGAGTACCGCTTTTCCCCATATTTCCCAAGAACATTCCGTACCTGAGAAATGGATGGGCTATGTCAGCTTACCGCTCCAGGTTATCGCCATCCATAAATCAGTTATTGTTTTGTCTCCAAAAAAGAGTTTTAACTCTCCTACAGGTTTTTCTGGTAACGGAATATTGCTTAGTTTGCCAGCAAGTAAGTCCTCAAATGCACTTGATTTAGCTAAGGAATCGTGATTATTCCGAATATCAGAAATATCCAATTGATTTTTTCCACTTCGAGCAAAAATTTCAATACGAACCACGCCATCCAGTTTTCCTTTACTCCAGTAAGGGAAATGTTCTTCCTGAAAACTTAAGGTTAATTCATAGCGCCGGTCAGTATTCGGCGATTGTTTCTGAAATTTTGCCCATTCGGATGGAAACTCGTGGCGGATGGAAAACAATCTGACGGAACCCGCAGCCTGCGCCTCGCCAATTAGCGTCTTAAGATTATCTACCGCACCTTTACGAAGCAAGCCGCCTCCCTCGCGAGCCGTGTAACGAATATGCAAAATGACATCGCTAATCGTGGCGTAGTCAAACTGGCGGATATCGCTTGGCAACTCAAGATTCCATTCGCTAATGGCACCTGAATTTTCGAAAGGCAGATAGCGTTCGTCTCGCAAATTTGTTTCGAACATACCACTGTCATTTTGAGCATTGCTCGTTACTATGGCCTGCATACTACCAAAATAATCGCTAAAACGGCTGTCTTCAGAACCCAATCGGGCATAGCCATCGCCTACAGTGACTTCTTTGCGAATCGAGCTTTTGGTAAGCATTAGCGTACAATTTACCGAAGTATAAGGCCCCGTTATGCATGGAATGCTGAGTGAAACAGATTTAATGCGGCGAAAATAATGCCCCGGGCCATCCATGTCGAAAAGTTCTTCCGTGAGTACCGCCGTGCATTTTCCGGTGGTACGAAACTGTAACAAGGCCAATGGGCTGACCTGCAAAAGACTTACATGTTTGGTTAATTCATACTCGCGCTGATTCAACTCATAATAGGCCATTTCCATGCGCTTGAGATCGAAGTAAAGCTTTTCACCGGCCATCAACCCTTCTTTACCAGACATATAGCCATACTGTATGAAGGTCAAGTCAAATTTACCCAACTCATATTGCAAAGCCCGTTCGGCTTTCTTCGCTACGTCAAAAGCAAACTGGAATACCTGCCCATACATGCCACGGACTTCTCGTTTCTGCCAGGCGTAAAAAGCTTGATTGGTTTTTTTTCCCTTCTTTTCATTGATTAAAAAATCTTCAATTTCTTGTGCGTGCTTCATGCTTTGCTGATGGTTATGCCATTCACGTTCAGCTATGAATTCGCGGATTTGGGCTGCACGCAGTTGTTTGAACATCTGGTTAATTTCACCAGCAATGGTGGTGCTTTGAAAGGACCATTCTTGTTCACGGCGTGCATAGGAGCCAATTTTCGATACTTGATTTGCCTCGTAACCTAGACGATCTGCTACCGCAGCCGCGACATCTGCGGCAAACGTAGCGACATGAGACAGTTTCGTACCACCCGCTATATCTGAGTGGCCTCCCAAACCCCAAAAATGAAGATCAACGCTAAAATCAGGTATCAATCCCAACCCTTGTGCGCTCAATCTTGTGATCCGTATTGCATCTTGAATGTCACGAGCAGTCCCAGATAATTCCATTTCTTCTGCCTCATAACTACTTATGATTTTCCCCCCCGAATTATCTAAATCGTGTACAATATCTACTTCGATAGGCCGGCGCTTAATTTCAGGCTCACTAGACCAAAACTTGAATTTGACCAAACCTTCTGCCGCCAATGCCTCCAGTTCCGGAATGACAATATCGTTCTCCTGCTTACCCAACATACGTTCATAATAAATATAACGCTGAGCAGCATTCATCAGTGAGGCTTCCAATCCTTCGCGATTTTTAATGGCCTCCTGCCATTGCGCATACTTTAGCGTTTCAGTCATCCCAAGCATAACCTTCTCGTGCTTCGCCCGCAGAATAGCCATCGCTTCGTTGTCTTCTTTCTCCATGGCCGACACCAGATTGTTACCCAATGACTTGACCTCTTGACAAAGTTCAGTCGCTTTTTGCAACAGGAGTTGAAAGCGAACCAGTGGCAAAGGTTGATTAAGCCCAGCGACAACTGCGCCTGTATCTAACCCGGCGGCTGCGGCCCTTGCCAATAATGCAGGATCAATGGGGGGCTCGAACAAGGGCAACTGGCGAAAGATGCCCTGCAGATTCAGGCTATTGCGGATTTTAAACAAGCGATCCGCCACCGTATCCCAATAGCTCATCAGCTTGTCATTTCGAGGCACGCAGAAATAAAGTGACGTACCAATGCTGCGTAAGGTTGCGAATTGATCGCTTTCTCCCCCGCTCATGGGAAATGGGGCCAGATCAAACGCAATTTCACTTTCCAGTTTTTCCAACACGTTGCCAAACTCGTCCCACTTATCGCGTCGACTGGCATAAGTTAATGGTGCCAGGGATCCTTTTTTGGGTATTGCCTGAGGCCGCTCACCTAGAATTAATGCAGCCAATACATAGAGTTGCATCGCCTCATTAATGGCTTCTCCCGTATCCAGCCTGAATAGGCTATCCCCCCATGCGATCAGGTTGTCCAAATAGGCCATTACCGCCTTGAACATATAGGGCGTCTGGCGGTAGCGCGCAACCAGATGAGGCCGAAATGGCGAATCTCTCCACGCCCCAATACTGTTGATGGTATCCTGCATCAATGTCGGGTCGGTATTCGAAGATAAATTAACGAGAATTTCTTCGACTTTTTTAACTTCAGTGAATTGGAATGGCTTAACTTTCCAGAATCGCTCTGGCGTAGGCCCATCACTGTCATCGGTCGGATCGAAAATAAAATGAAACCAACGTTGAGCGTCCTCGTAACGCTGGTTTTTGCTTAAGTGGATAGCGATTGCGAGCGGTATGTGATAAAACAATTCCCAGTTATAACAGGAATAAGCTCCGCTGGAGGTAAAATCGAGATCGCAGACCGGGTAGGGCTGCTGCACCGAATCAGTGGGCGCATATTGATTTTCGTTAAAAATTTCTCGATACAAGGTCGGCTTGGGCTTCCCTCCCAACAGTTTAATCTTCGTTCCGGCGGGGATCTTGACCATGCTTGACTGGGTCAGCCGACGTAGCTTGCCGTCCTCTCCAGTTATTATGACCGCTTCAGACAGGGTTACTTTAACTTCGGTGGCCAGCGAAACGACCGTGCCAATCGCCAGATCGCTGGTTGTATTATCTTTCTTGATTGCCCGGGTGCCCCGATCGCTGCCATGGGCGATAACCCTGCCAGGCAGAGTTGCCGTACTGCCATCATCCGAGGTGATATCTGTATTATCTGGCAAATAAACATCAATACTGCCCGGCAATGTGATCCTTTCAGTTTCCAGTGGGTTTTCCGGCCTAGGTAATAAAAGCGAAAGACCGATGGGTAAGGCCGCTTGAAAGCTAAACGGCAAAGTTTCAAAAGTCCCGTCATTTTTGTTTTGCACATAGTCCGTATCGGCAGCTTGCAAGCCTGGCACCGATTTCTCTATCAATCTCTGGGCCAACTCACGAACATAGGGGTGAAAATGCGGATAGAAGCGATAGTTTACTGTGCGGGTCTTAGTGACAATATGGCGTTCACCGGTCACGTATTCTGTTCCCTCCCGCCATAGATCAAGCTTATTCCTGATGGACAGATCAAGCGAACCGTGAAATGCATGGGCAGTTGTATTTTTTAATTTATTCATAGTATTTCTGCCTGTATTTTTAATCTTTATCGTTTCAGATTAAAGGCGCCGCCAAAGCCGGTAACTACCTGTGAGAGATTACCAGTGTTTTGGATAAAGCCAGTATTTCCCAGAATGGCATCGCCGAACTGCACTGCAACACCTGGTTGGGTGACTGCATCAACCTTGGCTTTGATAGAATGCAATGCTGATGAATCAACGGGGTCTGGTTGCGGTATAACCTGGGTGTTCTTGAAAGCCTCTTGCACGTAGTACTTGGGTGGAATAGCGATATTGACGGGCGGGGGATTTAACACAAACCCTTCCCACCAAGGATGCTGCGAAGGGCGGGGAATCGTGTATCCCTGCCATTTATCTGTTGTTGTCTCAGTTATTGAAGGTTCAACAAAAAAGGTATACAAATGGTCGGCATAGAAAAACGGGCTGATCAGAGGAGCAAACTCAGCATTCGGAAATTTCATCTGGTTGCTACTTTGCAACAAGGAAAATTCATAACCTTTCGCAAGTATCTTCTGGGTTCCTGAAGGACTGACTTGCTCGACGCCATCCCTAGTCTCAACCATTTGCACAAAAGTGACTGAGAGTGGCCCAGAGCCTTTAAATTTATTATAGTTTTTATCTTTACCCGAATAGGGAGAGGATGGCTGTGAGCCGTTGGAAAAGTTAAACTGGGGCCGACTGTTTTTACTGACCACACGAAAATAAGGTCTGTTGATTATTCCGTTCAGTTCAATGATAACCGCACCTTCAGTTCCGGTATCAGGATCTGTTTCTTTGGATACAGTGACGTAAACGGCGGCAGGATTGAAGGATCTATTGGTAATATCTATCGAGTTTCCAAATCCACTCGATTCGCGCACCGTCCATTCTCCCTGAAAATATTCAGACCAATTTAACTGAACATCCAGCCACCTATTGGCTAAATTTTTAGTTTCCTGGTTAGCCTCGGCAAGCAGTTCGTTAACTCCCATTTCGGCTAATGGCGTAGATTGTGATGAAGAATAAGCGGATATAGTCAACCCTTCCTGTGATTTAACGCCCTTTAATTCAGCGATAGGGGTTGATTTAGGGGCCGGTGTCGGTGGCGAGGCAGATTCCTCCATCCTCACCATAAATGTAAGCCAGAACAAATGGAGCCGCCCACGCCACATAACTACGACAATATGATCACCATCAATTTCGGTATTCACTGGCTCCCACGGCGACCACATCTGGTGTGCATAACGCCTATAAAAATATTGATGAGGCAATAAATAGGTGCGCCCAATGACATGCATCGTTGGAGGGCCGTACATCTGCTCCTCGGTATACATCGTAACAATTTCCAATCTTGCTAATTGATCGAGCTTTTTCAAATAGACATAGAACGCATCCTCGGCCAACTGGTTAGTCACATCCCCTTGCATTAAACTGCTTTCAAGTTCCTGATACAGATGCGTCTTGTCATCGCGCCATTCCGGCTCCAGCCAGTTTTCGGGAAATAGAAAAATCTTCCGGTTCGCCTCCCATACGCGGTAATTCTTCATCCAACTCCAGTGCGCTGAATTAAGAACCGAAGGATGCACCTGTTTTTCAAGATTCAAGAAACAGCGCTGAATAAATGTCTGCAGCGAAGATATTGCTAAACGCAAACGCGAAGTCTGGACAACAGGCTCCATGCCCGGATCTATCAAAAAATACTCAAATAATTTTTCCATGCTATCTACCCCTTCTCCCTCTTTGCGGTGCAGGATATAAGCAACGAGCGCGTCCCGTTGCAGTTGGCGCAATGGATCAAAAACCGCTTTGGCAATGCTCTGCCATGTTTCCTGCTCAAAGCGTGATTTGATGGTGTTTCTTATATCCATTGCCATTTCTGCATTAGGCTGAGGTGCGAGCCAAGGCTTAATGGATTGCATTGAAACGCCGAATTTCTCTATGACCTGCAATGCATTCCATAGCCGTTCCATACGTATCAAATTTGCAAAATCCTGTGGCTCTGCCATTTTCAATTCAACAGCCACAGCCATCACGTTTTCGGGCTTTCGCCGCGTCAACATAGCAACCCGTTTACACAAATCCTGCACAGATTCAGGATTTTTAAGCCGGGCATACTCGAAAATAGCTATCAAACCATCGCCTTCTCCCGCCATATTGCGTTTGAGCGCAACGAATTGCATTAACTTTCTATGGGTGTTGAACAAGGCTATGCCAGACGAATTCGCTTCTATCCCCTCTGCTTTTATTGGCAACAAACGCCAATTCGCATTGCCAAAGTCCTTTGGGTTCAAAAAGATGTGCCTGACTTCTCTTAAACTTAAACCCAACCCTTGAATGATCTGGAATACTTTATTCAATTGGATATAGGCATCTATTGCGAGATCTATCTGGGCTTGTGGTAGTAATAGCAACTGGTTCAGTTTATCCTTAGGGGTCGTCTCGCCCTTTACGAGGAGTTCGAAACTTCCTTCCTGCAGATTGTTGGCCTCAATGGTCAGGAGGTATAAAATGCCGGCTTTCAATTCTACAAATTCACTCAATTCATCATCGTCCTTGGCTGCAGTGGCATCCAATACAGGCTCGAGCATGCCATCGAAATATAACTTAACCGTTGCGCCTGTCTTGCCAAGTTTTGCATAGAAACGATACGATCCACTATGCGGGACTTCGATCCCTCCTCTCCACAGCGCCTTTGTGCACTTGTCCGATGCCCTTATCATCACAGCATCTGCTGTAGTATCAACAGGCGCAGTATTAGCCTCAGTCAAGGAAAGGGTCGCCGTCAATCCTCTTTGTCCTAGTCCCTCAAATTGGGACATGAGCGGTTTGGGGTTTACATCAGGCAAAGCGAGAAGCTCGTGATTGGATACCAATAATTCTAGCAATTCGGTGTCGCCATTGATTTGTGCAATCAACGATTGCAATATCATCTGATGATTTAACCGAGTATGCAAAAATGGCAAAATCTTCTGCAACAAACCCAAACGTTTACCATCTGTATCTGAAGTTATTCCTGCGCCGAAAAAATCCTCGTATTTAATCAATCCTTCAAAATACTTATCAAAAAATGCCTCGAATTGATTACTGGATTTCTCTACGATTTGATCGAGTAACTCTATAAAAGTATTCCGCGCATCTATAGCATCTTGGTTAGATACCGGTTGCGGTATCTTATTCAGCAAATCGGTTTTCTTGGCGCTAGTTAATATTCCAATGTGTGTTACTTGTTGTCGCTGACGTGTTTCGTCATAAGAGAAGGTCACATTGTTGACAGTATAAAATTTAGGATCGATACGTTTATTCGGAATCACATTAGATTTTGTCGCGCTATAAACGGTTTTATCCAGCCAGAAACCCATGAACGTTTCTACGACTTCGGGAGGAAATACCATTTCCATTTTTTGCCTTAATGCATCATCGCCTAATTCTGAGCCATTGCTGGGGATGGCAAAGTCGTTGGCGACTTTGTTTAACTCTATCGATAATAGCCTTATCCAGGATAACTTCGAATCAATGTTGTCCCGGTATTTACCAATTGGATCGAATTGATGGCGGTATAGATAGTTGAGATCATCAATGGCAAAGCTGCTTGCCTTCACCATCCGAACACAATGCGTAAACTCAAGCGAATGTTGCAAGGGATAGTCGGCGTCTATATTGCTTAGTGCGTCAGGGCTTAAAGGATGGAACGGATTCAGCCCGCTCAGCGCTTTTATTGAAATCATTTCGATGACAGACAATTTCAATAATTTCGCCAACAGCCCATAGCGATACAGCACTGATACATTCGCTAGCGAGAGCTTAGCCTTGTCAATAGCCCGCTCGTCACCGGCATTACCATCATGTAAAATTTCGGCAATTTCATCAGCCGTCAAGCTGAGAGCAGCCTGTAAGGCGGGTAAATGGTCCTTGATGTATATGCCCGGCTGGCTAAGATAATTACCTAACGGATCATCAAACACCGCATCATCCTTCAGGATATTGCGTGTTAAGAATAATTGCGAATAAAGAGAGTTTTTGCCTTTGATCGGCAAATCCGTCCACAGAGTCAGCAATTTCGTCCGGCTTTGTTTGCCTTTGCCGATTAAATCGTTGAGTTCTTCAAGATGAGCAAAATATATTATTGCCGTCTTCAGCGCCTTGCCGAGTGTGTTATCAGAGATAATTACATTGGCCGGTAGGAATGTTTGTAATGCCTGGTCAATCTCCTCTAGTGGCCACCCTAGCTTCTTCCATAATCGAACGAATAGGTTCAGCTTCGCATAATCTAAAGGTGTAAGATCAGAGCCCTCCGAATAGGTCACCAAAGTTTCATCAAAACTGCTGCAAATTCCGCTGGGATCGCGTAACAAAATGATTTTTTCGAATTGTTTCTGATTCCACGATTCCAGCAACCATTGTTTTGCATCGAAATTAGGCTTGAATTTATCAGTGAGTTGAGTCAGCTTTTTTTCAAATTCTGTTTCCTCTTCTGAAGTAAAGGCGGCAAAACCTGCATATTTCTTGTAACGAAAGACATCACTCAACTCCAAGCCCAGCTTATATAGCGTCACCTTGGTGTTTAATTTAGAATTGATGAATCCCGTTTGAATGATATCTACCAATTCTTTATAACTAACCCCTAAACGCCGAGAAAGCATTTTGGCTGATTTAAGTTTCGCTAGGACCGATGCTTCATCGTCCCCGGAATTATCGTAGCCGTACAGCTTGGGCCAATCTGTAAAGGTGGGGGCCGTATAAATGCCATGCTCGGTTGGCGAGAGACCTAAATATTCGGTAAATATTTGTGCGCGGCAATAGGCTTCGGCATTTTCTGCAGGTGCATACAGATCATCACTGGAACGAAAAACATCCAGGATTTGATTAAAAGGGGTAGCAAAATAATTGCAAAACCGTCGTACTGTCTCAATCCACAAATCAAACGGCAGGATAAAAGGATAACAAGCGTTTTTAAGGGCATCATAGGCTTGCGGAACTGCATTGTGCGGCTCGGCTATCAATTCGGCCGAGGTAGATTCGCCCGTATCGTAAGCAGCTTTGGCATCCAACTGTTTATTGGCAACGAAATATTCCAGAATTTCATTCACCAGGTCAATATAGGGGAGTGCCGTGTTGGTGTTTTCACAGGTCAGTGGCAAATGCGGCAGGTCCGGCCTGCGTTGAATTAACGCATCATAGGGCTTTAAATAGAGGTAGTCAGTCGTATAGTCTTTTTCATTATGACTCTTCCTCCATTGAAACAATACCTGTTCCCAGTCCTGCGGCGCTGGATCAATAAATCTCAATAAATCGACCAAATACGCAGCGGGACTTAATACCGAACGACAATGCTCGCACTCACAGAAATCCAATGAGCCGAATAACGATTCCATCGTCGGGTATTCTTTCAGCAATGAATTCAACTTGTCCTTATCCTCGCGATGCTTTTCCGGAGATCCTGAAACAGCTCTGATTGGAGGCGTACTCTCGACTTTTTTGCCCAAACTAAAGATGTTAAAAGTAGTAGAAGTAATCTGCCCGCTCTTGTCCCATACCTTTTCTGTCACTTTGCGAGAGCCAAAATATTGCCAATAGGCATCCACGAACTGCATCTTGGGAATAAACGATACCTGTCGGGCCGAAGTAAAGCCAAGTTGCAATAACGTAGACATGGACTCATCGTCTGGTGTCATTTGGTATACGCGCGTCAACAGTTTAGCGCCTGTCTCAGCGAGAAGCTTGCCTTCCTCGGTCAATCCGGCAAACACAGTTTCGCCGTGTTGCTTCAGGAACTGGTCTACAGGTGTACTACCTAATTGAAACCCAACACCAATGGCATTTTTTAAAAACGATTGTACCGGCGTTTTCAATTCGGCATGCTGAGTCCCCAGCGTCAATTCATCCTTTTCCAGCATCCGATTGACTACATGCGTAGGGAAGCTTTGACGAACTTTGCCAGCCAAGTCTTCGGCATAGGCTATAAGGCGTTCATTGGCATCACTATGAGAATACGCCGTCGGAATCAGCTTAGCTAAATTTTCTGGACTATTCTGCGATAACTTATTAAGCCTATTGATCCATTCCTCCTTACGATACAAATCCTTGTCAACCATCTGAAACAAACTATCCTGAGACGAGAATTCAGACTGCAGGGCTTCAACTAACGTAGCATTATTCAAAGTCAGGTAGGCCAGTTTTCCTTGCAGTTGCAGGTTTTTAATCGCGTTATCGGAAATCCCTTGATCCTTTGCCTTTTCCCACAATGAGGCATTATCCCCCTCATGCAAAAGCACCAGTTTTTCGAAAAGGAGTTTGTGATCAGCTGCGATAGGGGCTTTTGCAAGCATATCCCCTACGCTGGAGAGCGCCCCCGGAACAATTGATTTCCGCAAAGTATCCAGCTTGAATGTACCAAATGCCGTTATGTTATTAGCAAACTGTGCATCATCAAGCGATATGATTCCCGCATCCTTGGCCTGTGTCAGTGCCGTTGCAAATGCCTTGGCGCTCACCGTCGCCAATGCTTCCGGGTCATGCGGCAATCCAGCCCGAAAAACACCATATAAGGCATCCGGTGATATGCCGGTTTGAGGGCTTAATTTTGCGGCAATTGAAACTCCGGTAATCAGCTGAGAATCCCAATCAGTGGTTTTATTCAAGAATGAAATATCTTGATCCGTGTCATTTTCCTGTGCATGCGCTAGAGCTTCTAAGTTGAACCCTTTTACAGTCGACAAATCATCCAACATCAGCTTGAATTCTGCAGACTGAGTATTGACGGTCGATGGTGCGACAAGATTGATTACTTCGCTACGATCCGCATTGACCTTGGGATTGGATAGCCGAATCTCGGCACCGCTTGTGTCCAAAGCTCTCATTTCGATATTGGCTGAACCATCCTCTAAACCATAAGGCAACGCATAGAAACCGCGTTCGTCAGTTTCAACCTCGCCCAGTAAAGCTTCTTCCTTCGCAAAGCCTTTGTTGATGATGCGCAGCTTCACTTTAGAACCTGGTAAGCCATTATCCAAGTATATTCGTCCTTCAACGCGCCGGGGTTGAGTTAGATTGCCGAGTTCAAAGGCTATTGCATTGCGCGTGGCATCATCTAGGATGCCAGTCGTATTCAGATTATGTTTAGCTTGCAGCTGCATCAGCGCATCGCGTGTGCCGACTCCAAAGATACTCGCAGATGTTTCATTCTCAGGCAGTTTTACCCCCAAAGTGACTAATTGCGCCTGCAATTCTTTGACTGGAGCGCCGTGAGTACTTAAGGCGAGTGCCGATATCTTATTGGATAGGTTGATTTTCTGGTCATTGTTTGCGAAAGATGGCGTAATATTTGAAGCGGTTGCATTCACTTTTATCCTTTCAGGATTCTGAAAACGGCCTACTTCAGCAACACTACCAGCCTCTACCGAAACTGAAGCGGGTTGCGCAGCCAAAATAGCTGCCGTTTTTTCACAAACAGTACAAGTTGGGTCAATGCCATGGATTTTTTGAAATTCGCCCACCGCTTCCCGTGTCGTTGGCCCAAAGAATTTTCGCTTTTCCTCTTCGGCGGAAACATTAAATCCTTGTTTTTTCAGGTTTTCCTGGAGATTTGTAACATCGTTCCCAAAGTCACCCACATTTAACTTTTTAGAGCTCATAAAAGACCTCTCGTCATGTGAAGTCTAAGTCGTTTAGTCTTTGTTAACTGGGGTTGCCGTAACTCCAGCTTGTTGATCAAACTTTAACAAGACAAATGCGCGCGGATCTCGGGCAACGAATTGAATGCGTTCAACCACTCGAAAGAAATACTTTGAACCGTCTTTACGCACAAATTCCGTAGTTGCTTCGCGGCCCACATAAAGGCTGGTGGGATCGCCGGCGAGCGCTACCAAGAGTCCCCTGTCCTGTGGTAGGGTGACGGTTTCCATAAAACCGCCTTCGACCAACGGTTTAATACGCTCGGCTGTTGTGACCAAGCTGGCGTCGCTAGGGGGTACAAACGTATCAGCATAGGCTTTGACCGGTAAGAATAAAGCAAATTTAGGTGCCTGCGCCTTGGCAGTAAGTCTTGCAATGCCTTCTGCAACCGCCGCAAAGGTATTCTCGCCGTATAAGACGCCCGGTTTTGGGTTGGCTTGGAACTTAACCTCGATAGGTTTACTGACTTTATTGGGATCACCGTCATTCGCATCATTTGGGTTCGCCTCGCCCAACAAGCCACCTCCAGCAGATTCGAGGGCATCCGCTTTCAAATTTGAAGGTTTCCCTTGCTGACTTTCAAATATTTTTGCTTGCCGACCTTGAAAAATCACCGCATCCTCCGCCAGGGCAATGGCTTTGGCCGCCATCCGTGCAAGGGTTTTGCAGGTTTTGTTTGTGGCTTCCTTGGTGACTTGCGTGGCGGTCAACGGAAACTCGTGATAGATTTCTACAAATTGCTTGGTTTGACCTTCCTTTATGCTGAGATCGGTAAAATTGATGACATCGTTAGGAATCTCGGTAGGATTCGTGTCAAAAACCGTAGTAGGAAATACTTTTTGTGCGGCTCTCACCTTGCCCATTTCTGCCACAACCGCTTCGTTGATCTCCTTCCATACAGATTCGTCCCAACTGACTTCACTTGAGTTGCTCATGGTACTTTCCTCGTTAATAGAGTTGATTGAGTTGGCTAGTTTCCTTTTTAATTCTCAAAGTTTTACTCGGAATTCATAACCTTTTGTCTTGCCCTCCTATCTGGTATTTCCGGGATGAATCGAAAAAAGCTGAGGCATTACATTCACCCCAAATTGCGCGGTGCGGGTTTCTATTACTCGGTTCATTGCCCGCTATTTCACGACTCCCAGCCCCGCCCAGTATTGCTTGAATGCGGACGCTTCCACCGCGAATGTTCCATCCACGACCGCGAGGTCGATAGGCCGCCACCAGCTAATGTCCCACAGCCAACTAGTTCCCGCGAGGTTCTGCAACGTGGCTTCCGTGTTTCCCCATGGATTGCGCAAGATGATGTACTTGCGGCCGTCGCGGTAATCCCAGCCTAGAATCGTATAGCAGTGCGATCCAACCACGTTGGCATCGGCATAGACGATCTTCTTCGGCGCAGCATCGCCTGATGAATACGTCCATGCGGTCATCGGGTTGAACGTGCGATGGCTGAGTGAATTGGCGCGTACGATGTCCCAAAGGTTGTCGGCGGTATTGTCCGCAGTGTTGTGGTACTCGCGCTGGCCGCCCGTCAATTGCGCAGTCGCCCAGACGCAATCACCCCAAGCGGTCGACAGGATGTCCGGATGGTCACTCGTAGTGCCCGTCTTCAACTTTGCGTAGGCCTTTTCGTAAATAGCAGGCCATGTTTCGCCACTCTCGCTCGAACGCGCATAAAGGAAGCCGCCGCCCGAGTTAAGCAATACAGTGTCCGTAACTTCGACCTCCTTGTCGAGCTGCCCGCCGCTATCCGGTTTAAAAAATTGGATCAGGTTGGTGAATGCTTCCTGACCCTGCCCCGTCGCGCGCGTCAGGTGTCGGATACGGAACGGCATCGCCCAGGCGACTGCAGACAAGGCGGCGATGAAGTAGCAGTTGGCGACCGCACCTTGGATCGGATCGAAAAACTCGGCAGTTTCGTTGAAGAAGCGCCCTGTGTCTCTCCAAGTCGCGTCCGGCGGGGTCCAATCCAAAGACTTGCCCACGGTCTCGGGGTTTGGCGCGATCTTCGCCAATACGGATTTGGAGAACACGCGGGCCAGCTTTTGTAGCCGATCCTGACTCGGAAGCTGTAGGGCCAGGTGCAATTGGCTACCGATAACTTCGGCCCGTTGCACGGGGATCGAGCCTACCTCCTCAACCTTGTAGCGTGGCCCCAAGTCCGCAAGATGTTCGATGCCGTCGACAGTATCCAGAGGAACCTCAAGATCGTTAGCATCCACCGTGACCTCGACGTCGAGAAGCGGGACACGAATCGGCTCAAGCGCCATTTGCTCATTAAGCCGGAAGCCGAAATAGAGAGGACCGTTATACTTGGGATCGAAGAGCTCCTCATAGGGCGTTTGCAGGATCGATTCGAGCAGCCTTGGTGCGTCTTTGACCGCCTTCCACTGGATGCGACGACCGGAAACCACTTCGGCCAGCGCGTAGGGATTGATTACCGCAGTGGAAATCTCGATCGACTCATTGCGATGTGTCTTGGTCATTACTGTTCTCCTGTCAATAAACGTGATTCCGATGGCTTTTATCACAATCGCCCCAAGTTATCCGGACTGTAGCAAGGGCTTAAGCAGTTGATTCAGCAGCGTCAGTCTCGATACGAGCGCCGAATATCGCCCGTCCTGCGTGATCGCCAGAAATGGCGCATCGGTTCCGAGGAAAGCATCGAGTTGACGGTCCGCTGGCCAGTTCAGGTCAATGCGGTCCTTGATCAGGACGGGACGGAACAACTCCTCCATGCGCACCAGATTAATGCTACGGGCGCCTCCCTGAGGTTCGACTTTTTTTACGAGCTCGCTTTGAAGCACCTGCTCCGCAATCAGCTCGTTTGGCAGTCCCGTAGCTGAGTCGGTGGCCATCCATTCATAATGTATTGCAAGGGGGCCTAAAGGGAGCTTCCCGGTGGGCGGCAGAGGCTGACTGGGCTCCATCAACGCCAACTGGTTTGCTACAGCACTAGCGGCATGCCAGCTTATTGGGAATTGCGGGTGCGCATTCAAAAGATATGGCAGGAGACTACGTGCATAGGACCAGCCCTGAAATTGTTGTATCTTTGAGGCATCCGTGCCGACAAACACGATCTTGCCGGGTTTTCCGCGCCGTTCTGCGCCTGAGAGCAGAACCAGCAGACGCGTTTCCCACCAGGCCTGGCCTTCTTCCAGATCAATGATGACGATATCGTGCGCCGTTGTATCTTTCAGGACTGCGAGAATTGACTTCGTACCGGTGTCGGGAATGGCCTCGCCGCGAATACCGATGTTTGCGGGGACTTTAAGACCGCTGGAGCCTAGCTCACGGCTCTGCGAGAATGCGAGCTTAACGCCGCCGTATCCAATAACCGCGCCGCGATCGATGATTTTATCGAGTAATGCAAGCGCTATCGGCAGCAAGCTCAGCACCAGAATGCCGATGAGAACAACACTTTCCGACTGCGCGCTTGGCCAAGCTGCAAGGGTCCGAAGAAGACCGACCAGAAGCAGGAATCCCATGAAGAACACGACGGCCGTGATGAGACTGGCGCGCGGGCTGAATGGCCATAATTTATGTTTTGCGTCGGTCATGTTGGCTCTCAGAAAATCATGTCATCTGGATCAGACGAGATATTCATCCTGTCTGTATTATTTTTTCAGTGCCGGACAGGACATTAATCTCGTCCGTTACGTTTGCTTTCACTTACACTGCCAGCGTGGGGGAACCGTCTGCAAAACCTTGGAACGGCGGACATACCCGTTTTGCTTCGTTCACAGCCCTGCTCTTGCCCGTTTATTCACCCGCCACCAACTCTGATTCAAAATCATCAACCCAATCCAGTGGATAAATTTCTTGCTTCACATAGCGGTGGAATGACGAGTAAGGCCAGTCCGTATACGCAGTGGATGAGATCGAGTAAAACCACTCAAGCATCAATATACCCACAGGGGCACAAGTGAAAAGGCCGTTGCTCCCGTGCCTTCATCACCACATTCCGCAGCAGATCAACATGCCGCACGAGCAAATCGTTCGGAAAACGTTCCAACAAGTTGACGGTAAAGAAATATGTCCGCCCGTCACACGATAACGTCAATAATCCGGCACCCTTACTCCTCGTTTCGTACGGTGAAATAGCAATAGTGTATTCCGCCATATTCGTCACCCAAATCCCATTCCGATGAATACCATGCGGTGCAATAAGCTGTTGCTATTGCACCCTACTCCATTGCGTCTAACGCGTTATCGCGGATCCGCCGTACGTGGTCCGATAATCCAGCATCTCTTACCCCAAACATTTGTATCGAGGCAATTACGCTAAACACGTGCTTACGCTGCTTACTTCATTAGAACTGTCTGGCACCTTTCCACACGATCGAGAGGTGTAAATGACCAAATTGATCTGCGAATGGAGTAACAAAGACCCCCCGTCGTTGGGCATCTGCAATAGCTGCTTTTGTTCCAGTATCCGTTAAACGAGCAGCGTCACTGAAGCCACTGGCTTCGGAGGCAGTCTGCGGCTGCGATATAAATGGATCTTCTGCTTTGCGTACCGCCTCAGTAGGTTCACGAAGATTTGGCGTAAACGTCCACTCTTTGGTTGGCGGTAATCCATAATCTCCAGGCCGAACTTGCATATCCTTAAAGTGTTCCTGGGAATATTTTGTATTTTCTGGTAAAGGAATTTTTGTGGGCAATCTTGGCAAACCAAAGCCATAATCCCCAGATGGGAGATCACGGAGCAAGGCTGCTGCCGCAGCACGGGCTTCTGTTGGCCTCGCCTCATCAAATTGGTGGCCGCCATATGCTGAAATATCAAATGCCACTCCATAACCATGCATACCCTCTCCCGCTCGAACGAATGAAACAATCCCTAACGTATCTTGCTTGCTTCCAGACAACTTCCGACGATCTTCTGTCTTTTCCGCTAATTGCTCAATTGTCTGAAGACCTCTGACCTGAGCCTTACCCAATTCCACAGTTTTTTTGCCCCAAGGAACACTTATTTCAGTCTGTCCTTTTGAAAGTTTGGCATTGGCAATAACCTCAAGCTGTTTCCGAACTACAGGATCTAGAGTAACAGCAGCATTCTTTCCTTGAGATAGCTCAAGAATCCGCTGGACTGATCTCTGAAGCTTCTCTGGCGCTTCCAGACTCTCAATCCTTGAATTTAAATAGGCCTTTCCTCCTTCATCAAGAGTCGCGGTCTGCATATAGCTGCGTAGCTCATTTGCATCCATCCCTCTAAGATAACTACGGAAACTCGGGTCCTCATTGATGTGTTTTTCAGTAGCGATTTGATCAAGAGCGGGTACTGCTGATTGGGCCCCTGCTAAATCAACCATGATAATAGGATTGTTTCGTCCGTAAACGTATATATTTAGTCCATCTAGTAAACCTTTTGGATCACAACTCACCCACTTTCCCAGCCATGGTGCATAATTTCTAGCTCCATGATAACTAAACCCCGTCTCCTCATCCCGCTCCATGCCGGTATACCGATACCGCTTAGGACTATCAGTATTATTACGCGCCGCTTGATAAGCCGTCGTGCCATAGGGATGATATTCCTCATAGGAAATCACCTGCGCTTCATCGGACAGCTCCAGCGATGCCGAGCCTAAGTGATTGCCTAATTGATACCGCACCAGTTGCGGCGGAGCCGGATCATCGCCACGAGTCCGTCTCTCGATCAGCGCGACGCGCTGTTTGTCGCCCATCACGTGCAGCGTTTCCCGCTCCAGCATGACGGTTTGTCTGTTGCCATTGTATTTACGGTACACCTCGAAGCCGCTGAGATAAATGCGCTCGTGCTTCGGTTTGCCGCTTTGCGTTTCGGTCACCTTGCGCACCCGCTGGCCGCCCGCGTCATAAACGTAATACGTCGTTTCCGACACTTTATCGGGCGGCAGCGTATCGTTTACGACCTGCCGCCGTGAGCTGCTGAGCTGGTCCTTGAAGTCCCATTCCATAGCCGGCAGGTGCGGCATGGAAGTCATGTTGCCGTGCGCGTCGTAGGTGTATTTGGCACCGTAGCCGGGCGTAGTCGTGTAGTCATCCAAGTCGTCGGATTCGCCCGGCAAGCGGGTGGCGAGCAGGCGGTTGCTGTCGACGGCGTACTGGTAGCAACGGTTCCAAATCGCCTGTCCGGGCTGGTCGAGGTTGCGGCCCGGGTGGTGAAGCATCTGCAGGATGTTGCCGACAGTGTCGTAGCGATAGGTCTCGACGTAGTTCCGCAGCGCCTGGCAGTCGTTGGGGATGGTGGGGACGATGTGCTTGCTGTTGTCCCAGTCGGTTTGCTGGTCCCCGCCCTTGTGTTCGCGACCGTTAGCCGCAATCAGCCGGTACAGCGCGTCGTAGCGGTACTCGGCGCTGGGTTTCACGCAATTGTTGCTGTGGAACACGGTGTCCTGGGCGTCGTCGCGGATCTGTGTGATGTTGCCAACCGGGTCGTAGTTGTAGCAAAGGTTTTGTAAGGCCTCGCCTCCGCGTTGGGTTTGCAGATGCTTCAGGCGGAAGGTAAATTCGTCGTACTCATACTGGGTGGTGACGCCATTTCCGTATGCGATCAATTCGCGCTGGCCTTTCGCGTTGTAGTTGATGTTCGTGACGATGTGCCGAGTCGCGGTATTGACATCGAGCAGGGCCGCTGGTTCGCCCTGCTGTTCCAGCCAGACGTCCATGCGTTCCAGCAGACCGGCTTCGTTGTAGCCAGGGCCGATGACGTTGAGCTTGATACCAGCTTGGCTGCTGTGTGGGGCGATAAGCTGAATCGGGCGATTGAGGGCATCGTAGCGGGTGCTGCTGACGAAGATTTCCGCTTCCAGCTCCGGTTCCTCGGACCAGTTGGGCGTGGCTTTGTAATTGTTGGCCAATTGGCGCGTGCTGCGGATCGGATTGCCCTTGAAGTCGAAAGCTTCGTCTTTGCCGGTAACCGGGTTGCGCCCCATGCTGGTGACTAAGCCGGCGGTATCATAATGTTTGTAGAGTTTGCCGCGCAGGTTTAACTGAGCTTTTTGAGCATCGGACAGACCGTTATTTAGCGCATCGCCGTAAATCACTTTCTCGAACTGGATGATCTTGTCTGGATCTTCCGGATCGGCGCCTTTGACGAAGGAACCTATCGGCCGGTGCAGTGCGTCGTAATCGGTGCGAAACGCATGGCCGCGACTGTCCCAGGCCAGCATCGGCTTGCCGGCTGCGTCGTTCAGCATCCAGCGGTCGCCGGCGTCCATGCTGTGCTGAAACAGGAGATTACCGGCGATGTCGTAGCAGGGTGTGAAGTCAGTGATCGGATCGGTTGTTTGATTGTTTTTCACTGGAAGATTGATGTATTGCATCACCAGATTCTTGCGGGCATCGCGAATCCACAGCGGCTTGCCCTCGGTGTCGAGCTTGGTGTAGGTCAGGTATTTTTCATCTTTCAGCACGCCAGCGACATCTTTGTATTTGTTATGGGCGATGGAGATCACTTCGCGGCCGAGGCTGTCAAGGATCGTGAGAGCCGGGGTGTCGGCATGCTCGGCCGCCAGCTGCGCGGCGCGACTTTCTTCCGTCGTGCCTATGGATTTGCGTGCAAACCAGGCATTGCCCGCTTCTTTGACGGTATCGTTTTGGTCGAAGCTGTGGACATGCCAGGGCGAAAACTCGACCCGGCTGTAGCTGCCATCGGGCATCTCGGTGCGCATGACGCGCCCCACGGCGTCGTAGTAGATGACCGGCGTGACGCCCACCTCGGGAGGATCCTCGAAGCGGTGACCTATGTCGGGCGGGCAGAAATAGGGTTCGTACTGTTTGACCGATTTGCCTTTGTTGTTGAGGATGGTCTTGCCGCTGGCGACCCAGCGCAGCGGTTGACCGTCGGCTTCCGGCTCGGCCTGGACTTTTTTCACGACTACGCTGCCCATGCCGTCCGAATACTCGAAAGCAGTTTGTAGCGGGCTTTTCTGGTCCGGCGCAAGCTGGCTTACGTGTCGTTCCCGCAGAATACCGCAGGCGCAGGCGGGATTTTGCCCCCATCGAATAGCGGGTTTTCCATCCGGTCGGATAACGGGTGTTCCATCAGGGAGCTTTTCTTCGATTTCACCAAAGTAATAGACGTGGCGAGCAGTGGTATTGCCCAGCCATTCACTTGCCTGGGTTTCATCGTACGGCTTTTCCGTTACAAAGAATTCCGTGAGCTTATCTAATAACGGATTGGCAAGGTCGTCATTAAATCCGATCAGATTGTCGCCCTCCTTGCCTTTGCCTTTTACCGCCATGGCTGCGGGTAGGCCTAACACGTCGAAAAACACCTCGGATCGGTTGTCGTTGGTGTCCTTCATCTCGCTCGGCGCCAAGACGCGGAAGTCGAAGCGGGTAATCTCGGTTTTGTTCTGCATTGCGTCGGTGCTCGACTTCACGAACAGGTCGCGCGGGTCATATTCCAGCATGGTAATGTTGCCGAAGGGGTCGGTATATTTCTCCGACAGGTAGAAGTGCTGCGCTGCATCCGGCGCGAAGCCGGCGATGCCGGAGCGAATCCAGTATTGCCCAGCCAGTTCTTCAGTCGGAATTTCGGGCGGCGGTGTAAATCGAGCAATCAGATCAGCCCCGCTTAGATAACCACTCCGTTTTGCATGTTGGAGTAGACCACGCGCTGTTGTGCCGTTGACAACTTCTTCCAGCTTATTTTTTCCAGTTGAATCCTTGAACACGGCATCGAGCAGGGTATCGGTCAGCGCCAGTTTATAAGCTTCATAGGAAAGCCCGAGGCGGCCCTGCTGTTTGAACGGCAAAGGATCGATCAGGTTTTCTTTGAAAAACAGCGTCCTTGCGTGTTCTACCAAACGCTTTTCGACTTTTGGCGGTATCTCTCGATCAGGTAATTCATGGTAAGCAAGTGTCTCCATTTCCTCCAAGTCTGTGCCAGAAGCTGGATAAACTGGGCTAAATTTGAATTGGCGAAGATTTCCTAGGCTTAAATACGAACCAGACTGAATTTTTATGCCGGTCAGTTCGTAGGTCAACACTTCGCAAGGGACGCGTAAGCGTCGATTGTCCAATGCCGCATCTTTATCTTCCGGCTGAGTTCCAAAATCTTCCGTATAGCGTGTTTCGGTATAGGCCAGATGGGTTTCCCGCTGGACATCGCGGATCAGGGTTATCTCGTCGTCCTTGAGCGATCCGTCCTCGAACTGTCCTCTGCGAGAATAGACGACGGCTACCGATTGCAGCACGTTGGCGTATTCGTCGTATCGAAGATTCAGGGTATGGGTAATGCGCGGATCGGGAAAAATATCGTCGTGAGTGAGATCCAGTTCATAGTGATAGCTGATGGCCTCGCTCTCGGCGACCAGAAATACCGCGTTCGGGTTGGCCGCCCTCGGTTGCAGGCGCCGGATGTGGCAGTTGTGGTAGGCGGTGGAGAACAGCTTTACCGGGAGATGTTCCCTCTTTTCCAGCGCTTCCACGTCCAGCTCGTACACTTCCTGGCGCAGCAGCATGCCTTTGCAAGCCCGCAAGGCTTCTCGCCATTCCTCGGTGCTGAGATTTTGCGCATCCAGATCCGGTTTGGGTAGGTCATTTTCCTGAAAGCCTCCCAAAACGTTGTCCTTATCCGGCTTCAGGTCCTCGAACCATTTGGGGAAATACTCGTTTTCGAACTGCGAAAGGATGCGATCACGATCAAGAAAGACGCCGGTGTGGTACCAGGTTACGGTCTTGACCGGCGGCTGGTAAAGACTCTTGTCCAGTGTAATGTAAGGGCTGTTGGCATTGCCTTGTTTGAACTCACCGTAAGATTCCACGTCCAGCTGTTCGACACGGCCGAAACCGCGGAACTCGCGCTCGATACCGTCAAAGTAACCATGGTGATATGAATAGATGCTGGAGAAACGGGTCTTACGCCATTTATCGGTGACTGTCACTTTCTCGACCACATGGACCGGGAAAGGCAGTTTGGTAATCCAGGGTTGTCCTTTCTCTTTATCTTGGAGGTAAAACTTGGTGGAAGGCGCATAGTCGATCGTGGTTTCTGCTCCCAGATTGTTTTTTATTGACTTCAAGAGATGTGGTTTTTGCCCGCCCATCAGGTCAATATATCGCATCGGACAACTTGCATAGCTGGGCAATGGCGATGACCATACAAGGCATGCCGTACCGTTCCCTAATAAATCCAGGGCTTGAATGGCGGCCAAATTGTCTATGGCAGGGAAATTTGGCAGTTCCGTCCGCCCTCCCCAGCCATTGCCCGACTGGTTGAAGTAGATGTCGACACCTCTGCCATGCAAATACAGGATGTCTGTTGTGCCCGAGCCGTCGATATCTGCCAGTCGAATACGGCGGGGATTGAACTGATCGTAGGCGTCAAACCACGGGGAATTATCCATGGTCACTTTGACGCCGAAACGGCAATAACCGAGGTTAGGCCAATAGCAGACTTCGCCATTGCGGATGCGGACGATATCGGTCAGGCCATCTCCCGATAGATCCGCTAAAAAGATGGATTGCTCGAGATCAGCGAAGACCAGACGCGGGCCTTTCTCTTCATCGAACTGTTGCTGTACCCGTTGTGCCAGCCCATAGCCTGATTCCGCCAACGACGCATGCCAGATGAAAGCCTGGTCCTCGGAAATGAGAATGTCGGCGTGCCCATCACCGGTCAGATCGATAAATTTGAGATTAGGATCGCGGGTATCGATATTCGGCCAGGAAGTAAAGGCTCGAAAAGGTTCCCAGTCCTGATCGCATGTACGCTCATAGAAGCCACGCACTGGCCCTTCCATTTCTACCAGATCAGTTTGGCCGTCGCCAGCTAGATCCATAAACTGGGCTTTCCCATTGGAAATCGTTGTATTTGGCTTGGTAGCTATGCATTCGAGGGAGCCAAAACGGGCAGTTGCATATTCGGCTTTCGCATCCGGTTTGGCGCTGAGATTGCGTTTATAAAACCAACCATCGGCCTGTTCGGTCAGAATGCCGGAGAGACCTTCGCCGTCCAAATCCACCCATTGATAAGTCGATCCGTCCAGGCCATAGGGAAGATTCTCCAGGCTTTCAGGCTCAACTTCTCGAACCGTCTCATCAATAATTGTCTGGGTATACGCAAATTCCAATGGGGGCAGCGATTTTAACCGATAACCACCACCTTCTTTTCGCTTATAACTGGTCTGGCTGACAGACTGCAGAAGAGAGTAAACCGGATTCTTTGCATCCTCAGAAGCATCCTCGTAAGAATAATTAAAATCCGTCGAGCGCACTAGGCAATTGGCTTCGACTCCAGGCTCGACTGGAAAATGGTGGAACATTAATACCCGCTGGCATAGGCGGTAGGTACGTACTTCAAATCCGGCCCTGTAGGTAGAGAATGGATCGTTACGTACCGGCCATTTCTTGCCGGTTTCTTTCGGTATGGGATTAGTTGCATCGTGCTCGCCATAGTCGAAAATGACCTCGAAGAACCAGCTCAGGCTCTCGTCATCTTCTGAGGCGGCGGCCGGCGGATCAGGCCATGGCGCTGAAGATTCAAGGCTTGGGAAATAAGGCTTATGATTGCCGTAGCGGATCCACTTGAGATAACGGTTAGTTCTGCGAGTCTCTTCCGAGCGGTTATTTTCATGCGAGTATGACTCTATTGGCCTGCCTGACTGATCAAGCCCATCCGAATCCTCTTTTTTGTAACCATAAACGATGACGTTGCCTTTATCGTCATAACTCTCGCAGATCAGCCAGGAAAAAATTCGGGGAGAATCACTATGGAGCGGCTCATCAGAGCCAGAAAGAACTGTGGAATCAGCGATCCGGCTCTCGGCGGTTCTACCGTACCAAGTTGTGATATTGTCCTTGGAAATGGAACGCCAGAAAGTGTCGCCAGGATTGGCTTGGTTAGTCCAGCGTTCGATGCGGGCAAATAATCCTTCAATTCGAGGACGGTAGCGCTTGATGTTGTAAGTCTGATTGCCGACGGTTCTTGGCTCTATTGGCTCTAAAACCCAGATTCCGTCGCCATTTTCGATCAGAACCGGAACAAGGTCTTCCGTACCAGACAAAAGGAAAATATCTAATTTGTCACCATCTTCACTATCCAAGTATTGAGGCAAACCTTTATCTGTTTTCCGAGTGATGGATGGAAGTGTAAGCGCCCAACCCAATCCAAAAGGGCTGTTACCGGCACCGGAGTCGTAAGAAAGGGAGAGTTGAGGCCCGAAGCCCGAACGACCGGGGGATGTTGCGATCGGGACGTTCATAGAGCCAGTTCCAGTGGCCGGATTGGCGGCAAACTTTTCACCCATGCCACGAATTGCCCCGCCCCCTTTCGGAAGCGTAATCGCAGGCGCTGATACCCCTTGCTTTTCTTCGCTAGTTTTCGCGGTTTCTACAGCCATAACCATGAGTTACTCCGCTGTTAGTACGTGAAAGTTGTTTGGTGAAGTCGTCCTAAGTATATGGATTCAAAAAATTGGGGAATAATTGAAGCCAATGAACCAAGTGATAAAGCTCATGCTAATCCTTAATTGGTTTTTGCACAACCTTTTCTCTAACATAAAAGGTTATTCGCCACAGCAAGAATGCTTGAAAAATGCGGACAGTTCCTTAATTTTGAGTGCCTTGCGGCAGTGACAGGACATTCTAAAGTCTGATTTTTTGATTCCTTGAACGTCTTGAGATGGCGATAATAAGCTATTCATTTTTTATCTTTAGATAATGTCAGGCCGTGTGGACGGAAAAACGAAATAGATAAATTTGACCGCCACCACATCGCAAGCAGCAAGGAAAGAGCGGGACGAACTTAAGGCACAAGTCAAGTCGGGCATTGACCTTAGGCTGGAAAAGAGACTGGAGCAAGAGCACCAACGCCAAAAGCAGCTGGAAGAGTAAGCAGAGCTAGCCCGGCAGCAGACCCTTATCACAGTCAAAGACCTGTTCGAGCGTTGGGCCGCTGCCGACTTGAAAAACCGCAAAGACAAAGGCAAGGAAATCCGGCGCATATTTGAAAAGGACGTGCTGCCCGTTATCGGCCATCTTGCCGTGGCCGATGTACGCAAAGGACATATCACCGAACTTACCAACGCTTTGTTACTGCGTGGCGTTAACCGGATGGCCAAATTGATCTTGTCGCTGGTGCGCCAAATGTTCCGCTTTGCGGTAGACCGCGATATTATCGAGTTCAACCCCACGGCCAGTATTCGCAAAGCCAAGATCGGCGGTAAATCCGTCGAACGTGACCGCGTATTATCGGAAGACGAAATCCGCGAGCTGTACCGTAAACTGCCAGCTACCCACCTGATCCCCTCGACCGAATGCGCGATCGGAATCATGCTGTCGACGCTTTGCCGGGTGGGTGAAATCTCCAAAGCCCAATGGGAGCATATCGACTTTGCCGCCAAAATCTGGACGATCCCGAGCGAGCACAGCAAAAACGAAAAGACCCATACGATTTATCTGTCAAATTTTACGCTAAGCCAATTTGAACGCCTGGCCGCATTCTGTGAATCCAGCATCTGGCTATTCCAAGATCGAACCAAAACAACACACGTCAGTGAGAAATCGATCTCTAAACAAATCAATGACCGGCAAACTGACCGAATCAGAAGCAATAAAAGCCAGCATAAGGACGCGTTGAAACTGGCCGGCGGCAAATGGATCCCTCACGATTTACGGCGCACGGGCGCAACAATCATGGGGAATCTGGGCATTCTGCCGGATGTGATTGAAAAATGCCTGAACCACACCGAGCAAAACAAGATAAAGCGAATTTATCAGCGCCAGGAATTGAAGATGGAACAGGCAGAGGCATGGCGGAAACTGGGCGAACGCTTAGAGCTGCTGGTTCAGCCAAACTTTGAGAATATTGTTATCGCAAATTTTGGAAAGGTAAACGCTTAGGATTATGAAGTAAGCATAGATCAATTAATGGATTGATTAAGAAAAATCAGATCCCCCAGGCTGATAGCACTCCCAGCGCTATCAGCAGGGTTGTGTTAGTGTGGCAGGACGCCATCGGAAGCTATGCACTCAATGAATCGCACAGCGAAACTGCATGATTAACTTCAAAGGCCACCGCATCAAAAGATGTCATCCTGCTTTGTGTTCGCTGGTATCTGGCTTATCCGCTCAGCTACCGAAATTTGAAGGAAATGATGGCGGAGCGCGGCATGACAGTCGATCATTCGAACATCTACCTATGGGTTCAGAAGTTCACGCCGCAGTTGGAGATATCCTTTCGCAAAGGCAACAAGCGCCTGCCGGCACGAGTTGATAGATGGATGAAATGTATATCAAGATCAAAGTCCAGTGGATGAGATCCGCCAAATCAAATATCTGAACAATTTCATCGAGCACGATCTCCGAGCTACCAAACGGGTCGTCAGGCCAATGCTCGGCTTCAAAACCTTCGACTCGGCCTGCCACACAAAGTGCGGCATAGAACTGATACACATGATCAAGAAAGGTTAAATAGTTTCGGGCGATAGCCAAATTTGGGTAGCGGTTGACACTTATAGCGACAACACGTATTGTCGAGGATTTCAAAAATACTAGAATCAATAACTAAATTCATCTAACTTTATTCTAAATCAATGAATTGATCCCCTTTTTAACTAAGCGACTGTAATAAATTTGAAAATCTATCTCGACTATGCTGCAACAACACCAATGGCTCCTGAAGCAATCGATGAGCTTACGCGGTGTCTTACTTTGTCAGGGAATTTTGCAAATCCGGCATCCTTACAACATGCTTATGGCGAAAAATCAAACCATGCGGTTGAAAAAAGTAGAGCCGATATTGCAAGCGTATTAAATTGTAAATCAAGCGACCTAATTTTTACATCGGGAGCAACTGAATCAAATAACTTGGCTATTAAAGGTATCGCGCATAGTTATCGACATAAAGGTAATCACATCGTCACCTCGGCTAGCGAACATAAGGCAGTGTTGGATACGTGCAAATATCTCGAATCGTCTGGCTTCTTAATTGATTATCTTCGCCCAGATATAAACGGCAATATAACACTTGATCAAGTCCTGTCCGCTATAACTGATGACACCATTCTTGTCACCTTAATGCACGTTAACAACGAGACAGGAGTCATTCACGATATAGCTGAAATTGCTCATGCTCTAAAAGCAAAAGATATTTTTTTTCATGTGGATGCATCTCAAAGCGCTGGGAAACTGCCGCTAGACCTCACAGCTATGCCCATTGATCTAGTTTCAATTTCTGGTCATAAGTTCTATGGCCCTAAAGGTATTGGTTGCTTATATCTTCGTAATCGTAAGAAAATGAATTTAATGGCATTAATGCACGGAGGTGGTCAAGAATTCGGCTTACGACCAGGAACTTTAGCTACGCATCAAATCATGGGCATAGCCTCGGCATTTAAGCTCGCAAACAAACAAATGGCTAGTGACTATGAGCATGCACTTAAACTGAAAAATCTGTTAATTGCCCAACTCAACAAGTTAGATGGTGTCTATTTCAATGGCAACCAAGAAAACAAACTTCCGAGCATTATTAATGTTAGTTTCGAGCATGTCAGTGCTGATTCTTTGATCATCGCTCTAAGAGATGAGATTGCGATTGCATCGGGATCGGCCTGTAACAGTGGCACGATTGAAGCATCGCACGTTTTAAGGTCAATGGGTATTGAGGGGGATAGGCTTTATGGTGCGGTGCGAATCAGTTTTGGACGCTACACCTCCATCGAAGAAATTATATGGGCCGGACAACGCGTTTGTGAGGAAGTCACGCGTTTAAGAGAACTGGCATTAGAATAAATCGCAATATGGCTTAGCCCCAATGCTTGGCAAAAAAGTTTTACACAACATTTATTGGCATTACAGTCTAACGGATTCTCAAGATTCCAATGTGCAAGCGACTATCAGGGAAGCAGAAGCTTTGGCCAATCTCAATTCCGGTGTTGAATACAATGTCATCAAATATGATGGGAAATCAAAAACTCTGTCCTTACTGTGGTATCCAAATTTCTTTGAACAACCATTCCCTGCATTAGAAAAGAGTTATCGCGTTGACCTAAATACGCAAAGAGTAGAAAAGCGCAGTTATCAATCTTCGTTAAATCCTCCGATATTACATCGTAAGGAGCTGTTAATTGGTAAAGATACCCCTAACATAGAGCAATATCGCCAATTAACAGCAACAGCCGAACAACTAGGACTATTCGAAAACCCGATAAAAATCGGATTTAAACAAGCATGGGATGAGTTAATCCGCGACAAGGGGTTTCAAATCATCGATTACCAATTTATACCCATTGGCAACGATGAAACTATTAATGACTTAGCTTTTGAATCAAACGAAAGCACAACCATTTCCAGGCACCTCACAGCACTTTCGCGCAGTAATTTATCCGCCCCGATGCAATGCTTGGCGCGCCATGGTTTTTTGGATGGCTCGTTAACCGTATTCGATTACGGCTGCGGCAAAGGTGATGACATTCGCAATCTTTCTGCAAATGCCATCACAGCATCCGGCTGGGACCCGCATTACGCGTCAGACCAGCCTAAACAAGCCGCCGACATTGTCAATTTAGGCTTTGTTATCAATGTCATCGAAAACTATCAGGAAAGACTCGAGGCACTAACCGGCGCTTATGACTTGGCCAACCAAGTTTTGGTAGTTTCCGCCATGCTCTTTAATCAAAATGCATTCAAAGGCCAAGCTTTTAACGATGGCGTGATTACCCAGCGCAATACCTTCCAAAAATACTATACCCAAAGCGAGCTCAAAGAATTTTTAACGGATACGTTAGAGATCGACGCAATTCCAGTCGCCCCCGGAATCTTTTTTATTTTTAAAAACCAAGATGCAGAACAACGCTTTCTACTCGGCCGGCAACGCAACCAACGCAACGTGTTACGCTTATCGCATAGACCCGTTTCGCCCGCAGCGCCTAAACTGTCTCGAAATGAAAAGAAATATTTGGCTTACAAGCACCTCATTGACCCGCTGTGGCAGCGAATTCTAGAGCTCGGCCGGATACCCGACAAATCGGAAGTCGATTCGCTAATCGAACTCACCGAAGCCTTTGGCAGCATCAGCAAAGCCATCCGGTTTACGCTGGACAGCCATGAAGAAGCGCTGTTCGAGCAAGCCCGACAAAGCAAAATCGAAGACTTAATCACCTATTTTGCGTTACAGACCTTTTCAAAACGCAAGCCGTACAAACATTTAGAAGCGGGGCTGCAAAAAGACATCAAGGCCTTTTTCGGCGGTTATCCAAATGCCATCGATACGGCTAAGTCAATTTTGTTCAAGATTAGTAATGCCGAGCTTATCGCTGAAGCCTGTCAACACGCGACTGAGCAAGGTCTAGGATTTCTGGATGAAGGCGAGGCTCTGCATCTGCACACCAGCATGGTTCAGGAACTGCCGGCTTTGCTGCGGATATATATTGGTTGCGCAACGACTTTGTATGGCGATATCGAACAAACGGATTTGATAAAAATACATATCCAATCCGGCAAATTAAGCCTGATGCGCTACGACGACTTTGAGAACCAACCTATCCCGCGCTTGTTGGAACGCGTCAAAATCAATCTGCGCGAACAAACATTCGATCTCTACGAGTACGGCGACGCATTTGAACCCACCAACCTGTATTTAAAATCCCGTTATATCAACGAGGAATTCCCGCACTTCGCCGAGCAGCTAAATTTCGATGAGCAATTACAAGCATTAAACTTATTTGACTTTAGCGGATACGGCCCCAAACCCGAAGCCTTTCGGCAAACTTTATCCCGCACTCGTTGGGAAATTGATGGTTTTGAACTGATTCGTAGTCGTTCAATACCTGATCTCGATGAGCGGTGTGGAAGTTATCTGACCTATAGGCAACTCATCGAATGCGGGGAAACTCAGCGAGCTACGGACATACCCAATCTCCCCAAACAAGCCGATAGTTATAATGCGCTATACGATCTAGCGGTTAATATAATTGACCCAGTGATCGATTATTTTGGCATGGTCAGGCTGACTTACGGTTTTTGTTCGCATGAATTAGGTAAGCACATTAACAAACGCGTGGCGCCTAAACTCGATCAACATGCCGCGCATGAACTGAACACCAAGAAAAACCACATTTGCCCGCGGCTTGGCGCTGCGGTCGATTTTATTGTCGACGATGAAAACATGCGGGAAGTCGCCGACTGGATTGCTGAAAACACCCCTTACGATCGCCTGTACTTTTATAGCGATGACCGACCCATACATGTGAGTTATGGGCCGGAACAAAAGAGAGAATACGTTGAATTGGTAATGACCAATTCCGGGCAGCAAGTACCAAGGAAACGACAACTCTCTCATTAAGTGTAGAACTTCAGACCCGGTCAGTCATGCTCATGCAAGTACTTCTCTTCGGTTGTGTGAATACTCGATTTTTAAAGTATCCGCTATTCGCAGTGGGGATCACTCTTAAAAAAATCTAAATACGTCAGTGATCAATCAAGCATCACTTCAATAGCATTTGGATCTACTGACTCTTGGCTATCATTTTTAACAAGTTTTGCCAAAATCTTAGTTAACAATGTGTCTATCCCAATCGGATCACCAGGGTTTTCATCAAGCCAATTCGTAATTTCGTAGAGCCCCGCATTGCAGTACTCTTCAAAAATTTGCACTGTTTCTCGCAAATTTTCATCTTTTAGTACCAATCCGTCTTTTTTTTCTATCAAAGCAAGTAGATAAATGAACCCATCTTTCTGGTCACTAGCGTATGTATCTAAAATAATCTCTATTGTCTCGCCTTTTAGCGGTCGTCTAATGTTTAGATCATGTCCTACCATCGCTGCAAAAACCATTAGATCTTTCAGATAAACAAAGATAGATTTATTGTTTAATGTTAATCTGGATATTAAAGCTTCGTGGTGACGCTCTCTCTTCACACCAACAGTGCGCCAATTAATCACCTGCTCTGTGCCGCTAATTTCAAGATTTCTGTCAGACATTTTCAGTAACCTCATTCACTATTACTCGATCTATAGGACACCCATATTTAGTCACAGGAACTGATTTTCCATTAAAGTTCATGGTATGAACTTCAGCATCACCTTTTTCACCTGCAATTTCCTCACAGAAGTAATATTCTTTACCTAGCTTACCTTCAGCACGTAATGTCTCACTTATGTTTTTACCTTTCTCCTGGAACATCAACACTATTAGTTGATCGACTAAATTTGGTAACTCCTTAGCTACGTTAGGAGCATATTTTGTATCTAATTTTGAGAACGGTGCATCAAATACTAATGGAGCGATAGCTCCAGGCGTCAAAATAGCACTTTCTAACTCCCGTCTTTCGCGTGCAATAGAAATAAGCGAAGATATATAAATAAAGCTTAATATTGCACCTTGACCACCACTTGGTGGTACAGGCTTGCCATTTCGATCCTGTAAACAGATTTTGAAGTCGCTAGTAATCGATACCCGATAATCTTGCCGTAAGTACTTATCTAGAAAGGAGTCAATTTTTTCAGCTAGCAGCCCATAAACATCTTTCTCCGACTGCTGAAGCTCTTCAGTTATTTTTTCTTCAACCTTCTCTATAAGGTCTATTTTTGATTTTAATACTTTAGCTCGCGGACTAAGCCCTTCAATTCTCTTAGCTTGTGCCTCAAGATCTTTCTTATCTTTTACCAAATCTTCGATTTTATCATTTAAGCGATCTATTTTTCTTTCAGTCTCACGAATCTTACTCTTTAAGATATTTCTTTCTTTTTCTAAAGATCTAATTTTTTCATCATCCAGATCAAGTATCTTACTCGATATACCTTCCAGTTCACTTTTTAGTGATGTAATCAAATCTTGTGCTTCTCTTACATCTTTAAAATTCTCTTCAATTCGCTTTCTCGCTTGAGGTGAAAGGGTTTTCACAGCGGTTAATCTGCTTCTTGCTTTTTGAAGCCGATTTATAAGTTCAGGGTCAGCAGCCTGTCCAATTAAACTATTAATCTTATCGAAAGCATCAGTTCCAGGTGATATGCAAGCTCCACAAATACACTCTTTTTGTTCAAAAATATCTTTTACTAGCTGGATATTAAAGGGTGCGGGTATTTTTCCTTTGAGTTCTGATTCATCAATAAAATCAAGAGCCTCATTAGTAAGAGGATGAGCAAAAGCTACCCAAGAATATTCTCGTATTAAAGCTATCTTGTTTCCTTCAAGTGTGGCTAGCCTTGATTCTGTAGCCTTTAACGTTATATCAGTTTTATTTCGCGAACTAATCAACTGATCAACAACAACCGAACTAGATGATCCTAGTTGTTTCTCTTTTAAATTAAATTGATCTTCATAGGTATCTAGCAGTGATTGGGTTTCAGTTAAAGTCTTCCGATTCTGTACTATACTCTCGTCGATATTTTGTATGCTATCTTCTAAAGTCGATAGCTCTTTATCCTTATCAAATCTCTTTAACTCCTGCCGTACTTCACTTTTTATTTTACTGAGGTCTTCTAGAGTTTTTTCAGCAACATTGAAACCTAAAATGTCTCTTATTGATCGGCGAACAGAGATATAGCCATCACGGTCAACCACTAAGTCATTACCTTCACCATCATTGATGAAGTAACCTGCCATATCCTTTGGAATAATACTATTTACAAACAATGAAGGGGCAGTTTTTATTTCTTCAGCATTTCCATCATCCTGGATTAGGAAAACCTTGAAATTTTCATTATCACCACCGGTTCTTTTTATCGTGTACTGATTGCCATTTTCTTCAAAATTTAATGTTACATGAAAGCTTTTACGGCCTCGACGTTTTGCTTCCCAATTTAGAACATCTTTTGGGTTTTTGAAGCCAGCGGAAAAGGTACCATGCAAACACCAGAGGATAGAATTTAATAAATTTGTCTTACCAACGCCATTTAATGCATAGATAATTGTAGTGTTTTTATTTTTATCTGTAGAAAAGTTTATTGTTTGTTCTCCATAAAACGATCGAAAATTTTCTACGACAACAGAATTAAGAATCATGCTTCAACTCCTTAGAAACCTGATCAATAAGTTCTCTCATTTTCTTTAATCGTTCTCGTTCAGGCTCAGAGCCATAGAAGCATTTTTTTTCGACTAAGACTAATTCCTTTGCTAGCTTGTTAATTTTAAGATCTATATCTGACATTCTTCTTATTTCCTCAAATTAAGTCGATCGACTTCTTTTTCTACATGAAATCTATTATTTGCTAGTAAAGCAAAATCATCTATTCGTTCAAGTTCAGCACTTCGTAGCGCATCTAGTGAAAAACTAGAACCAACAGGCAATGTTACAAAATCATAAATTTCAGCGAATTCTTTACCCTCTGCTTTACGAAGCACTCGACCTCGACGTTGTACATATTGCCGAGGATTTCTTGTGCTTGCCAGGATGAAGGCTTTATCACACACAGGGACATCAACCCCCTCGTCAAGTACCTTCATTGACACTAGTCCATCAATATGCTCCTGAACAAAATTTGCCATAATTTTATTTCGATCTGCAGGCTTTTCTTCACTAGTAAAGCGCGAAGTCCGCCAGCCTGCATCAGATAAAACACGAGATACAGCTTTAATGACCCTCAAATCTGTTTCATTAGAATTATTTTCATCAAAGACCTTACCCTCACCACAATAAAATAAAGAGTGACTTCGCTCATTCGAGGGAATTGTCCTTACTAAGGTATCTAGAGCAGATAATTTATTTGAAGCGGCACCTAATAATCGACTACGTTTTCCGCATAGCATAGTAAGTTGGTTTCGCTTGCTTGAACTAAGATTTTCAATACCGAATGCAATGAGTTGACCAATCTCAGAGCTAAGTTTTTCATATTGCTCTTCTTCTTCCACTGTTAAATAGACTGGTACAATATGATAGTTGTATTCACATAGCACACCATCATGAATTGCATCACCTAGCGAATATTCCGCTACAATATTCCCATAATAGGAATTAATTCGTTCTTTAGCTTCATTAGGAAATTGGCTGTCTATCTCATCATCATCTGAGCGATAAGGTGTTGCAGAGAGCCCCATTCGATAAAATGCATTTGGAAGGGCACTATTAGTTTTTTTTGCTCCATGATTATGGCATTCATCGCCTATCATCATGACATTATCTGCAGGGATAGTACTAATAAGATCACGAAAAGTTGAACTTTCAAGAGTTCTATTTACAACAACGATCGAAACGAAACTTATAGCTTTCATTTTCAGATCAAGCAGTTCTTTCTTTAAATCATCTTCCCACTTTTCTCGTGAATGCCAGCAACGTAACGGATGGATATTGAATATCTTTAGATTATCAACCCATTGTCTTGCAAGCTCCTGATAAGGTACTGCGACAATTAATACGGTTGCAGCATTCTTAGCTTTTCTAGCCTCAAACACTTTTGTTGCCGCAAAAATAGAAGTAATCGTTTTACCTGATCCAGTGGAAAGCTTGAGTATCCCCTTGTAGTTATTTCTGATCCATGCCTGAATAGCAGCCTTCTGATGATCTAATATTTTGAAATCTTTCCCATTTAGAGATTTTGGCACTTTTGGGTAATTGAATGACTGCTCCTCATCAAAAAACTCACTAAGACTTATGCTATAAATGGCATCTATTTCATCAAATAATCGCTTAGGTTCGGAAGTTTTATTTGCCTTTTCGACGATAGTCTCATAGATCTTTGAGGGCACTTTTACCGTAACAGTGTTGTGTTGCTCGCCATTCCATAATTTTTCAAACCCATCGACACAAGGGATGCCATATGCTTCAAATATTTCTTCCTGCCAACTCTTAAAAACCATTATCGATTCGGCATTAAATCCTTCATCTAAGGCGTAAATAGTTTCATTTGCTGAACCCTGAAACACAAGGCGATTTCCCTCACAATCAGAGAGTATCCCAATTTTTTCGTGATACATACCTCTCTTACGAAAAGCAAATTTAATTTCTAAACGCTTAGATGCGATCAGCATGCTCAACAAGGTTAAGTTTAATGATAGCCCCTCATTATCTTTTTCTAGCATTTCCCTTAAACGGGCGTCTAGATCATCTAATAATTCGCTCAATCGATAGCCTTGTTTTACCGCAGCAAATTCATCATCATCAAGCGGATGGCCAATGACTAATCGCATACGTCCTTCATTTTTTATAAGGCCTGATATTCCCTGCAAATTTGAAACTAGACTTTGAGAACTAAAAAAACCTACAGCCCTGTCATAAGAAACTGCTAGTTTAAGTGCTGGTTTATAAAAGTCTTGAAATAGGTTTTGATCACCTGCTCGGTAAACTGCTCCCCAAGAAACACTTTTAAAACTTTTATTTATTGCATCCATGATTTTTTTATTCTTATATATTGAATTTGCATCGATTACTCCCTTGGGAAGAGTTTTGACATTCTCTATAGGCAACTCGAGTGCTGATAATAACTGGGAATGTTGTTGATGAGGGAAATATTTAGACAGAAGATAATTTACGATTGATAAAATTAATTTTTTATCGCTCTTAAGGATTGTATATATTTCTTCCGTAAAACCTCCTGAAACATTTTTTTCTAATAATTCCTTTTTATGCAAGTGCCCTGCGCTAGTTCGCCGTAAATTTATACTGTTATCTACTTCCCATATTCCATCATTTTCTAACTTACCAAATGGGGAATAAGAATTTTCATATTTCCCTTCTAAATAAAATTTTAAAAAGAAATTCTTGAATTCATTATCTAATGTTGAAAACAACATCATTCTATTATGTTGCTTATAGCAATGACTTAATGCTATAAGCAACATAATAGGTTTATGAACGCTCGTAATGCCGTTTTCTTTATAAGTCTTTATATTTTCAAATTTTTGAAAAATATCCATATCATCCCTATAACATACAAATCAAACATCCATCGTCGTCATCATCTGAATCTAAAACTGCATCAACTAACCCTTTTGAGCGTTTATTTTTTTGATTATCTTTAGCAAATTTTTCTTTAATTTCATCTTTTCTTGCTAACAACTCATCTAGTGACTCGCCCTGTGACCAGGTATAGCGCTTACCTGTTTTTTCATCATATTTTTCATATCTTTTAGCGTCTTCAAATAACTCGGGATGATGTTCGTACAAACCTATCCATTCAATTTTGCGCTGATAAAAACAAAAATGACATCCAGATCGACTACGCCACTCATAATATTTAGGCAATCCTAAGCCGGAGTCTTCAAGTAATTTGATAATATCGTCTTTTACTAAGCCATCTTCCTTGAAAGGAAATACAGCCTTGATGTTTGGCTTGGTAGAAACATAGCCTTCTCGCTGAGGCTCATCCGCTCGAATACCAACGTAACTTATAACTTCGTCATCACCAACAAAATCTTCAAAAGGTTTGAGTTTTAGATTTATCGTGCACCAGCGTTGTTGAGCCGATGGTAAGTAGTTATTATGTAGCTTGAGGTAGTAATCAAACTGACGCCCTCCATTTAGGCGAATAATTTCTTTGCCCAAATAATCTTCCATTAAATCGATAAATTCCAGCGTCTCAGGCAGTTCAGCACCTGTATCAGTAAAGTAATACTCCATTTCCGGCACTGTATCGCGCATATAAATAGCTAATGCAGCACTGTCCTTGCCACCTGATAACCCTAATAAATGCCTAACAGGTTTATCGTTATTCATAGTAACTTATAGTCTCTTAAATTAATCATTCACACATCAGGCGCGCTAGTATGGCCTGTTTTAAAGCTTTATCCGTTTTTGTCAATTTCAGTTCCGCAATCTTTGCATCGGCTTGTTGCTTTAAGTTGTCTGTGATGTAGGCAATTTCACTATATTCGCCCTGCTCGCTAACGATCCGGATCAAAGTTGCTTGACTGCCAACATCGGCTTTCAGTTGTTCGGCATGTACTGTCGCTAATTCCTTTAAACGTTCACTTAATTCACGAAGTCGATACTCGGCTTGAGTGATATTGTTTTGTTTCCATTTATCCGGCGGAGCACTGCCTAAAAAAGCCGCGACCGATTCCAGCCAGCCTTGATCAGAATCTTTATCGTTCTGCAACCGCAAAATAAATGCTTTTAAGCCATTCCTGTCAACAGTGTATTTTTCTAGGCCCGCATAACGTTGATTCAGTGTATTTCTTATAGCCTTGATATCGCCTTGTTCAGCTAATTCAAAAGCCTGACAGAGCTGACGTTTAAACTGGGTTAATAAATTATGATAGGCCTTATTGAGTATATTCAGGCACTCGACCAATACATTCAGGAAGTCGTTTGGATTGCTGCCGTTAAAATGCTGTTCGTCGGTGTAAGCTGGAAAGCCGCAGGCTTCTGGTAATTCCTTGAACAGTAATTGCATTGGGCTTTGCGTATTCCAAAAAGCATTACGTACCGCCAGCGCTTTTGAGTCCAAATCCCGAGTTGCTAAAGTATAAGCGGGTAGTTGATGGATAAATTTTGCCAGTGGTTTAACGATATCTAGCAAAGTGCTATTTTCCGGCGATTTACCGACCAATTTTTCTAAATATTGATTGAACAAATCGGCACGAATTCCACTAAAATCAAAAGCCTCGATAGAAAATAATTCGGGGCGTTTTAATAAGATTTCAAAGTGTTCCTGAGCAACATGAGGACAAAAAACACCGCTTTCATAAAGTGCTAATGAGCGTTGGTTAGCCAAGAAATAGCCAATAAAAATCAGCGATGACACGCCTTTTTGCACACCATAAGGCGGTTGTTCGATCAGTCTGTAGATGTCGACAAGTTTTTGTGGACATTTGCTGTTTGTTAATTGTTGATGAATTGCTTGCCATACTCCATGGAAACGATATTTATTTTCTGAGTCTGGATTTACAAATTGCCAAATTCCATTTTTTTGCACATGGATGCCCGGTCCTTTGAATACCGCACGATAAATCGTTTTTTCAGGAGGATATTTTTTAGGATCAAACCCCAAGTCTTCCAAATGCGTGTTAGACAATAACGCGGCCACCAGTTTGTTTTTAGCGGCATTAGCTTGTCCCGAAGTTTTGTCGCGATTGATCAGTTCGTTTTTAATCAATGGCGCTTGATTGAAAACCGTCTCTAAAACCCTAGACAGTAAGACTTGCAGATTTTTTCTACTTGTCAGAAGCGTCTGAGCACCTCTCCAATACCAGTCATAAGAATCGGGCTGTTCCAAGTAATGGTTTAATTGCTCGAGTTCAATACTTTTTATTGCTTGCAGACGATCTTTCAGCTCCCGTTGAGAAACCGGGTCTGATTTTAATTCCGCGCGTTCAGTTTGAATTTTTTCTAAAGCAATTGCTTCGGAAACCACTTGTCTGAGTTGTGCTGTGTTATCGCACAAGACATAGATAGTCAGTGGATTCGAATAAGCTTTGATTTTTTCACAAAATATCTCGTAGTCGTTTTGTCCATCAGACAAAAAAAACACAATCCTAGGCTGATCGACACATTTGAAAAAATCATCCCGCGTTGTAGTGTCCGCGTAAAGCGGTTGAAAATATCGTAAAACACCGCTTTCTATTGAATACTTACGCGCCACTATAGGCATCAATATATCTCGCTGTGTTAGCGCCTCCGCTAAATTGAAACATCCGAGCTGCTGTGTCGTTTCAATAACAGCGGCATCCAAATCAAAATCACTCCCTTCCCAAACACGATATTCCGAGCTGTATTTGCGAAAGTTGATGATAGATTTGCCTTGCAGTTTTTTGAGCAACTGCTCAACATTGACCGGTTTCGGAAAACACAGCTTTAATATTTCACTGCTAGCTTTGAATCCCGCTTGTCGGCCGATAATGTTAAATAAACCGATGGTTTTTAATAGCTGAACTTCCCGCTCGTCGGCATCGCCTAAGCGTTCGGTTGCCGTGATGACCTCGGTCCAGCGTCTGTGAGTCGCGTGGTCTGTCGTAGAAGACGATTGATTTTCGATGAAGTACTCAAAAACTTCCCACGGCAATACCCAGTCGCCCACGTTTTGTATGCGGTTTAGACTGTCTTTAAAGCCAAAGTATTCTTGGCTACCGAGGTAGCTGAATAAGGTTCTTTCGTTTTGAGCGACTTTTTGACATAGGGTCGGCAACAACAATGTCGCAATAGGATGTAGCGGATAACAATTTGCCAAAACGTCAATAGCCACCTCCGCGGACAATCCCGGCAGCAATGCGTTTTCTTTTTCTAATACGCTTACAGTTTCCGCGGCTTGCTGCTTGATAGCGTGCCGTTCATCGGACGTTAATAGACTGTGAAACGCGGTCGATATGACCCGTAATGTCTGCTCGGCAGACTCCAGAAATGAAACATTTTCGAAGCGCCCCTGCACTTTTGACCATTCCTGTTTCTGCGCTTCGGCAAGTCCTTTTGAGTATTGTTCAAAAGCTTGATGCATCAACACCACTAACAGAATATTAGCATCTCCGCCTTGAACGCTTAGTTCAGCTAATGCTTGGAGCAGATAAATATCGTTACTGCTCTGATGACGTGCTTCGTACTCAAGAAACTTTCCTAACTCATCGATGACAATCAGAATACCTTTGCCTGCGGCTTGTTCAACGGCTTGACGCAGTTTTTTTAGAAAGTCAACAATTTCGCTGATTGTTACCTTTTGACGTGTTGCTTGCTCTAGTTCGCCAACGATCGCAGGTGCGCCTTCTGTTTCGATTTCCTCGAAATAATCAACCGCAGCCTGGTATAGAGCCTGAACGAATCGCTTACTTAGTGACTCAGGGCTACCGGTTAAAAGGACAATGCAATACGCATTAGAATCGCGTGTGCATGCTATAAATTTTTCGGCGATTTCGGGATTGTGTTTTTGCAAAATTTCTTCTGCAAGCACACTGGTTGTGAGTTCCTGATTTTCTAAAAGATGGGACAGAAAAGCGGCAAACGATGACTTGCCAGACCCGTAAGGGCCTACCAAAGACCATGCCCGCGGCATGGAGCGCTGATTAAACGTTTGCGCTATTTTATCGAGTGTTTGAACGGCCCGATACGTTGGAATATATGCTTTTAAAACGTCGCTTGAATCGGCGTCTCGTTCAAGATTGATAGAACGCGTGTAATGGGTATCTAGTTCAACTATTTTTCTCATGCCATCAGCCTTAAATGGCAGGTTGGTAATGCTTTTGCAGAAAATCTAACGATCCTGCATTGCGATCTTGACGATAAAGCTGGTTAATCCCAGCGGTTTCATTGATTTGAAAAATGTTGGGATATGCTTTCACTAAATTTTCTAATTTTGCCAATAAGGCGCTTTCTGTAAGTCTGAATATGCTTCCCAATGCAATCCCACTTTTTTGCCCGTACATTAGGTCGGCAATAGGTAAGTATTCGACTTCCCGTTGATTAAAGACTTCATTGACGGCATAGCCAATCAAACCAACCGGTAAACTTGGCTGTTGATTGGCATAGGAACGATAAATGTGTGAGCCTTCAACAGCTGTGATCAATTTCAATGAAGTTAAAGGCGCATCTAAAATTTCCTCGTGAGATTTCAGATTACCTTTAGGTGGGCAGTACATCCGCAGAATCATTGCAACTTCCTGTTTGACTGTTCTTTCTGAGTGTTTACCCGAAAAACTATTACGAACGAAATCCGTCAACGATTCAGTAGCGTCTTCACTAGTGAATTCGGCCTTATGGTAACAATTGAAAAACCAATACCAGGCTGTTGCTAGTTCGGCATTCGTGGCTAACCGCCAATGAATGAGCCAGAGAGTTGCTTCATCTTCAAGATAAGGGTCCCAACCATCATCAGCGAAAATTGCTTTTCCAAGCTCCGAAGCCACTAACCCTTCATCTGTATCAAGAAGCATAGAGCTAGCCCTCAACCAATATTTGATGGCGTTGACCATGTTTTTACCGACGCCGAGCTCTATCGTGGCGTCGTCAGAAGAAAAAATCTCCCTATTCTTATTATCGTTAAACGCCTGAAATCCTTTGGTTAACCATGAATAACGGAGAGCAAATGTTTCATGTCGACCGAATGATGCTTTCTTAGGATTGAGTGGTTTTAGGAGACTGTCCATGTTTTCAATTGTTATCAGCATTTAAATTGTAACGGAATAGAGCTATAAAGTGCATAACATCCAAAATTTGCATATTCTAGCATTTATTGCCCAACTAAATTACCTAATCACTAGACAATTTAGGTCACATCCTAATAACAACCAGTAATTATCCACCGTAATCACGAGTTAGCGACAAAACTCTTAACAATTTTTAGAACAAAGCAGCTGGATTTATATGTAGTGGTTCAGATCTGAGCTGACAGTGACTGATTTTTAAAGAGATGTCTGTCAGGTTAAATTTGAAACACTACAAAAAACTATCTATGTGACTAAGTTATGAGCTTAATCGAAAGCCTTAGAAAAAACTAATTGCTTTTGGCGGTCGTATTTTGCTCAGTTTATTGAGGTCTTCAAATTCAAAGAACTTTGGCAGTTCACAATAAATGGGCTTTAAGCCTTTGATAAAAATGAGCTGATTATTATTAGGCATGCGCATGACTTCACCCGGAGTCATCAACGGGCGAGACGTATACGTCAAAGTGCTCGAAGAATTATCTCCCCGATTTTCGCCATAGCCAGTTGGATAGCCATTTTGATATCCCATTGTCGTGCCAATAGAGGCTCCGCTCGCGTAGCTAGAATGAGGAACAGTCGCTGTTCCTGTCATTTCAGATACAAGCTTTGCCGTTTCGATATCATTGATCCCATAAAAGCATTTAATTTCAGTATTGGCGATAAATGTCGGCCAGTTTTTATAATGCAATTTCAATTGACTGATGTCTTGTACAAAAAACCAAAAGCGCACCCCATAGCCGGCCAAATACGACAAGGCCTCTTCAATAGGCTTCATGTAAGCCAGTTGCGGAAATTCATCCAATATAAAGAGTACCGGCGGCTTATTCTGATACTTAGGATCGGCCTTTGCCGGCTGGTAAGAGTTTTTAAGCTCTCGCATGGCGCAGCCAATCATGACTCGAAGCACGGCACGGTATTCTGAAAGATATTCAGGCGGAATGATTAGGTAAATGCTAGTCTTGCCATCCCGCATTTGTGAGAAAGTGAAATCATTCGGTGCAGGCTCTCTGTCATCTGGATCGGTCGATGCTTTGTAAGTCGCTGTGTGAGCACGCTCAAAGGACCAAACAGCCGTTTGTTCTAATAGCATTGCCATAATAGACTGACCAAGCTTCCCTTCACCTGATAGGAATCGTTTTAAAATACTGCCAGCCTCCCGGATGCGATTTCTTTCTGATTCACACATATCCTCAAGCAGTGACAAAAAGTCTTCTTCCTCCTTCAGCGTCAACAGGCGCCTTACTTCGCGCATGCTGCGTTCACGTACCCGATGTTGTAAATCAGGCTTATCTATATCCTCATTATCTATATCCTCAGCATTTAATGTTAATTCAGCAGTACGCACATATAGCAGCAGACCCAATAGAATGATTTTGGCTTGAGATTCCCAAAAAACATCATGTTGGCTGCCGCTAGGAGTAACCAATAACTCCGTCAGATAACAGGCATCTTCCTCTTCTTGGCATCGCTCCTTCCAAGTTGATTCAACCCAATTCAAAGTTGCTCGGATACTCATGATGGGATTCCAAATGTCAGTAACCTCTTCAAATGGCGCAAAGCGAAAAACACATGGAGCAACAGGAAGCTTTTTTCGTCTCACTTCTATACGAGGCTCCATCCTAGCTCGCCTTCCTGCAGAAAAGGCGTAATTTTCACCTTTTACATCAAGAACAAGAACCGATCCTCGCCAAGTTAGAAGATTTGGAATAATTTGACCAGTTCCCTTGCCTGCTCGCGTAGGGGCAATGGTCAGCAAGTGGCCATTGCCTTCCGGCAATTCTTTATCCCGAGGATTTTTTACGGATAACGGACTTCGCGCGAAGATGAAGGCAGCGGCCTGAATATCGTCAGGCGGCAGAGCGCCAAGATAGGGACAAAATTTTCGTCCTTTACCTTGATGGGCTAGCCCACGATCAATAACTTCATTTTTTTCCATGAAGCTGGCAGAACCAAACGTTTGCGGTATAAAGAGGGTATTCGATGATGTACCAGGTACACTTAAACGAACACCAGGCCGACGGGCTGAAGAGGTGGTTATCGAGCTGAAGGATTGGTATACGTTTTGGTTATTTACTGCTGATTGATTCTGTGAAAAATTTGTCATTATAATTTTTTTATCCTTTCAATTTTAAATCAGCTCCCAAGGATAGCTGAAGATAAAAATTATATTTTTATCTTCCCCTCCATTTGATTGAACAGCCATCGGTCATTCTTAAGCGATCATCCTGTCAGATTACGCGGCCTGTTTCTCACTATTCAGGCCAGAGTAATAGATGGCATCTGGTGTCTGTCTATCCAATCCTTGATGCGTCTTTTTTGGTTCTGCTGCATTAGTAATAAAGGGAGTTTCAGTTACGGTAAGCCATATGCTCAACTTACATCATCCGGAATGATCGGCTTCAAAGGCCGCCACATCAAAAAAACAGGCTCTGTTGCGTTAACAGAAAAGACTGAGTTTTTATTGAAATTGTGTAGGGCTACTACTTGAACAATATTATTGAGCAAGATAGCCGCTTCATTAAGAATGCCCCCAAGCCCATAATGAGCTTCAAAGCCTTTTATTCAGTCAGAGTCATTCTGGATGGAATCGAAACAACGCATATGATCATCGGTTTTCCGACAAGAACATATCGGCTTATCAGCAGTTTATGGCTTTAGCAGAATAACTTTGTCGACCAAATGGCATTCTCACGCTCGTTTAAATTTTGCGATAAAAATCTTTGAACGGCAATATGCAAACTACGGCCAGCATGAGTAAAATCCCGATACTGAAATCACTTGCCCATACTCCTGCTGTGACTTAGTCTCAACTCCAAACCAAAGCTGGTAGCTAATTCATAATCCAGTCTCTTCTGAAGTGTTTGCCTTTCTTTTTCAGTTCTTGATGGACTCCAGCCGTTTTTTTCCGCCTTAACAGCGAAATCGGTCCATTTCTTCTCTTCTGCCGCTTGCATTTCCTTGATTTTATCCGCCGATTCAGGGGCGATAGGGGAATAATCGCCATCTCTAACGGCGCGGCGATTCCATTCAGAGACACATTGTTGATATTCCCTGCCCGCTTTTCTCGCTCTGTGCTTGCTGGCGGCAATCTTATTAACGTATTTTCTGGGATCTTCCTCCTCAAGAAGGCTGGCCCGTATTTTGTTATACCTTTCCGTGAAATACGAGCATTCCAGCTTTTCCCGCAACCGGAGCCGGTCTTGAGTTTTTTCGTCAGATGCGTTTTCAATCTGGCGATTGAATTCTGCCCTCCGTTCTTCAAAAGTTTTGGCAATTCTCTCAAGCGCCTCTTTACGCTCCTTCAGTGAGAAGACCTGATCTTTTAGCCGATCAAGGGAAGATTGAAGTGATGACTCATCTTGCTGGATGGTATCAAGGCTTTTGCCATGATCAGTGTTGGCGATATCGCTTTCCGAACAGTCAATATCGTTTACTGGTGGTATAGTTGGCTGCTGGCTAACATTGCCATGATGCAAGTGCTCCCATTCATCGCTGACGTTAGTTTGCTCACCGCGCAGTTTTGCCCGCATTTCGTTACGCGCTTCAACGGCACGATTCTCGTTACCGCGATCAGACTGTTCGCCCTTTCTCTCGATGACCATGGCCTGATAGCCCAAATGCAACCGTGGTTCCTGATCTAATCCCTTGCTCGCATGACTTCGACAATCAACCTGGCAATCCAATCCAGCTTGCTCAAGCGCTTGGTTAGTGTGATTTTCCCAGGCTTGCCGCCACTGGTAAATGTAAGACTTGGCATTCCATTCCCGAACTTTGCCGCCAAATCCTGCCAAGGTGATAGCTCGCATCGTCAGCAGGATGTGAGCATGATAATTTCGCTCATCGCCCTCTTTGTTAGGCGCATGAATAGCAAAATCGGCAATCATGCCTTTTCTGACAAATTGCTGGAATATATAGCCGCGTACCAATTTGATCCGTTGCCCTGGAGTCAATTCATTTGGCAAGGCCACCATAATTTCCCGCGCCAGCTGCGCATCTTTTCTTTTTTCAGTCGACTCAACCGTATTCCATAATTTTGCCCGATCAAATACCCAATCGGGTGCACTTCTAGGTGGCATGATTTCGGTATAAACAATCCCTGCCCTTCGTTTGTAGTCGTGCGTTTTCCCGGATTTTTCATCGCGAATTCTCTCACCTGCACGGTAAGCAGCTGAAGCGACTATGCCTGGACCAGCCTTACGATTAATGACCTTCAGCTTGCAGTGATAAATCGCCACGCCTGAAAAACTCTCCCATGCAGTACACATACAACACCTTGGCGCTAGTCATGATGGCGCTAACACATCAAAAAAACAGACCCGAAGATGCCACAAAAACAATCGATGCATATATCAACGTATATTGTGCGCATTTTTAAAAAAATTACAACTGTCTTGTACATTTTTAAAAAAATTACAACTGTCTTGTAAAAAATTGCCTTCGAAAATGAATGATTGATGGTGCTCGCTTGGGCGCCGATAGCGTCGCCTACGGCATTGGCTCCACTTAGTTTTGCCAAGCGCCGACGCTAGCGATTTCGGGAACGCGGTTTTAGCGACGTGAAGATTTTTAACGCCTGATAGCCCATAAGCTGGATAGGTGTAATAGCTCGCATTTAAAAATGGACGGGCTCGCAATTATCCCGAGTTTCGGCTCGAATTAGCTGCGACTGAAAATCCGGTCTGGCTCACAATAGCTGCAACTGAGCTTGCATTGCATTAGTGCGGGCTCAATTTAAATGCAACCAGAAAAGTGTTCACGAATCTTTGAAATAACAACTCGATAGTCAAATATCGACCCCTTTGAGACATTCGAATATGGATTTAAGCTTCCCATTACCGGTCATTGGCAAAGAGGCACTACCGACCGGCCAGTCAAATGTGAGCCAATGCTGGACATTTCTATATTGCATTTAGAAACCGGCATCGAATAAGTGGGGCTTATGTTAAATTCGCCAATGAATTGACGGCGACTAAAACATTAGACAGTCCGTATCGTTTTGTCTAATGGTTATTCCCGTGGAGCATCCCGCCATTGCAAACCGCGCTTCAAAACATGGATAATGCCGCATGAAAGCTTCTTTCATCATAAGTGAATCATAAATTAATAAATCAGGGAATCCTGTTTATGGGGCCTGAGCCTAAATTATTATATCCTTATAATATTTTGGCTTGACACTTGTTTTGCAAGTTCGCCAACCTCATAAAGGTATGAAACTTCTGATCCTTTAGCTGCATCAATATCAATTTGCTTTTGAATATTTGCCTTTTCGATCTGAAATTTTGTGCTAAATACTGATATCTGAAAGTTAGTCAAAAATTTAGATAAAGCATCAACAAAAGAAAACTTCAATTCTAAATTAGATATTTCGTATTTTCGATTGATTAGCGAAAGTGATTTCTTGTAGTCATTAAACGCTAATGCAATCTCTTCTAGCGTTGATTCAAAATCATCATGTGATTCGTGAAATGACTTAATTGCTAACCTGAATCTTCTTAGTTTATCTTGATTATCATTCTTGAATTTAAGTAGATCGCTAATAGGCATATTTGGTATGCCTATATCGAGAAATCTAATCACGTATCCGGATACGAATTTTGAATAGTAATTCGCGTTTTCTGGCAATATAGGTATAGCTTTTTGTTCTGGGTCTTGTGAGATAAGAACGGCACACGCCTGAGTTTCTGGCGTAAGTACGAGACGACGTAAAGACTTTTTAGCATTATCAGCTGCTCGATATTCGAAATACTGCTGTTTAGTCGGAATATCCCCCGCATCCCAATATGTTCCATGCCACTCCCCTAGTTCAGGTATCTCGCTCAATAAATAGAGACGATCTACCAATGAATTGAGCGTGGCTATAATATCTGGACAGAGTATATTTAGCTTTGGCTCATGAAAGTTAATATTCTTATTTAGTGGCTTGAGTATTCCATACGTGAATAGAAGTTCTGAATCTTTGTTAGTCGGATATAAATCTACCATTAGCTGAATCGAGTCATAGAAAAGAAAGTCCAAATACCTAAGCTGGATTTCAGGATGAATAACACCGATGTATTTTTGTTCAAATTGTTTTTCAAACATGAAGCGTCTCCTTTTCGGAATAAAATATGTATCAAAGAAAACAGTGGAAAAACTTCAAATCGTGTAAATTTTTTGTTGCTTATCATCCATAACTACGCCATTTATTTTCCTCCTAATTGCCGTGTAGTATTCGACATACTAATTGACATCTCTACTTTAGAGAAATAGGCAAATTTGATCTTTGGTACTTACCTAAGCATTGGACAAAATGAACCCATTTGTCTCATGTTGAAAAACCGATCCCAAGAGCTACGCGGTTTGTAGCCCTACCCAGACCCTAGAACATTGGACAAAACGAACAGCTACTGCGCACGGCCAGTGGTTTTTTGTTAGATGAAATTGTTAGACTTGCTATCCATTGTTTTTACGGGTTTCCTGAATTGTCTAAAAAACCTTTGCTTTTTAAACATACTGCTAGTCATAAAAGGCGTTGTCCACCTTACGTTAGCCCGTCTGTTGCCACATTGCCGACTTCATTCTGCTATATTCATCGCCATAAAGCGGCCGGTCACGGTCGGCAGGAATTGGCACATTGCGGCCAGTGTCTCGTTTTAGTCTACCCATGCGAGACACAGCTATTGATACAAATTTAGTGTATCAATAGGGTTAAATTTAAGTTAATGAGGCACTCCTTCTCGAAGGCCTAGATCCTAATGAGACGAAATCGGAGAAATTTCACATTAGCATTTAAATTGAGCCCGCACTAATGCAATGCAAGCTCAGTTGCAGCTATTGTGAGCCAGACCGGATTTTCAGTCGCAGCTAATTCGAGCCGAAACTCGGGATAATTGCGAGCCCGACTGTTTTCAAACGCGAGCCGTTATAGATAGGGTTTCTAGAGGCTGTTTGAAAATTTCGTTTTGGATTTAGACTGGTGAGATTTTGCTACCCTTTAGGGATACTGATGAATCAAAAAGCGGAAGCCGCGTTATCCGAGTAACCTGAGCGATGGGGTATGGCATTACTTGGAATTCCAACTGCCGGTTTCGACAGCGGGAAGTTCTTGGGAGGCGAACCTGTATCAAGTGATCAATGCTAGCCTCAATATTCTGAAGACTGGTTGACTGTAGTGGCCTTAGCCTGTTCTCTCTGCAATCCGGCAGTCGGGCAACAGGCGCATGAGTATTTACGCCGTGCTGCCGGCAGCTGCTGCTTTGCCAAGTTTCGATATGATCAAGCCACTATTTTGGTAATGCCATTACCCATGCTCGCCAAAAAATAATAAGACTGAGTGTCAATGGCCAACAGAATTGAGCCAGTTTCGGCCATTAAAATTGAGCCACTTTTCCCAGTTAATATGAATTGTTTAGCTCCGGTTTCAGCCTATAACTTTCCCCTCCGAGCATAAAAATGTGTGAATGGTGGATGATTCGGTCGACAATGGGCACGGCCACATTGTCATTAAAGAAGAACTCGCCCCAATCGGTGAACGCCTTGCTGGTAGTCAGGATGATCGACCGGTATTCATACAGCGCATTGATGAGCCGAGACGGGTTGTGCATGCCCTGCTTGTTCATCGGCAGATAGCCCAGCTCGTTGATGATCAGGCCATCGAACTTGAGCAACTGGCTGATTTTCTTTTTCAACTCGCCTTTGAGCTCAGCCAGTTCCAGGCTCTCGATCAAACCCAGTGCCGTGTGGAAGCCGACCTTGTAGCCGGCCTCGATGGCTTTCAGGCCGATGCCGATGGCCAGATAGGTCTTGCAGAAATGGACCCAGAAAATTGGACAGTGGCTTAAGTGATAAAACTGCTCTGTGGTGATCTCAATGCATGAGGAAAAAACAATGAGCAAGAAAAGAAGAAATCACTCTCCGCAGTTCAAAGCCAAGGTAGCCCTGGCCGCGCTGAAAGGCGATAAGACCTTGGCCGAATTATCGTCTGAGTTTGATGTCCACCCGAACCAGATTACGCAGTGGAAGCAGCAACTGCTGGACAACGCCAGTGAACTGTTCAGCCGGGGTAAGTCTAATTCATTCGCTTCCGATGAGGCCATCAAGGATCTGCATGCGAAGATCGGTCAGCTGACGGTGGAAAACGATTTTTTAGCCAAAGCGATCGGTCGCTAGATTGGGCACAGAGAAAAGAAACAATTGATCCCCAAGCGGAGTTACCTGTGACCCAGCAATGCAAATTACTGGCGTTGAGCCGTTCCAGCGTCTATTACCGGCCTGTCGAGGTGCCCAATGAAGACCTGAGACCGATGAAAGCCATCGACGCCATTCATCTGGAGCAGCCGTTCAGAGGGAGTCGGCGGATACGCGATGAGCTGCTGGATCGAAAGGTTGTCGCTTATATCAACCGCAAGAAAGTGCAACGGCTTATGCGGCAAATGGGCTTGGTCGCGCTCTATCCGAAAAAGAAGACCAGCCTGCCAGGCAAAGGCCATAAAATCTACCCTTACTTATTGCAAGACTTAGCCATTAGCCGTCCTAATCAGGGTGGGTGACCGACATCTGCTATATTCCGATGGCCAAAGGTTTTCTCTATTTGGTGGCGGTGATGGATTGGCATAGCCGCAAAGTATTGGCTTGGCGGTTATCCAATACCATGGATACCGGCTTTTGCCTGGAAGCCTTGGAAGAAGCGATTGGGCGTTATGGGGCTCCGGGAATGTTCAATACCGACCAAGACAGTCAATTTACCAGTGACAAATTTACTGGCATGCTCAACGCCCATGGCATCAAAATCAGCATGGATGACAAGGGCCGCTGGGTCGATAATGTCTTTGTTGAATGGCTCTGGCGCAGCTTAAAGTATGAAGATGTATACCTGAAGGCGTATGAAACGCCACGGCAAGCGGAAATAGAGATCGGCCGCTATTTCCGTTTCTACAATGAAAAACGACGACATCAGGGATTAGCGGGAAAAACGCCGGATGAAGTCTATGACGCAGATCTTTTAAATGAACAAAAGGCGGCATAAACTGACAGGGTTATCACTTAAGAACGATAAATGGCTGTCCAATCAGTGGGGTCCACTTCTAACCAACCGTTGTCCAATAGAGAGACCATTTCAGGATTACCCCCCCTTTCTTAAAAATTTCAGTCGTATATATCTTCTTTGAGCGCTACCTTCGGGTTTCGCTTTCGTGCCTAGCTATTACGGCTAAAACATAATCCCTTCCTCTGATTGACTACAGCAGTCAACCGTTGGCTTATCCGTAGCCACAGTCTCTCTTTTCCTCCATTTTCTCAACTAAAAACATCACTGTGTCTCTGTTTTTCAATAGGAGTTTATTCATGTGTATTCCCTGTCCCCATTGCCATTCCGACCAGGTTGCGGCTCGAGCGGTCGGCAAGAAAACCGGCGGCTTCTTAGGCTTGGTCGGCGGCGCGGCCAGTGGCGCGACCAGCGCCTTGAGGGGTGCCGCAGCCGGTAGTACGGTCGGTGCCGCCTTCGCCGGTCCACCCGGTATGCTGCTCGGCAGTCTGGCCGGTGCGACTCTCGGCGCGTTGGTCGGCGGTATCACCGGCATCAAGCTCGGTACGGTTGTCGATGACAAGCTTCTCGACAACTACCGCTGCCTCGCCTGTGGCTTGACCTTCTGCCACCGGCACGACTGAAGGGCAACTGACTGGTTGCTTTTGATCTTTCTATTTAACAGCCTTCCTTGCTGTTTAGCTTAACTGGCTTTTCCGCCGTTTACGATCCATACAGTCCAGGTAGAAACTGGAACAGCAAGCGATACAGCTCACGACAGAACAGTTCTCGTTGCCGTCGTGACTGAACACCTAAGAAACCCACGAAACCATGCACTGGCTCTGGGGGCTAGTGCATGGTTTTGTCATACCGTAAAGCGATCAAACTTTGGATCTTAGCAAAACTCAAGCCGCTTCAGCACAGTGGGACCTTGGTCTTCCTGGATCATTATCCGATTTAGGCTCCAGTATTTCGCCTCTGCCAAAGGTTCTCCCATTATCCGGCGTCAGCAATCTGGCAAAGTGGTCAACCTTGATCAGGTATTCAGCGGCTTTGCAAAGCCCGGATCTCAAAGCCATGTTGTCGTACTTGATCATGCCGATGCCGAGATTACGGTACAAGTCTTTGTTGGCATTGCAGTTGTAATAGATTCCTCGGCCGTTGGTAATCTTGTTTTTCCAATATTCACCGATCAGCATTGCCAGATTTTCATCCTTCCTAACCCTTGCGCCATTGAAGAAGAGTAACATATGGAAATGAAAACCTTTTTCAGCACCGTACTCAAGCTTCCAAACGTGGCCCAATAAGTGCTTGAACAAGTCGTTGGATTTCGTGTTGTTCAAGAAATGCTTTAAATCGTCCTTGGCTTCCCGGTACTTTGTGACGATATCCGGCTCTGTCATGATGACATTCCCTACGTGATAGGCAAAATCTATCCTTAAAACTAAAAACCGATCATGTCGAGCAAACAAGGAATCGATGTATTCGATCAAGCCTTCATAGTTCTTTTTAGATGAGCGACGTGCATTGTAAATAATTTGCTTAAACTCAGGACTCTGTGCATCCCGTCGAATGCTGTTGACCAATACCTGGATACCGGTAGCCATTGTCATGAATGCACCGTAATCCACAGCATCATTATAGAGATTGCTATTTGCTTTCAGTGATTCATGAACTTTTATGATTTCAATCAGCTCACCAGTACCTAAATTTTTAAAGAACACATTGATGTAAGGATTGAATTCATGAATAGGGAAATGATTAGTTACCTTGCCTATAACGTTGTTGATGGCAAATAGTATTGTCTTCGCCAATCTGGTTGGCATGACATGTTTTAAACCATTGCCATGATCGATCACCGTAAAGAGTTCGTCGTCTTTGCTTTCGATTATGGCATGCACTACCTGTTCGATATAGATCAATGCTTCTGCCGCATTGAGGTCAAAGGTAATTTGTAAAATATTTTCGCTTTCTGGATCAGGTCTATAGGTGCTTTGTTTAAAAAGATTTTCTATTTCAGTCATTGTGTTGCGGTTCATGATGATTGCTCTTGATGAAGAATAAGATAGGGCGTTATCAAAAATAACGCCGTTCAATAACCTGAGTTAATTAATGTTTTATCCATCATCTTTAGTGATGATGTGATTAATAGTTCAGGTCAGCATGGACCAACACACTCTGTGTATTTGTATCGGATGACAGACAGTGGTTTAAAACCACCCTCATGCTGGTATTTAACTCATTAATTTTATTAGTTTTACACTCAAAGCTTATTTCATCAGTTCAGCCAATATTTCTGAATGATCAAATACGGGTAATAGTATGAGTGCATGAAGTAATCAGTGAAGTAAATAGACTGATGAGCAGTAGAGCCAGTAGCAATAGCCGTCATAGCAATATAGTAGTAAGAGCTATTATTAATTTAATTATATTTAATATTATATTTAATTATTTAATAATATATAATCCTAAATTAAGTGGCCGCAAAAAATACTAGCGCTGCAGATCAGTTTATATTTAGCTTCCACTATTTTAAGCAAAAATAAAATACCATCCGATATACCAAGTTAGTGCTAATCCATATAATAAGGTTTTTTGAAAAACCTTAGCTCGACATTCCCCATTCGAGGGTTGTATAAGGGGCGGGAGATAACCATTTATGAAGAATCATCTTCAACCAAAAAGAGGTTCTTCAGATGAGCGAATTACCTCTCGACGTCTTATCGATTATAAAGGTGTTTGCACCTGTTCAGTAAAAGGGTGTGGCAATGGGCGCAAGTATTACTGATAGGAGCGATCCTCACGCCCGGCCGACGCACGGTGACGGCAGTGCTTCGGGTTATGGGGTTGAGTGAGGAGAGGCGGCTCAAGAACTACCACCGGGAGCTCAGCCGTACGCGGTAGTCGGGGTTGGCCTGCAGTCGCTTATTGTTGGGACTGTTAATTCAGGCGTTTGCCTGGCAGGTCCCGTTGGTGATGGGATTGGATGACACAATTGAGAGACGGTGGGGGCGCAAGATTGCCGCCCGAGGAATTTATCGAAATCCGGTCAACTCTAGCCGAAGGCATTTTGTGAAAGCCAGCGGTCTGCGCTGGCTCAGCCTGATGCTGTTGGTGCCGATCCCTTGGAGCCACCGAATTTGGGCGCTTCCTTTTCTGACCTTGCTCTGTTCTTCGGAACGCTACTATCAGCACTATCGGCGTGCGTACCGGTCCTTGACCGAGCGGGCTCGGCAGCTATTGCGGCTTGTTCAGCGCTATGGCTGCTCACCCGTCCGATCGTCGTGGTCGCCGATCAAAGTTTTTCGGCCTTGGAACTTTTGGCGGCCGTAACCGGAGACCGGTTCAGTGTCGTAACCCGGCTGCGATTGGATGCGGCGTTGTACGAACCGGCCCTGCCCCTGTGGCCGGTCCGCTCTGGATGGCCGCGCAAAAAAGGAAAAGGCTCCCCTCCTTGGAGCAGGTCGCTGCTGATCCAGCGCCCCATTGGCAATGCTTGATCGTCGCGCACTGGTAAGGTGAATCCGATCGCCTCGGGCACGGCAGTATGACACCACGCCGGCAAACTAACGGTACCTCTGCGTTGGGTTTTAATCCACGATCCGCTCCAGCGCATCCAACCCCAAGCGCTGTTATGCACGGATAAGAAGGCCGCACCGATAGAAATCGTCCAGTGGTTTATCCGCCGCTGGCAGGTCGAAGTCACCTTCGAAGAAACCCGTGCCCACTTAGGCGTAGAAACGCAACGACAATGGTCAAGGCAGGCGATCGCTCGGACTACGCCCATCCTGCTCGGTTTGTTCTCTCTGGTCACCCTCACAGCCGATCGATTAATCACCAACCAAGCGATGCCGGTGCGTACCGCTAGCTGGTATCGCAAAACCCAGCCGACCTTTATCGATGCGTTAGCCCTCGTACGCCGATACCTGTGGAGTGCACATGTTTTTTCCAGGTCGCCACCGGACACCAATGTGGAAAAAAATCCCAATCTATCCAGATTAGCATGGACGGCAGAGGGCGCTGGGTCGATAATGTCTTTGTGAACCGGCTCTGGCGCAGCTTAAAGTATGAAGAAATTTACTTGAAGGCATACGAAACACCTCGGCAAGCCGAATCGGAAATTGGTAAGTATTTTCGCCTCTACAGTGAAAAACGACGACATCAGGGATTAGCGGGAAAAACGCCGGATGAAGTCTATGACGCTGATCTTTTAAATAAACAAAAGGCGGCATAAACTGGCAGGGTTATCACTTAAGAACGATAAATGGCTGTCCAATCAGTGGGGTCCACTTCTAGTCCTTTGGTAATTAGTCCGTCAGTTTCCCTCGGTAATCACATTAATACACATTAGCGCCTGCCCCTCTACCTCCGAACATTTTACTATGTGAAGACGCAACGACAGTTTACTGAACTACGCTGTCATTCATCTCAATAACCCAACTGGTAAGTGTTTGGCCTTTCCAGTCATCCATTCTGCCAATGTCTGTCGTTTATAAAAGGACGCCGTTTAAGAATAAAGTGATGGCAGATTAGAAAAGCGTACAAAATGTACTCAGTCTGGATTCATTACCTACCTGTTGTCATATTTTTTATAACGGCTGAAATTAAATCAAAAATTGGACGATCATCGATAAGCATTAAAATATTTTTTGAATCGATTTTTGAGTCACCGCAAAATAAAGCTATTGTCATAAAGTTGTTCTGATCAAATACATCTGCGGCAGTATATTGATGTAACGTTATTAGGTTCTTTCCTATAGGGTATTTTGCACCCTTAACTTTCATTAGCGATTTGATAATTTTTCTCATTTTTACCTCTTTAGGGCAAGAAGAAAAATCATCAGCGCTATTGTAAAGCGAGTATATGTCACCAATCAATGTATCTAATTTTTGAAACGGATTATATTGTATACAGTCAAACCCTTCGTAACGGCAATAGCCCTCAGTATTGAATGATTTTATTAAGTTCAGAGTCTTGGTCAAATAAATTTGTTTATTTCTGTCTTTTTCTGTCTGATCAGGCTGTTCAAATAATACAATTAGTTCTGGCTGTTCTTGTGGCTCAGATAGTTCAAATTGATCATTTGATTCAGATAACAAAGATCGTTTGCATAACTCACGTAATTCAGAGTATTTAAGTGGTTCAAAAATTTCTAGTTGTTCTGGTGGCTCAGCTTGATCAATTGCGATGGAAAAAATAGTCAGTGACTCTTCGGGCTCTGAGTCAATCATCATTTTTATTTCTGAGTTCAAGTGCGAGTAGCTAACTTTATTATTCGTTAGTAACTTCAAAACGATCAATAACTCAGCGACTTTGCGCTGTGTTTCTCCAGCTGTAATGCTCATGCATTTTTTACATGCCAAGTCTAGTTTTTCTAAAGCTTTTGCGAACTCATTTCTACCTAGATCACTCAAGCCGGCATAGTACCAGTATTCATGTTCATAGACTGAATAAAATTTATGACGCCCAAATTCATGGAAAATTTGGTCAACTTCGTTTTCTTGTAATATTCTTTTTGGTGATGAGAAAATATGCTCAAGCTTTGTCACTAAACTGACAATATGTTCATGATCTTCATCGAACGATTCCGCTTCTTCCAATATGCTGAATCGAAGGATACCTTTGGTTAAGTCAACCGTATCAATCTCATCTAACTGGTCTAGTGTGGTGCTGGTTGTTGTATAAAGAAATGAATTCAGTCTGAAGAATAAATGGTCTCTATAGTCCTCTCTTGCATCTTTAAGTTCTTCATAACCGATACTATTATTTTTAGATGCTTCTAACACGAATTCGAATGATCTATTCAATTCGGCTGCAGTATAGAGCATTTCGATTTGATAATAATTCACGTAAAGTGTGAGAAAGTGTTTAAAAGCATCGTGATTCCGACTGTCATCTTGTATCAATGTGTCGCTCGTCTTTAAGCACTTTTTAAAGTATTCGACCAAGGCTAGTGCGTAGCCCTCTCCAAATATATCGAATAATTCATTATAGATGCGGCCTGAAACGATTGATGCTCGAAAGATCTGGCCTATTTCAATTATTTTTGTGTCTGACTTTATGATGTTTTTTAGCTGATTGACAATTCTTTGCTGAGTTTGATAGCTGGGTACTACAGTCTTATCGAATTTATACAGATACTTAGCTAGGAAGTTATTTTCGGTGTCTTTTACTGTAGGAATGTTTTTTTTGATGGGATTTAAATATTCTCTCAGTCTTTCAGTGGGTAATATAATTTTGCCAGCATCTGAGTATGGCAACATAAAATCGCTTTCAACCAAATATTCTGGTATGCCGAATTCTTTCTTGTAAAAATTAATCAGGCAGGCAAGATGAGGAATGTAATAGAAAATCAGCAATGCCCAAGTCGCTCGCTTATGAGGGTGTAAATAAATCCGTGTAACCGCTTATTTTCAAGCCGTACAATACGGCAACTTATGGAGAGAAAATGAGCGACCTGATTAAAGACCCCCAGTTGATTTCAGCCATGCAAGAATTAGGGCGAG